>Ga0066680_10000502_pt1 | contig 13358 bp, 15 predicted proteins | sample GraSoiAngelo_129_FD_62297 | JGI IMG/M metagenome (GOLD analysis project Ga0066680, IMG submission 62297) | Grasslands soil microbial communities from the Angelo Coastal Reserve, California, USA - 14_0927_12_40cm | ecosystem: Environmental > Terrestrial > Soil > Grasslands | place: USA... | reverse complement strand
GCGACGACCATGCCGGACAGCGATATGACCGCGATCTCGGTCGTGCCGCCGCCGATGTCGCAGACAGCGTTGCCGCGCGGTTCGGAGATGGGCAGGCCCGCGCCGATCGCGGCCGCGAGCGGCTCGTCGATGAGCCACGCCTGCCTTGCGCCGGCGGAGATGGCGGCCTCTGTGACCGCCCGCCTCTCGACCGAGGTCACCCCCGAGGGCACGCAGATCATGATCTCGGGCTTGAAGATGCGCTGGCGTCCCTGCACCTTGCCGATGAAGTGATGGAGCATCCCTTCCGTCACCACGAAGTCCGCGATGACGCCGTCTCTCATCGGCCGCACGATCTGGATCGTGTCCGGCGCGCGACCCACCATCTCGAACGCCTGCCTTCCGACCGCCAGAATGCGGGTGCCGTCGCGATTGACCGCCACCAATGACGGTTCGTTGACGACGATCCCCTCACCCTTGACGTAGATGAGCACCGTCGAGGTGCCCAGGTCGATCCCGATTTTCTTACCTAGCAACTACTCGTATGAATGGCCCGGGTGGCTGATCTCCGAATCGACCGGGACCAGCGCGATCTGCGCTCCAATCGAAGCGAGCTTGCCCGCCATGTCCTCATAGCCTCGCTCCACGTGCCACGCGTTGCGCAGCAGGCTCTCACCCTCCGCGCAGAGGGCCGCGATGACCAGAGCCGCGCCAGAGCGGATGTCAGGGATCGTGACCTCTGTGCCTCGCAGCCTGCAAGGGCCATGCACGACAGCGTGGATGCGGCCCTCGACGGTGATTCCCGCCCCCATCTTGGCCAGCTGGGTCACATGCTGGAATCGATTCTCGTGCACGTATTCCGAGATCACGGTTTCGCCGTCGGCCTGGGTCATCAGCGCCATGTACTGGGCCTGCAGGTCGGTCGGAAAGCCGGGAAACGTCCAGGTCGACATGTCGATGGGCTTGATCCGCGTGCGAGGCCGCCTGCCGACTCGAAACCACCCATCGCCGGTCTGCACGTGCGCGCCCGCCAGCTCGAGCTTGAGCAGGAGGACGTGGAGGTCCTCCGGGCTGCTGCACTCGATCTTCAGCTCACCGCCCGCGGCCGCGACCGCGATCGCATACGTACCCGCCTCCAGGTAGTCCGCGATCACCGTGTGCTCCGCGCCGCCGAGCTCGCGCACGCCGTCGACCACCAGCCGCTCGCTGCCGATGCCCTCGATGCGCGCGCCCATCTTCACGAGGAGGCGGCAGAGGTCCTGAACGTGAGGCTCGCGCGCGGCGTTGAAGATCTCGGTCCGGCCTTCGGCGAGAACGGCCGCGAGAAGGATGTTCTCCGTGCCGGTGACGGTGGGCAGGTCGAACACGATCCGCTCGCCGCGCAGTCGATCGACCTCGGCGACGATCTCGGTGGCCGACTCCTCGATGCGCGCGCCCATCTGGCGCAGTCCGCGCAGGTGCTGCTCGACGCGGCGGGCTCCGATGTCGTCACCACCTGGCCGCGGCAGCCGCGCCTTGCCGAAGCGGCCGAGCAGCGCGCCGAGGAGCACTATCGTCGCGCGCATTCGCCGCCCCAGCTCGTCGGGAACGTCGGTGCCGCGGGCGTTGCCCATGCGAATGTTCACCGACCCCTCCCCATCCGTGCGGCCCCCCAGCTCGGTGAGGATCTGGGCCATGAGCTCGGTGTCGCTCACGCGCGGCACGTTTCTGAGGTGGACCGGCTCGGCTGTGAGCAGGGCCGCGGCCATCTCCGGGAGCGCGGCATTCTTCGACCCGCTCACGCAGAGCTCGCCGGCCAATTGGGCGCCGCCGGTGATGCGCAGCGCGAAGTCGCGGCGCGGCGCGGGTGTTTTCATCGGTGGTTACGGTACAGAGAGGGACGCCGGCCTGCCCGTCAGCCTCGCCGCAGCCGAGCCAGCCGGAGGCGAGCCTCCGCGATGGCTAGGGCGTTCTGGAACTCGGTCTCCTCGGCAGTCGTGAGCGTGCCCGCGAGCTTCTCCTGCGCGCGCCGCCGCGCCTCCTCGGCCCGCTCGACAGAGATCTCGTCCGCGTGCTCGGCCACGTCGGCGAGCACGGTCACACGATCCGGCAAGACCTCGAGGAAGCCGCCGCCTACGAACAGCAGCTGCTCCTCGCCCCCGGTAACCCGGATCGTGAGCGGACCGGGTTTGAGTACCGTCATCAGCGGCGCATGGTGCGCAAGCACGCCGAGCTCGCCATCGCCCCCATTCGCGATCATGAAGTCCACATCGCCCTCGAACAGGCTCCGCTCGACGCTCACGACTCGCAGCGGAAAAGGCACTATGCGGCTCCCTTCTTCTTCATCTCTTCGCCCTGCTCGCGCGCCTCGTCGATGGTGCCGACCATGTAGAAGGCCTGCTCGGGGAGGTCATCGTGCTTGCCCTCGAGGATCTCGGCGAAGCCGCGTACGGTCTCGGCAATTGGCACCAACTTGCCTTCTCGGCCGGTAAAGCGCTGCGCGACGTTGAACGGTTGGGATAGGAATCTCTGGATCTTGCGCGCGCGTGACACGGCCTGCTTGTCGTCCTCGGACAGCTCCTCCATTCCCAGGATGGCGATGATGTCCTGCAGGTCCTTGTAACGCTGCATCGTCTTTTTGACGCCCTGCGCGGTGTCATAGTGCTGCTGGCCGACAACCGAGGGCTCAACGAAGCGGCTCGAGGACCCGAGGGGGTCGATGGCAGGGTAGATCCCGATCTCTACCAGTGATCGCTCAAGGCGCACAGTCGCACCGAGGTGGGCAAACACGGTCTGGATGGCGGGGTCGGTGTAGTCGTCCGCGGGAACGTAAACGGCCTGCACGGATGTGATCGACCCCTTGCTGGTTGAGGTGATGCGCTCCTGCAGCTCGCCCATCTCTGTCGCCAGCGTGGGCTGGTATCCGACCGCCGACGGCATGCGACCGAGCAGCGCCGACACCTCTGACCCCGCGAGCAGGTACCGGAAGATGTTGTCGATGAACAGGAGGACGTCCGCGCCCTCCTCGTCGCGGAAGTACTCGGCCATGGTCAGACCCGTGAGGCCGACACGTGCCCGAGCACCAGGCGGTTCGTTCATCTGTCCGAAGACCAGAGCGGTCTGCGGGAGGACTTTCGCGTCCTCCATCTCGCGGTACATGTCGTTTCCCTCGCGCGTCCTCTCGCCCACTCCGGCGAAAACCGAACGGCCCTTGTGGTGGTAGGCGATGTTGCGGATGAGCTCCTGGACGATGACGGTCTTGCCCGTGCCGGCGCCGCCAAAGAGGCCGATCTTCGAGCCCTTAGCGAACGTGCAGATGAGGTCGATGACCTTGATCCCCGTTTCGAGTATCTCGATCTTCGCCTGCTGCTCCGACACCGCCGGCGCCGGCCGGTGAATCGGCCAGCGTGTCACTCCTGCCGGCGCGGGCTCGTCGTCGATGGCCTGACCGATGACGTTGAACAGGCGCCCAAGCGTCTCGACCCCAACCGGCACCGAGATCGGCCCACCCGTCGCCACCACCTTGTCGCCGCGGCGGAAGCCATCGGTCGAGTCCATGGCGATGCAGCGCACGATGTTGTTGCCGATCGCGCTCGCGACCTCGAGCACGACGACCTTGTCCTGGCCGGTGTGGACCTCGAGCGCTTCGAACAGCTCGGGCTGGTCGCCCGGAGGAAACGTGACGTCGACGACGGCACCGATCACCTGGCTTACCTTGCCCTCGCGCGTCTTCTTCTTCGTATCAGCCATGCGTCTCCTTCATCAGTGTCAGCCTGCGGCGCGCAGCGCTTCCGCGCCGGTGACGATTTCCATCAGCTCCGTGGTGATGCCCGCCTGGCGGACCTTGTTGGCAAAGAGGGTCAGAGAATCGATGAAATCGCCCGCAGCCTTGGTCGCATTCTGCATGGCGATCATCTTGGCCGAGTACTCGCTGGCCTTGTTCTCGAGCACCGCCTGATAGACCTGAGTCTCTACGTAGCGCGGAAGCAGTGCGTCGAGCACTGATTCCGGGTCGGGTTCGTAGATGTAGTCCGCGCGCGGCCCCGCGTCCTTCTCGCGTTGTGGAATCTCCGCTGGGATCAAGGTGCGCACGACCGGTTCCTGCCTCAGCGTCGAGATCCACTTCGCGTAGCAGAGGAGGACGGCATCTGTGTCACCCCTGGTGTACTCCTCGAGCGCGACCGCGACGCTCGACAGGATCCCGGCGATCGACGGCCGATCCGGGAGGCCGCTGGTCTCCGCAATCACGTTCCTTCGAAAGCGCTGTAGGAAGTCACGGCCCTTGCGACCCAGCGTCACGTACTTCTGCTGGTCCGGGTAGTTCTCCGTCATGTAGCGCGTCGCGGCGCGGATGTTGTTGACGTTGATCGCTCCGCACAGGCCTTTGTCGGTGGTGACCAGGATCATCACCGCCCGAGTGCCCTCCCGCCGGACCAGGAAGGGATGCTTGTACTCGGTAGCCCGCTCGCCGGCGGTCTGGAGGACCTCCACCATCTTCTCTGCATATGGCCGCGTCTCTTGCACGGCCGCCTGCGCGCGACGGAGCCTGGTCGCCGCGACCACCTGCATGGCCTTGGTGATCTTCTGCGTGTTGCGGATGCTGTCGATCCGCCGAACGATGTCTCTATAGGCGGGCATGCGCTATTTGGCGGCCTTTTTCCGCGGGGCTGCTTTGGGTTTTGGTTCAGGTTTCGCATCCGGCTTCCCATCGTCCGCCGGCGCTGCTTTGGCCTCGGCCTTGGGCGCCGGGTCCGCCACGTCGCTGTAACCCTCGACCCCGAACTGGTGGTTGAAAGTCGAGATCGCCGCCTTCAGGCGCTCGAACAGGTTGTCATCAAGAGCCTTCTTCTCCTCGATCGCCTGGAGCACACCCGGTCGCTCGCTCCGCAGGAAGCGCACGAACCCCGTCTCCCACTCCTTCACTCGCGCGACCGGCACCTTGTCGACGAAGCCCTGCGTGCCGGCGTAGATGACCGCTACCTGCTCCGCCAGCGGGACCGGCTGGTACTTGTCCTGCTTCAGGAGCTCGGTCAGGCGGGCGCCGCGCTCGAGCTGGTTGCGCGTCTGGGTGTCGAGGTCGGACGCGAACTGCGCGAACGCGGCCAGCTCGCGGTACTGGGCTAGGTCGAGGCGGAGCTGCCCGGCAACCTGCCGCATCGCCTTGGTCTGGGCATCGCCGCCGACGCGCGACACGCTGATGCCGACGTTGAGCGCCGGGCGCTGCCCGGCATTGAAAAGGTCGGACTGGAGGTAGATCTGGCCATCGGTGATCGAGATCACATTGGTGGGGATGAACGCTGAGACGTCGTTGGCCTGCGTCTCGATGACAGGCAGCGCGGTCAGCGAGCCACCACCATGTGCCTTGTTCATCTTTGCCGCGCGCTCGAGCAGGCGAGAGTGCAGATAGAACACATCGCCCGGGTATGCCTCCCGACCTGGGGGGCGTCGAAGCGTCAGGGAGAGCTCGCGATACGCCCACGCCTGCTTGGTCAGGTCGTCGTAGCAGCAGAGCGCCTCCTGTCCCTTCTCCATGAAAAACTCGCCCATCGCGCAACCTGCGTACGGCGCGATGAAGTTGAGCGAGGCAGGTTCGGACGCGGAGGCCGCGACGATGATCGTGTAGCCCATCGCCTCGTTCTCTTCCAGCGTTGCCGCGACGCGAGCGATGGACGCGGCGTTCTGGCCGATGGCGACGTAGACGCAGATGAGGTTCTTGCCTTTCTGGTTGATGATCGTGTCGAGCAGGACGGTCGTCTTGCCCGTGAATCGGTCTCCGATGATCAGCTCACGCTGGCCGCGACCGAGCGGGATCATCGTGTCGATGGCCTTGATCCCGGTCTGCACCGGGCTGTCAACCCGCTGGCGGGTAATCACGCCTGGCGCGATCCTTTCGAGCGGCATGGTCTTGGTGGTCTTGACTGGACCCTTGCCGTCGATCGGCTGGCCCAACGGGTTCACGACCCTACCGATCAGCGCCTCGCCGACAGGCACCTCCAGGAGGCGTCCGGTGGTGCGTACCTCGTCGCCCTCGTGAAGATGTCCGAACTCGCCGAGGATGACCGCGCGCACCTGGTCCTCTTCGAGGTTCAGGGCGAGCCCGTATGTCTCGTGCGGGAACTCGAGGAGCTCGCCGGCCATCGCGTTCTGCAGGCCGTAGATCTGAGCGATGCCGTCTCCGGTGGCGACTATGCGTCCCACGTCGGTCGCCACCAGTGTGGCATCGAAGTCCTTGAGGCGCGCCTTGATGACCTCCGAGATCTCTTTGGTGCTGATACCCACTCTTCTTTTCCCTCTCCCTAGGACGCGTCCGCCAAGCGGCGGCGCAACTGGTTTAATCGAGTCACAAGGCTGGCGTCGATCACGTGATCGCCGTATTGAACTTTGAGGCCGCCGAGAATCGTTCGATCGACGGCGGCGGATACGGTCACCTGCTTGCCGAGGCGGCTCGAGAGCTTGCCGCCGATGAGCTCGCGTTCCTCGGCCGACAGCTCGACGGCTGATGTCACCCGCGCGCGAACGCGGCCGGCCGCCTCGTCCTCGAGTGCCTCGAACTCATCGAGGATGCCCGCGACCTGCTGGGTGCGCCGCGTTTCGATCAGCAGCCTCGCGAGGTTGATGGCCTCCGGGTCCAGGCCGCCCTGGGCCCCGACCAGCTCCATGCGCCGCGCCGCCGGGATCGTCGGGTTCTCGAGCACCGCAGCGACTTTGGGATCGCTCATCAGGTCCTTGATCGCCGTGAGGTGGCGGTGCCACTCCTCGACGCGGCCCTCCTCGGTGGCCAGGTCGAAGACAGCCTGCGCGTATCTTCTAGCGGCGGCCGTCGCCACTCGCAACCTCCTCGATCGCCTTGTCGATCAGCTGCCTGTGCTTCGTAACGTCGAGCGTCTCCCCGATCACCTTCTCGGTAGCCGCCACCACGAGGTTGGCCACATCTTCCCGCACTGACTGAAGGGCGGCCACGCGCTCGGCCTCGATCTCTCGCCGCGCGGACTCGAGGATGCGCCTCGCCTCGTCTTCGGCCTTCTGCTTCAGCTCCTGACGGAGCTGGTCCGCCGCCCTCGACGCACTCGTGATCACCGTCTGCGCCTGGGCGCGGGCCTCGTTGAGCTGCGCCTCCGCCTGCTTCAGCCGAGCGTCGGCATCGGCCCGCTCCTTCTCTGCGGCCGCCAGCTGTTCGGTGATCGCTCGCTGCCGGGCCTCGGCGATCGAGATGATCCACGGAAACACTGGCTTAGGGATGCCAAGGAACGGCAGCGGCACCCTCGCCAGGAACAGCAGCATGAGCACGAACGAAACGGTCTCGACGATAAACGTGCCGTTGATCGTCAACGGTCCCGCGTCGAGGAACAAGCCCGCGTGCATCACTTACCGATTGCGAAGACGAACAGCGCGCCGAACGCGACATTGATGAAGTACATCGCCTCGCACAGGCCGATGATGATGAACATGATGCCCTGGAGCGTGCCCCGGGCCTCAGGCTGACGTGCCACCCCGCTGATGGTGGCGTTGCCGGCGAGACCGTCTCCGATGGCCGCCCCGATGGCTCCGCCGCCGAGAGCTATGCCGAATGCAATCATGGCCGCGGCGAAATGGTCCATTTATCCCTCCTCAGTGAGCATGCTCGGCCTCGAGTCCTTCACGCGCGAGGCCGAAGTAGGTGATCGTGAGCAACATGAAGATGAAGGCCTGGATGAGCCCGATGAAACCGACGTCGAAGAGCTTCCACACCGCCAGGACGATTGGTCCTAGCAGCCACGATCCGACGTAAGGCAGGTTACCGAGCAGCAACACGATGACGTAAGCCATCAGAAGGCCGGCAAAGAGGTTGCCGAAAAGTCGCATCGACAGCGTGACCGGCTTGACGATCTCGTCGATGATGTTCAACGGGACGAACAGGAGCCGCCAGGGCATCGGCACGTCGTGCGGTCGGTCCCAGAAGAAATAGCCGGCGTAGCCCTTTGGTCCGTGGATGCGGAACGTGTACCACTGAACGACCAGGAAGACCACCACGCCCATCGCCAGCGTCTGATTGAGGTCGGTGTTGGCCGGATGCACGTAGGGGATCAGCGAGATGGGTAGGAAATCGATCCAGTTCGCGACCAGGATGTAGAAACCGATTGTGGCGGCCAGCGGTACCACGAATGCAGTGGCATCAGGTGCGGTGTCCTTGCTCGTAGTCCGCACGTAGCTGAACATCCACTCGAACAGCGCCTGCAGCCGGCCCGGCTTCTGGCTGTCGAGCATGCGGGCGACGTAAATCGCGACGGCGATCGTGATCACGATGGATATGCCGCTCGAGATCAGGCTGTCGTAATTGAATGTGCACCAGTTGCCGCATCCAAGGCTGACGGTCGGATGGTTGACCGGAGCGGGTTCGGTCGCGAGGTAGATCATCGGCTGAGCAGCGACCTCGCAGCGACGGCGACCAGGACGAGCTGCGCAGCAGCGACCCCGATCAAGACAAGCCAGGCGTAGGCGAGACCAATCACGGCCGCGGCTGCAAGCGCTGCGGCGGTCATGATGGCGAGCCGAAACAGGCTCGACAGATGAAAACCAACGGGCGAGTCCAGGGAGCGGATGGCCGCAATCCCGTTGGTCGAGCCGATCACGAGCCCGATCCCAAGCGCGACTCCAGCGCGGAGATTTCCGCCCAGAGCAAACGCCGCGACCACGACTAGCGCGAGCGTAAGGCAAGCACCGACCGACCAGACCGGGACGCCTTTCGAGTTCACCAGTACCGTTTGACGTACCTCACGTAAACCAACGCCACCGCTGCAACGATGCCCACCGCCAGCCCTACGAAGACCAGCAGCGGGCTGGTATGAAGCACGCCATCTAGCACGATGCCCGCAACCATCGGCAGCACCACGGCTGCCGCAAGCGCCATGCCGAGGCCGGCAAGCTCAGAGCCGGACGGCCCGGCGCTCGATGGGGGCGCCATGCCCGAGCTAATCCTACCGGGTGCCCGGTTCTGACAGCAGGCGCCGCAGGAACGGCGCGGGGATGCGCGTGCCTGTCCTCTGCAGCCAGTCGGCCGCGACAGTCGAGGCGATGACCAGGGCCGCGACCAGGACCACCGCGAGGATCCGGCGATGCCCGAAGAACATCAGCCCGACCGTCCCGAAAAGAGCGGTCGCGGCGTAGAAGACGTAGCAGGTCTGGCGAGGAGTCAGCCCGAATGCCTGCAAGCGGTGATGGAGGTGCTCCGTGTCTGGGCGCGCCACTGAGACATGCCCGGTTCGACGCCTGACGATCGCCCACGCCGTGTCCGCGATGGGCAGCGCCAGCGCAAGGATCGGGATCACGAGGGCGAAGGCGACCGCCACCTTGGCCACACCGAGGATGGAGATCACACCCAGGGCCGCGCCCAGGAAATGCGAGCCCGAGTCGCCCATGAAGATCCGGGCGGGGTTGAAGTTGAACAGCAGGAAGCCGAGGCAACAGCCGGCGAGCGCGCCCGCGAACTGGACGACGTCGATCTGGTCGCGGCCCGCGGCCGCGATCAATAGAGTGAGGGCGACGATGAAGACCACCCCCGCGGCCAGGCCGTCGACGCCGTCGAGGAAGTTGACTGTGTTCTGCATGCTCAGCAGCCAGAAGAGGCTGACGGGGATCGACAGCCAGCCCAGGTAGACGAGCGTCGCAACGCCGTTCTGGCCCGAGTTGGGGAGGCCGAAGTACGTGATCAGGAACCCGAAAACGAAAACGGCCACCAGCGCGACGAGCAGCTGGAACGCGAACTTGAGGCCGGGGCTCACCGGCCAGCGATCGTCGGCTATGAGGAGAATCGCGGCCAGGCCTGACACGACCAGCACGCCCGTCCGGTTGATGCTCGACGGAACGAAGATCAGGACGGCGATCGCAAAACCGACGAACATCGCGAGCCCACCCAGCAGCGGGGTCGCCTTGGTATGTGCGTGACGCCCGCCGGGTAGCGCCATCAGACCCGTCCGGTTGGAGAGCCCAATCGCGACCGGCACCAGCAATGCGCAAAGGAGCATGGCGACGAGCAGCGGCCAGAGCCCGGGCAGGACCTTGTCGCGCAGAGTCTCGAGGAACGTGACGCTGAAGAAATCGCTCAAGGGCTCTTCCGCCTAGTCCATCGAGTACGGGACGGGGAACTTCCGGCACAGCTCCAGCGCGCGCTCGTGCACGGAGTCGCGAACCGCGGGATCGTCGATGCGCTCGATGAGGTCGGCCAGGCAGTCGGCGATGACAACCATCTCGGGCTCATGCATCCCTCGCGTGGTCACAAGCGGGGTGCCAACCCGAACTCCGCTGGGATTGAACTTCGAAGCTTCGTCGTACGGGATCGAGTTCCGGTTCAGCGTGATGCCGACCGTGTCGGCGATGTCCTGCACCTGCTTGCCCGTGCGCTTCTGCGGGCGAAGGTCGATGAGCATCAGGTGGTTGTCGGTGCCGCCGCTGACCAGACGCAAGCCGCGCTCCATCAACCTGTTGGACAGCGCCTTCGCGTTGGCGACCACCTGCTTCGCGTAGACCGTGAACTCGGGCTTGAGCGCCTCGCCAAAGCACACGGCCTTGGCCGCGATCGCATGCATCAGTGGGCCACCCTGGATGCCAGGGAACACCGCGGAGTCGATCGCCTTCTGGTGCTCGGTGTCGCACAGGATGATCGCGCCCCACGCGCCACGAAGGGTCTTCTGCGTTGTCGTGGTGACGATCGGCGCGTGAGGGATCGGCGACGGATACACGCCACCCGCCACAAGGCCGGCGACGTGCGCCATGTCCACAATGAACGTGGCGCCCACGGAGTCGGCGATCTGGCGCATTCGCGCCCAGTCGACGATGCGCGGGTACGCGGAGAACCCACCGATGATCATCTTCGGCCGCACCTGCTCGGCCATCTTCTCCATGGCGTCGTAGTCGATGAGCTCGGTGTCGCGGGTGACCCCGTAGGAGTGGATCTTGTAGAACTTGCCGCTGAAGTTGGCCGGGCTTCCGTGCGTCAGGTGCCCGCCGGCGGAGAGGTCCATGCCCATCACGCTGTCGCCGGGCTCACACACCGCCATGTAGACGGCGGCGTTGGCCTGCGAGCCGGAGTGCGGCTGGACGTTGGCGTACTCGGCGCCGAAAAGCTTCGTGGCGCGGTCTACCGCCAGCGATTCGATCTTGTCGATCACCTCGCCGGTGCCGCCGTAATAGCGGCGACCCGGGTAGCCCTCGGCGTACTTGTTCGTGAGCAGCGTGCCCAGGGCCTCGAGGATGGCGGGGCTGGTCAGGTTCTCAGAGGCGATCAGCTCGAGCGTCTCCGCCTGGCGTTTGTATTCGTTACGGATCAGGTTCGCGATGTCGGGGTCGCTGCGGTCGAGTGCGCGGAGCGACATCGCCGTCATGGGTGCGGCCATTTCTCGCATGGTAAGTCCTAGCCTGCGCGAGGTGGCGGCGGGCCCAGGAGCTGCGCGGTCGGGATGGCACCCTCGCGAAGAACGTGCGGCTCGGGACCGGTGAGGTCCAGAACGCTCGAAGCCAACCCACCCGGAGCGGCGCCGCCATCGAGAACGGCAGCGATACCGGTCAGCGCACCGGCTTCGTCGGCGTTCATCGCAGGGTCCTTGCCATGAAGGTTCGCGCTCGTGGTCATCAGCGGGCCTGAGGCGCGCAGCAGCTCCAGCGCAACCTCGTGCTTTGGGATGCGCACGCCCAGCGTCCCGCCACCCTTGGCGTGAAGGATGACCGTGAGCGGACCTGGCCACCAGCGGCGCACGAAAGCCTCGGCGCGGCCGTCGACGTGAACCCAGCCTTCGAGCTGCGATTCCGCCGCCGCCATGAGTATCAGCGGCAGGCCGACGGGCCGGCCCTTGATTGCATAGATGCGGCGTCGCGCCACCTCGTCGTCGGCGGCCGCACCCAGCCCGTAGACGGTGTCGGTCGGGAACGCGATCACGCCTCCGCTGCGCAGCAGGTTGGCTGCTCGCGTGAGGCCCGCACGAGTGGGTTTCAGGACCACGATTCGATGACCCTCTCGTGGCCGCCGAGGTCGCGGTGGATCGTCTGGTGCGCAAAGGCGCGGCCTGCGGCTTCGCTCACCGCGGCGACGATCGCGGGGTCCACTTCGGCGAGCAGCCTGCCACGGTCTGTTAGGTGCGCGGGCCCGGCCTCGATGAGCCGGAGCACCTCCGCGGCCCCATCCTGCCCGGCGAACAACGCGCTTGCCGGCTGGGCGGTGACCTCGGCGGGCAACCGCGTGCCGGGGGCGACGTAGGGCAGGTTGGCGCAGAGCAGGTCGAAGCGTCCTGGCAGCGGGTCGAGGAGGTCTCCGCATGCAAGGTGAACCCGGTCCATCAGCCCGTGCCGGGCGACGTTGCGCTTGGCGACTTCGAGGGCCTGGGCGCTGAGGTCACTCGCCCAGACCTCGACGTTCGGTGCGTAGTGCGCGACCGCGATGGCGATGCACCCGCTGCCGGTGCCGACATCCGCCACGCGCATGGTCTCCGCGGATTGCTTGGCCAACGCCACCGCTCGCTGGACCAGCACCTCCGTGTCCGGGTTGGGCACGAGCACGGCCGGGGTCACCTCGAAATCGAGGGCCATGAACTGTTTGTGCCCGACGAGATAGGCGACGGGATCGCCGTGCGCCCGCCGCTTGATCAGGCCCCGATAACGGGCGAGCTCGTCATCGGAGAGCGGGCGGTCGAACTGGAGGTACAGGTCGAGGCGGCGCACTCCGAGCGCCTGGGCCAGCAGCAGCTCAGCATCGAGCCGGGATGAGTCAGAGCTGTGCTTCTGCAGGTGTCCGGAGGCTGCCTTCAAGACCTCGATGACGGTCAATTCGAGGACGAGCTGCCGTCACCGTTGAGCTGCGCCGAGCGTTCGGCGTTGACGAGGGCGGCGACCAATTCGTCGAGGTCTCCATTCATCACGGAATCGAGCCTGTGCAGGGTGAGCTTGATGCGGTGGTCGGTCACCCGGTTCTCCTTGAAGTTGTAGGTGCGGATCTTCTCGGAGCGGCCGCCTGTGCCGACCATCGAACGCCGCTCCGCGCCGATCGCCGCCTGCTGCTCGGCAAGCTTCAGGTCATAGAGTCGAGCGCGCAGAACTCGCAAAGCCTTCTCCCTGTTCTGCAGCTGCGACTTCTCGTCCTGCATGCTCACCACCAAACCAGTCGGCTTGTGGGTCATGCGGATGGCGGAATAGGTCGTGTTCACGCTCTGTCCGCCTGGTCCGGTGGAGGTCGAGGTCTTGATCTCGAGATCCTCCGGCTTGATCTCGACCTCGACAGGGTCCGCCTCGGGCATGACAGCGACCGTCGCGGCCGACGTGTGGATACGGCCCTGGGCCTCCGTCTTCGGCACGCGCTGGACGCGGTGCACGCCGCCCTCGTACTTCAGCTGCGAATAGGCGCCCTGGCCGTGGACCTCGAACACGATCTTGTCGAA
>Ga0066680_10000492_pt1 | contig 13451 bp, 12 predicted proteins | sample GraSoiAngelo_129_FD_62297 | JGI IMG/M metagenome (GOLD analysis project Ga0066680, IMG submission 62297) | Grasslands soil microbial communities from the Angelo Coastal Reserve, California, USA - 14_0927_12_40cm | ecosystem: Environmental > Terrestrial > Soil > Grasslands | place: USA... | reverse complement strand
GTCCTGCTGTTGCGCCGAGAGATCGTGGATGGCAAGTCCTTTGCGTTGGGCCAGCGCGCGGATCGCTTCGAAAAGGTGCTCGCCTTCCGGTGCGCGGGGTTCCACGTGCACCATGACGTCGGCGGGGACGATTGCGCCGATGCGCTGTTCAATGGCGTCGCTGAGCGCATGGACCTGCTCGAGGCTGGTGCTCCGGGGCACTGAGACGGTCACGTCCACGAAGTGGCGGTTGCCCGCGCGGCGCACGCGCACTCGTTCTGTCTCCAAAACGCCCGCCGTGGCGCCGACTGCGTTGGCGATTTTTTGCTGCAGACCTGCGGGCGCTGCATCCAATAGCGCATCGAGCGTGCGGCGTCCCAGTTGGGAACCCACCCAGACAATCACGCCGGCGACAACCAGGGCGGCGATGGGGTCCGCGAAGGAAAGCCACGGCAGGTGGATCGCCTCCCCAACCCAGACGAGCACGATCCCGACTATGACGACCGATGTGCTCCAGACGTCGGTAGAGAAATGCAGCGCGTCGGCTTCAAGCGCTTCGCTCTTAAATTTTTCTGCCGCGCGAGTCAGCGCCCGTGCGCGCGTTAAGTCCACTACCAGCGCCAGGAACAGCACAACGATCGCCGTCACGCTGGGAATAATGTGCACATGATGGAAAAACAGTCGCACAAACGCCTCAAAGATGATGTAGAGCGCGGTGAGCAGCAAAAGCCCGGTTTCGACGAAGGCCGAGAAATTTTCATACTTGCCGTGGCCGTATGGGTGTTTCTCATCCGCGGGCTCGTCCGAGAGGCGCACGGAGAGGTAAGTGATGATGGCCGCGATCAAGTCGAGCCCTGAATGCAACGCCTCGGACAGCACGCCCAAGCTGCCCGTCCGGATGGTCAGAAAAATCTTCAGCGAGAGCAGGACGATAGCTGAGCCGACGCTCAGCAGCGCCGCCTGCTTTTTCTCGCGCACTCCCTGGCCGAGCGGCGGAATCATATTCGCCGTTTAGACTACCATGTCGCCCAGTTCCGCGGTTGTCTCCCCGGCCCACCGCTTCCGAGCCCCCGGCGGTGCCCCTTTCTGACCGTGGATCACGCGCCAGCAAGGGGGTTGCGCGGCTCATTTCATCAGTGTATCGTGCACCAATGGACGGGGGGCATCCTCATGCGAAAGCCCGCTCTTGGACTCGCCTTTTCCGTTTTCGCTCTGATTCCCAACGCTTTAGCGCAGACTGCGCCGGAGCCATCCGGTAAGGAAGTCTGGAATACACTCTGGAACCCGGCGATGGACCCGGAGAAGTCTGCGCACGCTGAAAATGTTCAGATTAAACGCGATCGCGTCAGCATCACGCTGCTCGATGGAACCATTCAGTTCGCAAGGCCGGTGAACAATGTTGTATTTGGCGCGGTGTTTCACGGGAACGGGCGGCTGCAGGTGGACCCGCCAAATCCCATCGAAGCGCGACAGCTTCGGCTGTTCACCAAGCAGGACAAGTTAGATATGGCGTTTGCCGACGCGACGTTCAGCTTCACCGATGACTTCTTCGACGAGGTGGCGAAGCAGGTGAAGTGGCAGCCGGGAGCGGCGAGCGATGAGCTCTATGCGAACCGGCAGAAGGAGCACGAGGAGCTGGGCGGGGCGTATTTTCCGCGGTTATTCAAGGGCGCGCTGTCGGGCGACCGCAAGCGAACGGCGTACTTCCTCGCGGACCTGAAGACGAAGGAGAAGGGCTGGGTCGAAGTTCGCGATGACGCGATGCAATTGGAGGAAATCCGAATCGGGCGTTGGGGCGACCTCGGTGTGGTCAAAGTGCATGATATCTGGATGAATTTCCCCGCGGGGGGGCGCGATCCGCGTCATGCGTACGATGATCCGGCCGCGCGGCTAGACTTTTTGATTCCGAGCTACCAGATCAACTCGACACTAGCCGACAACGCGGATCTGGCCACCACGGCGCGCGTAACCGTTCAGCCGCGTTATTCCAGTGAGCGCGTCTTCCTCTTTTCGCTCGATTCCAACTTGCGCCTGAGTTCCGTGAAGGACTCGCAGGGACACGCACTCGAGTTCTACCAGCCGCGAGAACAGAAGAATCGATATCAGTCCTACGGCGATTACGTTGCCGTCGTTCTGGCCGAGCCGACGCAGGCAGGAAAAAACGAAATCTTGGAATTTCAATCTGCGGGCAAGCGTGTCGTGCGCAAAGTCGGTGACGGAAACTACTTCTGCGAGAGCTTTGGTTGGTATCCCTCTTTGTTCTCCAACGAATTGGGAGTGGATGAGGCCGCCTTTCGTTCCGATTTCGAGCTGAATTTCCGCAACCCCAAGAAGTACAGTCTAGTGGCAACCGGACACAAGGTAAGCGAGGCGAAAGAGGGAAATCAGATCCTTACTTCTTGGAAGAGTGAGATTCCACTGGCGGCGGCCGGGTTTGCGTTCGGCGACTACAAAATCTACACGGAGAAGGTCGGCGACATTGAGGTTCAGGTGTATGCAAACAACCAGCCGGATGACCTCCTCAAATCCATCCAGAATGCATTTGACAACCCGCTTGGCCAGTTGGCCGGCGGCCCTGATTCCTCGCGCGCTCCGGGTGCGGCCATCGGAAATCTGACGGCGGCGTCGATGACGAAGACCATTGGTACGGAAACCTCGAATACGCTCCGCGTTTTCCAGAGCTATTTCGGCCCCTATCCCTACAAGCAGATCGCTGTGACGAACATCATCGGAAGCTACGGCCAGGGCTGGCCGGGCCTCCTCTATCTTTCCTGGATCACTTTTCTGGACTCCACGCAGCGCCATTCGCTCGGCATCCAGGATCAAGTGCATCTCACGGACTTCTTCCGTGGACACGAGAGCTCGCACCAGTGGTGGGGCCACCGAGTCGGCTGGAAGAGCTATCACGATCAATGGCTCTCCGAAGGTTTCGCAGAATTCTCCGGACTGCTTTACGTACAGTTCCGCCAGAATCCCAAAGAGTTCCTAACCCAACTGCGCAAAGAAAAAGAATTGCTGAAGATGGGAGACATCCGCAGCCACGAAGTGGAATCTCTTGGACCGATCTGGATGGGGCAGCGCATCGTCTCCTCGGAAACGAATGGCTCCTCCTACCAGAATCTGATCTATTCCAAAGGCGGCTATGTTCTACAGATGTTGCGCATGATGCTTTCCGATTCCCGCAATCCCGATCCGGAACACCTTTTCAAGGACATGATGCAGGACTATTGCAAAACTTTCGACAACAAGCCCGCTTCCACGGAAGATTTCAAAGTTATCGTGGAAAAACACATGACGCGCGGAATGGATCTCGATGGCAATCACAAAATGGATTGGTTTTTCAACCAGTACGTCTACGGAACGGGAATCCCGCAGTACACGTGGCACTACCAGACGGAGGCCACGCCGGACGGCAAGACGCACCTGACAGGAACGCTAGCTCGAGCGGGCGTTCCGGACAACTGGAAGGACGCCGTGCCCCTCTATGCGCACGTCGGCGAGAAGACGTTCCGCCTGGGCACGATCGCAGCGACCTCACCAAGCACACCGCTGGAAGTGATGATCCCGGGGAAGTTCGACAAGTTCACGATCTGCGACAACGAAGACATGCTCGCCGACATCAAGCAGTGAGCCCCGGCATGCATGGCCGGCCGAGCGCTCTCATTTTGCGGCGGTCAGCTGTGGCGCCGGAAGGAGCGGGAGACGTTTCGGCTCCCCACGCGCCCCGCGCACTTCCACTTCATCGAAGAGGAGTGACGGCGCGACGATCGCGGCGGGGAGGCCGCCCCGCGCGGAACCGAAAGCTCCCAGTGCGGTCCCCGCAAAACCCGCCTCCTGGCTCTCCATGAAGTTCCACGCAAACGAATCGTTGCCTATGCCCGCCAGATTTCGCAGACTCCGCGAATTTAGGCCAATGATGCGGCCGCCGCGCACCAACTCCTCATGGCCGTCTTCCGGATAAACCTTGTACGCCAGCAGTGGCAGACGGTCGCCGCTTCCCGCCCCTCCGGCCAGGCTGGCGAGCAGTTCGGAAAAATCGTCCTGACGGCTGATACTCAGCGCAGGGTTGTCCATTTCGCGCACTACCAGGCAGTAAGAAAGCTTTTCTTCCCGGCATTTGTCGAGGAAGCGCTTGCGCAATTCCTGCGGCGAGACTGCGTCGCTCGACGTGAAAAAAAGGTTGCTCATCGTTGGCCGAGCATCGTTGAGGAATGCAGCGCGGCCATGCCCGTTCGAATGGTCGAAGTCAGGCCCTGGGCGCCGTGACATCAGCTCGTTTTTGAGAACCCCGTTCTCGACAAGCGTCACCTTCTGCGCTTTCACGCCTTCTTCATCCACCACGTAGCCACCCAGCACGGTGTGTCCGCGAAAATCCTTCGCGGATGGATCGTCGACGAGCGCCACAGTGGCGGGAAGCACGCGCGCGCCCAGGCGCCCCACCCAATCGCTCTTCCCGCCGAGCGAATTAAGGAGCTGCTCCATCACCGGCGCGAAGGCCAGTGGCGGTCGCGCGCCGTTGAGGTTCGGACCGAGAATCTGCGCCACGAGCGGCGCGGCGGCGCGCGCTTCGAAGAGCACTGGCCCGGTGTAATCCTCCGCGGGCCGCGCTGCGCGCAGCGCCATGAGTTCAGTCGCCGTTACGTTCAAGCTCTTGCGCACGGCGTCTACGCTGGGCAGGTCCGCGGACCGCGGCGCGTAGCTGGCATAGAAGTGATGCAAAGGCATGCCGTCGTCCGCAAGCGTGTCGAGCCCCGCTTCGATGGCGGCGAGACTCCGGCTCGTGCGGATTTCCGTACCCTCGCTCGTGAACAGGTACTGCGTGACGTTCACTAGGTGGCAGGAGACCCTCGTGCTGTAGAGCTGCGGGTAGGCGCGCAGAACGGCGGAAATCTGACGCGCCTCCTGTTCCCAGTTGCGCGGGCTCCAGTCGGGCTCGAGCCGGGGCTCGATGGAAACTACCGGCGTCTCGCGGGAGAAATCGGGGATTTCGGATTGACGGGCCAGGCTGCTCAGGTAGGCGCGCTTGCGCGAGAAGGTTTCCACGGCTTCCTTGAAGGCCTGGTCGGTGGCAATCCAGAGGTCCTGGCGCAGCGAATCGTAATCCCGGTCGATGCCCACACCGCCCGTCGAGCCGATGAAGCCGCGAAAGCCTTCATCGCTGACGAAATTTGAGCTGTCCAGTTTGTAGTCGCCAACGCGCGCTTCCACTGCCATAAAGCGGTTGCGCGTCGTTGTGCTGGAAACGAGCGCGCCGAATTCTGCCGAAACCGTTTTTATGTCCAGATCGAGGAGGCGGTACGCAACATAGAAGGGGCGCACTGGCGCTGCGGTACCCGGGATTTTCAGTTCCAGCCGGGTCTTCGAGCGGGCCATTTCGTCCCGCAGGGCGCGCAGCGTTTGGTCGCCGTCATTCACCGGCTTGGTCTGTGCATAGAGCGGCGCGCAAAGGGCCACCAAAGCCAGGAGTGCGAGGGCCGCCGTCCACCGGGTCCACCTCATTGCGCCCCTCCCGTTTTCACCACGTCATGCGCCGGCGCCGGAAGGATGGGTGGTTTGTCGGTGGAAGTTTCTTTTTTCTGCACCTCGAGTTCGGAAATGAGGATTTCCGGGGCGGCTGCGGAGACGGGTACGGAGCCGGACTCTGCGCCGCAATAGCCGTTGAAGACGTCGAGCGTGTCGCCGGTCGCCACGATCTTTGTCAGCGAAACGAGCGGTGTGCCCACGATGTCCACTCCGCGCACCAACTCGTCTGGACGTCCATCGGGAAAAACTTTGTACACCACAAGCGGCAACACCTGAAATGCCTGCGGCTGGCCGCGGCCGGTGAATGTGAAGCCGCCCGCGATGTCGTCAATCAGCAAGCCGAACGGCTTGCCTTGCGCTTTGATCAGCTCAATCAGCCTGGCGCGAATCTGCGCGTGCGTCAGAGTCTTGCTGCTCTGCACAACCAAATTGCCCTGGCGCGATACGGGCGCAAAGCCGATTTGCCGCCGGCCATGGCCGTTTGAACGCTGGAAGCCGATGAGCGGCGAGCGCGACATCTCAAAATTGCGCAGGATTCCGTGCTCGACCAGCGGTACGCGCTGCGCCGGCACCCCCTCGTCATCAAACTGGTAGTAGCCGAGCAGGTCGGTTTTCCCGAGTTTCTTCAGGCTGGGATCATCTACGACCGTCAAAAAGTCCGGGAAGATCGCTTCTCCGACCTTGCGCGCAAACGTCTGTCCTTCGTTGATGTCTTTTTGCCGGTGACCTTCGGCACGGTGGCCGAAAACTTCGTGGAAGAAGACCGCGGCAGCGCGGCCAGTGAGCAGCGCGGGACCCGCAGTGGGCTCGATGAGCGGCGCCGCCACCAGGCCCTCAAGCTCCTTGCGCATCGTGGCTTCTGCGGCAGAGACCGCCTTGTCGTCAGGCGCATCGCTCGGGTTCACCCAGTCGAAGTTGTAGTAGCGGTTGATATCCATGCCGTCCGGCGCTTTCCCCTGAATGAACAGCTCGAGCCGATAGCGGATTTGCCCGAATTGCAATTCGCTGCCTTCACTGGTGACCTGATACTGGTTCTGTGCCTGCGCGGTGAAGGTGACGATGGAGTTGATGACCGCGGCGGACTGCCGGAAGTACGCCGTGTAATCCCGCACACGCTGTTCCCAGGGTTTTCGGTCCACCGAGAGGGACACCTGTGGTCCATAAAAGCTATGCCGCTCTTCGCGCGAAAAATCCGGCGCCTCTCCCTCAGCGGTTTCGACTTTAACTTGCCTCCCTGTCTTGATTTTGATGAGCGCCTCCGCGGCCGCGCGGTATTCCCGGTCGGTCTCGAGCCAGATCGTGCGGCGAAGCACTTCGGGATCGTCGTCCACAGGAACCGGCCCGCCGGGACCCGCATTGGGAGGTTGCTGGCGGTCGCCCACTTTGCGGGTGTTGTCCAGGTCGTAGTTGCCCGCGCGAACTGAGACTTCCAACCAACGGTTTCGCGCCTCGGCGCTGGAGAGCAGCGCCCCGTTCGAGCCGGAAACTTCGGCGCGCTGCGTCTCCGTCACGGTATAGCCGATGTAGTATGCCGGCGGTTCAAGCTTGCCCAACACGCCGACCGAGCGGTCGAGTTCTGCTTTCATCGCGGCGAGCAAAGGCGAACGCGTAGCTCTCGCGTCCGGGCGAGGCGTGGATTGCGGTGCCGCGTGCGCGGTTGCGCAAAGGAGGGCTAAAGAGAAAATCGCTCCGGAAAAGATTCGCAGGCGATGCCGTATCGGTGCAGTCAATTCAGCGCCTCACTAGGAATTAGTCGCATCTGGGAAAACTCCAGTTTACGCCACCCCGCCACGCGGCACAAACCTCACCGAGGAGGCAGGTGTCCTAAGATTGAGGGGGAAAAGTGGTGCGGGGGATAGAATTTAAGATCGCGGGCGGGAACCGAGATGGGGCGACCGGCGGGAAAAATTCTACCCATAGTTGACCTCCAAGGGCGCATCACTCACTGGCGGTGCTCTGACTGTCCCTGGACGACTCCTGTTCGTCCCGAATTCATGGGACTTGGCCCTTCCCGAGCCTCAATCAAGGCCTTCCGAGAGCACGTTTGCGAAAGGCACGTAAAGCCCAATAAAGCGCTCTAGTCCTGTCTCTGAAGTTCGTCGACAAGACTCGCCGCCACAAGTCGTTGTAGGGGCGCGCTTTAGCGCGTCCCCTTTTACGTCACGAACCACTGTTACAGGAGACTAGGACGCTTCACCAGCGAGCCGCATAAGTTTCGATGGGCCGCCGGCGCATTGCGTTGCTTACACACGAAAGAATCAGGCGCCAGGAGATAAGTCGATGCGCGACTGGCCTGCAAAGGCCGGCGCTCATTCGTTCGTCCGAGAGTGCTTCGGATGGAGCGGGCTAGCCGCACTTAGTCGGATTGCACGCAGGGGGCGCGTTCGTGCTGCGCGTGCCGCGCGTCGAAACGATAGGCACAACCACGGCTGGAACGACAGCAAGAATCCCCAGGGTGATTGCCGTGCCTTTGCCAAAGTGGCGGCCGGTTTGCGCTACGTTCTTGACCGCCTTCCCGCTGACGTCGGTGCTGTTGCCCGCATCGAGGAGAGACTGCGGCGTCGCCGGCGCCGGCGCTGGCGGCGGCGAATTGTCGCCCTCACGCACGGTCGTGAACTCACCGGCCTTCACTTCGACGCACATTCCCGCCAGGTTGCAGACGCGCACGACGCCTTCGTAGACGATTACGGTCATCAGGTTGTTCTCATAGCCGACGTAAAAATCCGTGCCCACCACGCCGGCGACTCCCGCGGCGGTGCGCACTTCAAACTTCCCGTTCGGCTGGGTAATCTTTGTCGCTTGTGAACGGAGCTTTCCATAGGTCAGTTCGAGGTCGGTTTGCTGCGAGGCGCCGTCATGCTTGGCGATGCGCAGGGAGGATTCCGAGCCGACATTGAGGACCGAGCCGTCATCGAGCGCAATGCGCGCTCGCCCGCCTGCCTGCGTATTCACTACGTCCTGCCAAAGCACGGGGGTCTTTGCCGCTGCCGTGATGGACTGGGTGCCGCGAGCGATCGCAACTACCGGCATGAGGCGGTCCACCTGCCCGGCGCGTTGGCCGGCTGCCTGAGGCAGCGCCACGAGGTCGGGCGGCACCGCGAGGAGCACCGAGAGAAACCCGGCGAGGAACAAGACCGACGAGGACGCTCTCTTCATTTGGTGATTCTCCTGTACGGGAAAGGCTGCCTCCTTGTAACTGGAAGTGGCCCACCGTGTCAACGGGGAAGCGGCGTGCGCGTACAAGAGTCGCCATGTGGTGAGCAGTGCTGCGCGGCCTTTTGAGTCGAAGTCAAATCAGGCAACCCGCCCGTATTCTCTTGCGCACGCCGAGTTCCATCGTCCTTGCCGCAGTGCCCGACCGAGGCGAGAATTTTACTATGCGGGCGTTCGGCAAACTTCTCGTGGCGGCGCTTATCATTGCGGGCATCTATTACTTCTATGTGCGGCGGTTACCCACCGCGAGCGACGGTACGGCGCCGACGCAGGCCATCCTGCTCACTGCCGTGAAGAGCGATCTCCTCCAGATTGCCCAGGGCGAGCGGAAGTATATGGCCCTGAACAGCCGCTGCGCATCGTTCGAAGAATTGATCTCCTCGCGCACGATCTTGATGGAGCGCGCCGCCGAGCGCGGCGGTTACACCTACACCATCGAGTGTTCCGGAGCAGACTTTACGATCACCGCGCGCCACGCGCCGAGCCCCGGCGACCCCTCCATCCGGTATCCCACGATCCAGGTGGACCAAACCCTGCAGATCCGCGAAACCGAATAAAGCCGGCCGTTTCATCCTCGAAAGGGAACATTTCACTCCTTGCCTGCGTATCCCCATGCAGAAGGGCCTCGAATTCACCGTCAGCGCCGCTGCTGCGGCATACGAAGGAGCAAGAACATGGGTGGAGAGTTGATCGGCCTTGTGGCAGTGATCATGGGCCTCGGAATTCCTCTGGGAGCGCTGTATACCTACTACCGCGTGCGCAAGCTGCGGAGCGAAGAGAAACTCGCGGCCATCGCGCGTGGCGTGACCGTGCCGTTGGAACCTGAGCTTTCGCAGGCGGCGCGTTCGCGCCGGGCAGGCATCCTGCTCGTTGCCGGAGCGCTCGGCTACATCGCGACATTTGCGCTGATCGCGCGTGTCGAGTCGGACGCCTGGGTTGCTGCGGCCTTTGGCGCCATTCCACTCGCCATCGGCATCGGATACTTCGTTGACGCGACGCTAGTGCGCCGCGAAGCACGCTCGTAAGACAGATTCCGCCTTCATGGACGCCAGGGCGCGGAGTCTGCCCCGCGCCTCACGGCGTGCGCTTCTGGTCCGCCACGAGCACCCCGGCCTCGGCATAGTTCACCGACGGTAAGTCAAGGAACGCCACGTGAATGTTTTCCCGCTTAGCCCGGCCATCTTCGGTTAGCGCCTCGGTGATGCGCTCCGCGATTTTGCGCTTCTGGTCGGGCGTACGGCCCTCGACCCAGGTGATTTGCACGTGCGGCATGAGTACCCTCCTGGATTGATTCTTGGCGCATTGTAACGGGGACTGTTCCGCTGGCGAACCCCTTTCCGAGGTCGAGTTCCGGACCGCAATGTCGAGAAAGAAGGAAAGAACGGGCTGATCGCAACCAGATCCTGATTACTCGCCCGGGCCAGCCGTTGTCGGGAGGCCCGCAGCCAAATTGGCTCCACAGTAAGGGCAGTGCGCCCACGTGGGTTCCGCCGCGTGACGGCACTGCGAGCAGAAGCGTGTCACGGATGTGCCGCACTTCGGGCAGAAGGGGAACGCGGCGCGCACCACTGTTTGGCAGTTAGGGCATGGCCTCGGCAACGGATCGCGTAGGATAAAATAAGCAATGACGCCGACGAAGTACGGCAGACACGCAAGAATCGTCCACATCACGCGGCGCATGCCTCTTCGCTTGGCGTCACCGTACACATACCCCACAACCAGCACGTAAAGCGGAACAACAAGGGGAACACCCGCGGAGAAAAGATCCTTCTGCCAGTCCAGCCACTGCCGCATGTCCGGATCCGTCGGTAACATAGCAAAGCGCATCAGCAAACCGAAGCCGACGTAGGAGATAGCTGCGATGATCTTCGCTGTTGGTGGGACCACCTTCCAGAAGCCGTTCGTTTGACTCATGCTGCTCTCCTTGCCGTTGCATGGCGCAGGCCAATGATCAAGGCCGCGACGCCGCCCACCACCCAACCCATCAATGTGTACCCTGCCAGACCTGTCCACGTGCGCTGAAAGCTGAGATCGAGCCAGCTCAGGGCGCCCGTGCTCACCATGCGCACCACCGGCCAAGTTCCAAGGACCAGGGTCCAGCTGAAGAGGACCAGAAATCCCATGAGCCAGGCATTCAACCTGCGATCTCTGCCCGCCGCGAGACGTGCGTGCATCTGCACCCGCGTGCGCTCCACCAGCAGCGCCGGCGCCTGCGGCGTGGGCAGGCCGCGCATCCCACGAGCGAGCGCGCGCCATGCATCCCATTCTGCCGCGCAGGACGAACACTCGCGGAGATGCTCCTCAACGCGGCGCAGTTCCCCTTCCTCGAGCGCCTCGGCAGCGGCCAGCGCCAGCAGTTTGCGAATGGCTTCGTGTTCGCTCATGCCTGTGCGCCCCCTGTTGGGCCCTTTTTGAGTGTCTCGCGCATCATTTCCAGGCCGCGGCGCAGACGCGTTTTCGCCGTCGAGAGCGGTACATCCAGGACATCAGCCATCTCCTCCACTTTCATCTCTTCCTCGAATCGCAGCGTCAGAATCTCGCGATAAATCCACGGCAGCAAATCCATCGCCGCCGCAAGCCGCTCCCAACGCTCGCGCTGGAGCACGCGGTCGAGCGCCGAAGGACCGTCTGCCGCCAGCCGTGCCTCCCGTGGCTCGCCAGCGGGTTCCCCGGGCAGGGGCTCGTCGAGGCTCTCCGGCTGGTAGCGCCGAAGGTGGTCGAGGGCCAGGTTGCGCCCGATGGTGAACAGCCATCCCTCAAAGCTGCGCCGCTCGTCGAATTGACGGGCCTTCTCGATCACGCGCAGCCAGGTCTGCTGGAAGAGGTCCTCCGCCAGGGCCGGCTCACGAACGATGCGCAATAGATACCGGTAGAGCCGGTGCTGGTAGCGCGTGAGCAGCTCGTCGAACGCGCTGGGGTCGCCCCGCCGCAAACGCACCCCTTCGGATTCCAGTCCCAACGGCTCCCCCCAGACGGCCTCCGATGCTGTACTCATCCTACAAAGACATACGCGCGAGGGGGCCAAAAAGACTCATCCTGGATCTTGCCCACCCCGGACACGCGGCCCTGCCCTGGCCGCAACGGAGGGATCAGCGAGGCGGTATGTTAGAATCGATTTGAGATGCATCCCGCGATTCCCCACTTGCTGGAACTCCAGCGTGCCGACCAGCGCATCGCCGCCCTGCGCAGCCAGCTTCAGTCCCTTCCAATACGCATCCGTGAGGCCGACGCAAAACTCAGCGGTGCCCGGCAGGAACTCGCCAGCGCCAAGCAGGCCCACACGAACAGTCTCACGGAGCGCAAAAAGCTCGAGCTCGACGTGGAACAGTGGAAAGAGCGCGCCCGCAAATACCGCGACCAGGGCGCCGCGATAAAGACTAACGAGGCTTTCAAGGCGCTCCAGCACGAAATTGCCAATGCCGAAGCGGAAGTCGCCAGGGCCGAAGATCGCCTGCTCGAGCAGATGATGGCCGGCGAAGAGATCGACCGCCGAATCAGGACCGCTGAAGCTCTGCTCAAGGATGCGGAAAGGACCGTCGCTGAAGACCACCGGCTGATTGAGGCAGAACAGGCCGCCCGGCAGAAAGAGCTCGAAGGCGCGCTTGCCGAACGCGAGGCGGCTCTCGCCCCGGTCCCGGAAGACTTGCGCGAACTCTATTCGCGCATCGCGAAACGCCATCGCGGCATCGTGCTGGCGGAAGCGCGCAAGGAACAGTGTCTCGCCTGCGGCATGCGCGTTTTGCCGCACATCTATCAGGAGCTGCGGCGCGAATCGAATCATGAGGTTTTTCACTGCGAGACGTGCGGCCGGATTCTCTATTTTGTGGAAGCCGCTTCCGTGAACACGCCAGCCGCCGGGAAGGGCGCGTCGGCGGCAGCCGATTCCTCCGCATGACAAAGCGTTCCCCCTCATCACGCGGCAGCGGATTATTCGAGGGCGCCCCTCCCGCCTCGCCCGCCCGCGGCCCGTCCTACACGGCGAATATTGACGGAGCGGCGCGCGGCAATCCCGGCCCGGCATCTTATGGCGTTGTCGTGCGGGATCCATCGGGCCTTGTCGTCGCTAGGCTCAAGAAATACGTCGGCCAGTGCACCAATAACGTAGCGGAGTATTACGGTCTGATTGCAGCGCTCGACTACGCGCAATCCCACGGCATTCGCGCCCTGCGCATCGAAAGCGACTCCGAATTGCTCGTAAAGCAGATGCGCGGCCAGTACAAGGTGAAAAGCGCCGATCTGCGGCCCCTGTTCGAGCAAGCCAGGAAAATGTGCGGGGATTTCCAGTCTTTCGCCATCGAGCATGTCGTTCGCGAGCGGAATCGGGAAGCGGACGAGCTGGCCAATCAGGCCCTCGACGAAAGCTCTGCTTCTCCGGCCGGTTTTGCGGCTCCGAAATCCGGAACTCGAAATGCAAAAAACGAAGCGCACCGCATTCGCGCCCGGTACAGCGGCGGCGCTCTTCATCCGCTCGAGCCGCTCGATCTTTCGGAAGGTTCCGACGTGGAACTCACCATTCACTTCCGCCGTTGGTAGCGTTGGGCTGAGTTTGTCTCGGCCCGGTCTTGGTTACTTCAAGAGGTAGGAGCGGTAGAGCGTGTCGCGCTGCGCCGGAATAAATCCTGCGTCGGAAATGATGCGGCGCAACTCGGATTCGTTGGTGCGGTTGCGCACGCCGGCGGCGAACACCACGTTTTCCTCGATCAGGATGCTGCCCACGTCGTCCGCGCCAAACTGCA
>Ga0066680_10000484_pt1 | contig 13503 bp, 13 predicted proteins | sample GraSoiAngelo_129_FD_62297 | JGI IMG/M metagenome (GOLD analysis project Ga0066680, IMG submission 62297) | Grasslands soil microbial communities from the Angelo Coastal Reserve, California, USA - 14_0927_12_40cm | ecosystem: Environmental > Terrestrial > Soil > Grasslands | place: USA... | reverse complement strand
CCAAACCACCCTAGGTTTCTGAATAAATCAGTCTTGTAACCAATCATGGAATCAATAGTGTTTATGGTTCTATAGATAAATGCTCCTGGCAAACCAAATATTGTAAAGTAGAAAAGTGGACCGATAATCCCATCTACAGTGTTTTCACTTATGCTTTCTAAAGTTCCAGAAATAATGTGTTGCCTATCTAGATTTCTTGTATCTCGCTTTACTATCATAGAAAGTTTTGCTCTTGCATCCTCTAGATTATCTTTCAAAATCGCTTGTATGATTAGTTCAGCATGTTTTTCCATTCCTTTAATTGCAATTGTAGTTTTAAGTAAAAAACCAGTAACTATAATAGAAAAAATTAAAGTAACAATTTGAGTCGTGAAATCAAAATAAAATTGATTCAAGTAATGTAGTGCAATATTTAGAAAATAAAGTATTGATGCAACCAGAGTCGTGATTGAAATTGTAAGAATTAAACCGCCAAGCCTCTCAGTCGTTGGATCATGATTCTTAAAAAATGGTACAAGTTTTCCAATTAATGCTCCTACCCATACAGTGGGATGAAATTTATTTTTTGGATCTCCTAATGCAAAATCTATTGATAATGCAAAGACTACAGATAAGAGAGGTATTAAGATCATTTAATCAAATCACCTATAGCTTTCATGTTCAAACTAGATTTTACAATCTGGCTTAAATTCTCTATTTCCTTATCTAAACATTGTATGAATTTTTTGCTCCAGATTACCTGCTTTGGATTTGTAGAAAGAGAATCTTCGTCTGGAATATCAAATTTCAAAAGAGGGATTGTTCCTAGTACTGGTTTTCCAGTCTTTTGCCTCAATTTGTAAAAGCTAGGACGAAGTATGTCTAAATCGCCTCTAAATTTGTTAATAACAAAACCTTTGATGAATTTTTGGTATTTCTTTTCCAATAGTTCTAACGTCCCTACAATGCTAGCAAAACTTCCGCCTTTATCAATATCAGAGATAAGGATAACAGGAGCATTGGAATGTTCAGCCATTCTCATATTTGCTATGTCGTATTTTACCAAGTTGAATTCTGCAGGTGAACCTGCGCCCTCAATTATTATTAGATCATAGTTTTTTTGTAACCAATCAAGTGATTCTGTAGCAGTTTTTAATCCCTTCTGAAGTACAAATTTTTTGTAATATTCCTTGGCATGCATTTTTTTGTAAAACTTACCTTTTACAAGAACTTCACTATTATAATTGCCAAGCGGTTTTAGAAGAATTGGATTCATGTTGGGATTTATTTCTGCTCTTGCTGCAATTGCTTGGATTGCTTGCGCCCTAGAAATTTCAAATTTATCTCCTTTGTATGAATATGATGACATGTTTTGTGATTTAAAGGGAGCCACTTTGTATCCCGAATTTGCAAATATTCTACATAGGGCAGTTACTAACGTAGTCTTACCAGATCCTGAAGAAGTTCCTTGTATCATTAACGCTTTAGTCATTTCAAATATCCTCCAAAGCTCTGACTAGTTTTACATTTTCTTTATGAGTACGAACAGCAACTCGTATGAATTTGTTACCAAGACCGCGAAAATTACTACAATCTCTAATCAGAATTTTTTTTTCTATTAGTTTTTCTTGAATCTTCTTTGAATTCATTTTTGATTTGATAAGGATGAAATTTGTGGATGAATCATAACAAGTAAAACCATTAATCTTTGAAATAGAATCTTGCAAAAATCCGAGTTCTTTTTTAATCAATTTTCTTGTTTTGGTTAAATGAGACATATTTGATAGGGCATCACTTGCAGTTCTCTGTGCAAGTCCATTTACGTTCCAAGGTATTTTTATTCTTTGAAGCACATCTATTACTTTCTTGTTTCCTAATCCATAACCAATCCTTAAGCCTGCAAGCCCAAATGATTTGGTCAAAGATCTAAGGATGAAGAGATTATCAAATTCTTTCAGGTAATGTACAAGTGACTCGTTAGAATTTGGAACAAGTTCAATAAAACACTCGTCTAAGAACATAAACGCTGATTTGTTGTAGGCAGATTCTAGGATTTTCAAGAGATTTTTTTTAGATATTAATACACCAGTAGGGTTATTGGGATTACATACGAAGATACATTTTGTTTTTGTTATGAAATCCTGTAAATCTAAAATATTTTTATTAAGATTCATTGTTTTAAAAAAAGAAATTCTAGCATCACTTAATCTAGAAGCTGCTTCGTATTCACTAAATGTTGGAATAGGTATCAAGACATTACTATTTTTATGAAGAAAAACCTTACAAAAATTGTAAATTATTTCAGTTGCGCCATTTCCAACAGTTATCTGACTTTTTTGAATGCCAGTGTATTTTTGTAAATCATCTCGTAATTTTGATGAATCAGGATCAGGATAAACAGAAAGAAGTGATCTGTTTTTTTGAATAATTTTTGTTACCGAAGGTGGAAAACCAAGCGGGTTTACATTTGAGCTAAAATCTATAAATCTAGAATCATATTGTAATCCTGTGGAGTAGAATCCTCCGTGTTGTACTAAAAAATGATTAGAAACATTTCTTTCTAGTACAAATTTCACACCATGAAATACCATAAAGGGATTTAGTGTGTTTTGGTTTTATTGCTAAAGGAATATTAATTGTATGAAGGAGATATTTGCTATGAAACGTGTAGCAATTATAGGTGTTACTGGTGCAGTAGGACAAGAATTTGTAGTAGCATTAAACAAACACCCTTGGTTTGAAGTAAAACAGATAGCCGCTTCTGAAAGATCTGCAAACAAGAAGTTTGTAGATGCTATAAGAGACCCAAATAGCGGCATCCTAAAATGGCACCTAAAAGAAGAGATCCCTGAATATGTCAAGAATATGATAGTTGAATCTGTAGATGATATCAAGCCGGAGAATTTGGATTTAATATTTACTTCTATAGAAAGTGAAGCTGCTCGTGAAATTGAAGGTAGGTTTGCAAAAGATGTTCCTGTAATTAGCACATCGGCTGCTTATAGATATGAACCAGACGTGCCTATTCTTATTCCTGGAATAAATGATGATCATGTAGCATTGTTAGAGGTACAAAAAAAGAATAGAGGCTGGAAGGGTTTTGTAGCACCACTTCCAAATTGTACTACTACTGGACTTGCTATAACCATGAGACCTTTACTTGATAGTTTTGGTGCTCAAAAGATAATCATGACATCCATGCAATCAATGTCAGGAGCAGGCAGATCTCCTGGTGTTTCTGCCTTAGATATTACAGATAACATAATCCCTTACATACCAAAAGAAGAAGACAAAGTTAGAATAGAGACTGGAAAAATTCTTGGCAAATTAGCTGATGGAAAAATAAATCCTGCAAACCTCAAAGTCAGCTGTACCTGTACTAGAGTTCCGGTAATTGATGGTCATACTGAAGCAGTGTTTGTTGAAACTTCAAAACACGTAGATCCTGAAACAGTAAAAAAAGCGATGCAAGACTTTTCAGATAAAGTCAGTGTTTCTGGTCTTCCTTCCGCACCAAAAAACTATCTTGTAGTCAATGATGATCCTACCAGACCTCAACCAAGATTAGATAGAGAAGTTGATGGAGGTATGTCTACTGTTGTAGGAAGATTACGCGAGGATACAGTTTTTGAAAACGGTATAAAATATGTGTTATTTTCCCATAATGAAAAAATGGGTTCTGCAAAAGGTGCAGTACTTTTAGCTGAGATGCTCTACAAAAAGGGCCTTATATAAAATGATGAAGAATTTTTAGAAAAATTGTAATAATACCTTTATTAAGCTTCATTTATTTAGAATAATTGGTGTTTTAAATGGCAAAAGTAGATGATTTAGATATGACAATTTTATCTGAACTTGCTGCAGATGCAAATATTTCAGTACCACGCATATCAAAAAAAATTAACGTCAACTCATCGGTAGTATATAGCAGAATTAAGAGATTAATCAAAAGAAAACTCATCGAACGATTTACAATAGTTGTAAATGATAGAGAGCTAGGATATACCGTAAAGGCTTTGACTGGAATAAACATGGACTCCAAGCTTCGTGACCATGTGATCGAGGAATTATTCAAGATCCCTGAAGTAAGAGAGATTTCTGAGGTTACTGGGAGGTTTGATATTTTGGTTACATTGTATGCAAAGAATTTGGATGAAATGCATCGATTAATTTCAGAAAAATTAGGTCGTATTGAAGGTGTACAACGTTCTGAGAGTTTTATTGAGATGAAAAGAACAACCAAACCCATGCCGTACAAGCCCGTAAAATAGGGATCTATTCAACCTATAAATAACTAAAAAAGACAAAAATGAGGAGAGAATGTGTTAACTACTAAAACGAGCTCAAGAATCAAGGTATACTACGAATTAACTAAACCAAAAATTTGGTATCTTTTAGTTTTTACTGCTTTTGGAGCAGCTGTGACTGCATCAAATATTTACCATATAGAAATTTCTCTTGCCACGTGGTCTTTGATGTTAGGAGGTGTTGCTGCAGGATCAGCTGCAGCAAATACGTTAACCAATTATCACGATAGAGATATTGATGCAATTATGGAACGAACAAAAAATAGACCTATTCCAAGTAGAAGAATTTTTCCTGCTGAAAAGGCAAGAAATTTTGGATTAATTCTTGTAGCAATTTCGCTTGTATGTTCTTTCTCAATTTCTTTTACTACTTCTTTTTGGAATGGCATATGGGCGGGAGTTTTCATGGCATTTGGACTGGCAGATAATATTTTGGTTTATAGTCATTTACTAAAGCGAAAAAGTAGAGCTAACATAGTTTTAGGTGGATTTTCAGGAGGTGCACCTGCAATGATCGGATACGTGGCAGTGACTACTCATGGTTTATGGGATCTTGGATTAGTAATGGCTGGACTAGTGTTTGTCTGGATCCCCATGCACATTTGGGCACTTACATTACATTTCAAAGAGGATTACAACAAGGTAAATGTGCCAATGCTTACTGCAGTACAATCAGAAAAAACCTCTGTGAGAGTAATTGCAGGAACAACACTCATGATGGTCCTCTTTAGCATCATCCCCTTTTTTATTACAAATAATGGAGAGAGAATAGTAAATGATGTTTATTTGTATACTGCAATAGTTTCTGGTGCAATAATGTTAATTCTCAGTATTTGGGTCTTAACCAAACCATACGAAAAGGCATCATGGACATTATTCAAATTTTCTAGTCCCTATCTTGCAATATTGTTTATTGCGTTAATGATAGGTTCTGTTCATTAACTAGTCAGAACTAGGCAGTTTGTGACTGATAAGATCTAATTTAGATAATCTTTTAATAAAATTTTATCATTTCCTGGAATTTTTGCAATTTCAAATCCTTCTGATCTTTTTGAAAGAGGTCTTGTTGCATCAATTCCAAGTTTTGCAGTAAGCAAGTTTTTTTGATCACTTGATGGATCTAGGCTAGAGCCTCTTACCTTTTCTATAATTGTCAAGTCTTTGTCTGCCTGGAATCTAGTAGCCATTGCATATTCCACACTTTCTGCATCAGTTGGATCAATATCTTCATCTACTACTGTTACCATTTTCAAGGATCTATGCGCAGCAAAAGTTTTTTCAATCACTTTTTTTGCATCAGAGTTTTTCTTTTTTGAAATTTGTACAACTGCATGAAGCCAGTTGCAACCACCATCACTCATCACAACTTTTTTTGTCCTAGGAAACTCTTTTCTAACATCACGATTTAGTTTGGCCTCAATTGGCATCCCCATTAATAATCTGTGTTCTGAATAACCAGAAAGAATGTCATGAAAGATTGGGTTATTTCTATAGTATAGATTTTCTAGTTCAAAAACTGGCTGTTCTCTTTTGAAATCACAAGTTCTGAGCATCTCAACCATCCATTCCTTGTGAGTTTTATCTCGTAGAATTTTTCCTTCCATTACAATTTCTGCACCAGATGGTACTTTGATACCAGAATAGGGGACCTTTACCAGGGTCAGCTTGTTTTCCAAAATAGCATTTGCTACTTCTAGTTCGTCTTTTCCCCATTCTCCTTGGTATGCACCAGCTATTGAGATTGCGGGGTGTACCCCAACAGTTATTGCCACCTTAAGGTCCTCACCATGCTCTTTTGCATACATAAAGGTGCGGTGTAAGTGTCTTCCTTCTACCATTCTCACAGAAAAGTGAATCTTGTCAAGTGGCATTAATCTATGAAATGATGAGTTTTGTGTCCTAGTTTCTTGGTTTTGTGTATAAATTATTGATGAAGTAATAAAGGGTCCTGGTTCTTTTTCAAAGTGTGTTACAATTGGTAGGATAGATAAGTCCCTTGATCTATTTTCCATAAATTTTGCTTTTGAGGTAATCTTTGGTTTTTTTGCCCTTTCAATTGCAGATATCACCTTTTGGTGAATATCATATTCTTTTGCGTTTACTGCTTTGGCAAATCTTGCTCTAGTACCAACTAGATTTGCTACCAATCGAAATTTGCTTTCTTTTATATTTTCAAATAAAATTGCATTGCCACAATCTATTTTTGAGGTAACAGCAGCAATCTCATATTTTGTGGATACTATCTTTTTTACAAAGGATAATTCATTCAGTTTCTTTATCTGGTCAAGATAAGCCCGTAAATCAGTCATTGTCTTACAATTTCCATAATTTCATTCATAACTACCTTCATCGTTTCTAGTCCGAGTTCTTTTTGTATGTTAAGTGACACAATACAAATTCCGTTTGTTGTCGATGCTACACGCTCAGAAACCAGTTTTAAAAAAAAAGAATCTGATTTTGACGGAATTATAGTAGCAGTACTGGTACGAGTTCCAGAACCAATTGACACTACCATAGCACCAATCTTTTCTTTTCCTTCAGTTATCGAAATAAAATTTCCATTATCAAACGGTAGTACTTGTACCAAAAAATCTCTTGCATCCACTGTGACGGTTTTTTTCTTATAACCGACCTGGGACATCAATAATCTACGTCAGCTACGCCTTTATTGCTACCGGCTCTATCGCTATCTTTTTCACAGAAGCCTTTGCCGTTTTAGTCCTTTTCGTAGACTTTTTTACTGCTGCTACCTCTATCTCTTCTACTTCGGCAACCTTTACAGCAACTGCTTCTAATTGCGAATCAGCTTCGACTCTAGCACGCAGTTTTGCCTTGTATTTTAGGTTTCTTGGTTTTGTTCGCAATCTATATCCACAGCATGGACACCAAAGACCTTCCCATTTTATGAAAATTTCACAAATCTGGCATCTCTTCTGTCCTGATGCATAACGACCCGTACCTACTGGCTTCTGTGCCTTGTACCGTGTGCATATTCCTTTACATGTCATTTTCTTCAGTCACTTTTCCTTGTAATTTATTATAGTATTACTAAGTATTTAAGCATGGATCGAAATTTTCTATATAAAATAATGAAAATTTTTATAAAAATTATATCAATTTCTCTTGATCAATTCCAGAGTTTTCAGGAAAAATGAAAAAAGCTATATAAATATGTATGTTTTTTTGAAATTATGAAAATTTCATTTTTTACCTGTATTTTTGAAGTATCATATAAACATTTTTTATACAGTTTCTAATTTTACAAAATGTTTTATCTAGCCAGTTCTTGAAGGTGGTAAAATTAAGTGTCTATATCCATCTCTTTGTGTTATATATCTTGCAGATATTTTATCACGTTCTCCTCTTTTGTTATGATTTTTTATTTTTAATGAAGTCTTTCGTTCATCTACAAATTCCAATTCAAAATGTGAACAAAAACTAAGATTTAGTTTATCAATTATCTGACGAGCCTTTTTCATATTTCCATTTCCTATTTTGACAATTTTCCTATCAGCCTTTAATCCTGCCAAAATTCTAACTATGTGTGATATTAATTCATCAAGTGATATGTAAGTGGAGCTTTCGATTTCTTTTTGATAGTAAAAAATAGAAAGTCCAATTCTGTTACCGGGATCTATTCCTATAACCAATGTGCTTTCATACAAACCAGATTCAAGTTTTTGTGTTATCAGTCCTTTTATTACAGTTGGATCTGCATCAAATTCTTCTGCATATAGAACAAAATTACTTGCAATTTTAGGTGCTTCCTGTAGTGTGGTAAGAATAAGCCTTTTGTCTGTATGATCTATTTCATCAGGTAGTATGGAGTCATAATTTATTCTTAAAAATTGAAGCATCTTTACAAATTTAAAATAGGATCGTCCCTGAATTGTTGCTATCGCAATATTGTTTTGTGATGAGTATTCTATGCTTTTATGTTGTTTAAAGCGAAATTTAAAGTTTTTAGATATACATGTATGATATACAGTATAAATTTATGAAACTTGATTTTTATTTTCTGAGTTTTTCTGCAATATAGTTAAATTCATCATCTGTAAGTTTTGGTTTTTTACTAAACATACTATGAACTGGGCCTACAGAGTCATCAGTATTACGCGGAATAATATGTACATGAACATGAGGTACCTCTTGACCACTTTCTTTACCATTATGAATAGCTACAAGTGAAGATGGCGCCAAACGTTCCATTTTTTCTGTTAAAATTCTTACAATTTCAAATAGATCTGCGTTATCCTCTTTACTCATCTCTTGAATTTTGACATGATGTTTCTTTGGAATAACTAATGTGTGTCCTTTTGTCAATGGAAACGCATCTAAAAATGCTAAGGATTTTTCTGTTTCAGTTATTTTTCTAGAAGGAATCTTTCCATCCACTATCTTACAGAAAATACAATCCATGTAATTATGTCAGTTGAAAGTATTGTAAAACCTTTCTAAAAGGTTACAGTTCTTTTATAGCCTCTATAATGCTACTTCGATCTGTGGCATTTGGCATTTGTTCCAAGTACTTTTCAAAATCCTTCTTTGCTTCAGTTTTTTTGTTTTGTTCTAGTCTTGCCAAACCACGATTTTTATAAATTGGGCTAAATCTATTTTGATTTATTTCAATTGCTTTTGTATAGTACTTTTCTGCATTTGGATAATCCTTTGCTTTTAAATAAAAATTTCCTAGTCCCCGATAAGCAAGATAACACATAGGGTTAAACTTGATACTTTTTTGATAATATTGTACAGAGTCAGGAGAATTTTGATCATTTAGTATTCCAGCAAGCAAACAAAGTGCAGTAGAGTTGGATTGGTTTATTTCAATTGCCCTTTGTAATGTAGTTATAGCTTCTGGCAATTTTCCTTGTAAACGTAATTTTTCAGCATTAAAACATAGCCTGTTTGATTTTTCTTTTGTTTTATTTTCTAAATGTATTTCAGAAAGTATGTCAGGTGAAACTATAACAAGTAATAGTTTATCATCTTCTGACCATTGTTCGTCAAATTTTTTTTCTGGAATTGCTCCAACCTTGTCAGGTTCTGGAAAGTAATGCAAAATTGTTTTTTCAATATCATCATACCCTAAAATGAGGGATGCATGCTGCACAGTATCTAATATTCCCGGAAGAATGACGATTGGTGGAATTCCCATATCAATTAATTTTTTTAATTCTTTAATGGTAGAATTTAAGATTAAACTAGCAAGGCCGTGTCGTTCTGCGAGCTCAATTCCTTCTATCATTATACTTCCTTTTATGTTTGGATATTTTTTTGCAATCTCTTTAGATTCGGAAAATGGAAGATCTATTCCCCAATAGTTGGATACTGCAGAAATTACAAGAGGCAAACAAATGTTCTCTTCTTTTACAATTGGTAGTGAGAGAATGTGATTAGATTCCATTACAGATCACAATAAATTTACAATATTAAAACTATTAAATAGTGATAAATTTTTCTAGGAGAAGTTTTCCATCATCACTCATTTCGGGATGAAATTGAGTTCCAAAGATATTATGATTTCCATATTGAAATATTTCAAATTCACAATAGTCTGATTTTGCAATTTGCTCAAAACAGCTGTCAAGTTTTGAAACCAGGTAAGAATGACTCTCAAAAACCTTAATTTTATTCCTGCAAATAGGATTTGACTTTATGACTTCAATTTCTTGAATTCCATTGTGTAATTTGTCCATTTTCTTGATTGTCCCTCCAAGTGTAAGTGCAAGTATTTCTGCACCATAACAGATTCCCAAAAGGGGTTTTTTTTCCAAAACAGCATGTTTTATTATTTTTGAGTTAACTGCATTCATCAAAGAGACATTTTTTGTTCTTCCAGATAAAATTGTTGATGAATATTTGTGAAGGTCTGAAAGAATCACTTTATCAAATGTAAGGGTGTTGAAGACTATTTTTTTGTTCAATAAAAAATCCAAAAGTGACTTAGTGTAGACAGAACCATTATCTACCACTAAGAGCAACTAACCTACCTCAATTGAGATATAATGTAGTTCTGGCACATTATCAACAACAACAATTGTACCTAACTTTACAGTGTTATTTTCTTCCCAGAAAATTATCTTGTCACTTCTTGGCTGAACAAAGTTCTTTAAGAAAGTCGAGATCAAATTCTTTGTATTTTCTAGATCAGATTGTTGTAAGAAAGATGTCTTGCCTTCTTCAAATGAAAGTGGTAGTTGTATTGATGTGGGACTAACAATTTTCAAGTTATCTGCTTCTAATACAGATTTTAGTGTTGCAATCCTACTTACTTGATCTAGTTGCAAGGCACTTGTAACATTGGACGGAGCAACACCACTTAGTTTAGCAAGATATGCTGCAAAAGCTTGTTGTGGTGTATTTCCTAATCCAACATGATATTCTCCATCAAATGCGGCACCAACGGCAGCAATTGTTCCAAGTTGTGTAACAACCCCAGCAGAACCTGCAGTATAGATTGGAATAAAGTAAACATCATCATTGCCTATTCTGTAAAGAATGTTATCTCCAATCCTTGGATTTCGAAGTAATGTCTGTAATTTGGCATAATCAGGATCCTTAGCTAGTGCCTCACGTACTGCTGATGGACCAAGAAGCTTTGTTTTAGAATCTAATGGAACTTGATAAAATTGCATCTTACCCAAGTCTGGCAGATCATTTTGCACAGTCATAAAACCTGCAAGGTTTCTTCCTTGTGATCCTTTTAATTCAAGTGAGAGTAGTCCGATGAATGATGTTTTATCAAATCCTGGAGGTTTAGCCTCTACATAATAAGTCCCAAGTCCCTCTGGAACTTCATAGAAATCCTTTGCTTGTATGAATGTCGAAGTATCTGTAACATGATATATGTTAAACATGTCTACTTTCCAATTGAATAACGTCTCTGGATACCGAAGCTGTTTTTGGAGCCACGAAGGTGTATCGATAAAATTATTTCCATATTCACTGACAAACATTTTTGTAAAGAAATCGTCCCCAGTTTTTATCAAAGTAACATTACCGTTGTAGGTATCCATCAAGGCATAACCAACAAGTCTAAGGTAGGGATTACTTACTGACCATGGAACATTCTTTGTGTCAAAACCCGCTATTAGTGGAACAAGCCAGTAGGTTTTGTGACCATCTGTAACGGGAAGAACATCTATATTCTTACCAAATAGATTGTACTGGAAATAAGGATACAATAATTGCATTCTATCGTGAATATCCCTATATCGAATGATATGGATTGGTTCTGTTGGATAAGAAAGGAAAAAGTTTGGTTCAAAAATTTGGCTTATTGGAGGGTATACATCTATGCCACCTTTACCATTATATGTTGCATTATTTAGTTCAGCAGTGTTTACACCTCTATTAACTGGATATGCAGCCCACGTGACTGTAAAAAGTCCGCCTTCCCCATAATACATTACCCTTTGTTTAAAGAGATTATTACTATCTACTATTGTACCATTACTTGCATCTAATGCCAGAAATCCGTTGTCAACGTGGGTATAAACAAGATGTTGGTTATACCAGGTATTCTCTTGACTTACGGATGATGGAAGAATTGGTTTCATCGAAGCTGTCCAATAAAGTGTGTCATTGAATCTCAAAATGTCGTTATTTTCAAAATCTACATATGGTATGAGTCCAATTTCGGGTTTAATTTTTGCAAAAGCCGCATCCGAGTCCCAAACTCTTATCTTGCTTAGAAGACCGTTGTTTTGAATTACATAATCTGGAATATCTGTAGGTCTAATGGAAGAACTTTGTTTGACTTCATGAGAAGTAATCTGGATTTGATCAAGCTGACCCAGATATCGGTTGACACCTATCTGTTGAGCTTTGTATGGACCAAGATATGCTATTTTTTTTGCATCGGCTATACTGTTATTGACAGCCATTACAGAGCCTGCAATTACTGCAATTGTAATTATTGTTAATATACGGATATAGACATCCCGTTTTGAAGGATGGATGATTACTTTGGACTTGAATTTATCCACAAAATAAAATGCAATGAAAGCAAGTCCTACAGTAATGGTGCCCCCAATTGCGTATTTTGTATTATAATCTATTTGATCTGTGAAAAACATGTTTATGCTAGCCCAAAGTATTCCAATACCAATTATACCCTCAATCGTTGCAATATAATCAAGGAATTTTGGTTTGCCTTTTGATGCATCTTGTACATAACTTATGATTACTCTAACGATGTTGTGTAATCCAACATAGAGTACTAGACGTAAACCAATTGCAGCAAGTAATGGTGGAACTAAAACGGTAAGGGCTGGAATCATTGGTGCAACCTTATCTAATGCATATGAAGGATCTGTTGGAGTAGTTGTAAATGGAAGTGAAAACAATCCCCATAGACTCTGTACCCCAAGGTCATTTCCTTGAAGCATATACGAAACTGCAAAACCAAATATAAGGTTTGTAAAGAATGCACCAAAAAGCAGAACTTTAGTTATTTGCCATATTATAAAATTAGGAATGCTAAGCTTGTGATCTTTAAAGCTTGGTATGTTTTCAGTTACAGAATAGTTGGTTCCTTTTTTTAAAAAATTTATTGCGGCATCAACACTATACCAAGCAATAGAAGAACGATTTTTTACATTTACTCTTATCAGTACTATCGAAGCAAGGATTACCGCTGAAATAAGGGAATAGTAAAGTGGTTTTGTAAATAAATGACCAAATTCTTTTACATTCATAAATAAAATTACAGCTTGATTGCTTATCATAACAAAAATTATGACACCTATCAGTGCCGCTATTCCTATTCTGATGTATCTACCTGTATCACGCGGAGGTGGATTATCTTGAGTCGATGAGCTGTACAAAATCACGCTTCCTTACTTTGTGTCAAATTAATGTCTTACCTAGAGAAACATAGATGGCATAGAATCTCTTAAAATGCATAAATTTGTGTAAATAGAGCCTAATTTTCACTATCTTGAGGAACATCAGCTAGTCCTTTGCAAATCATGTAGACTGCGGCATGTTTTGGTACAGAAATAGTCTCGCTGACATATGGACCATATTTCTTGTTTTTAAGTATAAATGATATTGGGCAGTTTGCTAAAATCTCAACTTTTTCATCACCAAGTACACAGGCATCAGAAAACGGATCAAAGCTTTCCAAGTTATTACAGGAAATTTTTGAAAGACCACTCTTGCTGTTAATAGATCCTCCTAATCTGAAGATTCTGTGAATATCCATTGTTAC
>Ga0066680_10000480_pt1 | contig 13533 bp, 13 predicted proteins | sample GraSoiAngelo_129_FD_62297 | JGI IMG/M metagenome (GOLD analysis project Ga0066680, IMG submission 62297) | Grasslands soil microbial communities from the Angelo Coastal Reserve, California, USA - 14_0927_12_40cm | ecosystem: Environmental > Terrestrial > Soil > Grasslands | place: USA... | reverse complement strand
CGGGTCGGTGCGAACGCATTACGCGCGTCAAGGGCGGAATTACGCAGGAGGAATCCAACACTGCCCCGGTAGTGATGCCGGGAGCCCTGCCGGGTAAGTACCTCGATGCGGCCTCTTCCGGGCCTCGAGTACTCCGCTGTGTACGGGCTCTTGTTGACGTAGATGGCCTTGATGGCCGAGGTGGGAAGTTCCGGCGAGGTGGCTTCAACCCCGTCCACGATCAGTTGTGGGCCTTGCGCGCCCATTACAGCAGGCTCCAGGAACAATGAGGGAATAGCCAGCGGATCGCCCTCCAAGATCGGCAGGTGCTGGAGCGAGGTTTGGTCGAGTTCCAAGTAATCAGCGTTGTCGAGCGCCGAGGGAGCGGATTCCGCTTGCGCTTTGACGGTGACCTGTATCTTATACTGGGCTATTTTCATGCGAATGAGCATTGTGGGACTCGCCTTGGCGCCCACTTGAATTGAGTTGCTCCAGGTTTCAAAACCTCGCGAATTAACGCTGACGGCATACTGGCCCAATGGCAGATGTTCGATCTGGAAGTAACCATCCTCGTCAGTGGCCTCGGAGAAATGCTTGCCCGTCGCGACATGTTGTAAGGTGACCACAGCCTCGGGGATCGCCGTTCCCGTCGAATCCTCAACCGTCCCCTTCATGATTCCGGTTTCCTGGCCATAAGCGACCGTCAGGAGAGAGAGCAGGAAACAAGCCACAGCCATCCCGTTCTGGGTCGTGGGCCGCACTACTCTTTGCCCACGCCGTAGAGGGGAGACAAGCGAACTAGCGACCCCTAGTGAAGATTTAATCCAGCGAAGCAGGTTCATGGGCTGTTACCGGCCGAGTGTCTGACTCCGCTAACATTTGGAGGTTGTAAAGACGCGCATACCTTCCCTCTCGCGACAAAAGCTGGTTGTGAGTACCTTGCTCAACAATCTGCCCGTCTTCCAGAACGATAATGCGGTCAGCGAGCCGCACGGTCGAAAGACGATGGGCGATAATGATGGTGGTACGCCCGTCGGCCGCGCGACCGAGCGCCTCCATCACAGCCTGTTCAGCCACGGAGTCCAAGCTGCTGGTGGGTTCATCGAGAATGAGGATAGGCGCATCCCGCAAAATAGCCCGGGCAATCGCGATCCGTTGCTTCTGCCCACCCGACAAGGTCGTGGCCCGTTCGGAAACGCGGCTATCGTATCCATTCGGCAGGTCTACTATGAATTCGTGGGCGTTCGCCAAGCGTGCGGCATTAAGAATCTCCTGCTCGCTTGCCTCGGGTCGACCAAAGGCAATATTCTCGCGGATGGTACCGCTGAAGAGCAGCGAGTCCTGTAACACCAGGCTGATTTGTTCACGCAGTGAAAGTAGCGTGAAGTCTCGGAGATCTACTCCATCGCCCAAGACCATTCCCTCCGTTGGGTCGTAAAAGCGCGGGACCAGGCTGACGAGGGTGCTCTTGCCCGCTCCCGTGGCCCCGACGATGGCCACCTTCTCGCCCGGAGCAATCGCGAGGTTAATGTCGTGGAGCACCGGCCGCCCCTGCTCGTATTCAAACGAGACACCACGAAAGGTGACCGCGCCTCGAAGCCTGAAAGCGGGACGTGCTCCTTTGCGGTCGGCCAGCTCGGTTCGGACGCTTAGGACTTCAGCGATCCGCTCCGCGCCGACACTGGCTCTATTAAAGATATAAGAGAAGTTACCCATGGCTCTTATCGGCCTAAAGAAGCCGGTCACGTAGGTGAAAAAGACGACGACATCGCCGGTAGTGAGCTCTCCGCGGAGCGCGTGGGTGGTCCCGTACCACATGACGATCGTCACCCCAAGAGCTCCGATGATGTTCACGAGCGGACCGACCCGTGCTTGGTAGCTCACGCTCTCGAGATTGGCTTCCAAGTTGTCTTCGTTACTGGCCCGGAAGCGGTCCTCGATCTGGTCCTCTTGAGCGAGACCCTGCACGATCCGGATCGACACAAGAGCTTCCTGCGCCAGAGCGGCCATCAGCCCTGTGCTCTTCCGCGCTCGGCGAGCGGCCTCTTTCAAACGAATGGTGTGCCGGAAAACCGCAAAGACCAACAGCGGGATAATCGACAGGGCGACCAGAGTGAGGCGCCAGTCGAGCCAAAGCATCAACACCAGCATGCCAATGAGTTGGAGCCCATCGGAGCAGAAAACCGTAACAGTGTTAGAGATCAGGTCCCTTATGGCCTGGATGTCGCCCGTCAGCCGAGTCGTCAGGTCACCCGTGCGTTGGCTGTCGTGGAAGCGCAGCGAGAGGCGTTGCAGGTGAGCGAACAAATTCTGCCGCAACGTGAACACATAACGCTGGCCGGCGTTCCCCAAAAGCCGTACTGAGAAGTGGGTGAGCAGCGCACTAACGAGAGCGATGGAAATCCTGGCCGCGCATGCCCCGTAAAGAATCTGCCAGGGGGTGAATTGCGCGTGCTCCAGCCACGGTTGGAGCAGAGGAAGATGGCTATGCTTAGGCTTGTGTGAGAGAACTTGATCGATGACCACTTTGAGCGGCCAGGGGCGCAGCACGCTGAGGAGGCCGGAGAGCACAACCGCCGAGGTCGCAAGTGTAAGTTGCTCCCAGTAAGGACGGAGGAGCGGAAGGAAGTGATCGATCCAAAGCCTCAAGGACTTTGGCATCTTGGAAGACACGGCGCTCATGCGTCTAACCTGGCGGCGGAGCGTTTGACGCGAACCATGGACGCCCCGCTCCGCGGGTGGCCAAGCAACGGGTCAACCCAGCTCAGGACTCGTGCGGCGTTTTCGCTCCAAGTATTCTTGGAGCATGCAATTCGAGCATTCTTGCCCAACTCTCTTCTGAATTTCTCGTCCCTCCACAATCGGCGGAGGCATTGCAGCAGCCCTTCGAAGTCGTTGGGCTGGTAGAGCAATCCCGTGAGGCCGTCGGCAACAGCTTCTCCCACCTGCCCGATCTTGCTGGCCACGATCGCCCGGCCGGCCGCCATATACTCGTAAAGCTTGAGCGGAGAGTAGTAGAAGTCCTTGAGAGGGGGGTAAGGAGCTACGGCGACATCCATGACCGCGAGATACCGGGGAACGTCCTCGTGGGGGACACTGCCCACAAATGTCACCGCCTCTTGCAGGCCGGAGCGCCGGATTTCATTTTCCAACATACCTCGCATGGGTCCGTCGCCGACCAACAGAAGGTGATAGGAGTCAGCCTCCCTACGTAACCGGGCGAAGGCCTTGAACAGAAAATCCACCCCGTGCCAGGCCTTGAAACTGCCCACGAAACCGACCACAAAGCGGCCGTCAAGGTTCATGCACCGGCGAACCGAACTCTCATCGTCTTGTGCCCGAAAGAGGCTGGTATCAACCGCGTTGGGAAGAATGCGCACCTTTTCGGGTGCCACTCCGGCTTTTTCGAAATGGCTGCGGAAGGCTTGAGAAACCGCGACCACCAAATCCGCTCTGCGCCAGATGCGGCGTTCGGCCCATCGAGCAAGCGCTGGGAAGGCAACGCCATCGCGGTACTGCTGCTCTTCATAGGAGAGTGGTGAATTAACCTCCAGCACGAGGGGGATCGACCACTTCCTGGCCAGCCAGTCCCCCGCAGTTCCCCACAGGCTGTAACGCTCATAGATAAAACTCGGCGAGAGCCGCCCTGCAAATTGATCCACAACCTTGAAGAACTCGGCATTGTGCAAAGCCCGAATGATATCGCGACCCCGGCCGGCGCTGCGGCCCAGAGATTGATTTGCGGCTTTCATCGCCCTAAGCAATTTCCGGTTCCACGCTGCTAAAGGCGCTGCAAAAGCGGTTGTATGCGTCGTGGCTTCGAACGATTCCGGCGAACTCACCTTGGTACCGATCACAGTCACTTCGTGTCCGAGCGCGGCCAGAGCCTGGGCAAACGACCGGACGTGTATCGACGCACCCTTCACACCTGAGAGGTCCACGCCATGGTCGGAGCATAGATAAAGGATTTTCATGAGCCCTTAGGAAATGAGACCGCCCTTTCCGCGGCCACCGCAGCACGGAAATCAACTTGAGATTGCTTCCCTAGGTCTTGCCCCCTGAAGACGGCCAGGAGTTGTTTCGCGCTGGCCTCGAGCGAAAAAGAGGCTTCCAGTTTTGACCTGGCAGCGCGGGCCAGGCGTTCACACAACTCCCGTGAAGCCAACAGCTTCTCTATGGCATCGGCCAAACTCTTGGGGTCATGCGGCGGCACCAGAAGGCCGTTAACCCCCGGATCAATCAGTTCCGGAATGCCTGAAACCGGAGTTGAAACCACCGGCACTCCACTCGCCATGGCTTCCAGCAGCACATTCGGAATTCCGTCGCGATCACCATTTGAAGCGACGACGCACGGCAGAACAAAAATAGAAGCCCGCTGATAGGCGAGACAGACCGCGTCATGAGCTTGGGCGCCGGCCAGCCTCACCCGATCTGCCAATCCCATTTGCTTCGCTTGAGCTTTGAGAGTTTCACGCTGAGGGCCAGACCCAATTATCTCCACGCGGAAGACGCGGCCACGTCGACGAAGGATGTCAGCCGCCGCGATCAAGTCTTCCAGCCCCTTCTTTTCGACCAGCCTGGCAACGGAGAGGACTTCCGGCTCGCCGTTTTCCATAGCCTGCCGCGGGTGGAACTCGAATTGTGAAGTGTCGAGACCATGATAAATGCAGTGGATCTTGCGACCGGCCAAGTTCCCGAATTGCTTCGACAGATAGCTGCGGTTGTATTCGGTACATGTAATGACGGCCCGGGCTTCCTCGAGCTTACCGCGAAACACTTCGAGGTCGCTGAGGTAAATGTCTTTGGCGTGCGCCGTAAAGGTGTACGGAATGCCGGTCAGCCGGTGAGTAAGCATCGCAACCCGGGCTGGACTGGAGGCAAAGTGCGCATGGAGGTGATCCACCAGCTCGCGAGATAATAAGTCCGCCAGGTAACCCGCCTGAAAGAAGTGACGCGGCGGACCGAAGCGACGCCGGACAAACTTGGCTGCTATTACGTGGGCCAATAGCCACAAATACCGCCTTGGCTGGCGGCAAAGCAAACGGAGATTTGCGGCCACAGCTTGTTTCCAGTGCGATCGTAAAGCGAGATACGTAACCTTCGCCCTAACTTGTGCGACTTTGGAGTGCGCCGGGTCGGGGTCAGGGTCCTTGACGGAAAAGATGCGTATGGGGACACCGCGCTGTTCGAGCGAGATGATCTCGTTCAGAATGAAAGTCTCGGACAGTCGCGGCCAGGCCTTGACGATATATGCGATTGTTCGTTGATGGTCCGTTTCAGACATAGTCTTCCGACCTTCAGGACTTACTTGCCTGACCCCTTCAGCCAACGGCAGAAACTTCAGGCAGCTCTATAAGCACGAATACTTGGCAGTGCGCCAGCCAACAGGGTTCGGATCCGAGCCGATTGCTCCACCGCAGCCGTGCCGAGGCGGGCAAAGGCGCGTGGATAATTCAACTCATCGAGCAGCGCGCCGGCAGCCGCCTCAAAGTGTTCGACGTCTTCGGCGGACATTTGCGTCTTCCAGTTTCTCAGACCCGGAGTGATGGGCTCCCGGTCGTGCCCGGCCTCCACGCCCGGCCTGTCTTTCTCGGAGGCCTCATGGTAGTGGAGCATCGCCTCGTCATAGGGCAGACCCAGAAACTCGCACAGCTCCGCACATACCTGATCGGGATGGGCCAGTAGAGATTCATAACGGAATTCACGATAGAGCTGCGAGCCGAGCAGCTTCCCGGCCTCCCGGCTTCGTCGCACATTCAGTTCCCACCAAAGGGCAGAAGTTGACACAGGGTCTTCCTTCCAGGTAGGGAGCTTCCCCGGGGTCTTGTTCCGCACCTTCGGCCAGTTCATCAGTGACAAAGCGACGTCGCGACCGTCACGGATCAGATGTAGGAAACGGGCCCGGGGCCAGAGCGCGTGGAGCGTATCCATTCGTCGCGCAGAGTCGGGAGTCTTGTTTCCAACTAGCTCTTTGCCACGCGCCTTTCCATACAGGTCAAAAATGCCAGTGACGAAAGAGGCGAAAGAAATTTGCTGGCCTCTCCCAGCCAACGACGTGAGCTCATCGGGTCCAAGGCCAAACATGGCGAACTTATCATGTGCAAGCAACGCTGGAATCAGCTCGGGAGTGACGAGTCCGTCAGGTGTCAGTCCTCTTCGCTCCGCGAACCACAGAGGTATCCAGTGCGCCTCGGGTGTGATCACGATTTGAGGATGTGCGCTCACAATACGCCGCAGCAAGGTCGTTCCAGAGCGCGGACATCCAACGATAAAGACGTAAGGATTAAGCATTTGTAGCCCTCCTGACTCTCCTTGTTCGACTAGTCAAGCGCGCGCGGGTCCTGGGCCAGCACGCGACGTAAGCTCGCCGCGCGGTCCAGCGCCTGGGGTCGCGGGCGCGGAACCGCACGCGGGTAATTTAGCTCGTCAAGTATGTCGCCCGCCGCCGCCTCGAACCTTTCGAGCTCCTCAGCAGGCATTTCAGATTTCCAGTCTCGCAAGCCGGGCGTAGCGGGAAGTTCCGCTCGTTTTTGCTCGAGCCCCGGGTCAGGTCTTGCGCCATGCTCATGGAAGCGAAGCATCGCTTCGTCGAACGGCAGGCCCAAAAAGGCGCAAAGCTTCTTGCATTCCTCTCGAGGAAATGTAACAAGGGCTTCATAGCGCAGCTCGTAGTACAGCTCCGATCCGAGCGACCTGCCGGCATCCCGGCCAAGTCGGACGTTGAACCCCCACCACCAGGCGGCAGTCGAGACGGGATCTTGCTTCCAGGTCGTGAAATCTCCTGGCTTCGGATGGACCTTGGGCCACTCCCTCATCGACAAGTAAACGTCCCGGCCGTCCCGAATCACATGGACGAATCGCGCCTCGGGCCAGAGCCCGTGCAAGGTACAGATCCGGCGCACGTAGTCCGGGGTCTTGTCCCCAACCAGGGGCTTTCCCTGGGCCCTCCCGTAGAGATCGAAGAGGGCCGTCACCAGACGGGAGTAAGTGAGTGTTTGGCCGCTTCTTTCCAGCCTCTTAAGCTCCTGCCGGCCGATGCCCAAGCGGGCGAACTTTGGATGCGCGGCCAGTTCGCGGACCAACTTGTGCTCGATCAGTCCGTTCTCCTTCAACGCCCACGGCTTCTCGTACAAGCGAGGGATCCAGTGCGACTCAGGCGTAACGGCCACCTCCGGATGTGCGTTGACCATACGCTGCAGCAAGGTCGTTCCGGACCGCGGGCATCCCACTATGAAGAAATAGGGATTCATGGTCGCTGCTCTACCGCGACAGCTAGCTCACTTGTCAGCCATGGCGCAAGTTCATAACCATTCTTGGGAAGGTAGTCTGCCCTGCAGACTGCGAAAGTCATGTCCACCTTCTTAGTTAGACTACCCAATAAACCCACAGCTAGTGTCTTGACCCCTGCAGAATCAGGCTTCATTCGGTAGCAAAACCCCGCCTCTTGTCACTCCGCTTCAAGATGCACTCGACCACTCATTTCCCAGGCAAAGTACGGTTCGCTTTCAATGCACTCCCTCGCAGCGACTTGCGATGCGTATCAGGCGCGACCGCAGTTTGACTTGCTGCGACGGCGATCGGCTGGAGGCCTGCTCCTCTCGCCAGAGCCAGTGCCGACAATCGTTCGGCCGCCCTCCTGGCGCCCGACATACTGAGCGCGGTATTCGCTAAGGGAAAATCTGTTCTCTCCAAATCCTCGATAATGCGTTGCGCTAAGCTCCGAGGAGTGACCACGCGAGGGTCAAGCACATCGATCAGGCCTCTGTCCTGAAAGAGCCTGGCCCGCATCCTCTGTTCGGCTCGGGGCCCATGGCGGGGCACGACGAGAGCTTTCCTTTTCAAACCCACAATTTCACAAAGAGAGTTATATCCCGCCATGGTGATGACCAAATCTGTCGCATTAATGAAGCTGGGAGTATCCTCAACGCAGGCAAACACGCGAGCACCCAGACTTCGTGCCTGCGATCGTAGGTGTTCCCTTTGTTCAGGCTCCATCAGAGGGCCGGTAATGAAAACAACTTCGAAGGGAATATTTCCTCCGAAAAACTGCAAGGCGTCCAGGCAGGACTGCATTAGCGGGTAAGCGTCATGTCCTCCACCTGCTATAACGCCAACCAATTTCTCCTTACTAATGCGAAGGTCCCCCCGAACCTGGTCGCGCGACTTGAGGGACTCCTCCGAGCGAACATATCCGCAGTACGTGACCGTCCCGGGAAATTCGGTGTTTATCCCGTAGTAGAGGGCGCTATCGAATATCTCCCGGCATCCATAGATGAATACTTCGTCGTAATATTCGCGAATCGTCTGGTAGGTTTCTTCCTTGCGCCAGAGGTCGATCACAACACTTGGATCGTCGATGATGTCGCGGAGACCAAGAACGATCGCAGGCGGATCATCCAGACCACGGAGCACCTGCAGCGTGGGTAAAAGCTCGCCATAAATTCCGGCAGGAACATGATCAACGAGGAAAAGTTGTGGCTTGAACTGGGAGACCGCACTCTTAACTGTCGAACTTCGAATCGCCTTGGCCTTTTGTCGACCAATACGAAGGCCGGAGGGGATATAAGCGCCGGTGTCAACCTTAATGACCGAAGGGACTTTGATGAAATCAACGCCCTTCGGCAAAAGGAAAGGTGCCCCCGAAGGGCATCCGGTGAGCATCAGCACAGTAGAACCCGGCATCTCTCGCACAAAGCGTGCCGCGATATTGGAGGTCCTCCTTAGATGGCCCAGACCGTAACCATCATGGGAGTACGTCATTAAACTTAGTCGTTCAGGCTCGATTTCCGAATGTTGACTGTCCATTCGCCACCTTTTTTCGGGTAAACATAAACAGCTTCGGCGATCAGCCTCGAACAACACCTATGAGCGCCGGCTGCGATCCGCACCGCCAATCTAGGCGCCGCAACCGTCACCTTAGAATTTGTTGATATCAGCCCTGGTCCTGACTACGCTAAATAGATGAACCAATCCCTGTGAGACTAGATCTCTTGGTTACGTTTCAGGCGCGCTTGCGCGCCCAGCCATCGTCAACTGCCTGAGCGCATGGCCTGCCCTTGCGGCACAGGAGAGAGTTCATCGATAGACTTCGCGTCTCCGCGATTCCAGCGCGATGCCTCCAATTCTTGTCCCCGGCCCATTCCACAGTATTGAAACCCGCTACTTTTAGCTTTGGAAGGATCAAGAAGATTTTTCGCATCAACTAACACATTGCCTCGCATGCGTTGCTTAACCCGGTTGAGATCTATGTTGCGAAATTCATTCCATTCCGTGGCTATCACTACGGCATCGCATCCACTGACGGCTTCATAGCTGTCCGAACAGTAAGTGACGCGATTATGGTTGAGGTTCCGGCGGGCGCTGTCCATAGCCGCAGGGTCGAAAACACGCACACCACACTGCTCTGCCAGCAGAGACATGCAGATTTTCAACGCCCGAGACTCCCGCACATCATCGGTATTGGGTTTAAAGGCCAGACCCAAGACGGCGACCACCTTACCTGAGAGTGTCCCCAGACCGCGTTTGAGTTTTTCCATGACGCGCAAATACTGCTCGCAATTAACCGCTATGGCAGCTTCCACGGTTCGAAACTCTTCTCCATAGCGTCTGGCGATTCGACTGAGCGCCAAAGTATCCTTGGGAAGGCAACTTCCTCCAAAACCCGCTCCCGGATGTAAGAACTTCGGGCCGATTCGACCGTCCAACCCAAGCGCATTCGCAATTACGTGAACATCAGCTGAGGGGCCCACAGCGTCACAGAGGTTCGCCAATTCGTTGACGTACGAAATCTTCAACGCCAAAAACGCATTCGCAGCGTACTTGATGATTTCCGCGGATTCCCAACTGGTAAATACGAACGGGGTCTCAATCAAGTAAAGCGAACGGTAAAGATCCTTCATGATCGCTGCAGCGCGGTCTGTCGAAGTTCCGATTACAATCCGATTCGGGTGGGAAAAGTCTTCTACCGCAGAACCCTCACGCAGAAATTCAGGATTGGAAACCACGTCGAATTCGACGGGACGCGCCAATTGTTGGCTTATTCTCTCCTCCACCCCAACCGCGGTCCCCACGGGGACGGTGCACCGGATAACGACGACCTTGTATTCGTCCATGGCTTCGGCGATCAGGTCGCAAGCCGACCACACCTGGCTGAGGTCGGCGTCACCGTCCGGCCTCGAATTCGTTCCCACAGCCAGGAAGATCGCGAGAGAGTTCTTGATGGCTTGTTTCGTTTCAACAGTGAAAGAAAGACGTCCGCGTTCGCTGTTGCGCTGAATCAGTTCTGCGAGCCCGGGTTCAAAGATGGGTATTTCCCCCTTGCGGAGGAGGCCAATCTTGCTCTCGTCGATGTCGACACAGGTCACCGTGTGACCTAGATCAGCGAGACCTGAACCAACCACGAGCCCCACATAGCCAGCACCCACTACAGTTATGTGCACTTCTGATCCCTTCCGTCCTGATCTAAAATCTCTTTGACACAACTTCTGGGATGCAGGCCGCTAAACTGGTAAATTGACTACACAGCCCTGACGCAGGGCCTGCGTGTTCCGTGTCTTAAGTGCACGCAACACTGAAGCCTCGTCTAACTGCCCATTCAATCCAGCACTCAACTCAATGGTGGGCTTATTGGCCCCGTGAAAATCCGAGCCGCCAGTCATAATCAGCCCGAAGTGAGCCGCCAATTCTTCGTAGCGCGAAACCTCGGGTTTATCATGTTTGCTCCAATAGCCTTCAATTCCCCTCAGCCCTTCACTTATTAGTTCCTCTATACAAGCCTCCAGCCCTTCATTCCGCAGCTTGAGGGTTGCTGGATGCGCCAGGACCGCAGTTCCGCCCGACGAACAAATCAACTCGATAGCCTGGCTGGAAGTGAATTGAATTTTCTCGAGGAAGCCCGGGGTTCCAGGGTTCAAATAGCGATCAAACGCCTCGGAGATACTTGGCACCTGCCCGGCCTCGAGAAGCGCCCTTGCCACATGCGGGCGGCCCACTGATCCGGCTCCAGCAAGCTGCAAGACCCGATCCCAAGTGACCATCACTCCGGCGGCGTGAAGCCGTTTGACGATCTCTTCGCCACGATCCCGACGACGGGCTCTTAACCAGGACAATCGCTCCAGGAGATGAGGGTGTTTGTAGTCGATGTAATAGCCAAGGATATGCATTTGACCGGCGCCCTCCCATTGGGCGCCCAATTCCACGCCGGCTATCACGCTCACCCCTCGCTGCTTCCCCCGTTCCAAAGCCGCGGGGATGCCCCCAACCGTGTCGTGGTCAGTTATAGCGATGGCCTGGAGGCCCTTGTCCGCCGCGAGGTCAATCAACGCCTCGGGTGAAAGAGTTCCGTCGGAGGCGGTCGTGTGCGTATGAAGGTCAATCATCAAAGTTGTCCTGTAGCTTGCCTGCTGCGGCCCCCATGGGTTTGTTCCCGCCCCAGGGCATTGGGAGCAACTTGCGCGAGAAGTTTTTCTGTCACGCAACCCCGGCTCACGAGCAATTCCACCACCTTGCGGGCGCTCTCTTCAGGGGTCTCCTCGTTCGTGAACAGAACAAGGTCCGGGTGGAGCGGCTTCTCGTAAGGGTCGGACACACCGGTGAAATGCGCCAGTTCCCCGGCCAAGGCTCGCTTATACATGCCCTTGACATCCCGCTGCTTGCACACTTCGAGGGGACAGTCCACGTAGACTTCTACAAAGCATTCGATCAAGCTGCGGAGCTCGTCGCGCACCGCACGATACGGCGAGATCGCCGCAGCCATTGCTATGACCCCGTTGCGCGTTAGCAGATGACATACGAAGCCGATGCGCCGAATGTTCTCGTCACGGTCCTCTCTGCTGAATCCCAGTCCCTTGGTGAGCTTCTGGCGCACGATGTCGCCGTCGAGCAACTCGACTCTGGCGCCAGACTGCTGCAATTGGTCAAAGACCAGTTGAGAAACCGTAGTCTTGCCGGAACATGGCAAGCCCGTGAACCAGAGCGTCACCCCGCGGTTTTCATTATTATTCGTGTGGTTGGATTTCATATTACCGTACCGCCTTCGAGAGATAACCGCACTTACGAGAGGCTTACGCCTAAGGCCAAGAACTTCAAGCTGCCACTACCTACAGAGGTCAGGCTGACGAGGAATCCGATGATCGCACCCAAGAGCACTGCTTGACGTCGAGTGTCTGCCGCGGTTTCCAGGTTGAAGACCGCACGATTCGGCCGCAGGAATCGAACCAGTAAGCTGATGGCCACAGAAATCAGGATTAGACCCAAGAGTCGTAACACCAGCGCATCAGAGACTGTGTCTCCCCGCGTATGCTGGATGCGGCCCAATATTGCCACTCCTGCAAGGGATCTGAAGCAAATCAATTTGAAGCTACTACCGAAGAGTGACGAGAGATTCAAAATGGGCTTCCCGCCCGAACACAGAGATGTGGTAGACAATCTAGTTTGGGAATCGCATAGAGGCAGTCGTCCGCCGAGTGGTACGCGGTCCGAAACGGGGGCCATATTGGACATGAACATCCCTTCCCCGCCCCCAGTGATGCAAGGAAACCCTTTGTAGGCTTCTCTTCGTTGCCCCGAACTTGCTTTGATACTGCTGTCGGCCTGCGATGCAATGCCATAACCCTTCGCTGAGATGATTGAGATGATGTGGTAGTCGATAAACTCGCGGTTTGACACCAGAAAGGAAAATTTGAGTCGCTTCGCTTGCGTGAAGAATTTTCCAACCGCCATAGAATTTTCTATACGGAGCATTTGAGCGAGATCAAAGCGCAAGGAAATCGCATTGGCACCGCGGAAAAGAAATTTCGAGACTCAAGTAGGGTAAAACTCCGCCCCGGTGATGGCAATTGGTAGATAGGACAATCTTGGACCAGGGGGACCCCCTGTCCTAAGGAACATCCTCGTCGAGCTCACGTGTCCTCATTGGAGTGGATTTCGGCGGAAATCTGACCCAATGCAGCCTCAAGATGGGACGTTCCTGCATATTCGCATAAGGTTTCAGTGATACTTCCGCTCCACCCCCGACCATCTCGCCGACCTCCGGGAACGGACACCCTGGTGTCCAGGGGACCGGGTGCGGTACAGAGTTCTAGTGGACTTCTACCACCGCCAGGCCCGCCGGGCGGGCGTCGGTGATGGCCGCATCCTGAAGCCCCTTGGGTTGCCTCGATGGGGCCCCGCCACCCCTCCCCAAAACACTCCGCTGCTCCCAAGGGTCTTCCTCCACCTGCTTTTTTCAACAACCTCATTCCTTTTCGACCCGAGAGAGTTTGCGGTTGGTGTTTCCGTTTGCAACGTGCACTGTTTTCTATTCACCTTTCTGCTGCCGACAGCCAATTCCGCCGATGACCTGACATCTTCCACGACGACTGTCGGATCCGAGACCGAGCCCGCCTGTAAAAGGCCCCGTGCGGCGTGCAAAAACCCTCTGGTTCGCTTTCGGCACACCTGCCCAGGGGTAAGCCCCAGGGAAATCCCAAGGGGAAGCCAGGGGAGAGTTCGGAAGAGGCGATTTTCCTTCCTCTCGCCGCTGCCTTAGCGGCACCCCTCCGCGCCGAGAGGTAC
>Ga0066680_10000476_pt1 | contig 13572 bp, 13 predicted proteins | sample GraSoiAngelo_129_FD_62297 | JGI IMG/M metagenome (GOLD analysis project Ga0066680, IMG submission 62297) | Grasslands soil microbial communities from the Angelo Coastal Reserve, California, USA - 14_0927_12_40cm | ecosystem: Environmental > Terrestrial > Soil > Grasslands | place: USA... | reverse complement strand
TTCCACGCAGCGATTGCTGTAGCCCCACTCGTTGTCGTACCAGCCGACGACTTTCACGAAACGGTTGCCGAGCATCAGCGTTAGTCTGCTGTCGAAAATGCACGAGTGCGGGTTGCCCACAATGTCCCGCGAAACGAGCGGCTCATCGCTGTATTCGAGCACCCCTTTGTAGCTCTTGTCGCTCGCGGCATCTTTGAATGCGGCATTGATCGCATCAACCGTCGCGTCCTTTGAAAGAACAGCGGTGAAATCGGTCACGGAACCGTCCGGCGTCGGCACACGAAACGCGCCGCCATTTAATTTGCCTTTCAATTCCGGAATCACTTCGCCGATCGCTTTGGCCGCGCCCGTGCTCGATGGAATGATGCTGATCGCGGCCGCGCGCGCCCGTCGCAAATCTTCATGAGGAAAATCGAGGATGCGCTGGTCGTTGGTGTAACTGTGAATCGTGCTCATGAAACCGTGCTCGACGCCGAATTTGTCGCGCAAAACTTTGGCCAGTGGCGCGAGACAATTGGTCGTGCAGCTGGCGTTCGAAACTATGGTGTGCTTCGCCGGATCGTAAATATTATCGTTGATGCCGATGCAAAGCGTCGCATCCGGATTCTTCGCCGGCGCGCTGATTAAGACGCGTTTTGCCCCGGCCTTACTAATGTGCAGCTCAGCTTTGTCGCGGCTGGTAAAAAATCCGGTCGATTCCAGGACAACATCGACATTGAGAGTTTTCCACGGGAGATTTCCCGGGTCGCGCTCCTTCAAAATCTTAATCTTGTGGCCACGCACGACGATGTTTTCCTCGTCGTGACCGATTTCGCCGTTGAACTTGCCATGGACCGAGTCCCATTTGAGGAGGTGGGCAAGCGTCTTCGTGTCGGTCAGATCGTTAATCGCGCGAACGCGCTCGACTTGTTTTTGCGTCATCGCGCGCAAGACGTTGCGGCCGATGCGCCCGAAGCCGTTGATTGCGTAATTTGCCATAGGAGTGTGGAAGGGGTTGAAGAGTTAAAGCGTTAAACCGAAAACGCTCAACGCTCAACGTTCAACATTCAACGTCCAACTCTGTCTGAATCTAAACCAGTCAGCGTTGCATGTTGGACATTTTCTAAATGAAAGATCTCGCTCGAGCTCTCGGCGTCGTCTTATCGCTCTTGTGCATGCACTCCGCAGGCGCGGCACGACACTACTCTTCTCAAACGAAACGCATCCTCGTACTGGGAGACAGCTTGTCGGAAGGATTCGGGCTCAGGCAAAGCGAAGCCTACCCCGCGTTGCTCATCGACAAATTGCACGCGGCAAGTTTGAGCTTTGAAGTAACGAACGCCAGCGCCAGCGGTGGCACCACCGAAGGCGGATTGCGCCGACTCCCGCCTCATCTTAAGCGCAGGATCGACATCTTCATTTTGGAACTGGGCATTAACGACGCTTTTCGCGGCGTGCCGATTGACAAAATTCGAAGCAATCTCCAGGAGATCATCGACCAGGTAAAAGCGCACAATCCCAATGTGCGAATGATAATCACGGGAATGCAGTTCCCAAATTACACAGCCGACGAGTACGTTTTCACCTTTGGGAAGATGTTCAGCGAGCTCGCGACGAAAAATCACGCCGCGCTTGTGCCATATCTGCTCGAAGGCGTCGGCGGCGATCCGTCATTGAATTTGCCGGACGGGATTCATCCGAATGCAGCTGGCCAACGCATTCTCGCCGAAAACGTCTGGCGCGTGCTCGAGCCAATCGCACGTGAGACGGCCAGCGCGTCTGCGAGTAACGTTAAATAGGTAATGGATCCCGCGCGACCAAACGAACCCGAACCGAACGACCCGTTCAATCCCGAGCGGGCCGATCACGCAATTTTGGAAACGATCGAAATCGCGACGGAAGGCGAAGATTGCGACGAATGCGTGCGGAAACTGCGCAAACCGCTCATGCGCATCAACGGCGTTCGCGACGTCAAAGTCGATCTTGGCCGCGAACGCGTCATCGTCACATTCGATGCCCGCAAAACGCACACACCCGATTTGCACGATGGGATTTTGAAAAGCGGCTACAAGCCCGCGCGATTTCCAGATTAGAACGCCGAACGCTCAATCTCGAATCCTCTGCATTCTACGTTGAGCGTTGGGCGTTTCCTTTATTTTACTGCCGGTTGCTGTTGCGTCAGGCAATGAAATGTCCCGAGGCCCCAGATTAATTCGCGACAATCAATCCCGATGACGCGGCGATCTGGAAAAAGCTTTTGCAGGATCGACAATGCGATTCTGTCATTCGCATCAGCGAACGTCGGCAGAAGCACGCATGAATTCGCGATGTAGAAATTCGCGTAGCTGGCCGGCAAGCGCAGATTTTCGCGTACAATTTTGCTCGGCATCGGCAATGTCACGATGTCGATCTTGCGATTGCCGATCTTCATCTTGCGCAAGCGCGCGAGGTTCTCTCGCAACGGCTCGTAGTTTTTGTCGTCGCGATTTTCTTCGACAACCGTAAGGATCGTCCGCCCGGAAACGAAACGCGCCAGATCGTCGATGTGACCGTCGGTGTCGTCGCCTTCGATTCCCTCGCCGAGCCAAAGAATTTCGCGCGCGCCGAGATAATCGCGCAGGCGTGTTTCAATTTCGTCGCGATTCAAATTCGGATTGCGATTTGGATTTAGCAGACATGACTCGGTCGTAAGGAGCGCGCCATTGCCGTTCACGTCGATCGCGCCGCCTTCCAAAATCATGCGCGGGTAAAACACCGGAACATCGAAAATCTCCGCCACGCGCGTGGGGACGACTTCATCGAGATCGAAGGGCGGATATTTATTTCCCCACGCGTTGTAATCCCAATCGACAATTGCGAGACGCGGTTCTTTTTTTCGCGTCAAGAAAATCGGTCCGTGATCGCGGCACCACGGCTCGTTGGTCGGAATGCGATGGAACGTGATTCGTTCTATCGACAATCCGCGCAAGACTTGCCGCGCTTCGGCCTCATGAGCGCCGTTGCAAACGTTGATGCAAACGTTCTCCGATTCGATCAGCGCCTCAACCATTGCGCGCAGCGTCGGAAGGACGGGATCGAACGAATCGGGAAAACTGATTCCTTCGCGGCGAGGCCACGAGAGCCAGGTCGCGGCATGCGGTTCCCATTCCGCCGGCATGCGGTAGCCGAGCGCGAGGGGTTTTTGCTCTTCATTATTCATCCCGGAAAACGTCCAACTCCAAGTGATTCGTCCGGTAGCCGCGGAGAAACTTGCGCTACGGATTTACTTTTGCCCGAGCAGCATTTGCTTCAACGACCGGATCGCGGGGCTATGCGCGTCAGCCAACATGGCCTCCGGCGGTGCATGATAAGTGTGGCAGGTAATGCATTCGGCCACCACTTTTCCTGCCGGGCTGTGACAGGTGACGCAGTTTGCTTTGGCCGGCATGAGCACATCGGCCGTCTCGCGGCTTTGCGTCGCGTGATGGCAATCATCGCATTTCACGCTGGCGTGCTTGGCGTGATCGAATCGCGCTTGCGGCATCCAGCGATCGACCAAAATCGGTTTGGTGATCACCGGCGCCGCGTTCGCCAGCGGCTTCACTTCGTGGCAGAAAGCGCAGCCGGCGAAGTTCGCGCGCGTCGCAGGGCCCATTTGCCGCTGCGGTTTGTAGGGATCGCTCGTGAAGAACACGGCCCGCTCCAATTCTTCGCCCGTGCGAAATTGCTCGCGCAATTGCCTGATTTGCTGCGAAACAAAATTTTGAACTTCGCTCTCCCGCGTCTTTCCTTTTTTCAGTCGCGCGTAGTCCCCATATTGTGCCGGCAATGTGCGCAAAAAGGTCCGCGCGAGAGTGACGTCGCCGTGCGGAACTTTCAGGTCGGGATTTTTCGCGTCGAACTGGAGCGAGTGACACGCCTGGCAATTGGCCGCGAAGGTGATGCGCTGATAATAACGGCCCTCCGCATCGGGTTTGTGGCAGAAATTGCAGTCGAGCTTCCTGCCGTTGACCCACGAAATGTCCGGCGCGAAATGGCGCTGATGATTGAAGCGCAAAATGTCGCGATGTTCCTTCCAATCGTAATCGGGATCGCGCGCTTTCTCATAATCGAGCTGGAACTCCGGATGCCCAGCCCAGAAGGAGGAGAAGACTTGGGTGTAGCCGCGCGGCGGTCGCGGCAACTCGAAAACTACGCGCTCGACCGGGCGTGGATGTCGATGGAACGCTGCTGGGGAGAGCTGCATTCCTTTTTGCGCGGATGCCGCCATGGTCTGGCCGTTGTTATGACACGACGCGCAGTTGAAGCTCGCCACCGATCTCATCGGTCCTGGCCCCTGGTGTTCTTGATGACAAACTGAGCAGGAGCGGTTCTGAACCACGTTCGCCTGATGGAATGCGTGCAGTTGATGACACGTCTCGCATCGTTGATCGATCGGTTCGAACGCGATTCCATTTCGGAAACGGTCTTTCACGACCTCACGAAATTTTTGAACTGTGAGCGCGCCGCCTGTCATTAGTGATTTGTCATGACAACTCGCGCAGTTGTCGCCGAACGCCGCGTGATTGCTCGAAATTTTGCCGGCGTTGAAAAACTTCTCGTGGCCGTGCATTTGAAAAAGAACGATGCCGGTGATCCCGCCGACGATGGCGAAGAAGCTGACCCAGTGACGGGCGCGACGCCAGGGATGTTTTTTGTTGTAATAACCGAGATTGCCTTTGTAGCGCTCGGCGATCTGTTTCTGGGTTCGACGAGGCGCGGCCATGGCAGGCGCTCAGTAATAAAAAAGGGTCACGAACGCGTGCCACGCCGTGAGCATCAGGAGCAAAAAGGAAAACGGCACGTGCACAAACAGCCAGGCGTGCAACCAATGGTGCAGTTTCGTTTGCAGATCGAGCATGCGGCGCTCGTCGCACCACACCTGGATTTCTTCAACCCGGCTGCGATACGCTTCGGCCACGCGCAATTTTGCGAAACGGAACGTGTCGTCAGAAAAGCGCGGGTTGTTGAGCTGGAATTTTTCGCCGCGGCGCGCGCTGAGATAGGGAAGAATTTGCCGCTCGAGAAACTCGACTAGGGCCGCTTCTGATGCTGGGTCGAGCGCGAGTTTGGCTGCCGTCGCAGCCCCAGGTTTAGCGGCCAGGGTCGCGGGTTTAGCAACAGTTGTAGCCGCCGACGCTGCCGCTGACTGTACGCCCGTGGTCGCAGGCGACGATGGAATTGTTTGCGCGCCGGGCTCGGCGACCCCGGCTACAGGTGGCGCAATCTCACTTGCTTTTACTTCCGTAGCTTCTGCCGCCGTCGCCGCCGACGTGCTGATCGGTTCGGCCGTGATGGTGGAACCAACAGTGGACTTCGCACGAGCCGTCGGCGTGCTCAGGTCGCCAGCGGTCGAAGACATCGGCGTTGAACCTGCGGTAACCGATTTTGCCGGACTGGGCGCCGGTGCGCCAGCGTCCGTTTTCTTGGGCGGCATGGGCCTGAACGAATCACGCAATTTTTCCGCAGCCATGTAAAGTTGCGAGCGAATGTGCGGGATTTGCTCAAACACGGTTTCAGCCGGCAAGCGTTCTTTCATGAGATGCGGCATTTGATGCTGCAGGATCAGTCCATAAATGCCGCTAACCATGACGATCGCGTAGAGCGCCATGAGCAGCGTCGTCATTGGACCGCCGAGCCGGAATCCACTGTGCAGAATGACCAGCGGAATCGTGAGCAGCGTGAGCCAAATATGCGCGCGCATCCAGCGTTGCAGTGTGCCGAGCCGCCAGAGCACCACTTTTTTGCGCACGCCGAGCAGCGTCGCGAAGATGAAAATCGCAAACGAGATCGCGCCAAAAATGAGACCGAGCGGCGTGCCGCCAACGCTGCGATGCTCGGACGGCTTTTGAATAAGATAGGCTGGGAAGTGAATCCCCGCCGGCATGCGCTGCGGATGAAAGTTTGCGACGTAAAGAACAATCGCCGCCACGGTCGCGAGGAGAACGAAGATGAACCACGGAACGTGTGCGCGGTTAAAAATGCGCATCTGTTCAAAATCCCAAAACCCAGGTTCCAAATCCGAATCGATTCGGCCTGCGCGTCGAGCATTGACCCGGGGCAATTGGGATTTGGGACTTGGGACTTGGGATTTCCATCAGTGTGTGTGGTGCGTTTCGTAGTGTTGCGCCGGCGACCACGCGCTTTGTATCAATTCATCCTGCGCCAGCAGCGCATCGCCGAAAAAGCGTCGCGGCTCGACGCGCTTGGCCGCGTCGTGCGGACAGGCATAGACGCAACTCGGCGTGGACAATTGCGTGCAGAGATCGCAAGTGTTCGCCTTGTAAGCGGTCGTTTTTTTCTTCTCGATCTTGACCTTGGGCGAAGCGCCTTCCTTCTCAGATTTGATCTCGGTCTTTACCTCCTTGATCACTTCCAGCGGATGCATGTTGATGTTGCCGTACGGGCAAAGCTCGGCGCATTTGCCGCAACCGATGCACCAGTCCTCGATGATGATCTCGAGATTTTCCTTGCGTCGAATCGAGCCAACCGGGCATTGCGTCATGCAAAGCGGGTCACGACAGGATCGACAAGCAGTGGCGACAAGAAAGTGATCGTAGCGCAGACCGTCACGCAGCAAGCGGGACACGCCGTCGTGGGCTTGTGCGCAAGCGCGCACGCAAGCGTCGCAGCGCGTGCAATTGTCGAGATCGATGAGCAGGAGATTTTGCGCCTCGAACAATCCCAGGCTAAGAAAATCATCGAGCCGAAGACCGGCGGGAAGTGTTCGCTCCTTGATCGCAGTCAGCCGCGCTTCGGCCACCGGCTCGAGCTGCGCGCGGACGTCGGGAAATTTCTCGAGCATGAGATTGAACTCGCTCGCGGGAATTTTCACAACATCGACGGCGTCGAGCGCGGCGCAGGTCGCGGTGCGCTTGATCGAGCGGAGCAATCCGATTTCGCCGAAATAATCGCCGCGGCTCAAATAAGTGCGCACCATTTCGCCGCCCGGCATGGCTTGCGAGACGCGCACCATTCCCGAGCGGACCAAGTAAAACGCATCGGCCTCTTCACCTTCCTTGCAGATCACCTGGTTTTGGTTGTAGGAGACGAGCTCGACCTTTTCCTTGAGATAATTCAGGAACTCTTCGCTCAGCGTGGCGAAGAGCGGCACACTGCGCAGATGGCTGCTGAGCGAGCGCTCGCGATACTTTTTGTCCAACTCGGCTTTGAATGAGGTGCCCTTGAAAGTAGGCATCTTCACTTTCGACGTTGCCTTGGTTGCTTCCGACGGCTGCCGATTGCCAACCAGCATGTCGAGGATAACACGTAGCATTTCCACCATCACGCAAGGCTCGCGCGCCTGCACCGTGGCCGAGCGCGGTTGGTAGGTGCGGCAAGTCATTTCGCCGAAAAGCTCGCCCGGGCCCAACTGCGCCAGTGGCCGGTTGATCGGAAGATCGACATTCGCATCGATGCCAATGAATTGCCGCTGGTGCGCCTCTGCGCGCCGATCTTCCGCGTCATCGGCCAAAAAACTTTTCATCCGCGAAAAGCTGCGTCCGAAAAACCCGAAGGCCGGACGCGTGCGCAGGTGGGCGAGCGGATTGTGAATGAAAATATCAACCGTCCCGGAGACGATGTAATACGCGGTCGAACCAAACTCTCCTTCCTCGCAAACAAACTCGCCTTTCTTGTAGCGATGCAGAACCGCCGCGCCTTTCGCCCAATTCTCGATCTGCGCTCGCGCCACCTCCTTGAGCGCCGGCAAGTATTCGATGAGCTGATCGACGCTCAGCGGTTCGCCTGTCGTCAGTTTGCCAACCGTCTGTTCCATATCCGCAAATCCATCGGGATGATAATGGATGGCGGTGCACGCTTGAAAGCAATTTCACCGCAAAGAGAGAGTCTCGAGGAGAATTAGAGGGGAAGCTGACAGCTTCCCCTAGAGCGACTACAGCGGTCGCCGATAATCTACATGCGCGGCACGGCCGGTTTGTAAATCGCGCCGACAATTGCACCCGCGATCGCAAATTCGATGATGCCACCGATGCACCACGCAATAAGGATCGTTGTGGTGAGCGGCTGGACGGCATACTGAATGATATTCGCGCCGCAACCAAGCAAGCCGATCAGGATTCCATAGCGAAATCCACCAGCTGTGCCGCCGCCGCTGCCAAAGCCGCGGACGAAGATCATCGTAAAAAAGAAAACGAAGACGCCCTGGCCAAGAACAAGCAAAGGGAAATGAGCCTTAAAGCCGGCGTCGTCCCGCCATAGCATCGCCGTCTCCATGTAATTGCTCTTCATGAACATGCCATGAAAGAGCCATTCATAGACGAATACGAAGACCCAAGCTGCGATGAATGCGAAGAAGAGTTTTTTCCAGTTCATATTTTTAGATTCGTTAGGTTTGCCCCGAAACCCTGCAAGCTTCATTGCAAAATTCCGGCTCCCTTGTCGATATAAATTGTAGCTGCCGCCGTCTCTGGCGGCAGGGCGGTCGGCGACCCCGCTCTGCGGGACCGTGGAATCCGGTTCGTCAGCTCGACGGAGTCTCGCCCTACCAACATCGCTTCCCATTTCGCTGACGTGAATTTAAATTGAGCGGATGAGGAGACTTAATCATTCGATCGCGATTCTCGGAATTTTGCTGGTCGATCTTTCGCTTAACGCGCAGATCGACCGTATCACGGGGAGAAATTTCACGACGCGATCGGAAGTAATTGCACGGCACGGAATGATTTGCACGAGCGTGCCGGCGGCGACGCAGGTCGGGCTCGACATCTTGAAACGCGGCGGCAGCGCGGTCGATGCGGCGATCGCCGCCAACGCCACACTTGGTCTGATGGAGCCGGTCTCGAACGGGATCGGCGGCGACTTGTTCGCGATCGTTTACAGCGCAAAAGAGAACAAGCTTTACGGCTTGAACGGCAGCGGACGTTCGCCGCTTGGCCTGAGTTACGATCAGGTGAAGTCCGAACTCGCCAAGCTGCATCGCGAAACAATTCCGCCGCTCGGCATGTTGCCGATCAGTGTGCCGGGAACGGTTGATGCGTGGGCGCAGCTGCACAAGAAATTCGGCAAACTCAAACTGAGCGACGATCTCGCACCGGCGATCCGCTATGCCGAGGAAGGTTTTCCTGTCACGGAGCTGATCGCTTACTACTGGGGACGGAGCGTGCCGCTCTACAAAAACATGCCGGGCGGTTTTCTCGAAACTTATACGCTCGACGGCAAAGGGCGCGCGCCGGCGAAAGGCGACATCTTCAAAAATCCGGCGCTCGCGAAAAGCTTGCGCTTGATCGGCGAGAAAGGCCGCGATGCCTTTTACAAAGGCGAGATCGCGGACAAGATCGACGCGTTCATGCAGGTCAATGGCGGCTTCCTGCGCAAAACCGATTTCGAAAAGCATATATCGACATGGGTCGATCCGGTCTCGACGAATTATCGCGGCTACGATGTCTTCGAGTTGCCGCCAAACGGCCAGGGCATTGCGGCGCTGCAAATTCTGAACATTCTCGAAGGATTCGATCTGCGCGCGATGGGCTTCGGCAAGGTGCAAGCGTTGCACACGATGATCGAGGCGAAGAAAATCGCGTGGGCGGATCGCGCGAAATTTTATGCCGATCCCGCGTTCGCCAAGATTCCGATCGCCGGTTTGCTTTCCAAAAATTATGCGGCGGAACGGCGCAAGTTGATCGATCCAAACCGCGCCGCAAAAAAAGCCGAAGCGGGAAATCCGGCGATCGATCAAGGCGACACGATTTACATGTGCGCCGCCGATGACGAAGGGAACATGGTCAGCCTCATCCAGAGCAATTATCGCGGCATGGGCAGCGGCATCGTCGTGCCTGGACTTGGCTTCATGTTCCAGGATCGCGGCGAACTTTTCTCGATGGAGCCGGGGCACGCGAATGTTTATGCGCCGGGCAAGCGTCCGTTTCACACCATCATTCCCGGTTTCGTAATGAAGGATGGCAAACCGTGGGAAGCATTCGGCGTGATGGGCGGCGGGATGCAACCGCAGGGTCACGTGCAAGTGCTCACGAATCAGATCGATTTCGGATTGAACGTGCAGGAAGCGGGCGACGCGTCGCGCTGGCAACATGAAGGCGACAACGAACCGACCGGCGAAAAAATGACTGAGTCAGGCGGATACGTCGAAGTCGAGAGTGGCATTCCCAATGAAAGCGTGCGCGAACTACGCAAAAAAGGTCACGACGTCCGCTTCGACGTCGGCGGCTACGGCGGTTACCAAGCCATTAAAGTGGAGATGCACGATGGTCAGCGCGTCTATGTCGGCGCCAGCGAATCACGCAAAGACGGACAAGCTGCGGGATATTAGCCCGTTCTCCTAGAAAACGTCCAACGCTCAACGTCTAACGCCCAATGCCGAACCCAGTAAGGGTGGCGCACGTTTGCTCCGAGCAAGCGACGCAATGCACCGGCTAGTTCAGCGCGCGTCGGATAAAGAATAGCAAAATGATAAAGACCGGTCGTTCCCGGCGGCGGCGGACTGCCGCCCGCGCTGTCCCACGTGTTCAAGCCAATGTGATGATGATAACCGCCAGCGGAAACAAACGCGGCTTCGTCGCCGTGGCGTTCCATCAATTCAAATCCGAGGATGCCACAATAAAAATTCAGCGCGCGCTCGAGATCGGCGACTTTGAGATGGACATGGCCGATGCGCACCCGCGGATCGATTGGTTCCGATCGGTTAGGCATTTTCAAGGTTCGTCGGCGCGACGAGCCGTCGCGCCCTACCGTTCTAATCTTTCGGCGCTTTGAGTTCGGCGAGTTTTTCTTGAGCGCGATTGACATCGGATTTATGCGCGCTGCCGAGCGCGAGCAGTTTCTGTTGTCGATGGACGTTGGCTTCGGCGGCGTCGAGTTCGGCGCGTTCACGTTTTGCCGCGGCGATCTGCGCGGCTTCAGTTAGTTGCGCGAGCGTTTCTTTCGCTGCTTTCAGTTCGTCCTTGGTGCTTTCGCCGGCTGCGAGTTGAGATTCTTGCGCGGCAAGTTCGGCTTTCGCCTGCGCGAGCCGCGCGTTGGCAAGGTCGGAGTCCAGACGAATCGCCCGGAGTGCGCGCTGCTCCGCCTCCACTTTCGATAGCGCGCCGATTTTGCAGAATCGTTCGACGCCGGCGGCGTTTCTTTTCGCGCGTTGGAAATCTTTTTCCAGCCGCGCAAGATCGACATCTGGCGCGGGCGTGGCCGCCGCACTCGCAGGCAACGGTTCGTCGGATCGATTTGGAATCAACAGCGGCGGCTCGACGTCGAATGAAACATCGGAGTCGTCCGGCGGCGGTTCGTCCGCAGCCAGTGCCGCCAACGCCGTTGCGACAACCGTGACCGGCAACGTCAAGACGCGCCTCATGCCTGAACTTTATCATGAAATTCCCGGCAGCGACGAGCGCGGTGTTCTTCTTTGGTGTCGGCCGCGCCAAAAAAATTGTTCTTTCCACACCTTTGCGGTCATCGCCAGTCTACGCCTCGATACCGCGCCGTGGAACAACTCCACCGATCACTAGGCGCCGCGCTGGCAAACTACGAATCGGATGCCGTTCGGCTTCGAAGCGCGGCACCCGGTTGGGCTATAATTCCGACGGTGGGACATCGGTTTTTGCATGACGGTCACAACGGCTCAGAGCGGTAAGTTGAAATATGCTCTTGCGTCTGCCTCGTCGTGACCTTTGCGTTCTTTGTGCGAGGCGTTAACAGTTTCGGTTTCACCCGCTCCGAGTTGCGCACGCTGCGCGCGCTCAAAACTCCGGCCGGGGTTCAGCGATTTCTCGATGAGTTGCCGTATAATCTCAGCTACACAGCGCGTTCGCCGCAAAAAGTTTTGCGCGATCGCACCGCGTCTTGTCTGGAAGGTGGAATCTTTGGCGCGGCCGCTTTGCGCGTCCTCGGATTCCCGCCGTTGATCTTTGACTTGGAAGCGGATCAGGACACCGATCACGTCGTTGCCATCTTTAAAGTGCGGGGAGGTTGGGGCGCAGTCGCCAAATCGAACTTCACCGGCTGCCGTTATCGCGAACCAGTTTACCGAAGCCTACGCGAACTGGCCATGAGCTATTTCAACATTTACTTCAATCTGCGCTGGGAACGCACGCTGCGCCGCTATTCACGCCCGGTCAACCTCGCCCGCTTTGATCGTCTCCACTGGATGAGTTCCGAAAAACCGATTTGGTTCATCGCCGAACATCTTTGCGAAATCCCGCACATCTCGCTGCTCACACCGGCGATGGAAAGGCGCCTCACCCGCGTCGATCCGCGCACCACCCACAGCGAAATGGTCGGGCACAGAAAGAGGTAGCCGAGGATTGTTATCGCTCGGCGGTGGTTGGATCGATTACCGACTTGATCTCTGAGATTCGATTAGCCGGAAAGCCGCCTTGCTTTGCGTGTTCCTGCACCATCTCCTTGTTTGGCGCGATGTAAACGCAGTAAACTCTGTCGTCGGTGACATAACTTTGCACCCACTGGATCTGCGGGCCGAGATTGCGCAGCACTCCGCAGGATTTCTGTGAGATACCTCGCAGTTCTTCCGGCGATAGCTTCCCGGCATTGGGAATCTCGCGTTCAATTACAAATTTTGGCATAAAGAATTGGCCTCGAGCCTTCCGTTTTACTTGCGGAACCCAACAGCGGTCAAGCCCACACTCCCACGATCGCTTCCTTCAATCAACGCAGATGCGGGTTACTACCGCAATCGCTTCCTGCTCCAGCGGCGCTTCCGGATAACCGATCGTGACGCATTCGAAAAGATACTTGCGTAGGAAAGGCAGAATTCCGCCGAGCCGCTCGTATTGCGCGGTGTGAACGAGCTCGTGCGCTACGAGCGAGCGATCGCGCCAGCAATCTGAGCGAACAAAGATGCCGTGACCTAAAGTCAGCCCCCGTGGAGCAGGCGTGAGAAATCGAATTGCTCCCGTCGCGGCTTTTAAAATTGGATGGCGAGGCGTCGGGATCGTATCCACTTGTAACAGGCGAACACGCTCGGGCTCCCGAACTCCGATTGCCTTTGCATCGATAATTTCTTGTTCAGCAAGTGGCACACCTTCGCGCAAAATTCGCGCCTCCTCCTCAGCGGCCCATTCCGCTGCGAGTGGAAGCAGCGTTTCAAATTGGCCGAGCACCGATTTTCGATCCACATAAGAAAACCAAAGCAGGAACCTGGCCTTGCCGATCGAGATTTTTGCTGTAGCGGCGGCTCTCCTCAGCCGCAATTCACGGCGACGCGAGAAGCGACAATGAGCTTGGTTTATTAATTGCCTCGCGCCGCCATCGACTTGACCGGATTCGATTCGATTGTGCCCAGGTCCGGATTTACGCCACAAGAAATTAGGAAGCGCGCGGTCTCTGCAGTTAAGTAAATTGTGAAATGAGCGTGCAAGTTTACGGTTGTAATCATGTCGTGATCGAAGTGGACGACATCAAGAAGGCGATCGCGTTTTACAAAGATGTGTTCAATTTGGAAAAACTCGACAGCGGCGAAGGCGACGCGTTTTTCAAGCTCGGCGAACATCAATTTCTCGCCATCTTCGAGGTGGAGAAATTACAACCCGATCGGATGCGGCATTTCGGCATCATGGTGCGGGACGAACAACAGCTGACGGAGGTGCGCAA
>Ga0066680_10000472_pt1 | contig 13635 bp, 15 predicted proteins | sample GraSoiAngelo_129_FD_62297 | JGI IMG/M metagenome (GOLD analysis project Ga0066680, IMG submission 62297) | Grasslands soil microbial communities from the Angelo Coastal Reserve, California, USA - 14_0927_12_40cm | ecosystem: Environmental > Terrestrial > Soil > Grasslands | place: USA... | reverse complement strand
AGGGCTACGGCGATTTCGTCCAGGACCCCTTCGGAGAACCCAACGAATTCAGCACCACACGGTTTCCCGACAAGCCGAGGGTTGGTCCCTTCATGGCAAATGCCGGTGGTTTCCTGATGAGCTGCCTCTTCGGGTTCGCCGGCTTGCGCCTCGGCCCTGGTGATCCGGCGAGCTGGTGGACGCGGCCGGTTGTTCTCCCGGAAGGTTGGGAGGCCATCCAGGTGGACCGCGTCTTTGTCCGAGGCAAGGAGATGCGGCTGGTCGCGCGCCAGGGCGCCGCGAAGGCCGAGCTGACCGGTCTGGAACACGGCGGTCCCAACTAACCGGGCCCTTTAGGCGGCTGCTAAAATGGCTGAAAGTGATGGCATGTGTCAGCAGGCGGCATCGATGAGCAGCCAATGGCAGTAGACGGCAACCGGCCCAGCCGCGGACCGCGGATCACGGTCCAGCTGGATCGTGCCCACCAGGATTTCCTCAAGACCCACCGGCGCGAGTACGGGGTGGCGGCGGCTTGGATCGTCCGCCGGCTGATCGAAAACCAGATGGCGACCGGCCGCGACCTGCTGGGCAAGCCGCTGAAGACAGGCAAACAGCGAAAGATAAGGCGGGTCAGGCCCTCGAGCCAATCAACCGATCGCTCCGTGGACCAGGCAGCCTCCTAGCAACCGGGCAGGACGACTAGCGACCGTGCTCGACGCCTGCCAGGACTTTCTCCATGTCGGAGCGAAGCTTGCGCGTTCCAAATATCGAAAGCGCGGTCCCCACCAAACCACCTTTCAGGCCATGGCCGTTCCGGACTGCGGTCACATCAATACTGGTTCCACCTGACGCCGCCGGCCGCAGGTGATACTCCCAGCGGCTGCCCGGAGCCCAGGTGTTTGACTCCTGGGTAACGATGGTGAGTCGTCCACCGGCGGCATCCCACTCGTAACGGTTGCGCTCCCAGATGCCACCAGCAACCGAATTGCCCTCGGTCACTTCCGCCCATCCCGGTCCCTGCGCGTGCAGCTTGTAATGCTGCTGGTCGATGTTGGGCCAGAGCTTCGCGCGTCGCTCGCTGAAATCTGTGAGCGCGGCCAGCACGGCAGCCGGCGGCAGCGGGGTCTGTACCAGGAAATGGACGGTGGGCACGGTCTCGATCGATTGTGCCGACGCGGGCGAAGCTGGCATAATTAGTTATAGCCACGATATAAGGAGGTTCGAGATGGCTACCCAGAAGCAGAAGACGGCTGCCCGACGCAATATCAAAAAAGCGCGCTCGGTCCAGAGCGCTCGGGCCCGGGGAGCCCGGGTTCCAAAGAAGACCCCCGGCCTCAGCACCCGTCAGCAAAACCGGATGCAAGCGGAGACATTCGCGTTTCCGAAGGAACGCAAGGAGCCGCTCAACGACGCCCGGCATGTGCGCAATGCGATCGCCCGGTTCGACCAGGTCGAGGGGGTAAGCGATGCCGAGCGTGATGCGGCCTGGCGGCGGATCAGGACGGCGGCACGCAGGCATGGCGTCGAGGTCGAGGCGAGGGGTTGGCGCGAGTTGATGAAAGGCGGAAAGACGGGCCGAAGCTCCTAGCCGTCATGGTCGAGCTTGGCTGCGCGCTTTCGAGCGAGGAGCACGGATCCGCGGACCTGGTCAAGCTCGCCCGCCGGGCGGAGGAAGCAGGTTTCCCCTTCGCGATGATCTCCGACCACTACCACCCCTGGACGGACCGCCAGGGCAACAGCCCGTTTGTCTGGGGTGTGCTCGGGGCCATCTCGCAGGTAACGGAACGAGTGCGGATCGGGACAGCCGTCACCTGTCCCACCATCCGGATCCACCCGGCGATCATCGCCCAGGCGGCGGCCACAACGGCGCAGCTCTTCAAGGGCCGATTTTTCCTCGGCCTCGGGACCGGAGAGAATCTCAACGAGCACATCACCGGCCAGCGATGGCCCGCCGCCCACGTGCGTCGCGAGATGCTCGAGGAGGCGGTCCAGGTGATCAGGCTGCTCTGGCAGGGCGGAATGAAGAATCACCACGGCCGCCACTACACGGTCGAAAATGCCCGCGTTTACAGCCTGCCCGACAAGAGTCCGGACATCTTTATCGCGGCTTCCGGTGAGGCGGCCGCGAAGCTGGCCGGCCGGATCGCGGACGGCCTGATCGGCACGGCCCCCGCGCCGGAAAACATCGCCGCGTTCAAGGCGTCGGGCGGCGCGGCGAAACCGACCTACGGCGGGCTCAAAGTGTGCTGGGCCAAGACCGAGGCCGAGGCAAACCGAACGGCACGCGAATGGTGGCCGGTGATCGCCGCTCACGGAGAGCTGAGCCAGGAGCTTCCTCTTCCCCGGACCTTCGAGCAGGCGGTGAAGGATGTGACCGAGGACCAGGTGTCCCAGCAGATCACGTGCGGACCCGATCCACAGATGCACCTGGATGCGATCCGTAAATATGCCGACGCCGGGTACGAGCACGTCTATGTGCATCAAGTCGGTCCGGACCAGGAAGGCTTCTTCCGTTTCTACGAGCACGAGGTGTTGCCCAGGCTCATCCCCGCATCCTCTCGGTCCTGACCGCGAGCGGCGCAGGGGCCGGCGCCGCTGGTCGTGTTAGGGTTCAGCTTCACCCGCCGTCCTAGGAGGTGAAGATGATCAGGCGGCGCCGCCAGCGGGACCTTCTCACGGATCGTCGAGTCCGCTTACGCGCCTGGCGTCTGCTGCGGGTGCGTCTGCCGCGGCTTGCTCTACTCGCGGCCCTCGGCCCGGGGCTGATCAGCGGCTTCGCCGATAACGATGCGGGCGGGATCACCACCTACTCGATCGTCGGCGCGCAGTTCGGCTACGACCTGATGTGGGTGGTGCTGGCCAGCATGATCGCACTCGGCATCACCCAGGAGATGGGGGCACGGCTGGGGCTTGCGACCGGCCAGGGGTTTGGCGGGCTGATCCGCCAGCAGTACGGCGTGAAGCGAGCCGTCTTCGCACTTGGCGTGATGCTGCTGGCCAACCTGGGAGATACAGTGGCCGAGTTCGCCGGCATCGGCGCGGCGCTGGCCATCTTCGGAGTGCCGATTGCCATCAGCTCCGCACTCGCCGCGCTGCTGGTCATTTTCCTGCTGTCGCGGGCGAACTTCCGCAAGATCCAGTTCGTCTTCCTCGCCGTCGGCGTCGCCACCGCGTTCGCATATGCGATCTCCGCCTTCCTGGCCCGACCCGACTGGGGACAGGCAGCTTTTCGAACCGTAGTCCCGCACGGCACCCTGACTGCCGCCTACCTGCTCGCCGTGATGGGCACGGTCGGCACCACCATCACGCCCTGGGGCCAGGCGTTCATCCAGTCATACGCCGCCGATAAGCACCTGGGCCCCGAGGACCTTCCCATGTCCCGGCTGGACGTCGGGGCGGGTGCCTTCCTGACCAACCTGGTGGCCGGCTTCATCGTGGTCGCCTGCGCGGCCACCCTCTGGGCGCACGGACAGACAAGCATCACAAGCGCCGCCGACGCCGCCAAGGCACTGGGACCGATTGCGGGTCACTTCTCCGAGGTGCTATTCGCGCTCGGCCTGCTAACCGCCTCGCTGCTGGGCCTGGGAACGGTGCCGCTGACCAGCGCCTACGCGATCACCGAGGCGTTCGGTTGGGAATCCGGGCTCGACCGAACCTGGCGTCAGGCCCCCGCTTTTTACGGTTTCCTCGCCTTCTTCATCGGGTTCGCAGCCCTCTTCATCCTGATTCCCGGATTGCCGTTGATCGGGGTCATGTACCTTTCGCAGGTCTTCGACGGCCTGCTCCTCCCCATCATCCTGGTCTTCGTGATCCTGATGAGCCGGGACCGAAGGCTGCTCGGAAAACTGCGCAGCGGCCCGGCGCTGCTGGGCGCCGGCTGGACAATCACGGTGCTGATCAGCCTGCTGTCCGTGGCGCTGGTCGCCAGCCTGATCCTGAACCGGGGATAGCGACTCCGCCGTTCAGAACGGTGACAACTCAACCTCGACTTTGGCACAATGGCGGCTGGGGTAAAGCTGACAGCGCTGGCAACCCGTTAGTGGAGAGGGGCGAGCCCACATCGGAGGTGCTGGCAAATGAGATGGCGTACGACCGTTCCGATCGTTGTCACCCTGGCGCTGGCGCTGGTCTCGACAGTTCCGGCGGCGGCGGCCATGCCCCCAGGTTTCTCGGCCAACAGCAAGGCGAGCGTCCAGGGCGGCAGCGGCTGGAATGAACCGGCCGGCGTCACCGGCGCCGACAACGCCCGCTACGTCTCCTTCCAGGCGCCCTCCCGCCTGAGCCGGGCGACCAGGGCGAGCAACTGGTCAGAGACCGGTTTCACCGCCTACGACAATGCCAAGCCGGACGGGGATCTCGGCGACGTGACCATGGCCGCCGATCGCTCGGGCGCGGTCTTCCTGTCGCACCTGACCCAGAACCTGCAGGCGGACATCGACTACACCCGCGACGGCGGCGCCACCTGGCAGACCGCTTTCAACGTGGCGCAGCTGCCCTTCAACCCCTCGGCTCAGCCACTGGCCGTGGACCGGCCGTGGATCGCGGCCTACAGCCCCGACACCAACTTCCTCCACACCCGCGTCTATCTCCAGTACCACGACTTCGTCGCCTCCACCGTCTGGGTCGTCCCCTGCTCGGTCGCCTTCAACGTGACCAGTGGAGCGGACGAGTTGAAGTGCGGGGCTCCCGAGTCGTCTTCCAACGTCCAGACTGCGTGCAACTCGATCCCGGGCGGGATCGCGGTCGCCCCCCCTGGCTCACCGCATGCCGGTCGGGTGTATTCGGTCTGGTCGACCGCCGATCCGCAGACCAATGCAACGTCGGGATGCAACATCACCCAGCTCGCGCCCTTCTATCGGATCTACTCCGCCTGGTCGGACAACGCGGATGCCGGGCCGGCAGCCGTCTGGCACCAGTCACCCGTATACATCGGCCCGGTCAATGACCCGAAATGCCCGCAAACGGCACCCGTCAGCGGGGTGAGCACGGCCACGTGCGCCGATGTCTCGGAGCTGTTCACACCGGTCGCCATCGATCGCGCGGGGAATGCGTATGTCGCCTTCGTCGACTACATCGACACGCTTCACGCAGCCTACGACGTCTACCTCGAGGTCTCGATGGACGGTGGCACGACCTGGAACGGCAAAGCCGATGGCTCGGGACTTCCCTTCCGTGTGAACCATCAGACCGGCACCCACTTCTTCCCCACAGTGGCCGCGGGTGACGCGGGCCGGGTGGCCATCGGATATGTAGCGACGTCCTACGTCGACCGCCCGTATCAGGCCGGGGACACCTGCCCGACCCAGGTTCCTCCCATGACCTCCTGCCAGGGAAAGGCGATGCCCGAGCCGCCGAGCACGGCATGGCAGGTGTTCGTCGCCGAAAGCACGAACGCCACCACCACCTCGCCCTCCTTCAGCGAGGTGCGCGTGTCGGATCCCAAGGTGATCATCCACTACGGGGACGTCTGCAACCTGGGGATCTATTGCAGCGGCGACCAGAAAGGGAACCGCAGCCTGCTAGACGACAACATCGTGTTTATCGACGGGGCCGGCTTTGTCACCTACGCGTGGACCGACCAGCGCGAGGACCCAACCCTGCTGGCCGATGCCTCGGGCTCGAACGCCGATAGCAACCAGCGGAAATGGGACCAGGTCTACACCGCTTGCCAGACATCGGGTCCGTCCCTATACGCCAAGCCAAACCTGGCATTGAGGACGTGCCAATGAGGCATCGCGTGTACATCGCACTGGCGGTAGCCGGCGCCGTGATCGCCCTGCTCGGCGTCGTGGCGGTCGTCGTTCCCCTTTCGGCAACGGCGGCGGCCTTCTGATCGGGATCGCGCTCAGAGGGAGGCCGGCCGCGTCGCCGGCCTCCTTCTCACGTAATGCCCGCCGCGGCAGCGTCTAGCGGTTAGCCTGACGCAATGGCAGTCGCGCCTAGCCAGCACCTGTTGAACACGATCGAGTCGCAGCCCGCGCTGGTCGAGCGTCTCCTCGCAGACAAACACCCGGTGGCCGATGCCGCCGCGCGGCTGCGAGGCGCCCGGCGCGTGTACCTGGTGGGCACCGGGACCAGCTATCACGGGGCGCAGATCGGTGAACATCTGTTCCGCAGCGCGGGGATCGACGCGCTCGCCATGCCGGCCTTCGAATTTGCGCAGTACGGCCCGGCCCTGGACGACGACGACGCGCTGGTGGCCATTAGCCACCGGGGTGTAAAACAGTTCACGGCGGCCGCCCTCGATGGCTTCCGCGAGAGGTCCAAGCGCTGGGTGGTGATCACCGGCGAGGGATCACCCCTGCAGGGCGCGGGCGCGTTGACGACCGCCCCGCAGGAACAGTCCGCCGTCCACACCGCGAGCCACGTGGGCACCATGGTCCGGTTGGCACAGCTGGCGGTGGCGATCGCCCGGTCGATCGGCCACGGCGTTCCGCTCTGGGAAGCGACCCTGCCGCTGTTGCCGGAGACGGTTGCGGCCGGAGTCTCGGCGCGCAACCGATGCGAGGACGCGATCGCCGACCTCGATCTGAGCCTGCCATCGCACTTCCTTGGCGGCGGCCCGGCCTGGGCAACCGCGAGCGAGGGGGCCCTCAAGCTGCGCGAGGCCGCGCATGTCCAGGCCGAGGGACACCAGCTCGAGAATTTTCTCCACGGGCCGCTGATCAGCGTCGAAGCGCGTCAGACCGCGTTCGTGATGGCGGAGCCGGGCCCCGGCCTCGACCGCACAGTGGAAATCGGACGGGCGCTGACCACCATCGCCACCAATGTAGTTGTGGTGGGATCCGCGGCCGACCAGCTCGATGGGCCGCACGCCAGCATTGCCATCCACCGACTACCCGAGGTGCTGGCCCCGATCGCCAACGTGGTGCCTCTCCAGTGGGTCGCCTATCTAGCATCCATCGAGCGCGGGGTGAATGCGGACGCCTTCCGCGAGGACGAGCCCGCTTACGCGCACGCGATCAAGAGCCTGCAGCTGTAACCGATCGGCGCTCCGGCCCGTTGCTAGTACGGGGAAAGACACACTCAGCGGAAGGGAGGAAGTCGTTTTTGCTGTGTACCCGTCGTTGACGCTTTCGTCCAGGTAAAAACATCTCGCCCTGTGGCCAAAGGCCGTCAGGGCAACAAGGACACATAGCATGAACATCCGACTTCTGCCCATCGCGGGCCTGACCGGACTCGTCTCGATCGCGCTCGCCTCATCCGCCGTCGCCGGCTACGGCGGGTGGCCACCGGCTCCCGGAAACTATCGCCAGACCGATGTCTCGGCGTACGCCAGCCTCTACGGTCCAGGCACCACCGTGACCCCGCCCGGTAAGGGCGGCGGTGGCGGCGACTTCGCCTACGTCAGCGTCGACCGCGGGCTCCATACGTTCAAGCCAAAGTCTGGGACGCGGCTTGCCCAGCAGAGCGGCACCATGCTGACTCTCTTTGGGTTCACCGCGGGCGGCGGATATACCTGGGGATGCTGGATGATCGCCGACACCGACTTCGTGGTGGCCTCCGACCTGTCCAGTGCCTCGCTTTCGACCACGGTTCCGGCCGCGTCGAATTGCCCGGGGGCGCCGATGAACGTCTCAGCCGTCAACGGAGTTACGGCTAAGGGCGGCGACGGCGGCGGTGGTGGCGGCGGGTCGCCTACGACGCTGAGCATCTTGTGGACCTACAAGGGCGTAGTCAGCCATTCGCACGACAATGGCGTCCAGAGCTGCGGAAGCTTCCAGACCACCGCCCACTACGACAACGATCATGCGACCGCCGGCGCGCAGGGCACGATCTCTGGCGCCACCGGCCCGATGGAGTCCGACTATTCGTCGATCGACAAGACGGTCTTTAACCAGGTGGTCAAGGGCGTCCCGGCGGACGCCTGCTTCTAAACCGGAACGGTAGCCGAGGGCGGCCAGGCGGCCGCCCTCAGCCGGCTCGAGAGGGTCTCGCCGGCCAGCTGAATCCAGGCCGGGTCCTCGGTGTGCGGCATGTTGAAAATCAGACCGTCGAGGCCGGCGTCGAGGAAATACTCCACCTGCTCCCGGACGCGCTCCGGGCCACCCACGAGCATGCTGTTCCTGGCCCACTCGGCATTGGGTACGCGTTTCAGGTACTCGGCGAACGCACGCTCCGCCTCAGCCTGGGTCTCGCGAATGAGCAGGCCGCCCAGTCGCGTCTTCACGATCGACTTCAGGTCGCGGCCAAGGGAGTGGCAATGCTCGCCCAGGATCTCGACCTTGCGGCGGGCCGTGGCCGCGTCGCCAAAGACGTTGGAGATGTCCGCGTACTGGGCGACCAGCTTGAGGGTTCGGCGCTCTCCCCCGCCGCCGATCATGATCGGCGGGCCCTGGGGCTGGATGGGGCGCGGGACGTTGAGCGCCTTCTCGATCCGGTAGTAGCGGCCGGCAAAGCTGGGCGCCTCCTCGGTGAACATGGCGCGGCAGATCTGGAGCGCTTCCTCCAGCCGGTCGAGCCGCTCTTTGACCGGTGGGAAATCCCAACCGTATCCCTTGTGCTCCTCCTCGTTCCAAGCTCCGCCGATGCCGAGGATCGCCCGACCGGATGAGACGACATCCAGGGTGGTCACAACCTTGGCCAGGAAGGCCGGGTTGCGATAGGTCACCCCTGTGACCAGGGCGCCGACTCTGACGGTTTTTGTCCGGGCGGCGATCCCGCCAAGCGCCGTGTAGCACTCGAGCATGGGGTCGGTCCGGGGACCTATGCCACGGATCTGATAGAAGTGGTCCATCACGTAGACCGAGTCGAAGCCCGCCCGCTCGGCCGCGGTTGCCAGCTCGACCACCCGCTCGAAGAGGCGATCGTTGGGAACGCCCGGATAGGTGAAGTTGGGGATCTGGAAACCTAGCATCGATTCATCCTAGCTCGCCCAAAAACCTCCGGGCTCTGTGCCGCGCTATGATCGCTTCGAAAGCGTTCGACAGCAGACCGTCGCGCATGAGGGACCAGGAGGGAATCAGGTGAGGGATCGGTTCTTGCGCCTTGTTCGGCTTGTCTCGCTCGCGGCCGTGATCGCCTTCCCGCTGACCGCCGTAACGCCCGCTGGGGCGGCCACCTCGGACGAGGTGAGCCCCAACCAGACCAACCTGCTCGACTGCAACGGATACAGCTCGCAATACCACTCGCTCAAGGTGACCATGAGGTCGCTCTGTGCCGACCCGTACTTCAAGGAGGCCACCGGCCCGGAGCGCGCCTACGACAACGGCCATTACATAGGTCACGACGAGCCCAGCGTCAAGTTCATCTCGTCGGCGCCGGGTAGCGGCAACCACATGACCTACTACATGCAGCTGGGCAAGGACCCGGCGGCCGCTCCCACGCCTTCCGGCAGCGTCACCCGCTACGGCGAACTGTCGATCGCGCCCTGGTTCGGCCTGCCGATCTGCGACCCGCGGTCGTATCCGTACAACAAATGCATCCCGAACAGCGACAGCAACACCGGGCTGGGCGCACCCACGGACGCGGGATCCGCCTTCCACGAGCTGCAGTTTTACCCGCCGGGATTTGGTCCCTTCCAGGACGCCTATAGCTGCGACCAGACCTTCTATTGCGCCGCCCTGACCATCGACAGCCTGGAGTGCAGCTTCAACTTCGTCACCTGCAACCCGGCGTGCTTCGAGCCGATCAACTTCGCCTACATTCAGACGGACGGGATCCCGACCGGGCCGCCCAGCCCCCAACTGTTCACTGAAGCCGGCTTTCATCCCAACGCCAACACGCTGCGGATGAGCGGAGGGGACAAGCTCAAGGTCACTCTGGAGGACACGACAAACGGGCTGAAAACGACGGTCCAGGACCTGACCACCGGGCAAACCGGGTTCATGGTCGCCAGCGCAGCCAACGGCTTCATGAACACAAACCCAAAGACCTGCAAGGGCAAACCCTTCAACTTCCACCCCGAGTACAGCACCGCATCCCAGCAGAACCAGGTTCCCTGGGCAGCGCTCGAGGGCGGGGTGCTGATGCAGCAGGAGATCGGACACTTCGAGTCCTGCAGCGGCGTCGCCCACCCGCTTGGACTCCTGCCCTACGACCCGCAGACCTACTGGACCTGCATGGGCGGTCGGGAGCCCGGTGGTACGGGCGAGGGGCCATGCGACTTCAGCACCGGAACCTGTACGAACCCAACCACGGAGGGCGGTGGTAGCTGCCCATCGGGAGCTTTCAACTGCGAGTTCTCGGATGCTCTGTGTGCTCCGGCAACACCTCGGCCGGTGACGCTACTTGGCAACACAGAAACCTGGCAATGGCCGGTCGCCGGCTGCGAGCAGAACATCACACAGAACGGAGACCTTGACTTCGACGGCAACGCGTACACGCCCAACTGGCCGGACGGCTCGCCGAACCATCCCACCTCATACAAATACTCGGGACCGTTCGATGCCGCCGGCAACAGCTACCCATCGGTCCAGTTCGAGACCGACCTGGCCGCATCGGAGAACGACTGCAACACCGTGACTGGCGCGGGCTGCACCGTCCCACCGCACGCCGCCGCCTTCTACCCCTTCTGGACGATCGGCAAGCAGGCCCCGATCACGGGGCGCCGCGCGGCATGCCTGTGGAACTTTGGGAACACCATCCCGGGAGTGACCACGAACAATTTCGGCCGCCAGGCCGAGTACGGCACGCCGAACACGGCTCGATTCGGAGGAACGATCATCTCTTCCGTGATGGCGAATCCGCAGCTGAGCTCCGACTGCGGGAACGACTAGGAGAAGTTAGAGGGAGAGGCAGGGCATCTGCCTCTCCCTACGCCGGGCCTGATCCGCTAGCCTTCGCTGCTCACGAGTGAGCCATACAATCCGTCGGCCTCATGGTTGATACCGGCCGTGAAGAACAGTGTGTTGCTCGGGCCGCCTGCGCCATCGTTCCCAAAGCGGAGTCCCCACAGGCCGTCGATGACGATGGAGTCGCCGTTTGCATCACCCAGCTGACCCTCCAAGGTGGCCGTCTCCGGATCGAAGGCGTTGATGATGCCATCGCCGAAATTGCCCACCAGGAGATCGCCGCTGAACGGGCCGAAGCCGGACGACGGCGCCATCGCCAGCCCCCAGGGGGAGTTGAGAGCGCCGTGGGAGGCGAAGCGCCTCAGGAGGTTGCCGCTCGTGTCGAAGACGTCAACAAAGCCATTGCCGGGTCCTGCAACGTCGTCATGCTTTTGAGCATTCTGCATGGCGAAGGTTACCCAGAGCATGCCGCCAAGGTTCTGCACATCGAACGGTGCAAAGCCGGCCGGGACCGCCCGATCGGTAAACCTGCCAGCCGGGTGGAAGTTCTTGTCGTACCTCTCCACGACGCCGGCCCGGAAGTTCGCGGCATAAAGAAAGTTGCTACTCCCAACGCTTCCGATGGCAAGCCCCTTGTACACGGCGCCGGTGGCTGTTCCGTGACGGGAATTGTCGACTTCAAGGATCGCGTTGTGCAGGTCGACGTTTGGATTCCAGCCGGAGATCGTGCCGTCTTCCGTCGCGAAAAGGAAGCGGGCGGGCTGCCCTTTGGCCACCTGGAAATCGCTGGTGCCGTTAAACACGGTCCCGGTTGGCGTCGAAGTCGCGCCTGGCGTCGAGTGGGGCGGTGGGATGGTCACCACAAGCGGGAGCGGGGTTCCGTTCGCATAGAGGGTGGTCACTCCGGTCCCGTTATCGGAAACCCAGAATGGGGTCGCTGGGCCGGCCGAGATTCCCCACGGGTTGACTAGATGCGGATCGATGTGTTGGGCAGTGGGCATATCAGTTCCGACCCTGTTGGCGACGAGGTTGGTTTGCTGATACGGCCCCTGAGCTACCGCTGAAGCGGTTGAAGACTGAACCGCAGCAACGACAGTAGCCGGAATGGCGATCAGCGAGAGTCGCCGTAGGCGCGAAGGGACACTCATGCACGACCTCCCCTTATTCCAAAGGTGTGGACTGCCGCTTACCCCGGTGACTACCGCGGGAGGTTACACCCTGATAAGCCCTGTTAAGAAACGGGAAGAGCGCTCGGCAGCGGCGACGGGTCCCGGGTGACACCGGCGACCGGACGGCCACCCTGGATTACCAGCCAGATGCCGTCCGGCCGGGCAAGTAAGTGAATCTCCTCGACGGGATCGCCGTCGATCACCACCAGATCCGCGATCGCGCCGGGGCTGACCCGGCCGGCGTCGGAGAGCCCAAGAGCAGTAGCGCCCCCGCTGGTCGCGGCCACGATTCCCTGCATCGGGGTCAACCCGCCCTCGACCATCCGGACCAGCTCGAGCGCGTTGCCGCCGTGAGGCGAGCTGTCGAAGCCCATGGCCAGGGCGACGCCGGCGTCGCGGGCGGCGAGCAGGGTCTCATACGCCTCCTCCCGCTGGCGCTTTGCCTGCTCCACCAACACCTGGGGGTACTTGCCCGCGTGCGTCTGGGCAACGTCGTGAAAGGTGCTCAGGGTGGGCACGAGCACTGTGCCTCGCTCGGCCATTATCTGGAGCAGCGAGCGGTCACGATGCAGAGAGAGGCCGTGCTCGATGGTGTCGACGCCGGCTTTGAGGGCGAGCCGGATACCGTCCAGGCCCTCCGCATGGGCGGCGACACGCTTTCCCATCCGGTGCGCCGACGGCGCCCGCCTCCGCAGGTGTCATCTGGGCCGGCTCCGGGTCCTCGAGCACGACGGACCGGGCTCCGGTTGCCATGATCTTGATGTAGTCCGCTCCGCGCCGCAGCTGCTCGCGCACAGCTTTTCGCATGTCATCGGGTCCGTCGGCCTGCCGGTACATGCTGCCGAAAACGTCACCTCCAGGCGAGGTGGCGGAGATGATCCGGCCGCAATGCAGGATGCGTGGACCCGCGGTCAGGCCGGCGTCGACAGCCAGGCGCAGATGGGCCTGCTCGTCGTCGTAGCTGCCGACGTCGCGCACCGTGGTGATGCCAGCGCGGAGCAGGTCGCGCGCCGCTTTTGCCAGCGCGAAGTAGCGCAGCTCCCGCGGCATGGGCGGCTCTCCTCGACGTGCAGGCGGCAGACCAAGTGCCTCGGGATATGACGATAGGTGGACGTGCGCATCCACCAGCCCCGGGAGCACCGTCCTGCCTGCCAGGTCAATCCAGCCATCCGCGGTGGGCGACTGCGCGCCGGACGGATCGACGCGGCTGATGCGACCATCCTTCAATTCCACGGTGGCGCCCGGTATCACGCCGCCCAGCCCGTCGATCACCCGCGCATTTGTAAAGCCGAGCAGGATGCTCACCGCGGCTTTGTCAGCGCGTTGACCACCATCGACTCGGTCACCTCGATCCGGGCCCCCGGCGGAACTGATTTCCACAGCGCCTCCAGGTGGGCGCGCGTGCCCGGAGGGAACCGTGGCCGTGGAGGGTTGATCAGCTCGAGATACGACCGCAACTGGGAAAGGTTGTCGAGACGAATGCGGTACTCACGGGACCGACGGCGGGCGTTGCCGAACCAGCCCTCATCAACCACCCGCTGCAGGGCCGCCTCGGTGGCGCGGAGATAGCGGTCGAAATCCGGATTTATCAGGCGAGCCACCGGGCTCCGCCGCTTTCCGGTCAAAATCGAAACCAGAGGCCGCCAGGTAGGATGCGGGCGGATGCTGATCAGCGCGCCGCCCGGCCGCAGGCGTTGCCCCGCTCGCTGAAGGGCATGGACCATGCCCCTGAGTGCTATTCATCAAAGTGACCA
>Ga0066680_10000468_pt1 | contig 13664 bp, 7 predicted proteins | sample GraSoiAngelo_129_FD_62297 | JGI IMG/M metagenome (GOLD analysis project Ga0066680, IMG submission 62297) | Grasslands soil microbial communities from the Angelo Coastal Reserve, California, USA - 14_0927_12_40cm | ecosystem: Environmental > Terrestrial > Soil > Grasslands | place: USA... | reverse complement strand
AGTCTCCTCACCCGCATCCGCGGCGCCTGCGTTCTCGCTCGCCGACCTCGCGCGGTACTTCCTCCAGCTGGGCACGACCGGGTTCGGGGGGCCCATCGCGCTCGTGGGCTTCATGCAGCGGGACCTGGTCGAGGAGCGGCGGTGGTTCAGCGAGGAGGAATACCGCGAGGGGCTGGCGCTGGCCCAGCTCGCCCCGGGCCCGCTGGCGGCGCAGCTCGCGATGTACCTGGGATGGGCGCGCGGCGGCGCGCTGGGCGCGGCCGTGGTCGGCGTCGCGTTCGTCCTGCCGTCGTTCGCGATGGTGCTGGCGCTGGCCATGGGCTACCTCCGCTTCGGAGGCCTCGCCTGGATGCAGGGCGCGTTCTACGGCATCGGCGCCGCCGTCATCGCCCTCATCGCGCGCAGCGCCTTCAAGCTGACGCGTCTCACGCTCGGCCGCGACGCCGTGCTCTGGGTGCTCTGCGCGATCGCCGCCGTGGTCACGGCCTGGACGGAGTCCGAGATCGTGTGGGTGTTCCTGGGCGCCGGCGCCGTGGCGATGGTGGCGCGGGCGTGGCCGCTGTGGCGGCGACCCGGCGCCGCCCCTCTCGCGCTGCTGCCGCCGTTTCTCTTCTCCGGCCTCGCCGGTCCGGCGCCGAGCGGGACGCTGTGGCGCCTCGGCTGGTATTTCGCCGAGGCGGGCGCGTTCGTTTTCGGAAGCGGTCTCGCCATCGTTCCGTTCCTCCACGGGGGCGTGGTCCGCGAGTTCGGCTGGCTCGACGAGCGGCAATTCCTGGACGCGGTCGCGGTCGCCATGATCACGCCCGGGCCCGTCGTCATCACCGTGGGCTTCATCGGCTACCTGGTGGCGGGACCGGCGGGGGCTTTCGTCGCCGCCCTGGCGACGTTCCTGCCCTGCTACCTGTTCACGGTGATCCCGGCGCCGCACTTCAGGCGCTGGTCACGCATCCGCGCCATCCGGGCCTTCGTCGACGGCGTGACGGCGGCCGCCACCGGAGCCATCGCGGGCGCGGCCTTCGTCCTCGGTCGCCGCGCGCTCGTGGACGCGCCCGCTGTCGCGATCGCCGCCATCGCGCTCGCCATCGCGTGGAGGTTCCGGAAGGTCCCGGAACCGCTGCTGATCCTGCTGGCCGGCATCGTGGGCGTGCTCCTCGAGCGGCGCGCATGGTGATGGCCGCGCTTCCATACCCCTGAAGTGGTAGCCCCGCGTGGCCCCAGGGTGGTAGCCACAAAGCACCCGATCCTGGGATGCCTCGTGGGCCGCGATCGCGCAAAGTCGTGGTGAACCGTTGCATTCCTGACAAGAGGAGACGCTCATGGATCGCCGTCTTGAACTCCGTCTTCGTGCGGCCGTGCTCGTCGTGTGTCTCCTCGCCGCCGCCGCGCCGCTGCGCGCGCAGGCCGCGGCGGCCAGCATCAGCTCGCGCACCGCCGAGGTCGAGGGCGTGAAGCTGCACTACCTCACGGCCGGACGCGGCGCGCCCGTGATCCTCCTGCACGGCTACGCGGAGACGTCGCGGATGTGGGAGCCGATCCTCCCCCGCCTGGCCGAACGGTTCACGGTGATCGCCCCCGACCTGCCCGGCATCGGCGACTCGGCCATCCCCGCGGACGGCCTCGACATGAAGAACGCCGCCATCCGCATCCACGCCCTCGCGCGGTCGCTGGGCCTGGAGAAGGCCAGGGTCGTCGGCCACGACATCGGCTTGATGGTCGCCTACGCGTACGCGGCGCAGTTCCCGGCGGAAGTCGAGAAGCTCGTCCTGATGGACGCGTTCCTGCCCGGCGTGGACGAATGGGAGACCGTGTACGACAACCCGGCCATCTGGCATTTCCGCTTCCACGGCCCGACGCCCGAAGCGCTGGTGCAGGGACGCGAGCGGACCTACTTCGAGCACTTCTGGAATGACTTCGCCGCCGACAAGACGCGCTCGATCCCGGAAGCGGAACGGAGCGCCTACGCGGCCGCCTACGCGCGTCCGGGGCGCATGCGGGCGGGCTGGGCCTACTTCGTGTCGTTCCCTCAGGCCGCGAAGGACTTCGCGCAGCTCTCGCGGACCCGGCTGACCATGCCCGTCCTCGCCATCGGCGGGGAGAAGGCGAACGGAGACCTCCTGGGCCGACAGGCGAAGCGGGTCGCGTCGAACGTCACGGTGGTGGTCTTGAAGGACACGGGACACTGGCTGATGGAAGAGCGGCCGCGCGAGACGATGGAGGCGCTATCCTCGTTCCTGTGATGGGGCGATGACGGCGAATCCAGAGGAGACCACATGGCCATCCGAAACGTGAAGCGCCTCGTGAAATCGAAGCCGACGGTGGAGGGCGCGGGCGTGCGCCTGCGCCGCGCGTTCGGCTTCGGGGCGACGTCCGACTACGACCCGTTCCTCCTCCTCGACGACTTCCGGAACGAGCGTCCGGAAGACTACCTCGCCGGGTTCCCGTGGCATCCCCACCGAGGCATCGAGACCATCACCTACGTCCTCGCGGGCACGGTGGACCACGGCGACAGCATGGGCAACCGGGGCAGCATCGGGGCGGGCGACATCCAGTGGATGACCGCCGGCCGCGGGATCATCCACCAGGAGATGCCGAAGGGAGACGCGGACGGCCGCATGCACGGGTTCCAGCTCTGGGCGAACCTGCCGTCGTCGCTCAAGATGACCGTTCCGCGCTACCAGGACGTCAAGGCCAGGGACGTGCCCGTGGCCGCCGACGACGACGGCACCGAGGTCCGCATCGTGTGCGGCAGCTACGGCGGGCGGCGCGGGCCCGTGGACGACGTCGCGGCCCGGCCGGTGTACCTGGACGTGTCCATCCCGGCCGGCAAGCGCAAGACGCTGCCGGTCGAGACCACGAGCCACGCCTTCGCGTACGTGTTCGGCGGCGCGGGGAAGTTCTGCAACGCCTCGGCGCCGCTGGCGGTGGAGACCGAGCCCGAGGGTTGGGCCGATGCCCACCCGCCGTCCGCCGCCGACAACCGCACCCTCGTGCTCTTCGACCGCGGCGACGAGGTGGAGGTCCAGGCGGGCGACGAGGGCCTCCGCTTCCTGCTCATCTCCGGCCAGCCGCTCCAGGAGCCCGTGGCCTGGTACGGCCCCATCGTGATGAACACCCAGGAAGAGCTGCGGCACGCCTTCCAGCAGCTCGACGAGGGGACGTTCCTCCGCCCCGACGCGCGGCGGTAGGCGCCCGGTAGGCGAAATCCGCGCACCGCAACCTGTTGGCCTACGAAAGATCGGAGCGGACGGACGCGAAGCCGCGCGTGGTCGTGCTACTCGTGCGGTCGTGGAGGGCCGCGCATGGATGACAGGCGGGAGGAGCTGTCCGACGAAGACCTGGAACGCTGGTGGCGCGACGCGTACAGCCCCGACGCGAACATCGGCGCCCAGGCGCGGGATCGCAAGATCCGGCGGCTGATCGAGGAGCTGCGGCGCGAGCGGAAGCGGCGCGCGCAACCATTGGAGGGTTGAGCGCCGCCTACGCGGGCGGGTGCTCCTCCGCGCGCTCCAGCCGGTACGGCTGCGGCGGCACGAACTGCTCCTTGTGCCGCAGCGTCTCGCCGACGATCCGTTGCTGGATGACGGAGCACGTTGGCCGTCTCCACGGCGTCGCCGATGGCGTAGTTGATGCCCACGCCGCCGACCGGCGACATGGCGTGCGCCGCGTCGCCGATGAAGAGGAGCCCTGGCTTGTGCCAGAGCGGGAGGCGCTCTCCGTTCTGGTGATCGGGACCGACAGATCCTGGGACAGGACCGATGGAAAAAGAAGACATGTCCGGGCGCGCCCGGCGCGAACGTCGAAGAATTGAACCAGTGAGCCACCCTCTCCATGGCCGCCGTCAGTTCGTGGCCGGGCTGTGCCGGTCGGGCGCGGCGCTGGCGGCGAGTCCCTGGCTCGTCGGCAGCGCTCGCGCCCAGGGCCGCTCTCCCGCGCGCGTCGTCCTCCAGCGGAGCCGTTACCGCTCGGAGCTGGACCGGCGCGTGCTAGGGGCGTTCCTGGAGCACCTCGGACGCGCCATCTACACCGGAGTCTACGAGCCGGGCTCGAAGCTCGCCGACGGCAATGGATTCCGGCGGGACGTGGTGGCGGAAGTGAAGGGGCTCGGCGTCCCCATCATGCGCTATCCAGGCGGGAACTTCGTCTCCGGCTACAACTGGCTCGACGGCGTGGGGCCCAAGGACAAGCGCCCCACCGTGCTCGAGCGGGCGTGGAACTCGATCGAGACGAACCAGTTCGGCACCAACGAGTTCATCCAGTGGTGCCGGCTCGTCGGCACCGAGCCGCTGCTGGGGTTCAACCTCGGCACCGGCACGCCGGAGATGGCGGTCAACTACGTCGAGTACTGCAACGTCGACAAGGGCACGCGCTGGAGCGACCTGCGCCGGCAGCACGGCTACGAGGAGCCCCACGGCGTCCGCTACTGGTGCCTCGGCAACGAGATGGACGGCCCCTGGCAGATGGGCCACATGACCGCACGCGACTACGGGCGCAAGGCCAGGGACTCGGCGCGCCAGATCCGCGTCGTGGACCCGACCGTGAGGCTCATCGCGTGCGGATCGAGCAACACGATCATGCCCACGTACCTCGTGTGGGACCGTGAGGTGCTGGAGGAGTGCTACGACCAGGTGGACGGGATCTCGCTCCACAACTACTACGGCAACACGCCCGCGCTGAGCGGCAACGACGCCGCGCGCTACCTGGCCATGAACCTGGACATGGAGCGGCAGATCCAGGAGATCGCCGCCGTGTGCGACTACGTGCAGGCCGTCCTCAAGTCGCCCAAGCGGCTCTGGCTGTCCTTCGACGAGTGGAACGTCTGGTACCGCGCGCGCGGGGGGACGTTCTCGAACGGCCAGCGCAAGTTTGCCCCTCCCCTGCTGGAGGAGGTCTACAACCTCGAGGACGCGCTGCTGGTCGGGGGATTCGTGAACACGCTGCTGCGACAGTCCGAGCGCGTGCGCGTGGGCTGCCTGGCCCAGATCCTCAACGTCATCGCCCCGCTGGTCACGAACGAGACCTCCGTGCTGCGGCAGAGCATCTACTACCCATACGCCTGGGCGCTGAAATACGCACGCGGGCGCGTCCTCGACCTCCAGGTGGAGTCCGATACCTATCCCATCCGCGCGGCGGGGCTGCGTCCGGACTTCGCGCGCGACGACCGCGTCCCCTACGTCGACGTCGCGGCCACGCTGGACCCGGCGAGCGGCCAGCTCTGCCTGCTGATGCTGAACCGGGATCTCGAAGGCGATCGCGAGCTGGTCCTGGACTGCCGCGACCTCACGCCCACGCGCGTGCTGGCCAGCGAGACCCTCACCGGCGCCGACCTCAAGGCCGCGAACACCTTCGAGCGGCCGAGCCTGGTGGCCCCGCGGCCGCTGGAGGCGCCGCGGCCGGCGTCCAGCATGACCTTCAAGCTGCCCGCGCGGTCGTACAGCGTCGCGCACATCGCCACCTCCTGAGGAGCGCCGGCCTCGTGTGACCGCGCCGCGTCCCACTCACGGCCTGCCTCCGGAACGTCCCGGCAGCGCGAGCGGCAGCTCCGCGGCGGGCATCGGCTCCCCGCGGAGCATCTTCTGCGCCTCACCCGCGAGCCTCAGGTACCAGTCGCTGGGAACCGGCTCGCGGTCGGCGTCCAGCGTGACGAAGCCGGGCTCGCTCGGGACTTCCGAGGGGCTCGCCCCGAGCTTGTACATCGCCGTGCCCTCGTCGACCTCGTCGAACATGGCGCCGTAGAGCATCGTGCAGTGGGCCCGCAGCGCGTTCTGGACCTGCCGCCAGAAGAAGCGGCCGCCCCGGCGCGGGATCTGGTTGAGGGGGGAGGATCCCTTCAGGTTGTGCCAGGAGAAGCCGGGGAAGACGACGGGCAGGTACTCGATGCCGCTCCCGCGCGCCGCGTCGAGGTCCGGGGCGATCACCTCCTGGTAGAACCGATCCGCGGTGGCGGCGTCGCGAAACCGCCCCACGGTCCAGGGGCTGATCACGTCGAAGGCCCGGTACACGCGGTCCCACTCCGGGTTCGGGTTCGTGTCGTACCCGCGCGCGCGCCAGCGGCTGGGCACGCCGCCCACCAGCGTCACGCGGTAGCGGGGGTCCGGGTTGTTCTTGAAGAACTCGATCAGCTCGGCGGCCTCCCCGGGAGCGGCGTACCGGTCGTGGAACCCGAAGCCCCAGATCGCGAGCACGGGCTTGCCGCGATGATGCAGGTAGCGCGGGCTCTCGGTGACGCGCAGCTCGTCGACGAGATGGATCCAGTCCCGCTCGAGCGTCTCGACGAGCCCCTCACGCTGGCCGGAGATGTCGTACATGACGGCGAACACGCGCCCGTGCTCCTCGGCGCCCGCCCTCACGTTGTGCACGACGCCGTCGCGGAACCCCCGCATCTCCGCGCTCCGGAGCCCGCCGGTGAAGCGCTGCAGGAAGACGCCGGCGAGCCCGTACTCCTTCATCCAGCGGAAGTGACGGTTCACGGTCTTCGGGTTGTAAGCGGAGTACACGCTCGCGGGCCGGCCGTCGCTGAGCCGGAGCGGCGTGACGCAGTGCTCGTCCGGGCCCAGCTCCGACATGTCCGGCCAGAAATCGACGTGCACCGTCGCCGGGCTCGCCGGCACGTCGCGGCGGAACCAGTGCTCCCACCGGCGCAGCGGCGACCCGTCGTCCGGGCAGCCGAACCATCCTTGGTAGCCGAAGATCAGCTTGCGGTCCATCGTGCTGGCGTCGACCTCCGGACCGAGGGCGGCCGCGCCCGGCGCGGGGCGTGGCGCTCGGGGCAGCGGCGGCGAGCCAGCGCTGCGGCACGCCCCCAGCGTCCACAGCATCCCGAGGATCGCCAGCGGTAGCGCTGCGCGCGCACGAACGACGGTGAGGCCACCGCGATGCATGGTCGCTCGCCTCCGATCAGAAGCCGAGGCGCAGGCCGAGCTGCAGCCGACGCTGCCCGCCGCCGCCGATGATCGTCCCGTAGTCGACGCTGTTGAAGTCGCCGATGGGCTCGTCCATCTGCGGCGTGTTGAACGCGTTCTGGGCTTCGACCCGCAGCTCCAGCGTGGCGTTGCGGACTCTCTGCAGCCGGCTCAGCAACAGGTCGAGCCGCTTCACCTTGGGGCCGCGCACGGCCGGGTAGGTGCGCTTGCCGTCGCCCAGGGTGAAGGCCAGCGGGGGCAGCAGGGCCGGGCTCTTGGTCGGATCCTTTTCGTTGTTGAACCAGCGGTTGAAGCTCTGCTGGCCCGCCGGCAGCCGCAGCGGCCCGACCACCCGGGCGAAGGCGCCGATGCCGGTCGAGCCGTTGCTGACGGGGAAGGCCACCACCAGCGGCCGGCCGGTCGCGAAGCGGCCGATCCCGCTGATGCGCCAGCCGCCCACGACCTGCGCGAGCAGGCCCTTGCTCAGCCAGCGGCGGCCCGCGCCGATCGGCAGCTCCCAGATGAAGCTCCCGGTCACGACATGCGTGCGGTCGTCGTCCACCACGGCCCTCGACAGCGCGAGGTTGCGCGGGTCGATGATCCCGTTGGCGCCGGGCGTCCGCGCCCCGAAGCGTTCGGGCACCGTGTCCTCTTCCCGGCTGAGCGTGTAGGCGAGCTGATAGGTCAGACCGCTGTCCGAGCGCTTCTCCAGCCGCAGCGTGAGGCCCTTGTACCAGGCGTCGCCGACCGAGTCCCGGAAGCGCGCGACGCCGACGTATTGCGGATAGGGCCTCAGCAACTGCCCCGCGCTCGTGGTGGGGCCGGTGAGCGCGGCGTCCCCGGTCCGGATCACGCCGAAGAACGGGTTCGGCACCGGCGCATTGAGCGCGGTCCCGCGGGAGAGGAACTCGGAGGGAACCGTGTTGCGCGGAAGGTTGATCCACACATGGCGGTGCCGTGTCCCCACGTAGGCCACCTCTCCGACCATCCCCCAGGGCAGCGTCCGCTGCAGGCTGAGGTTCCACATGTGCGAATACGGCGTCACCAGGTCCCGGAACGCCGTGCTCACGGAGCCGCCCACCTGCGTCGCCGGAGGATTGAAGTAGCCGGCGGTGAAGGGATTCCGCAGCGAGGCGCCCGGCGGGGGAGTGTTGGGGGCCCCCAGCAGGCTCGTCGGGAGCTGACCGAGGTTCACGCCCGTGGAGGTCAGGTAGCCGCCGCCGCCCAGGTCGCTTGGCGCCGATCCGATGCCGCCGCTGCCCGGGTAGTACGCGATCCCGTACCCGCCCCGCACCACCATCTTCTCCGCGAAGTGCCAGGCGAAGCCGAGCCGGGGCGCGATGTTGTTCTTGTCGGGGTCGGTCTGGTAGCGGGACGCGCCGTCGCGACCCACCAGCCGCACCACCCCCTTGCGGCCCGTCAGCGGGTCGGCCGCGTCCACGTCGAAGAACGTGAGCTGGTCCGCCGCTTCGATCCAGGGCGTCTGGTACTCGTAGCGGACGCCGATGTTCAGCGTCAGGTCGTGGGTGATCCGCCAGTCGTCCTGGACGTAGGCCGCCCAGTACTTCTGCGAGGTGTTGAACCGCGGGTCGCCCGTGAGCTGGCCGCCGGTGGGCGCGCCGAGCAGGAAGGTGGCCAGGCCGAAGCCGGCGGAGCCGCTCGCCTGCTGCGGGTTCGGACCCTGGGTGAAGCCGGGGCCGAAGGTGTACTGCCCGGAGGGATACTCGGGCCGGAAGACGTCGAAGCCCATCCGCGCGAGCTGCACGCCGCTCTTGAGCGTGTGCGCGCCCTTGAGCCACGTCAGGTGGGCCTGCAGCTCCTTGGTGCCCTCGAGGTCGTCGATCAGCCCCGCGCGGTTCATGCCCAGCGGGTCGACGCCGGAGACCTCGATACGCGGGAACATCGCGGTCCCCGCGTGCGCCTTCAACGAGGCATCGGCGCTGCCGATGCCGAGCGTCGAGAAGTCCGCGCCCAGGGTGGCGGGCGAGGTGGTGAAGCGGCTGCGCGTGTAGCCCAGGCGGAACTCGCCGACCAGGTTGGAGCGGAACAGGACCGTGTCGCTCAACACCGCGGAGATGGAGTTGGTTTCGGTGGTGCCGCGCTCGCCGTTGGTGCCGGGGTCCGGGAAGGCGACGCTGACCGTCGGCGAGGAGCTGTCGGAATGGCTCCGCCGGAACGCCCCGAAGAAATGATGAGACCTCCAGGTGTGGTCGATGCGCGCCACGATCGGCAGCCCCGTGCTGGTGCGCGTGCGCTCCTGCACGAAGTTCTGCGAGGGGTTGGCGTTGGTCGGAAGCGGGTAGTACTCGAGGATCTTCCTGGCGATGGGGTCGATCCGGTCCGCGGGGATCACGTTGCCCGGGAAGGGATCGCGGAGGAACGCGCCGGGGACTGCCGGGTCGGGCCGCGTCGTGAGCGGGTCGTAGATCGTGATGAGCTGGCCCGCGCGGGTGCGGGTCTCGGAGAAGTCGCCGGCGCGCTGGCGCAGGGTGGGCACGGTCATGATCAGGTTGTCCGGGCTGAGGTTATTCGAGCGCTCCACGTTCACGAAGAAGAAGGTCCGGTCCCTGGCGATGGGGCCGCCGAGCGAGAAGCCGTAGTTGTCGATGTGCTCGAAGCCGCGCGCGATGCGGTTGCGCTTGTTGGTCCAGCTGTTGGCGTTGAACTGGCCGCGGCGGATGTAGCCGTAGGCGCTGCCCTGGAAGCGGTTGCTGCCGGAGCGGGTGGCCGCGGTGATGACACCGCCTCCGGTGCGGCCGAACTCGGCGGAGAGCCCGTTGGTGATCACCTTGAACTCCTGCACGCTCTCGAGCGGCGGCGTGTAGTTGAGGTCGTTGGTGGTGCTGTTGCGCTGCTCGGCGCCATCCAGCATCACCGCCGTCGAGTTGGAGCGCGCGCCGTTGACCAGGGGGCCGGTGCCGGAGTTGCCGCGCTCCATCACACCAGGGGCGAGGCCCACCAGCGTATAGGCGTTCCGGCCGACGATCGGGAGCTCGAGCATCTGGCGGCTGCCGATCACGTTGCCCAGCGCCGGGCTCTGCAGCTCCAGCTGGCCGGCGTGCGCGTCGACGGTGACCTCGGTCTGCATGGATCCGACGGTGAGGGTCAGGTCCACGGTCGCGGTCAAGCCGACCCGGACCGTCACCACGGCGACGCGGGCCCGCTTGAACCCGGTCAGCTCGGCGGTGACGTCGTAGGTGCCCGCGGCCAGGTAGGGAAGCGCGTAGTAGCCCTTCCCGTTGGTCGTGGTGTCGCGCGTGACCTGGGCGCCCACCCGCGTCGCCGTGACCCGCGCGCCCGGAACGACGGCGCCGGCCTCGTCGAAGACCGTGCCCGTGATGGTCCCCTGTTCGACCTGGGCGCCGGCCGCGCCGGCGAGGGCCAGGACCACGGCTACTGCGAAGAGGGCGAGGACGACACCTCTGCACATGGAAGCCTCCGTGATGGATTGAGTGAAGTGGCACCATCATGGCCGCAGCGCTGTTCGGGGTCACGAGACCAAAGTCGGCCTCGGCAGACCGACTTTGGGAGGGGGAGGACGCTACAGGTGGGCGATGCCGCGCTTGAGCGCGGCGATCACGGCCTGGGTCCGGTCGCTCACGCCCAGCTTGCCCAGGATGTTCGTGATATGGCCCTTGACGGTGGGCTCCGTGATGGCGAGGTCGTTCGCGATCTCCTTGTTGCTCTTGCCCTTGACCACCAGCTCCAGCACCTCCTGCTCGCGGCCGCTCAGGTCCATGGCGCCCACGCGCTCGGCGAGCCGGGTGCCGACTTCGGCCGGAATCCGCCGGTGTCCGGCGTGGACGTCCCGGATCGCGCTGAGGATCTCGTCACAGAACATGTCCTTCAGCAGGTACGCCTGCGCTCCCGCCTCCAGCGCGCGGTAGATGTCCTCGTCGCCGTCGTAGGTCGTCAGCACGATGAATCGGCTCTGCGGGAACTCGCGCCGGATCGCGCGGATGGTCTCGACCCCGCTGAGTCCCGGCATGCGCAGGTCCATGAGCGTCACATCGGGGCGATGCTGCCGGAACAGCCGGATCGCCTCCTGCCCGTCGCGCGCCTCCGCCACCAGCGCCATGTCCGGCTCGGTGGCGATCATGCTGCCGAAGCCCTCGCGCACGATCGGGTGGTCGTCGACGATCACGATGCGGATGGTTCCCTGTTCGCCCATGGACGGCCTCGCCTCAAGCCACCGGGACTTCCACGATCAGCTCCACGCCTTCTCCCTTGCGGCTGAAAAGGCTCAGCTCGCCGCCCAGGTTCTGCACCCGTTCCCGGATGCCCGCCAGGCCGAAGTGATCGGACGAGGCCCGGTGGGTCGTGGATTCCACGTCGAACCCGCGCCCGTCGTCGCGCACGCTCAGGCGCACGCGGCCATCACCGTAGAGCAGGTCCACGGAGACCCGCTGCGCGCGCGCGTGGCGCACGGCGTTGGTGAGGGCCTCCTGCCCGATCCGCAGCAGGTTGTTCTCGACCTCCACCGGCAGGCGGCGCCGGGGGCCACTCACGTTCACGGCCACTTCGGTGGGCCCGCTGAGCTGCTGCGCGACTTCACCGAGCGCCCCCGCCAGGTCGGACTGCTCGAGCGCCTGCGCGCGCAGCGCCCACACGCTGCGGCGCGCCTCCGCCAGGCTCGAGCGCACCAGGATGCGCGCGCGGTCGAGGTGCTGCCGCGCCTGCTCCGCGGAGACCGATTGCAGCTTGGAGACCGTCTCGAGCTGGACGGCGATGCCCACGAAGCTCTGGGCCAGCGTGTCGTGGATCTCCCGCGCGATCCGGCCGCGCTCGGCCAGCACCACCGCGAACTCGGCCTTCATGCGCCGCAGGTGGAGGCGGTGCATCACGAGGCCGGCGCCGGCGGCCGCGGTCAGGATGATCCCCCAGAAGACCGGCGTCCGGTAGAAGTGCGTCCGCAGCGCGAAATCGTAAGCCGCCCCGGCCGTGTTCCAGACGCCGTCCTCGTTGGCCGCGATCACGCGGAAGCGATAGGGGCCGGCGGGAATGTTCGTGTAGTAGGCCACCCGCCGGGTGCCCGCCGTGACCCAGTCGGTGTCGAACCCCTCCAGCTTGTAGCGGAAACGGACCTTGGCCGGGGCGAAGAAGCTGAGAGCCGTGTAGCGGAACTCGAAGCGCTTGTGGCCCGGCGCCAGCGCCGGCGCTGTCGCCTCCAGAGGCACGACCTCTCCGTCGACGCGGACCTCCTCGATCCGCACCGGCGGAGGCCGCGGGTTTTCGGGGACGTGCGCGGGATCGATCACGGCGAGACCCTTCACGGTGGGGAACCACAGGCGCCCGTCCCGCGTCCGCCAGGCCGCCGGCTGCACCTCCCCGTTGCATTCGCTGCTCCGCATGCCGTCGCTCGTGCCGTAGGAGGTGGTGTTGAGGCTCTCCGTCTTGCCGGCGTCCAGGTCGTCCATCGATTGCTTCTCGACCCGGGCGATCCCGCTGACGCTGCTGAGCCAGAGGAACCCCCGGCCGTCGTCGAGCGCCGCAAAGAGCTGGGTCGAGGGCAGACCCTGGCGGCCGGTGTACGAATGGAGCTTGCCGTCGCGCAGCCGGTTCAAGCCCGCCGGCGTGGTCACCCAGATGTCCGGTCCGCTCTCGTAGATGGAGGTGACGGTGTCGTGCGTGAGCCCCTCCGCGGTGGTCCAGAACCGCCACTGCTGGCGCTGCAGGCGGCCGAGGCCTTTGCCCATCGTCCCCACCCAGAGCGTCTCGTCCGCGGTTTCCTGGAGGGCGGTGATGCGGTCGGGAGCGCCCGGTACGCTGCGGACCACGCCGTCCTGGACGTGCACGAGGCCGCCGTGGGTACCCACCCACAGGCCGCCGCTGTGGCGCTCGGCCACGGAGGTCACGAAGTTGCTGGGCAGGCCGTCCGAGGTGGTGAGGGTCGTGGTCCGCCCGTCGTGGAGTCGTGTCAGACCGTCGCGGGTGCCGATCCACACACTGCCCGCTCGATCCTCGAGCAGCGCGGCGACGGTGTCGCTCGGAACGCCGGCTCCGGCGGGCGGCCGCCTGGCCCGGCCGTTCGTGAGCCGGTCCAGTCCGGCGCGCGTTCCCACCCAGAGGTCGCCGTCGCGGCTCCCGAATAGCGCAGTGATGAAGTCATTGGCCAGGCCGTCGCTCGTCCCGTACACGGAGACCTTCCGCCGCTTGAGCTGCAGCAGCCCGTCGCGGGTCCCCACCCAGAGGTTGCGCTCACGGTCCTCGAGCAGCGAAAGCACGATGTCGCTCGGCAACCCCTCGTGGCTGGTCAAGGCCAGGAACTTCCCCGCCCGCCGGCGCGCCAGACCACCCCCGTCGGTGCCCACCCAGAGGTCACCCTCGCTGTCTTGCAGCAGTCGCCGCACGCCTTTGATGCGGAGCGCGTCGTGCGCGGGGAGCGGCTCGAGCCGGTCCCCGTGCATCCGCCAGAGCCCGCCGCCGTCGGTGCCGATCCACAGCACCCCGTCGGCGTCCTGCCAGAGCGCGAGCACGTTGTCGTTCGAGAGCGCGTCCCGCTTCGTGTAGCGCGAGAGCGGGCCGGGCTTGATCGCGAACGCGGTCAGCCGCTGTCCGTCCCACAGGTTCAACCCGCCGGCGTTGGTGCCGATCCAGATGCGGCCGCCGCGGTCCTCGAAGACGACGCGCACGGTGTCGTTCGAGAGCCCGGCCGCGACGGTGTGCGTGCGGAAACGGCCGGGCCGGCCGTGGCTGACTCCGCCCTCGTCCGTACCCACCCACAGCATGCCGTGGCGGTCTTCGTAGAGCATGCGCACCAGGTTG
>Ga0066680_10000457_pt1 | contig 13756 bp, 10 predicted proteins | sample GraSoiAngelo_129_FD_62297 | JGI IMG/M metagenome (GOLD analysis project Ga0066680, IMG submission 62297) | Grasslands soil microbial communities from the Angelo Coastal Reserve, California, USA - 14_0927_12_40cm | ecosystem: Environmental > Terrestrial > Soil > Grasslands | place: USA... | reverse complement strand
CCATCCGGCAACTCGTAGTTCTCGCGCAGCGTTCTGGGCGACGCGCGCCTTGCGCACGGTCGACCGCTGTCACCCAGAGTGTCACTCACGCCGCGCAACAGCGTGCAACTGACCGCCACTTGGCGCGACGTGGACTGCTTGCCGACGAGGGAGCAAGTCGTAAAAAATGCGGACGATGCGGGCGATTGACGATCAGAACTGTCAATCCAGAGGTCGCGGGTTCAAGTCCCGTCGAGCCCGCCATCAATCAAGAACTTCGGTGACGGCCCTCGTGGGCTGTCACCGAAATGCCCCCTGAATTGTCACTGAGCGCATTCAGCTTCAACCCGGCTTCTCGCAGATCGCTCTCCGCCACGATCGCATAACGCCGGTAGACGCTCTCGGTCTTGTGGCCGGTCAGACTTCTTCACGGTGCCCACGGCGACCTTTCGAGTCCTCTTTGTGCTCGTGGTGCTGAGCCACCGTCGGCGGCGGCTGGTGCATTTCAATGTCACCGAGCACCCGACGGCGGAATGGACGGCGCGGCAACTGATCGAGGCGTGCGGGCAGGATGAAAGCCCTCGGCATCTGATCCGGGACCGGGATCGGGTCTATGGCGAGCGATTTTCGCGTCAGGCCCGGATGCTGGACATCCGGGAGGCGGACATTGCGCCACGCTCGCCGTGGCAAAACGCCTATGCGGAGCGGGTGATTGGCTCGATTCGGCGGGAATGTCTTGATTATGTCGTGGTAGTCGGCGAGCGGCATCTGCTGGGGATCCTCTCGAAGTACATCGACTACTACAATCGGACCCGGACACACTTATCGCTGGCGAAGGACGCGCCTGAGTCGCGGAGTGTGCAGCCACCGAGCCAGGGCCGGGTGGTGGCAGTGCCTCGCGTCGGTGGGCTCCATCACGAATACCCGCGGCAGGCGGCATGAGCCGATCGGGCCAATAAATGGAAGACACACCTTTGGTCACGTCCTACCCGCTGCCGGCGCCTTCAGAGCGCGCTGGCGACGGCTCGGAGCACATCGTCCATGACGAACGGCTTCGTCAGCACACACCGGATCCGGTGTTGCGCGAGCTTCTCCGGGTCCAACTGATTCCCCCAGCCCGTGATCAAGCCAACCGGCACCGTCGGGAAGCGATCCCGACAGGCTGCCGCCACGTCCCACCCGGACATCCCAGGCAAGAAGATATCGCTGAGCACGAGGTCTACCGGCTCGGTCTCGCACCGGGCCAATCCTTCGGCCCCGTCGCGGGCTTCGATCACGACGTACCCTTCCGCGACCAGGAGCTCCTTGAGCACGTCGTGTACGTCAGGCTCGTCCTCGATCACGAGCACGCGTGCTCCCGGCGATGCGGACACTACGGTGGGCTGTGGCTTCGATGGAGTCTCTGGGGAGACCGGGAGCCGAACCGTGAAGGTGCTGCCCCTGCCCGGCGTGATCTCCACTTCGATCGTGCCGCCGTGGCGGTTCACGATCCCCCACGCGACAGAGAGCCCGAGGCCGGATCGTTGCGGACCCTTGGTCGTAAAGAACGGGGCGAAGATCCGCTCGCGTATGCGTTCTGGTATCCCGTGGCCCTCGTCTTGAGCCGCCACGGCCACGTAGTCGCCCTGGCGTTCGGCGCGAAAGATGAAGCGTCCGCCGTTCGGCATGGCCTCCAAGGCGTTGACGAGCAGATTCATGAACGCCTCGCGCAACTCCTCCGAGGCGCCCGAGACCGGCGGCAGCGGCCCCCCCTCGATGCGGATCTCATACGAGATCCCGTGGTTCTGCGCCTCGGTCTCCCACCGTGGGCGCGTCTGCTCCACGACGTCGTGGAGAACCTGTTCGAGATCGACCGCGGCGAACGCGCGCGTGCGACGAACCCGAGTGAACTCCTGGAGCTGCCGAACGGTGAGGGCGCCGTCCATGGCTGCGCGTCGAATAATCTCGAGCCCGCGCTTCACCTCCGGATCATTCACCCGACGGAGCAGCATCTCCGCTCTGCCGAGGACGACGGCCAACATGTTATTGAAGTCATGGGCCACTCCCCCGGCCATCTCGCGTAACGCGCTAAGGCGCTCGGTCTGTACGATCTGTTGTTGTGATCGCTCGACCTCGGTGAGCGCCGCTCGCAGCGCACCGTAGAGGCGGCTGTTCTCGAGCGCGATGGCCGCTTGGTCAGCAAAGCTTTGGGCGAGCTGGATCTCGTCAACGTCGAACACGTGGCCGGCGCGGGTCCTAATGCCGAGCGCGCCGATCACACGGCCCTGAACGAGAAGGGGCACCCCCAGGAAGGCTCGGAACGCAGCACCCTCGACGTACGACCGTAACTCCGGCGTAAGAGTGACGTTCTGATCCGCCAGGACGTCGGGCGTTCCCACGGGCCGGCGCTCGAGCACTGCCCGCCCGACGACTCCGTAGCCGGGTGGGATCACGGCCGCTCGTTCGGTGAAATCAGGCCCGACGTCGCCGGAGACGGCGAGCGACACGAGGTTCTGAGTCTCCGGCTGCACGCGATAGAGGACCGCACCATTGGTCCCCAGCAGCGATCGAACGCTGTCCACGATCCGCTGGTTGACCTCCGCAGCGTCCAACGATCGCGTGAGCAGCTGGCCGAGCTCGGCGAGGCTCTCGGCCGAGTGCCGCCGCCGCTCGGCCTCCTCGAACAGTCGCGCGTTGTTGAGCGCGACGGCTGCCTGGTCGCCGAACGCTTGAAGCAGGACAACTTCCCCTGCCGAGAACACGCGCTGGGCCTCGTCCCCGACCGCGAGGACGCCGAGCGTCGTCTCCGCGACCCGAAGCGGCACGGCGAGAACCGTTCGAACCCCGGAGGCCTCCTGCCGACGCCGAAAGTCCTCGGTCGTGAGCGTCGCCGCTCCGAGCGGATCGCCGATGACCGGTCGCCCTTCGACGATGGCCTTCCCCGCGATCCCGACGCCCGGCGGCAGGAGATGGCCCGGCTCGAAGGCATCACGGGTACTGCCGGCGCTTCCGATGGTGAGCAGCGAGCCGTCCGCTTGCCGAAGGCGGAGGACGGAGGCTGGGACTCGCAAAAGCAGTAGAACCGTGTCGGCGATCCTGTCGGCCGCCGTCGCGACGTCGAGGCTCTCGGTCAACAGGCGCGCAACCCGAGCGAGTTCTTCCGCCTCGTGGCGACGGCGTGTGGCCTCGGCATACAGACGAGCGTTCTCGAGCGCCAGCGCGGCGTGGTCAGCAAAGGCCCGAGCAAGGGCGAGATCTCCGTTGTCGAGAACTCGGCCCGTTCGATCGGTGATGACGATTGCACCGATCATCCGTCCTTGCACTGCCAATGGCACCGCCAGGAGGGTACGATCCGTGATCGACTCCGCTTGCGATCGCCAGTCCGAGGGCAGAGCCAGCAGTGGGTCGCCGAGGAAATCCTCGACCGCCACCGGGCGGCGCTCGCGGATCGCCCGGGCGGCAATGTCGTGCACCGCGAAGGCGACCGGCGATTCCATGTCCGCCGCCGGAGTGTCGCTCGAGATCGCGGTGGTGGCGAACTCGCTCAAGTCCGAGTCGAAGCGGAGCAAGATGGCGCCCTGTGACTGAAGCAAATCGCGGGCGCCATCCACGATCTGTTGGGCGAGGGCCTCGGGGTCGAGCGCCTGAGCGAGATCGCGACTGATCGCCAACGATTCCGCCACCCGCCGACGCGCTTCACTCTGAGTGAACAGACGGGCGTTCCGTATCGCGACCGCCGCCTGATCGGCGAGGGTCTCGATCATGTCGCACTCTTCGGGTGTCGGGGGAGCACCGGCCGGAAGGTTGACACTCAGGACGGCGAGGAGTTCACCCGAGGCTCCGATCGGTGCGCCGTAGTACACCGTCAGGCCGCGACTGGCTGCCCAATGTCCTTCAAGGGCGCGCGGGTCGCTCGGGTAATCTCCCACGAGTAAGGGCCGTTCTGTCTCTGCGACCGCGTGAGTGAGACCGCGGCCGAATGGGATCACCGGCCTCCGGCCCTCGATCGGCACCCCGCCTGCACCTGCGAGGCGATAGCCGCCGGCCACCGGATCGATCAGCCGGACGCTGCAGGCCGCATCGGGTCGCAGAGCCGTGACCGCGGCCGTGACGTGATCCAAGACAGTCTCGAGGTCGAGCGTGCTTGAGACCGAGCGAGCGAGTTCGGCGATCCTGCGAAGACAGTCAGCGCCGTTTGGCATAACGCCGCCCCCGATGGACGAACAGTGGGGCGACCGAAGCCCCAGAGTCTCAAGAGGTCGGTCGCTCTGTTACAGGTAAGATCGCTTATAGGAGAGAACGCGTTCCTCCGCAACCCTCGACGAGATTCCAGGCGGCACAGGCCCAAACATCCCCATCGCTAGGCCGGCGCCCAGGTTTCCCTAGAAGACTGCACTAAAGTTGAGCACTTTGGTGAGCAGCATCGCGTGAATTCACCTCGGCCTACTCAAAGATCACCGCGCTGGGCGAGCGAAACCCAGCGCTCGGTGCGCTCCCGATGATGACGTGGTCGTGAAGCCGGAGATCGAGCAAGGGACGACTTACGCCAACCTCTCGAACGGCGCGTGCCCAGGGAAACCATGCGACTCCATCACCCGCCGCGCCCGGACAAAGTGGTTCTGCTCGTGCACCACGATGATGCGATACGAATCCATGAGGCTATAGGTGATGAGGCGAACCACCGGCGACGTAATCGTAATCCCATTGAGATCGAGCCCGTGGGTGGCTTCGACAAGACGCAGCAGCTGGTTCTGCTGCTCGACGAAGCTCGCGATAATCCCCACGGGGATGTGGCTGTCCGACGGGTCGAAGGCCGGCCGCGCCTTGACCTTTCGCCCAGAGTCGGCTCGGAGCGTTCTGATGAGGAGCTTTCCGAAGAATCGAGGAAGCAGCGGTATGCTGCTCTTCCTCGCCAACGCGCTCACGCAGGACCTTGCCTCGAGGAGATCGACGACGGCGTGCTCCCGGTTTACGGTGTTACCTATGTTCCAGGTTGCTCACTGAGGGTTTGTTTCTAGCTGATCCAACCTCTGCTCCTGGCCCGCTTCGAATACCAGATCAAAAACGCCGCCACCACCGGCGGCATCAGAATCATCATCACGATCTCAAAAGGACCATCGATTTTCGAACCGACCATACCCAGGTGAGGGATCATTTGCACAGTCATGCCGAGCAGCGACGCGATAAGTACATGGAACGCAGCCGCCTTCCTGAGCGGAAGCAGAAGGCAGCCATCGCATTCCCCTATACCTTGTCAGGCAGCCGCCACATAACGATCGCGGTGAGCGGCCTTGGCGAGCGCACGCGAGCCGGGAACTTGCCTCGGTTTTGTAGACACACGGTTCGGTCATCTCGTCCGCGTCTCATAATCGATGGGGGAAGCGTAACCGATCCCAGAGTGCAGGCGCACGCCGTTGTAGTACGGGATATAGCTTCTCTCCCAGCCGATTGGCGGACGTCCCCGAGCTCGGAATCGGGACTTCCAACGCCAGTAGAGCTGAAAGCTCCTGCGGTGCCATGCGAGAGTTTCTAACCTGGACAGGTGGCCCAAACCGACTCCTTTCGAGCAGCGAAAGTCCGCTCGCTGAGCCGCCTGATTGACGCGGACTTCCGCGGGCATTAGTGATCGGGATTTGCGCCGGGGAGTGCAGCCGCCGGCGCGTCCAGCCTCGACCAGGTTGGCAGTCTGAGCGTCAGGACTAGCCATCAGTGGTCGCGAAAGAGCCACCGAGCCTCACCACTTTGGCCATTCCGGAAAGCCCCGCTAGAGATTCTGCAGATTTTCCGGGATAGTAGCCCCTCGTCGCATGGCGGCCGACGACTTGCACCTGGAAGGTGCGTTGCCGTCCGTGGCGGAACTGGATCGGTCAGTTCGACCACGGGAAGGAGGGCCGTTGAGTCTCAGCGCGACGGAGCGGTCCGCGCCCGAACCCCTGCGATTGTCGCTGTCGCATCGGGAGCGGCTTGAACGGCTATTAGAGACCAGCCGCGAACTCACCAAGATCCAGCCCCTCGAGTCGCTGTTGGCGAAGATTGCCGAGGCGTGTGGGCACCTCCTCGATTCGGATTCCGTGGGGATTCGGATCCGAGAGGAGGACGACTTGGTGCTCGCGGGCGCTTATGGCGACGCCCGGGAGGCCATGCCCACGTCCCGACTGAAGATCGGCGAGAGCCTTTCTGGCACCGTCGCGGCCACCGGCGAGCCGCTGATCGTGTCCGATCCGGCTTGTGATCCCCGGATGATGCCAGCGCATCGCGAGGCCTATCGGCGCGGTGGCTACACGGCCTTCCTCGGCGTGCCGCTGATTCTCGGCCCAGAGGTGCTCGGGGTGCTCAGCGTCCGGACCCGGCGCGAGCAGGGGTTTTCCTTAGAGGATCTGGCCCTCGCCATGGCCTTCGCCGCCCAGGCAGCCATCGCTCTCGAGAACAGCCGGCTCTATCAGGCGACGCAACGCGCCTACGAGGAACTCTCGGAGACGCAGGAGCAGCTCACCCAGGCCCGCAAGATGGAAGCCGTCGGACGGCTCGCCGGGGGCATCGCGCACGACTTCAACAACCTGCTCACCGTCATGATCGGGCGCAGCCAGTTGCTGCTGCGGCGCCTCGGAGCCCAGGATCCGGTCCGCGGGGACATCGAACTCATGGAGCAAACGGCAGATCGAGCCGCGGATCTTACCCGACAACTCTTGGCGTTCAGCCGGAAGCAAGTGCTCCAGCCAGCGGTGCTGGATCTCAATAAGGTCGTGACGAACGTGGCCGAAATGTTGCGGCGGCTGATCGGGGAGGACATCGTTCTGGTGACGGCGCTCGACCCGGCGCTCGGCCATGTGAAAGCCGACCCGGGTCAGATCGAGCAAATCGTAATGAACTTAGCCGCCAACGCCCGCGATGCGATGTCCAAGGGGGGCCGCCTCACCCTCGAGACGGCCAATGCGGAGTTGGATGCCGCCTACGCGCGGCACCACGTCGATGTCCATCCGGGCCCGCACGTGATGCTGGCGGTCAGTGACACCGGGATCGGCATGACACCGGAGACCCAGGCCCAGATCTTTGAGCCCTTCTTCACCACCAAAGGGCCGGGCGTCGGGACAGGGTTAGGGCTCGCGACGGTCTATGGAATCGTCAAGCAAAGCGGCGGACACATCTGGGTCTACAGCGAACCGGGCCGCGGCACGACGTTCAAGATTTACTTGCCGCGGGTTGAGGAGGCCGTCGACCCAACGGCGGCCCGTCCGGGCCCTCCGGAGTCCGCTCAGGGTCACGAGACCATCCTCTTGGTCGAAGACGAGCGAACGGTGCGGGACCTTGCCCGGGACGTCCTCCGGGCGCACGGCTACACCGTCCTGGAGGCGCAGCATGGCCGCGAGGCCCTGCTGATTAGTGAGCAGCACGCCGGGCCGATCCACGTGTTGTTGACGGACGTAGTGATGCCTGAAATGAGCGGCCGTGAGCTGGCGAACCGGCTCGCGCCCCTTCGCCCGACGATGCCGGTCATCTACATGTCGGGCTACACGGATACCGCCGTCGTACACCATGGCGTGCTCGACCCGGGCACGACCTTCCTCCAGAAGCCCTTCACCCCCGACGCGCTTGCTCGCAAGATCCGCCAGGTGCTCGATCCCTTGCTCACAGCGAAGTGACAAGGTTAGGCTCCGGCTGCGTCGTTGCCTGAACGGAGTCAAAGCGACGGGACCCTCTCAGGCGAGATAGTCGGTCGGCTTGTCGTCGGCGATGCGGCGGCAGGTTTCTTTTCGGGCTCCGGCTACCGGCTTAGCCATCGGCTCTGACTATCGCTGTGACGTGTCCTTCGCCAAAACGTCGTCCGACTCGCTCAGGAGCACCGAGACCCGTCAATCCGCGCCGCGATCGAACAGGACCACGCGCGCGAAGCAACGTAAAGTCCTGGCCGCGCGCTCACTTCGTCACCGCCGAGTACGGATCGCCATCGGGATCGCACCAGCACTTGAATAGGAGTGGGCTGTGATGGCCTTCCATCGGCTCCCCGGGTGACGCGAACAGGCGTCCGGGCCTCCTGGGTTTTGGCGAAGGACAGGCATCGGCCGAGAGACAATCGGCTCCTCGCGGATCGCGGCCAGGAGTATGTGGAACGAGCGAATGTGAACTAGATAGGCCTGACGACAACGTCGAGGCCGTAAAGCCAGAGCGTCGACGACGTCGGCCGGTGCGTCGGACGCCGATCAGTGGCTAGGCCGCCTGGCACAAGAGACGGTCATCATCGGCCAGGCGGATTCGTCTGGGTGGGTTCGGTACACTCCTGTGGCAAGGCAGTCGCATAGCTCAGGAGTCGGTCGACCTCGCGGCCCAGGGTCACTGCTACCTCGACGGCACCCCTCACGTGCCCGGCGCGTCCGAGGTCTTCCAGGCGTTGGGCGAGCGCGGCCGCCGTTGTGGCTCCCAGTGCCTGCAAGGCCCCATTCAGCTTGTGGGCCTTCTGCATCAGCTCCGCCGCCTCCCCTCGGTCGATAGCTTGGCGCACCGCCTGCAGGTGGCCGGGCCCGTCCTCAGCGAAGATTCGTAGAAGATCTGTAAGTAGTTCACGATCGCCGCCGACATTGGCGAGCGCTGCGTCGAGGTCGAGCACCGGATCGGCGGTCGGCTCCGCACTGGCTGGCGGTTCTGACCCTGGCGCAGCGGAGTGGACTGACGCGAGGCGGCTGAGCGCTGCGGTGAGGTCCTTGGGCTTGATGGGCTTGGAGAGGTAGTCGTCCATCCCGGCAGCCAGGCACCGCTCGCGGTCCCCGCGCATGGCGTGGGCTGTGAGGGCGAAAATCGGGAGCCGACATTGGCCGGATTCCTGGGCCTCCAGTTCGCGGATTGCCGCGGTGGCGGCAATCCCGTCCATGACGGGCATCTCGATATCCATAAGGGCTAGATCGAAGGGACGGGTGCTGTAGATCTCGACGGCCTCCTGGCCATTGCCGGCGATGACGGCGGTATGGCCCAGTTTCTCCAGCAGGCGCACGATCAGTCGCTGGTTGATCCGATTGTCCTCTGCTACTAGAACGCGTAAGTGATGGGACGGCGTTTCGCTGCGCGACTGCGCCGACGAGGGCGCCTCCACGGTCGTATCGACGGATTCCCCCAGCGACAGAAGAATGGCGTTGAGCACCTCTGAAGGCGTGAGGGGCTTGACGAGGTAACGGGCGATCCCCAGCGCGCGGCAACGGGCAAGATCCCCGCTATTCAGGTCCGACGTCAACAGCATGACGGTGACGCCGGCGAGGTCGGGCTCTTGCCGAATGTGCTCGGCCACGACAAAGCCGTCCAGGTCGGTCATGCGGCCGTCGAGCAACACCAGGCGGAACGTGTGGCCCGCGCGACGCGCCTCTTCGAGCGCGGCCAAGGCCTCCCGCCCTCCGGCCACCACGGTTGGAGCCAGACCCCACGCGGTCAGCATCGCCTCCAGTAACCGTCGATTCGTGGCGTTGTCGTCAGCCGCCAGAACCCGAAGCCCTCGGATGGCGTGAGACGGCGCAGCCACCCGCCGTGAGACGGGCTGCTGAGCCCGCTGAAGCTGGACGGTGAAATGAAAGGTACTACCAGCGCCGACTTCACTGTCGACCCAGATCCGACCGCTCATCAACTCGACCATCCGGCGAGAGATGGCGAGCCCCAGCCCGGTCCCTCCGAATCGGCGCGTTGTCGAAACGTCGGCCTGCGCGAAGGCCTCGAAGATGAGCTGGCGCTTGTCGGCGGCGATCCCGATGCCGGTGTCTCGGACCGCCACCCGGAGCGTGACCTGATCAGAGACGACCGCCTCTGCGTCCACGTGCACAGCCACTTCGCCGCGGTCGGTAAACTTGATCGCGTTGCCGACGAGGTTCAGGAGGATCTGGCCCAGCCGGCCGGCGTCGCCGATCAGCTCGTCCGGTACCTCGGGGTGGACGTCATAGGCCAGCTCCAGCCCCTTGGCGTGGGCGAGCGATGCGAGCGTTTTCAGAGTCTCGGCGAGCGTCTCACGCAGTGCAAACGGGGCGGGCTCCAACTCGATCCGGCCAGCTTCAATCTTGGAGAAGTCGAGGATGTCGTTGATGATGGCGAGTAGCACGTCGCCCGAGTGGCGCACGGTTTCCGCGTACTCCCGCTGCTCGGGGGCGAGAGGCGTGTCGAGCAACAGCGAGGTCATGCCGATCACGCCGTTCATGGGCGTCCGAATCTCGTGGCTCATGGCGGCCAGAAAGTCTGACTTGGCCCGCGACGCATTCCGTGCGGCCTCCTCGCTGTCACGAACCTTCGCAAACTGCTGCGCGTTGTGGATGGCCAAGGCGGCCTGGGCGACGAAGCTCTGAATCAGTTCGTCGTCAGGGACAAGGTTAAGCGGCTTTCGATCGATGACCGAGAGCACGCCAAGCAACTCTCGCTGGAAGAGAATCGGGACCCACAAGCCGCTGGTGAAGTGATGCGTCCCGAACCACTCGGGGGCTTGAATGCGGTCGTCCGCGAACACGTCGGGCACCAGGAGGGTTCGCCGGTGGCTGGCCACCCACCCGACGCCGCCCTGCCCGAACGGGAGCGTGCGCAGACGCTTGTCCATCATGAATCGAGGCTCCGAAGAAATGCGAAGCGCTAGGGTCTGCGCCGTCAGGTCCGCGATCCAAAATTCAACCAGCGGAGCCTGCATGAGCTCGGCCGCCGCGTGAGCGATTCTTCCGAGTACCTCCTCGGCGTCGAGTGAAGATGACACGACTTGGTTGAGCCGAGCGAGAGTCTGCAGACGCAGGGTCCGCTCGTGCACATGCGCTTCGAGCGTGCTGTAAATGCCGTCGAGCCGGCGAGCGAGGATCGTGAGGACGAGCGTCGCGAGAGCGAAGCCGACCACGCTCATTAGCACCGTGAGGTAGTTACTGCGCCGCACGATGCTCGTGAGGTTGGAGGCATCGGACGCGATCATGAGCCGCACGGGTCTGCCCGAGAATTCGTGCAGCGGAATGAGACTCGCAGCGTACGTTTTCCCTCCCACGGTGACGGCGTAGCGACCTTCTGTCGCCCCCCCGTGGCGAAGTTCAAGAGCCAGTGCGCTGAACAGCGCAGGCGCCGTCGACTCCATGGTTTCCGGTGTCGTGTCCTCGAGAAACTCGCCCACCTCGCTTCCGGTGACATCCTTAATGGTTTTGAGGACCAGGCTTAACGATGTTCCCAGCTCGAGAACGCCGAGCAATCGTCCCCGCTCATACATGGGCGTAGCGGCCCAGAGATAAGGACGGCCTTCTTCGGCCTCGAGGCCTTTCGTCACCGTCCGGGTGCGCAACACATGCGCGATGAGTGGCCGACGCCGCGTGATGTCGTCGCCGTGGATCGTGGGGGCGTGCGCGCGGAGGTACGTCGCCCCGGTAGGGTGGTAAACGGTAACGCGGCTGACCTGCAATGGGCTCTTGCCGAGGCGATTGAGCGGAGGGCGGATCTGCTCGAGCAGTTCGACACGATTACCACCGATCAGCGCCTCCTTCAGCTCGCTGAGCTGCGCCAGCCTGACCACCTCGCGCTCGAGCTGGTCGAGATGTTCCTCGAGCACTCGATCGGCGAGGCGCACGATGGCCGAGAGCGCACGTGGATCGTTTTCGATGGCCTGGAGCAAGCGGTGTTGGGTCGAGAAGCCGGCAATGATAAGGCCCGTGATCAGCAGGCCCAAGCCAAGCGCGGTCAGGATCGCCCACCGCCGAGCCTGCGACCGCTTCGTGGCAGAGCCGACGGGGCTCACGAGGTCGCTGGCCTACTCGACGGGGTAATGTCGAGCTTGCCAGGCAGGAAGACCGTCTCGGAACCAGTAGACTCGTCGATAGCCCCAACCTAAGGCGGTGGCCGATGCGTCGTGGCTCTTTTTGCACTCGGGCCAGCCGTTACAGTAGAAGACGAGAACGTGGTTCAAGTCGGAAGGAAACTTCCCTCGACTTTGGTCCATTGTATTTGTCGGAACGTTGATCGAGGTCGGAATGTGAGCGGCGCGATACTCCGACGCCACGCGAGAGTCGATCAGCAGGATCTTTCGGTGGTCGTCGATCCACATCTTCAACTCGGTGGCGTCGACGACGTTGACGTCGCGGAGGTGATCCGCGTGAGCCAGAGGAGGGCTGACAAGCCATCCGACTAGGGTCGCGATTATCAGAGACGTTCGGGTGATGCTCTTCATCATCGGCGGCCTCTTGTCCCACCGATCGGCCTAATGACATCCACGGGCATGGACGAGCAGGAGATGATCATCATCCCGACGGGGCGAAAGGGCTCATCGAGCATTCACTCCTTGACGTCGAAGGTTTTGCGCCCGGCGTCCTCCCGTGGCTGCCTGACTTATGGAGCAAGATATGAGCCACGTTGCCATGACAGACAATCCAAATACTTACGGAGCATTTTGCACTTGTGGACCCTAATGGAGTCGCACTCGGATGTCACATCTGTCACGACCGTCGGTAGGATTGGTGCTGTCCTTCGCCAAGACCTCATCCCACTCGGTTCAGGACGGCCCTCCCAACCCACTGACATCGGATCTCAACGCGACGTGAAGCCATGTCGCCACGGACCACTCTTCCGCCGTGGGCCTTGACCGCTGGGTTTACCTCCTCCTCGAGGATCTGGCGGACACGCTCGGTGAGGTCGTGAGGAGCGGGCGAGGCAGGAGCCGCGATACCACGCGTACCTTTGCCCGCGACGCCGCACATCGAAGCGCTCCTCCGTGCTTCAGTGCCGAAGGTGACTGAGTACCGCGCCAGGCGACCCGCTCGCCTCGAGCGTCACTATGCGGCCCTCGACGGCGGCGCGGCGCACCGACCCTCCGGACCAAGATCGTGCCGCATGCCTTCGGCGAGCGGCCGGTGCTCAAGCTGATGTACGCGGCAGTGATCCGTGCGGCCGATCGGTGGCGGGGCGTCACGGTCGGCGAGTTTGAGCAGCGGCAACTGCGGGTGGTGCGTGACGAGCTCGATCGGCCTCACGCGACTCGCGTCGCGCCAGCCGTGACGACGTCGAAGCCGGCCGCTGTGAGGAAACTGCGGAGTTGAGCGGTGCGCCCACATCACGCGAGCGCCAACGCGGCTCCAGGATCGACGATCGTGCCGCGGGCCGCTATGTCGCTATCCCCCTTTTCGAGTGGCGGCGCTCGCCATCGAGTGTGTCGCGGCCTCGGTTATCCAGCAGCGTTGGGGCTCGACCCACGTCGATGTCCGCCTGGCGAAGGACAGGCTGGATAACCCGCAGAATAGGGCCGACCGTCCAAGCGCGGCGTCATTTACGCGCGCGCTCACAAGGAGCCTCAGGCGGCTGTAGGAGCGTCGATCATGGCCCGCCGCGCGGGGCTGGGTAGGGCCGTGGGAATCCGTCAAACCTGCGGGCCCCTTCTCCGGGCGATGTTGCTGGATGCGGACGCTGGCAACTATGATTGTGCCGCACGCCCGTCGGCGCTAGACGGCGCGAGGGCTGGGATCTAGCTGAGCGTGCTGGCGAAGAAGGAGTGGCCATGAAACTCGATACTCAACTGCTGTCGACGGTAGCGGTCGTCGGTTTCTTCGTCGGTTGCTCCGTTTCCAACGTTGACACCCCATCCTCGGTCGATCCGTCGTCCGCAGCGCGGGATCCTGGGGTCCGCGGCGGAGCCGCGAGCGGAGGTGCGCCAATCGCGGGACTGACCAAGACCGAGCTTGCGGTTTTCAGCGCTGGCAAGGACGATTTCGCGGAAGAGGAAGAGGTCGCCGACGGCCTCGGACCGACGATGAACCTCGGCAGCTGCGGCGGTTGCCATCTCCATCCGGCACTCGGTGGAACCAGCCCGCCGGTGAATCCTCAGATT
>Ga0066680_10000454_pt1 | contig 13774 bp, 9 predicted proteins | sample GraSoiAngelo_129_FD_62297 | JGI IMG/M metagenome (GOLD analysis project Ga0066680, IMG submission 62297) | Grasslands soil microbial communities from the Angelo Coastal Reserve, California, USA - 14_0927_12_40cm | ecosystem: Environmental > Terrestrial > Soil > Grasslands | place: USA... | reverse complement strand
ACTCTTGTCCAAAACCGCGCCAGTTATGAGGTGGATTTCTATTTGCCCGAAATGGTTAAAGGCTATCGCGAACGCTTTGGTTCGCCACCGTTGACTGAATATCGAGCAGTCATCAATGGCATGCCGAAAGATCAAAAGGAGCCAGACATAATCAAGATTGTGAATGACGGTATCGTCCCACGTCTTAACGACCTCGATCTTGCACGCGACTACAATGCCGGTCGGTTGCAGAAACATTATCGCAACGACACCGAGGTCCCATACTCCTACGTCAAAGATATCGATTTCCCAACTTTAGCGAAATTCTCTGAACATGACGTCGGATTGCCGGGAGTAGATATCGCGATCAAACCGGTGCGCTCGTACGTCTATGGTGCGTTGGCCGCCCATATTCTGGGTTACGTCGGCATGCCCAATGACATCGACAAAGAGGAAGCAGGGAAATTCACCTTTTACCAGCAGGACGTGGAAGGAAAATCGAACATCGAAAAAACGATGGACCAATATCTGCGCGGGAAACCTGGTGTGCGTTATTTGCGCAAGAATGCCAAGGGAACGATCGAAGGTGTCCTTAAGGAAGATCCTCCACAACAAGGCGCCAACGTTTTCCTCACTATCGATTCGCGCATTCAGGCGATTGCAGAGGAAGCGCTGCGCGCGGTGAGTCGGGCTGGTGCGGTAGTTGTCGATCCAAACAACGGCAACGTTCTGGCGCTGACTTCGGTTCCCTCATTTGATCCAAATACTTTCATCCCCAGCATCAAGGCCAAGGATTGGAAAGCGCTGCAGAAAGACGAGGCCGATCCATTAGTCAACCGCGCGATTAGTTGCCTGCCGCCAGGATCCACATTTAAGCTCATCACGTCACTCGCCGGATTGCGGGGCGCGAAAAATTTAGCAGGTGCTAAATACAGCTGCGGTGGCGGTGTGAGTTACGGTGACCACTTCTTCCAATGCTGGGTAGCCTCAAAACATTATACCCACGGGACCATCGGACTGGCCGATGCGATCAAGGTGTCGTGCGACTCCTTTTTCTATCAGTACGGCAATGCAGCCGGGATTCAGTCGATTGACCACATTGGCAAGATGTTGGGAATCGGCGAGGAATCAGGTCTGCAACTCAGCGGCGAACAGACCGGCAATATGCCCGGGCCAGAGTGGATGCAAATCCATCATCCACAAGAGAGATGGTCACAAGCGCAAACGGCGAACGTTTCAATTGGTCAGGGCTACACACTTGTTTCTCCACTGCAACTGGCTATGTCCTATGCAGCGATCGCAAACGGCGGCGTCTGTTATTACCCACGCTTGGTCGATAAGGTTTTGAAGCAAGACGGCTCTCCGCTCTTAGATGAGCAAGGCAATCCAGCAGCGCCACCACCGCGGGTCCGATCGGATTTACGTCAGGAAATCCCCCCTGACCGGATCGAGCTGGTCCGCAAAGGTCTTTGGAAGGTTGTCAACGAAGGCGGTGGAACCGGCGGCAGGGCACATTTGCAAGATTGGGTGGTCGCGGGAAAAACCGGCACTGCGCAGGCCACCGAGCGCGGCCACGAGGAAAACGTTGCGTGGTTTGCGTGTTTCGCGCCATTTGACCATCCGAAGTACGTCGTCGTAGTGATGGTGCAGGGCGCCTCTGGGCACGGCGGAGAGGTTGCGGGCCCGATCGCTACACGCATTCTCGAACGCACGCTCGCGCAGGATGAAGGAAAGTTCGACATGAAGGTCGCTTGGCTCACACCCGCACATCACGCCAATCCGCTCCAATTGATCAAAGCAGTGGCTTATCACGACGCGGGAGGAAATCTCGGAAGCGATGATGAGGAAGGTGCCGATAATGCACAAGGCGCGGCTGCGCAAATGGCAAGCTCCGACGCGTCGCCCGATGTCGAACCCGAAGCAGATTCTCAAGGGAGCGTCCGGCGGCGAGGAAGCGCTCCCGTAGTTCGGACGACCTCGGCTGCGCCCCAGGCACCACGCAACTTTTTTGAACGTCTTTTTGGAGTACGCCGGCAACCGGCACCTGCACCACCGCCGCCACCGCCTAACCGCCGGCGTGGAACAAATACACGATGAACTTCTGGTCAGAACCATTACCGCAGGACGTATCGGGAATTTGGCTTCTGACAGATCAACCTCTTCAGTTTTATGATAGACAAGGTAAAAAAGATTTTGGGGCTTTCTTCTCGAAAGACTGGCAACAAGCTGATACTCAGCGTGGAAAAACTCGAATCGCGGGTAGCGCTGCTAGAAAACAGCCGACTGGAGGAATATAGCGTCGAACGTAGCACCTCGAGGAATATCGTCGGCAGCATCTACAAGGGAAAAGTCCGAAACATCGAGATGGGATTGAAGGCGATGTTTGTCGACATCGGCTTCGAGAAAAACGCGTTTCTGCATTTTTGGGATGCGATTCCGGCCGCGCTTGATAGCGGGATTGAAGAAATCGATCGCCGAGGAAACAAGCGTCCTCGAAAACGAATCACCGTAAAAGATATACCGAGTATTTACCCGGTCAGCTCGGATGTCATTGTGCAGGTAACCAAAGGCCCGATCGGTACAAAGGGGCCGCGGGTGACTACCAATCTCAGTTTTCCGGGGCGTTACCTAGTGCTGATGCCGTTCAGTGATCACAGCGGTATCTCGCGAAAAATTGAGAACCCAAAGGAACGCGAGCGGCTCCGTAAGGTTCTGCGCGACCTGGACACTCCAGAAGGTGTTGGAGTCATCATTCGCACAGTAGGCGAAGGCCAGCGCGCCAGATATTTCGTCCGCGATCTGCGTTTCCTGCTCGATCAGTGGGCCAAAGTAGAGCAGGCCATTCGCGACAACCCGGCTCCTTGTCGGCTGTTTGAGGAACCGGACCTGGTTGAGCGAACGGTGCGCGATTTTCTGACCGAAGAAATCGACCAGGTCGTTTGCGACGATCGGGAATCAACGGACAGGATGATCGAAATGATTGGGCAGATTTCCAGGCGCGCGCGTAATCGGGTTCGTTTTTACGACGGTGCCACGCCGATTTTCGAGACTTACGGCGTGCAAAAACAAATCGACGACGCATTTCACAGGCAAGTCTGGCTGAACTGTGGCGGGTATATCGTGATTGATGAGACTGAAGCGTTGGTAGCCATTGATGTGAATACCGGCCGCAATAAGGGGGGACGCGATGTGGAGAAAACAATTTTGCAAACCAACCTGGAGGCGGCAGATGAAATCGCGCGCCAGCTTCGGTTGCGCAACATCGGTGGTTTGATCATAAGCGACTTCATCGACATGAAGAGCCGGAGAGACCAGCAGGCGGTTTACAATTTGATGAAGGAGCGGCTCAGCCGTGATAAAGCCAGGACGCATGTGCTTCCCATTTCACAACTCGGCCTGATGGAGATGACCCGACAAAGAGCCCAGGAAAGCCTGAGCGACACGATCTATGAAAATTGCCCGTACTGCGCTGGGCGTGGAGTTGTGAAAACATCCATGACCACAAGCGTGGAACTGCACAGGACTCTAAACACCGTCATGCGCAAATATCAGGACACCATTCACGAAATCCGGGTGATCTTGAACCCCGACGTTTTGAAGCGATTAAGAGAGGAAGATGAAGAACTATTGGTGGAACTGGAGCGCCGGTACGCAGGTCGCTTAATGTTCCGCGGCGACCCTACATTTCACCATGAAAGGTTCGTCATTACGGACGCCAATACCGGGGCCGAACTGAAGCCTTAAGGCGGGTCAAAAAAGACTTGCAAATTCGGGCGGCTCGGCTCAGACTCGGGCATCCAGACACGGATGCGAACTTCGTTTTGACTTGGACGCCAAAATGTTTGGAGGCTAAAAGGAAACTTAACCAAAAGGAGAAATAAATGAAAAAGTTGCTGTTGTGCCTGTTAGGGGCAGGCGCGCTCGCTTCGGCCGCGTTTGCCGGAACTGAGTATTCTGGGAAGGAAATGAAACAGGTAGCTCCGCCGCCTTGTCCTGAATGGTACGCGGATAGAGAGTTTAACGTCTCGCTTTGGGGCACGTATGCCTTCGTGGGACATGATTGGGTAGACGACCGGTACATCGAGGCCAATCACGCCTGGGGTGGTGGCGTCGATTTCAAGTACTTCTTCATGCGCTACATTGGCGTGGGGATCGAAGGATGGGCGGTTGATGCAAACCAGAAACGCGAAGATATCTTCGTCGATTTCAGTGACGGAATTTTTCAGCGCAGCTTCCACAGTGAGCGCAACGCGATCGGAGCCGTGTTAGGTACTCTCACTCTCCGCTATCCAATTCCTTGCACGCGCTTTTCGCCTTATATTTTTGGCGGCGCCGGCGGGATCTTTGGTGGCGGCCAGAGGCCAATCAATAAGGCATTTACTGAACCGGGAGAAGGCTTCGACATTGTGCAGACGGTTGGTCATACAGACAGCGAGGCGCGGGCAATCGGTCAGGTTGGCGGTGGAATGGAAATTCGGTTCACCCCGCACATTGGCTGGGTCAGTGATTTCAGCTGGAACTTTGTGGACGGACCCCATAACAACTTCGGCATGGTCCGCACAGGTGTGAATTTCGCCTTCTAGTCCTCGGCAACAGCATTTACTAAGCGGCGTCGGCAGCGGAGCGATTGAAGAGAACATTGGAGTGCGTATCAACCGGCGCTTCAATCCCGAAAGCTTTCGGGACAGCTGGAGTTCAAACGGCGCCGAACACTTGGCCCAACTGAGCGAAGAATACTCGCGCGCTGCAAGAGCCGAATGATGTCAGCTCTGGCGCGCGCTTCCAGAGAAACAAGTGCAGCGCTGGCGATTTGAGACTTTTTAAGCCGGCGCGGGTTGAAGTAGGAGTGAGGGCCTGGCTGGGACTATCGATTTTTTTCTGCGCAGCGATTTCGTTGCGCGCAGAAACCTCTGTTGAAATCGATCTGCAGGAGCAAATGGCCTATCTGCTTCGCGACGGACGTCCCGTATTAGCGTCGCCGATTTCAAGCGGACGTTACGGGCATCTGACGAAGACTGGTTCATTCAAAGTTCTGGAGAAAGAACGTAACCACTATTCGAGCATGTACGGGAAAATTGTGGATGCGCGCGGGAATACAGTTGTCGCCGACGCCGATGCGGACATGGCAGTCCCAAGTGGCGGTAAATTCATTCCCGCTCCGATGCATTACTTCATGCGTTTTACCGGCGCTGATGGAATGCACGCCGGATATTTGCCGGGATATCCCGCTTCCCACGGGTGTGTTCGGATGCCGGAACAGTTGGCAATTGCGTTCTTCAATTCCGTCAATGTTGATACTCCTGTCACCGTGTTCGGAAGCACGCCAACGGGAAGCTACGCACGGCAACGGCAATCCCCATTGATGCGAGGCGGCAATAGATTTGCAGATCCGCGCTTTGCGCCACGCTTCATGCCGCCGCCGCCTCCGTTTCCTTGGTGGCGGTAACACCGCGGCCCTGGCTGGCCTGTAGTGTGCGCTGTCCTCAGCGCACTCGATGGTTACATCGTTGAATCGCAAACAGAACTCCGCTGACGACAGCCGACGCTACGGGCATGTTATTGCGGACTCGTTGGCGCTTGATGGTTAGCGCTGGCCGTCTTCGGCCCGCGCGAAAGATCAACCAAATCAGTCAGGATGTTAAGTGTCTCGTCGCGCTCGGGATCAATAGCCGGTTCTTTGCCGTCTCCTTGCGTGTCACCGCCGCCGATCAAATCCGAATCTGCGTCGGAAGCAGCAGCTTCAGGGTCAACTTTTGGCGAAACGCCATTCTTCTTCGCCTCGGCCAATTTCCCAGGATACATGATCAATTGGAGATTCGGTTTATCAACCGTGTCGAGTGTTACCCGGTAAATTCGCGGCTCCTCTTGATTCCGTGCCAGACGTTCTTTCGAGCGAGTTTCTTTGCGCAGTTTATCGTCCTGAAGCTCTTTTTTGCGCTGATCTTCGTTTACCGAAATTCGATTCTCATCGATCTTGTGGCGCAACCGATCCATATCCTCCATCACGTAGTGAAATTCGGGATCGCCCTTAGCGCGTTCTTCCGAACGACGCCGCAGTTGATCGACAAACAGTGAATGTGAATCGGACCATTTCGTGTATTTCGCCCTGGCCACTTCGTCATAGGGCAGCGCGTTCTTTAGCGCGCTTTCGCCGAACTCCGGGAGATCACTCAAACTCGGCAGGACAATGTCGGAGGCGACGCCATGCAGTTGTGTCGAGCCGCCCGCCACCCGATAGAATTTTTGGATTGTTAGTTTCAACGCACCATCCTCATCGGAATGGCTGCCCAACAACGAAGCAAACCGACCGATCGGCAGAATCGTCTGCACTGTGCCTTTGCCAAATGTGTTCTTGTCACCGACGATCACTGCGCGACCGTAATCCTGCAGCGCAGCTGCGAAAATTTCGCTCGCTGACGCGCTTTGCCGGCTCGTTAAAACAATAAGCGGCCCGGAGTACGCGATGCCCGGATCGGGATCGGACGAAATCCTGGTGTTTCCGTTATAATCTTTGGTCTGAACGATCGGTCCGGATTTTAAGAACAATCCAGTGAGCGCCAGCGCCTCTTCCAGCGAGCCGCCGCCATTTCGCCGTAGATCCACAACCAGTCCTGCAATGTTTTCTTTCTTCAGCCGTTTGAGCAACGCGAGCACATCACGCGTGGTGCTCTTCTGGTGTTTGTCCATGTCGGCATAGAACGAAGGAAGCGTAAGCCACCCGAGTTTTATCGGTTCACCATTCTCGTCTTTTTTAATGATGATATCGGCGCGGGCTTCCTGATCTTTCAGTTTAATTTCATCCCGCACCAGCTCGACATTTTTCCGGCGCGATGGGTCTGTTGCATCCGCAGGAATCGCGAGCAATCGCACGCGGGTACCTTTTTTCCCGCGAATCATCTCGACAACTTTGTCCAGTCGCATCTCGCGGACATCGACGTAATCGGCCGGGCCTTGTGCCACAGCAGTGATCCGGTCACCGACCTTGAGTCGTCCATCGACTTGCGCTGGACCGCCGGGCACCAGGCTTTCAATTTTCGCATAGCCATCTTCCGAACGGAGCATGGCGCCGATGCCCACGAGTGAAAGGCCCATGTTGATGCTAAAATTCTTCATATCGGCCTTGCTCAAGTATTCCGAATGCGGGTCGTATGCCTGGGCAAGCGCATCGAGAAAAAGTTTGATTTGCTCGTCCTTATCTTGCTCGTGCACATTGCGGGCGAGGCGATCATAACGGCGAGCAACCAATTGCGGGGCGGGCTCAATCGGATGCTCGCTCAGATGCTCCTGCAACAGCTCGTTTGTAATACGGCCGCGCCAGAGCTGGTCGGCTTCGGCTTCATCTTTTGGCCATGACGATTTTTGGCGGCTCAACTCGACCGTGGCATTGCTCTTGAAGTCGATCGGCTGCTTCAACAGTTCCTTGATTTTCGCGACCCGGTCGTCAACCCGTTTCGTATAGAGAGCGTAGATGTCGTAAGCCGGCTTCAGCGTGCCAAGGAGAATGTCCCCGGCCATCGAGCTGCCGTATTTTGCATTGAGTGCGTCAACGTCTTCTTGCGTAAAGAAGAGGTGACTGAAATCGAGCAACTCCAGGTACGTCTGCAGAAATTTTTTCGAAACGTCCTCGTTTAGCTTTTGACGTGTGTAGTGGCCTTCCTCTAACAGGCGGCCTACGGACATTGCGATCGTTTCCCGCGAGGTCGCTATCGCGGGCGGCACGGCGACCGCGGCTGCCAACACGATCGCGCACAACGCCAAACTTCGCTGGAAACGTGATTTCATCAGTAATTACGCGGTTTCCCACCTTGGCAGATTTTATGGTCAAACGCAAGATGATGAAACAAGACGACCATATGAGTAGGAATCAGACAATCGAAACGAGTGAACATTCAATTAATTCGTAAAAGCTCTCGCCTTCAGCCGTAGTCGCGCTTGGATACAGTAAATCACGATGAATTACGAGAGCTTTTGCGGCGGCATCTTCGAAACGAATTGCTATCTCCTTGAGGCGCCAGAGGGGTCGATTCTCTTCGATGCGCCGCAGGGGGCCTGTGAATGGCTGCGCTCCATTGATGCGCGTCCGAAACTTTTGCTTCTAACACACGGGCACATCGATCACGTCCAGGACGTTGCCAGGATCAAGCGCCAGTTTGGTTGTCCACTTGGTTGCCATCCGCTGACCGCGCCGATGATTTCCGATCGCGAATTTTTTCGCAACTTCGGTTTCGAACTCGAAATCGAACCGGCCGAACCTGATTTCCTCATTGAAGAAACACCACGCCGAAATTTTCTCGGAGCGGATTTTCAAGTTCTGGAAGTTCCCGGCCATTGTCCAGGCAGTCTCTGTTTCTTTTCGTGCACCGACAAATTGCTGATTGGCGGCGACGTTCTTTTCGCCAGCAGCATCGGCCGTGGCGATTTGCCCGGCGGAGATATCGATCTGCTCATAGATGGGATCAGAAAAAAATTGTTTCCTCTTGGCGACGACGTGACCGTGCTGCCCGGTCACGGACCACCGACAAAGATCGGAACCGAGCGCAGTACCAACCCGTTTGTCGGGTAACTTCAGCCGTAGACTCGCCGCTGCTGATTCAACTTCAGCCCCGCTGCAGGGTTGTTAAATGCGTACTTAAGAGATTTTGCCTACGCGCCTCTGCGTATTGCTAAACAACGGGAATCCTTCGAGAATCCGGCACTTCATTGCCCCCAGAACAGCGCGTGGTCCCCCGACCACCAGAAGAATTAATAGCTAAAAAGTACCGCCCGCGAACTTATGGATCGCAGTGCCTTGTGTGACGAAAATGTCGGGCGATTCAAACAACACCGGCGTGACGAGCAAAAACGGGGAATCCCAGAATCCGGGGCCGGAGGGTTTAGCAGATTTTTTTATTTTTTTCGAAACTTCACGCCGAAAAATCCGAAGAAGGTAGTGATCTAAGGATTTGTACTTAGTGAAATAAAACTATTCAGCCAAACCCCCGGAAATCCAAAATATGAAAAGAAAAACAACAATCAGTCTAACAGTTGCAGCGTTACTGTCCCTCTCAGGAATGGTTTACGCCGCCAATCATGTGCTCTTTAGCTTCATCACGGGGACATTCAGCGCCGGGCCCATAGGCGTGGCCGGTTCAGCCGATACCCTGCTCGCGACCCAATATTGCGACCCGCAGATCCTATCGATCGACTGCATTACGGGGCTTACCTCGCCAATTGCGACGGTTCCGGGCTTCCCCTCTGGGCAGTGCTTGGAAAGATATATGGCTGTGGCTCCAGCCGTGTCTGCGAATGCCGGCTTCGCCCCGCGCGACATTTTCGTCACACAAGGCAATCAGATCTTTAAGTTCTCGCCACCCGCCGGTCCCCTCGTGCCGTTTGTGACCATCCCGGCCTGTGGCGACGATCACACCGGGATTACCTTCGACCACGTAGGCGGCGCACTTGCATTTGGGAACAAAATGATTTTATCGTGTGAAAACGGTACCATCTGGACCGTTGACGTGACGGGCGGGGTCGCAAACCCCCCCGCGCTCGTCGGGACCCTGCCCATCAACATCGAAAATGAAGGACCAGCTGTAGCACCGAGCACCTTCGGGCCCTTTGCCGGCCAGGTTCTGGTAACCAACGACAACGACGCCGTTAACGCAATCCGGAATGATGGCTTCGTTACTCTAAATGCCTTCGTTACCGGGGCGGGGACGGGTCCGGAAAGCGTCCAGGTCATCCCGAACCAACTGTGCCCCTTCTGCACGAACCAACCGAACGGGTACTACTTCCAGGCGGTAGAAGCCGGTAACTTTGGTTCGTTTCCGGGGCTGTATGCATATCCTACTGTGACCGACTTCTCATCTTTTGCTGGCGACATCCTTGTTCCGTGCGAGGGAAATTCACAGACCGTTCGAATACACTGGAATGGCAGCAGCTATGATATGTTTTTCTTCGATGTGATCCCCGGCGCCCTTTTGGAGGGCTCCGGTTTCATTGACTGCAACATTCCCTCGCCGACGCCGACGCCGACGGCGACGTTTACGCCCACGCCTAGCGCGACGTTCACGCCGACGGCTACAGCGACATTCACGCCGACGGCCACAGCTACGTTCACTCCGACAGCCACAGCTACGTTCACGCCGACAGCCACAGCGACATTTACGCCAACACCTACAGCTACAGCAACGGCAACGCCTACACCTACGCCTACACCGACTACGACTCCGAGTCGGGTCAGTCAGATCACGCCGACAGGAACGACTTGTACAGAGTTCAAGAATGGCACGGCCCAGACCCTGGCCAGCCTGCAGTACAGCCTCAAGAACGGGGTGATCAACCAAGTCAGCCCCGGTGTGTTCTTCTACTGGGTGAAGGTGACGGTGCCAGCCGGCAACAACAACTTTACGATCACCGAGACGATCACGACGGGCAATTTCAGCACCCCCTTTGCCTTGGCGAACGGGGGAAACAATGTGTTTGACTTCAACTGTAATGGTGTATCGAACACGATCACTCAAAACGCCACGACCGGCACGGTGACCGTATCGTTCAATGCACCGACTGCGGGCACTTACATCATCTCGCTCAAGTACGACTCGGGGAGCGTTAAAGGTGCCGCGGCTCCCAGCCCGGGAACAACGGTTCACTACGACTTCAACACGACGGGCGTGCCTGGTTCGACCAGTGGAATCGATCTCGTCCCGAAGCCCTAATCAACTCAGAACCTTAACAGCGCGCGCGCGGAAGGACGCGCGCGCGCTGAGCTCAAAAGTTCCAAGGCGCGCGTTTTCTCTTCCCTCGGCCGAGCGCCCGGGTGTCGCGACCTCTTCCTGTCGATGTTTCCGTGAAAAGCCGGTGGATGAATAACAAAGCCGCCTCCAAAATAGCAGTCACCTCTTCCTTACGTTCGTTTCCTTCTGTTCCTTATCTCTCGCGTCTGATCTGCTCGCCTGAGGCGAGACGGATTCGCCGCCGCGCGATCTGCTCATAAACGGGATCAGCAAAAAATTATTTCCCCTCGGCGACGACGTCACTGTCCTCCCCAGGCGCGCAGCGTGGGAACCTCGGACCGTGGGAACGCCCGCCACGCAGAAGCTATGCGGAGGCCGGCCGGAGCATCGCTGCGCGGCAACATTTCGCCGGTAAAAGATCGCGCGACAGTTTGCGCGGGCGGACAACCATGTCGGGTCATCGTGGTCGGAGACACCTGCGTAAGCGAGTCATTCTGCTGATAGAACCATTTCTGGAAGACCGTGACGGCATCCTCTGGATCAAAGAGCTCGCCAGGGAATACTCGCACACTCGGATTCTGATTGTGTCGCGGCAATCTGAACACGTTTATGCCGAGCGCGCATTACATGCAGGTGCGGCTGGTTACTGGATGAAAAACGGATCGCCCGAAGAACTGATGCACGCGGTCGAGACAGTCATGACGGGGGAAATTTATACGAGTCCATCGATTACTGCGTTGGCGATCGGGAGATTCGCTCATCGCGCGGATTTGCCCAAGGGACTCGATGCGCTAAGCAATCGCCAGCTGGCCGTCTTCTCGATGATTGCTGCGGGTCGCCGTCCGGGTGAGATCGCAAAGGAACTAGGCATCAGCCGCAAGACCGTCACTACCCACTTCGAGCACATCAAGCACAAGATGGGCTACGCGAACGCAGAAGAACTCAAGCATGGTGCGCGCGAATCGCTCGGATCAGGGGAAGTCCACGCGCGCGTCCCACACAACGGTGAGGTGGCGCCAAGCCGCGTACCTTAAGCGACGGCCAAAGTAGGCAGGCGTGTCAGCCGCGCAGGCATTGCCCGATAGTCGCATCAGGGATTTACCGATTCGAAAAATGGAGCCATCTGCCCGATAGATGAGATTCCTGGGTTTCGCCACAATCCGCCACCTTTAGACCAACCCTACGTTGCTTTACTTAAGAAGTACATCAGCGAAACGGAGAATTCCAAAAAATGAAAAAAATTCCCCTCAGAACAAAATCACTCTGACAATTGCAGGATTGTTAGCGCTCGCAGGAGTCTTAAACGCCGATCCAGCTTTGTTTGTTAATGTCCCCGTTGTCTTTGACCCCGGACAGAACGGCCCCATAGGCGTGGCCGCTACCAAGACTGATTTGATCGTGACCGAATACTGCACCCAAAACGTCGATACGATCGACTGCATGGGGAATGTCACCGTGTTGACGACGATTCCTACGGGCCCCGTTGGTCCTTGCTCGGAAAAATACGTGGCTATCGCTCCAGCTCAGTCCGCGAGTGCCACGCCGGCACCCTTCACACCGCGCGACATTTTTGTCACACAAGGCGATGAGGTCTATAAAGTTTCGCAGGCTGGCGCCACGCTGTTTGCGACGATCACAGGCTGTATAGGGGCCGGCACCCCCCATACCGGGATTACTTTCGATCATGTGGGCACATTTGGCTACAACATGATCCTGACATGTGAGACCGGCGGAGTCTGGAAGGCTGACGGGAACGGAACTGGGACGCTCATCGGGAACACGGGCAACCGATCTGAAGTACCAGCTGTAGTGCCGCTGGGCTTCGGACTCCATGGCGGCGAGATCTGGGCGGCCGCGGAGAACATGGATCAGGTCAACTCAATCGATAACATGGGCAACGTTACTCCTGTTTTGAGTTGGGTCGGTGCGGAAGCCGTCCACGTGATCCCGTCGACTTTGTGCGCCTTGTGCACGGGCGGCTCCTTCTTCCAGGGCGGTAATAAATAGCCAGGCGATCTACCAATCTCCGCTGGCCGACTTCATGGGGTTGGGTGGCGCCATTCTCGTTACGAGTGAACTCGGCTCAGGCACCGCTCTGGTGACGACGGATGGCACTGACTATTTTCTCGGTTTCTTCGATAACAGCATCACCAACGCCGTATATGAGGGCTCCGCTTGGGCTGACTGCGACGTTCCAGCAGCTAAGGGCTCGCCTACTCCGTCTCCGTCTCCGACAGCTACGGCTACTGCCACAGCTACTGCTACCGCTACAGCCACTGCTACTGCTACGCCAGCAGCTACTGCTACTGCTACGGCCACTGCTACTGCTACGGCCACTGCCACGGCTACGGCAACAGCCACGGCTACGCCAACGCCTGCGACCTGCGTTTTGACGCAGGGTTATTGGAAGAACCATCCCGAGGCTTGGTGCGTTCAAACCATACAGCTCGGATGCCAGGGGTATTCCAAGCAAGCAGCCATCGCTATCATGCAAAATGCCACCGCGGGCGATATGACCTACGCTCTGGCTCAGCAGTTGATTGCAGCCAAGCTCGACGTCAATTGCGCTGGCGGTGACTCCAGTTGCGTAGCTTCTGCTATTGCCAACGCCGACGCCTGGCTGTGCCAGCATCCCGTGGGAAGCTATGTTCAGGCAAAGAGCGCCGCTTGGGCGGATCTTACGCATGACTACAACGTGCTTTGCTCTTACTGCCAGGGACAGCTTTGCGCTCCACATTGTGGACCGTAACGGGAAGGCCCGAGACAATTCGCCCCCAGAGAAACAAGCGCCGGGAGGATAAATCGTCACGGCGCGTTCTCTTTCGGGTTGATGTGATCCACAGATTCTCTTCGTCCCGATTTACAGAAATTCAGAGCGGCCAGAGAGAAAATCTGCGTAGATCCGCGTAAAATCTGTGGATCCGTTGCCGGAGTCGAGGCGCGTCTCGCGATCAGACCTCTGCAAGAAAAGATACGAGTGGCTGGAGACTTTCGATGGTTGCCACAACTGCGCGCAGCGATGAGAGCGCATTGGGAATGTATTGCAGGAAATGTTTGTGGCCTTTGACGAGGCCGAGAAA
>Ga0066680_10000446_pt1 | contig 13867 bp, 6 predicted proteins | sample GraSoiAngelo_129_FD_62297 | JGI IMG/M metagenome (GOLD analysis project Ga0066680, IMG submission 62297) | Grasslands soil microbial communities from the Angelo Coastal Reserve, California, USA - 14_0927_12_40cm | ecosystem: Environmental > Terrestrial > Soil > Grasslands | place: USA... | reverse complement strand
AAGCTATTGACCGTCAAAGGGATTCTCGGTGCACCAATCGACTTGGGTCTTGGGCTTGTGCTTATTCCTTCATTGAGCGTCTCATATACCGTTCTAGTCGGGGCCTTGTCAATCGTTGCTGGAAGCCCAATCAGCGTTTTTGGGCTCAGCTTTGGAACAATTGCTCTCCAAGCGCTTTCGAACTTGGCAAACTCGGGTCCGATTCTCTCCCTTCCTAGATTCAGTCAGGTCTCCACAGTCTCACTCTCGGTCATAATCGCCCTACCCGTCTTGCGATTTGTGGCTATTCCATTGATAATGTACCCGCCGTCTCCGTTTCCGCTTGCAACGGGCTGGGATGTCTTCACTTATTTGATGATAGCCGGAAGAATCCAATCAGGATTCCTGGCTTCTCCATTGACTACCGTCAACCCAATAACTCAGCAACTACCTATTCCAACCGGGCTCCCCATACTTGCGGCATTTCTAATGCCTCCGGGGATCAGTCATCCTGAGAGCGTTGTCGCGCTAATCAAGTATGGAGCGATCATACCGAGTCTCTTGAGTTTGGCTTGGATATTCCTGATATGCAGGTTGATTACGAAGAATAGTTACCTTGCTCTCTTGGCTGGGATAGTTGCTTACTCTTTCGCGGGATACAATGTGATAGATACGACGTACTTCCTTCCGGCAAGCTTCGCCTGGACATACTCACTAATGGCAGCATACTTCGCGCTAGTGTCTTCTAGGATTGATCGCAAGCTCATTCTTCTCAGCATAGCTGCCGTTACCGCGATCTCCTTCCACTTCTATTCTGGAGCCGCAGCTACCACAATAACGGCCCTAGGCATGTTCGGCGCGAATATTCCGCGATTGAACTTGCCCAAAATTGCGAATCGATTGGCGGAACTCTATCCGGTGTGGGGGTCAGGTGCCGTCCTTGGGGTCAATCTGCTCGGGTTCTCATTCAACATTCCAGGGGCGGGTACCGTGGTCGGCGGTATTGGCCTACTTAATGAAAGGATGATCCTCATTTTCAGGAGCCTTTCGCCTAGTTTCTGGATCGTGGCCGTGGTGTTCGCGATCTACTCGCTAGTCTATCGCCACAACTATGGAGCTCCCATTATCCACTTCCTATTACTTGGATTACTGGCCTATTTCCTTCCAATCTCAGGAATGTTCAGACTCCTGATCTGGCCCGCGATTTTTGCTGCTGTCGCCGCCAGCAAGGTGCTAGCAGAAATTAGTTCAGGGCCGTGGAAGGGCCTTCATCTTAGATGGCCCACCCTACTAAGAATATCTACGATTTTTCTCGTTGCCCTGGCGTTACTGTCAGCAACGTATCCATTGCTTATCCCTGGAAACTATACCCCAAGCGATTACGTCAATGCGGGAAGTATGGGAACCGTTCAATCAAGCTATTCGATTTCCGAGTATTTAGCAGCCGTGTTCATTTCGTCCCATCCTCCGTCGCGGAATTACATCATTCTCTCCGATCCAGGATTCTCACTCGTCTTGGGAGGGCTCACGGGAGGCGACGCGGTCCGGTTGACTCAGCCCTCCAATATGCTACCCTTCCAACGGTTATTGCAAGTTGCTGAAATAGCTCCTATCAACAACACGATTGCAAACGAGCTACGGGGGCTCCTCAATCAATATTACGCGACTTCAAACTACGGCGGGCTTGTGATCGCGTTGAGTGCACGTACTTATTATTGGATCCATAACAATGGTGTCATCACATGGGAACCGATGAATTCGTCATTCGTCGACGGTAACATTAGGTCTAATTTCCTTGACTCGGTACCTCTGACCCATGTCTACTCCTCGCGGGACGTGGACCTCTTCTATTTCCCATTCCAAGCTAATGCGAACGTCAGCTAGAATACCCCATTACTGGAAGCATCGTTCAGTTTCGACGCTCGGCGACATTCGAGCCCACTATGGAGCTTCTCTAGCGTCCTCATATGTGCAAATCGCCGTCTTAGCCATCAGGCGAATCATTTCCGTGAAAGATTTCGGCTGTCTCAAATTGATCCTTCTCACTCCATTAATGTATACCGTTGGATTTCGCGGCATTGTAGAAACGGGTCGTGGTCGAATGAGGTCCCAGAATAGACAAGAGTTGAGAGCAATAATGTATTCTACATTCAAGACTCATTTCTGCTATCTTCGGAGGCTGGCAAAACTGTCAAACGGAAATGGCACGTTCTCGGTAGTTGTCGATGTTGGCGCGAACGCGGGCGACTTCACGATTGGGGTCAGCGATAGGTCGGGTAAAGTCATCGCAATAGAACCTGGGCAAGCTAACTTCAGTCGGCTTCAATCCAACATTAAGGAAAATCATCTGAACAATGTACGGGTGGAGAAGTGTGCAGCTCACGACCGTGATGAGCAAGTCGTGCTTGAAGGCATAAACTCAGATCTACGTGTTACTTCAGGATTTGGTGAGACGGCGGACGGAATTCGCCTAGACGTTCTGCTGCACAAACATGAGATTGATGAAGTTGACCTCATCAAGATCGATGTACAGGGCCATGAGGAGCACGTAATATCGGGCTTGAGGAACACGCTTGAAAACGGACGAATCAAACTAGCCATCGTCGAACTGCACCCGAAAAGAGGGGTCTCTCGAATCGCCGTCATAAAGCGCATGAAGTCACTTGGCTACCGACCTGTGCTGGAGGACAAATATCTCTTCGGCCAGACTCAACTCTACTTCGAGCTGAAGCCCCAGGGTCATTCTGGGCTAGAGGATTCGAACCCGATCTCTTTTGACGCTCAAGGTCTGCCCGACCCAACCTTAGAAAGTCGTCTGAACCTTGGTGTGCCCACCACCCAGTTGTAAGGAGGATCGGACCCCCACTTTGAACTCGATGAACTAACAGCCATACATTTTCGTTTCGTGCAATTTCGTTCATATCAACGAGGCTGTCTGTATATCCGAGCCCATTATTGTTGGCCCACTTCATCTTGATGAGAGGCCCCGTTTCTCCAGTGCACTAAAGTGTTGCGAGACCGGGGATTGAAAGAGTTTCTCCACCTAAACGGCTCCATCCGAGCCATGAAGTCCCAACCAGGGTGTTCGAGTCAATATTGTTGTCCATTCCAATTACTAGAATGTGAACGTCTAACCCTTGGGCAACCACTACAATTGGGTAGATAGTAGCACCACCAGGGCTGTCCCAGCCCGAGGGCCATGTTCCCCCGGAAGGCTTTGCTTTCTGGTATATCCCATTGTTCATCCCAATCACGAACAGATGAAGATTTCCTGATGCATTAATGGTGAGGCTCGGGGTTTGTTGAGTGGCGCCATCGAGCATATTCCAACCAGACCATAGGGAGGTTGCGAAGTTAAGAGCGTTGTACCAGATTTCATTATGCGTTCCTCTTACGACTACATGCAGCATCTGGCCATCGCTCACAGCCGCGGGCGAGCTAGGTGTGCCTCCAGACAAGGAATCCCAGGAACTTGACCATTGGTCATTCACGAAGGACTTATGCCATAGACTATAATCTGCTCCCTGAACGACTAGGTCCAGTCTAGCACCGCTTGGGGAACCAATAAGAATCGGAGGACCGTAAGCTATCCCTCCGAGGTCTTGCCATGTTCCCCACATTCCAGATGTGTCATTTCTGTAGTTATACCATATCTCGTTATGCGTTCCTCTGACAACGACATTCACCAAGCTTCCTTCGGAAGCACAGGCGGGCTGATCATCGGTGCCGCCGCTTGGACTATCCCAAGCGGACCAGACACCGTTAGAATAACTCCTGTGGAATATGCTGACGTTATCGGATCCTCGGATAATCAGGTCGACCTTGCCTTGTTCTGAACTGCACATTACTGGTGCTGCGGCTGTAGATCCAGACATTGCTTGCCAACTACTCCAACCATAGCTAAAGGTTGACCAGTATATCCCGTTGTCCAACCCGCGAACTACAGAAACCATAGGAGTTGACGTCACGATTAGTTGTAGTGTTGTGGTGTGTGTAGTAGGTCCCTGGACTGTCACAGTTACACTGTATGCTCCTGGAGCAACTGTGTTCGTCACGTTCAGCACTGAAGCTATCGTGCCGCCTGCGGTCAATGAGATAGTGGACGGACTAAAGCTGACTGAAGGCGCATTCGTACCAGCCGGAGACACCTTCGCGGAAAGAGTTACAGTTCCAGCGAAACCATTCCTGCTAATTATCGCGTTAACAAGAATACCACTTGAGTCTTGTGGAATGACCAGAGGTAAGGGGGTCAGGATTAGCCCGTTAATATCTGGAGTAGAGCTTGTCGGAGGTGGAAACAGCAGTGGGAGGTAGTCTCCTCCCTGGTAGAGACAGAAGGGGGGGCTACAAAACAAGGTGTCAAGTCCTGGCATGTATGGAATGTTCGTCCCTTCTCCGTTCACATAGCTTGGAGAATAGTCGTTCCAGAAATTGCCTCCGATTGACGTTTCACGGATTATGTTCGTTCCGTATGTCCTTGTGATGTTGTAGAGGTTGCGGGGAAAGTAGTTCGGGAAGCTACCTCCAACATTCTGACTGGGATCGAGGACGTTTGTCGGGTTGCTGAAGAAATTGTTGTAGACGTAGTTGCGGCCGTTGGGAGTGTTCTGTCCCCATTCTAAGCCGATTGGATTGTTGAATATTAGGTTAGATGTGACATTCGAGCCCAGCGAACCGCCAATGTAAATCCCATCGCTGTTGAGCGGAAGAGGCAGAAACATGCTCCCTGGAAGATTGTTCGCGAAGATAATGTTTCCAAGTAGCGTATTATTGGTCGGAGGCTCAGTCGCACCTGGATAAAGGTCATTGACGTAGAACCCTATGTGATTATGATCCACGACGTTGTTGGTGAAGGTATCGCTGTCAGAGGCACCGCTGAAGAAGTCGAAATATAATCCTGCCCCTACGTTTCCATGCAAATGGTTGTGGGCGAACACGTTAAGGTTTGAACCATCGAATATCGTCAGACCCTCTTTATTCCGGTGTGAGAGGTTATCTGAGAATTGTGAGTGGGTTGTTTCTGACAGTGCAATGCCGGCAGCGTTATCGTAGACGACATTGGAGGTGACGGTGTCATGGGAGCTGAAAAGGAGTCCTATTCCTGCTCCCCAACTGAGCACTTGATCAGGAGATATCGTACCCGTGCCGGTGCTTCCCGATGCTACATTGCCGGTTATTGTGTCGTATGAGGACTGTTCAACTCTTATGCCCGCAAGTGTGTTGTCGATGGCGTAGTTTCCTCTGAGAACGACATTATCGGACTGTTGGACAAAAAAACCCTCGCCACTGGTGTTGAAGACCTTGTTGGATACAAGAGTATTACCCGACGCCATAGCAAGTTGGAAGCCATAATCAGCTAGGCCAGCAACGTCATGCACGGTGTTGTACGCCAGATAGTTTCCAGTCGTGATTCCGCTTAGGAGAATCTGAAGCTCGAATCCGTAGGTCGGTTGTCCGCTCACGTCATTGTAAACGAGCGTGTTGTATGACGAGTCGAGCAGGTCGAACCCGATTGTGGGTGCGTTGAAATATGTTCCGAGTAAGAAGTTCACTGAGTTGTAGGAGAAAGTATTGTGAGATGAAGAGGTTATGCTGACTCCGTTCGCGTTCGCGGCAAGCTGATTTCCAGTTATGACATCCTGTTTACAATCGAGCATGTCGATACCGTACAAATCAGTCCCGAGCAATGAATTGCTCACTACACCATTCTGCACGTTGCTCAGTCGGATCCCGAAGAAGTGGTAGGGTCCCGCATTTGTTATGCCATCAAATACGGAGACGTTTCTTATGACAAAATATGCACGCGTGTTCTCTATCGCGATCCCTGCGTTAGCTGGGGGAACGGCGAGCCCCAAGGTGTAAATGGTCATATTGATTCCCCACCCTGAGATTACATACGGATCTGAAGCGGTGCCTGTCCCCCCGGTGACCCCGCTGTTTGGCTGTCTAAATCCCGCGTCACCGTTGATGAATATGGGACTATACGGCGAGTAGGACTGCTGGGGCTGGGTTTGTCTTACCGAGTGTGAGACTTGGAGTAGATTCTGACCTAAAGCTGGCAGAGTCCCGGCTACTAGAACGAAGAGAATGGCTAGCCCGATCACGATCCTCTCAGGCACGCGAAGGCTTCGGGATTTTCTTCGGTTGGACATTCTGGACTTTGCTGGGCTCTTCCTTTCGTTTCCGCCCCTCTGACCCTTACTGGATTTCATCAAGTTACGCCGAAAGACCGTAGGGTTGTGAAAATTACTTGTCACTTTCAAACTGGCTAATTCATCAGAATAACAATTGAAACTACAGATACACCGCAAATCTCCCCCTTCCTGACAATTCAACCCCAGAGTACATGTTATGTCGGACTAAAAGCTCAAAATAAGGTGAAAGCGGACATTAGAAGTCTTCTCAAGAGCTAGGCATTTTTCACATATGTGCGACGTAAGATAGAGTTTTCTGCTTCAATCGAGATTTCACCCACTCATGCAGCGTTTGTCACCGGGCTTGGCAAGTGAGTTCCTGTCCGAGGCTAAACGCGGACTTGGTAGGCGAGAATGGAAAGAGACCGAGAGGTTATGCCAGAAGGCGCTAATATCTGCTGACAAGCTAAGCCTCGAAGATGTCGCAAAAACCACATTCTATCTAGGCGAGTGCCTCTTTCGAAAAGCGTTCGAATCAGAGTCAAGGGAAATATTCGAACATGAGATGACACTTGCTGCCGAGGCGTGGGAGTCCGCAACAGGATTCTCCGAGAGACTTGGGTCGCCCTCTTCGAAGAAGCGAGCTATGGCTCGAGCATTGTACGCGCGATTCTGGCTGCGCAAGGACTTTGAATCTAGAAGAGAGCTTGTAAAGAAATGCGTCGACCTAGGCCACGAAGCAATGCTGGGCTTCTCAGAAGACGACAAGATGTCTAGTGCCGAGACGAGAGCGGAATTGCTGTCGTACTTGAGAAGCTCAAACGAACTCGCAAATGATTTCCAAGACCTACGGGAATCGTTTGAGCAAGCTATCAAGCTAGGAAGGGAAACGGTCAGGGATCTCACTTCAATCATCATGGACAGTACCTTACTGGAAGGCCTCTGCACAGCATTCTGGTTCCTGGCTGTGCGCGCCCATATCATAGTTGAACCAGGCGAGTTGGCGGAGCTCCAAAAAGATGCAAAGATGGTTGCTGCCAAAATCCGCGAGGTTTCTGCGAGAATAGGATCAGATCATGCGGACCTCTTAGAAAATCATGTTGCCGGAGATGTCGCCTGGGATATCGAGGGCGACCCGGCCCGAGGGATGAAGTTGTACGAGCAAGGCGCGATATTATCCGAAAAAGTGAAAGATTCCCTGACATTAGGGCGATTCTACTGGGTGCTCATGGCCGCAGCCATTTGGCAAGGAGGAACCGAGGAGTATGCCGAAATCAGAAAGAAGATTGTGGAGAGAGGCATAGCGTACGGGGAGAAGGCACTTGACAAGCTTCGCATCCCACACGATACAGCATTAATTTCCGCGACATATGCCTACCTCGCAGACTGCTACATCGACCTTGCAAGGACAGCAGTTGCATCAATCGAGATGAAACGAACTTGGCTTCACAATGCAATCGACACTGCATCGAAGGCGCTTCCCCTTGAATCAGGAACGTGGGGCGCAAACAAAGCCACTCACTCTATGAACAGAGCAACATACTATCTCGCGACCTTCACTGACGACCCTGCAGCGAAGATCCAGCTCCTGAATGAAGGCCTCCGGACCCTTGACGAGGAGATTATGACTGTTGACAAATTACAGCCTCACGGATGGGATCGAGGACTCGCAAGGATCGGCATAGGCAAGTCCATGATCGAACTGGCAGAGCAGGAGTCTGATTCAGAGAGCAAGGCTGGAATCCTCAATGAAGCCGTCGAGAAGATAAGAGAAGGCTTGGAAATCTGCAAACAGCGTAACGACGAAGGACATTATCGAGTTATAGCAGGATTTTGCGAAGATTATGGAGATACCCTCTTTCGATTGTACAACATTACGAGCGACCCATCAGCAGCGAAGTCAGCAATTGCCGCATTCGAAGAATCTGCCGAGTTGCGAACAAAAGCAGAGCAATACTCGATTCTGGGGTCACTAGCATGGAAGTCGGCCAGAGCCCAAGACAAGATCGGAGATTTTCAGGACGCCTCAACCTCATTCGTCAAAGCTGCTGACAACTATAGACATGCCGCACGCAGGAGCCTGGGAGCCGCCGAAACGCTTAGAGACCTAGCGGGATACATGGATTCTTGGAACTGCGTCGAAAAAGCGAGGCAGCAACACGACGCTAAGCGATACTCAAAGGCCGCGGTAGAATACGAAAAAGCCAACAACATACTCCAGTCTACCGGGAGCTGGAACCATCTCGCCAAACACTACGCAGCCTGTTCCTTCATCGAGAAAGCCGAGGAACTTAGCAGACTGGCAAGGCTTGACGAATCAGCCAAGTCGTTCAGGCACGCTTCTGGGATATTTCACGAAGCTGAATCAAAGCTGGAAGTGAAACTTCAGAGATGCCAAGGGTCGAAAGAAAGGCTCGAGCTCAATGAGTGGTTGCGGATCTGTAGCCTGAGATCACGATATTGTAGCGCTAGGGCACTACTCGAGGAAGCAAGGTTACTCGACATGCAAGGAGATAATGAGAGATGTACAGTGCTCTACAAAGAAGCGTCTGAAGCCTTTAGACAGTTGATGACAGAAGAATCTGAAGCCAAGAACCGTGCAGCGATGCTGACAATGATGCTCTTCTGCAAAGGATGGTCCGAGATGAAAAAGGCCGAAGCGAGTTCCTCCCCGCAACTATACGACGCTGCCGTCCGCACGTTTGCCAAAGCGGGGAACTCAACGTCAGATAAATCGCTTCACACTCTCGCGAGCGCGAACTCATCCGCCTCCAGGGCTCTTCAAACAGGGACCCGTCTGATGCTGACGAGAGACATCCGTCTCTACCCCAAGGTAAGAGAGTATCTTCTAACGTCCGTCAGCCTGTACAAGCAGGCAGGCTTTTCCAAGTCAATCCATTGGGCCAGGGCAACAGAGATATTCTTCAATGCCCTCTCAAATCTCATTTTAGCTCGAACTGAGAAAGATCCTTCCAGCAAGAGACATCTCTACGATCTGGCCAGACGCAAGTTCGACTCGGCGACTAGGCTCTACGCCAAGGCAGGATTCAGGAGAAGAGAAGCGGAAGCGAGAAGGCTTCTAGAGGAGGCGAAAGAGGAAGTTGGAATCGAAGCACCATTGCTTGCCCTCGCAGGCAGCCCGGCCGCGTTCCAAGGACCTTTACCTGCCACGCTCCTGCGAGACCAACCACTAGGCATAGAGAGATTTGAAGCTACGAACATCATCGGAAAGGCCACGGTAGCCGAGAAGATCTTGAAACTTGGCGCTGCAACTGCAGTCGAGCTTGAGGTGACAAACGCCGGCAGATCTCCAGCCACACTGGTACGACTCGAAGGTATCCCGTCAGAAGGCCTCCAGATTCAACGGGAAAACCTTACTCTGCCGACTGGTGAGGGGTTTGTAGATTTACAAGGGAAAAGACTAGACCATTCGAAGACCTACAGTTTCGTTATTGTTCTCAAGGGGCACAAGAAAGGAGTCTTCGAATTCCGGCCACGAATCGTTACTCTGGAACAGGCAGGGACCGCTAGTATTTCCGAGCTTGATCCTGTAACGATCATCGTTGAAGCACCTCGTCTCCCCGAGAACTTTCAAACGAATACTCTAAGAAAATTGGGTTCCAGAAAACTTGAGGCCCCGCTTGATTGGTTCGAAACTCGCAACGCTAAGGAAGTGTTTCAACACTTGTCCAAGGAGTTCCTGACAGATTACATGGCCAAGGGCCTGAACTTGGATTTGGCGGGCTGGCGCACCATGATGAGCCTCGTCATGGAACTCAGGATACCCAGATCAGGTTTCTATGGACCGGAAGGGCGAGACGGAGCTGTCCTATCCGAACTGGACCGAAGAGGACTCGTCGAAAGACGCATCTTCTCAGAGCAGAGAGGCAGAGGTGGAGCGATTACCAAGGTTAGAGTTGCATTCGATACTCCAGCGGTAAGAGACTTCCTCAAGCAGAGCATCGTTGAAAGTTTCTGAACCGCATCCAACCTGCAGGAGAAAGTCCTGATCTTGGACAGCTACTACTTCAGACTCGGAAGCAGTCGCTCCTCACGAGACAAGATTGTTCGACATCATTGCAACCAGATCATCTCTGCCTAACACAGACCATGGAAGCAGGTTTCCGCAATCTCCTACCGAGAACAATAACCCGTTGCGGCCTCTAGCCGTGCTGAGGGAACCATTGTGCGGTCTGCTTTGACGTGTCCGCATTCAAGCTATTACTTTCTCAAACTCTCTATGATCTGCCCGCACAGCTGATTTCTCTTCTTGTCCGAGTAACTGTCATAGTACAACTCCAGGACCCTGTATCCTCTCTTCCGCAATAACGATCGTAGTTCTTCGTCCTTGGCTGCTTGGGTCTTTCCAAGATGTACTCGGCCGTCGACAAACACTATCAGTGGTTTTGGCTCTGTTGCGAAATAAAAGTCTGCTGTTGTAACAGGAATCTCGATCTGCGTCTGATAGTATATCCCATCATTTTGGAGTCTGAAGGCTATTTCTTGTTCCATCCGTGAAGGGTTGGCGTGTAGTCGTTCGCGCCAGTCGCTCCGCTGACTCGACATCTGTAGGGTTGAGCTACCTTTCTGCTATTGCTCAGAGACGAGAACGAAACTGAGGTCCAGAGCTGCGACTTCATGCCACGTCGGTTGTCGTTGTTACCACCTTTACCCCGGTCTGTCCTGAAGGTTGTCTGGTTTACGTGGCAATCTTCCCTCACATGTTGTATTTGTACAACGATGATCTATCGAAGCTCCTTCAAACCGGCAATATAACCAGCCATCGCATCGATAGTTAGATCAAGGGTACCGTCCTCCTTGACGTGTCGGCAGGGGCTACGTCTTCCCGGCTGCGGAGCATACTTGAGCCCACAGACTGAGCACATGCGCCTCGGAGGTCCCGGCGGTTGATTGTCACAGGCCTTGGCCGGGCGTGGATAGTCCGGGTCGAACAAGAAGCTTCCAGGTCTTGGTTGTGACATTGGTTGGATCATGCACCTCCTAGCTTGGTGGTTTCTCGCATGTGTGTGGGCGTGTGAGGACTGGTCTGCGGCAGAACCAGCACCATAGTTGGCCGTGGACGACGACTCCTCCCGGGTCGCCAGGTCTCGGACTGTACGTGCTGGTTCCTGGTCTGAGGCGTCGCAGGTCGAAGCTTGGTCCGATGTAGTTCGGGTTTCTGCCTGTGGCGGCGAATGGATGATACCCTGTTAGGGATGCGGCGAATCTTACGCCATGGCATGCGAGTGCCAACGCCCATAGTCTGTCGTCGTGCGTGCCGGGCGGATGTGAGAAGATCAGCTGGCCTGTTTTGCTGAGTTCGAATTTTTCACAGTTCATTTCGCTGATCAGCTCGTCATCGTAGACCAGCCTGAGCTGGTTCTTGGCCAGCATCCGGTGAAGATTTTCTAGAATGTCCGTCTTGGTCTGGACGTTGAATGTTATCGGCCAAATGTTCTCGAGGCCTGCCTTCTTCATGTCCGAGGTTACTACGTCTCCAACTCCTGTGGCGTCTGTCATGATCCTGGTGACTTTGCTCCAGCGTTCGGTGAGACCCTTGATGTAGCCGATGACTGTTCCATAGTCCGTCTCGAGTGGGAACTGGTGCAGATGGATTAAGGATGCGATCTTGCTGGTCATGTCAAGGTCGGCGACGGCGACTACTGAATGGTCATGGTGTTTTCCAAAGTCTACGCCGACATTGAAGCTCCGGCCTTGTACCCGCTCGGCGAGAGAGAGGTATGATAGGCTCTGGTCGATGGCGCTGGTTATGAGTTTGAGAGGGAAGAAGCTCTCCTCGTCTTCTGCAAACTCTGCCATCATTTCTCTCTGCCACCTCCAAGGGTCTCCCTCCAGCTGTTTCCGGATAGCGTCCAGAACGTCCACTTTGAGGTGCCCGTTCGGCTCCAGCGCGTCCTTCCAGGTTACATGGTATCTTGAGAAGGTGGTGTCGTTGCAGATCTTGTAGAACAGATTCTCCTTACTACCAGGCGTGCTGGAGACTATGAACCGGCCTCCGGTAGTCGAGATCGTGAACAGGACCGAATCGTACAACTCCTCGTCGTCGCGGATGAAACCCATCTCGTCACAGTAGACAAGGTTGAGGCTGGGTCCCCGGATAGTGCTCGGATTATTCGGGAAGGCTTCGATGGTGCTGCCGTTTGTGAAGTCTATCCTTGTCTTCTGGATCTGTCGGACTCTTCCTCTAGGCAGCTTCTCGGCGAACAGAGCGATTCTTCTGAGAACGTACTTGCTCTGTCTCAGGCTCGGCGCGACTACAGCAATGTGAGATGCCGGCTTGGTCAGTGCGGTCCAGAGGATCAATACGCTCACGACGAGTGTCTTTCCGCTCTGCCTGGACCAGCGGAGACAGAGGAACCTGTTAGGGTCCGACAGGACCCGTTGCTGGTATTCTGTGGCTGTGATTCCTAGAATCTTCCGGGAGAACTCGACCGGGTCTGCTACTCCGAGCGTCTGCTGTAGACTCTCTACTTCCCAGCCTGTCTCCTCAAGATCCCGTCTAAGGCTGTTGATTTCTCGACTCGTTAATCCTCTTCACCGTATTCTGCAAGAGACTCATCTGCTCCCGCAGCTCATCCAACTCCGTGTCCTTCAGCAAACTATTGTATGTCTGAGACAGATACGCGACAGTGTTGACCCATTTCAACCGGACCTCGCTGGGATTCGCTCGCCGTCGAGCCTCCCGTCGGGCCGCTGTCAACATCCAACTCAGGGTCCGAGCCATCTTCGCCCTCTCGCCCTTCCGAAACACACCCACATCCAAGCTTGACCCTCCAGTCCCATCAACTGTCCGCTCCGCTACACTCTCCGATTCGACCAAAATCCTAACTCTCTAAAACACGCTATGCTTTGCTCAGAATCCGAGCCGTTTCTGCTCTATAATGGTCAAAGGACCCATATTAAGCTGCCGGACCCTGTTCCAACCCAGAATCAGCCTATTCCATACATCATGACCAGGAACAAAGCCGACCTTGCAATCCTCTAGGACCCGGTCCGACCAAAAAACCCGGCTCAAACACGCACAAAACAGAGAGTTTCCCCAAGGAAAGTGGATCTTCCTTCGTGAAATTTGTTCGTGAAGGAGGGTAGGGGTATACGCTCCGGACGAGAAAAAAAGAAGAAGTCTGTTGAAACAGGCCGACAGGGGGTTGTTGCGCTCTATCGCCTAGTTCTATGGACCCAGCGGTCTCTACTTCTTCCCCATCCTGGGCCCGAGAGGTCTCTGGGACTCATGGGTCTACGTATCCACAGGTCTAGCAGTCTGTCTCTTCCTCTCACTCTTCTCAATCCTAAAGCTCCAGCGACAAGGGCCGATCTAGCTCGGACGATCTCGGTAAGAGCCACTGGCTCATCGGCTCAACTGAGTCAAGAATCGGACCAGGACCCGAATCCGGAACACCACCCAGGTTCCAGCCGAAAACATTTCATGGAGAGCCTGTTTGGATTCCTCACGGATGCATAACGAAGCCGTACGGTCTGAAGTGTCCGTAGTACGCAAAAGCGTTCTTTGTCGGTGGAGGTCCATGAGCGCAAAGCTTGTACAATCCGTGAAACTGTAGCCCTTGTCGCGGTGAGTCTTGAAGATCCTTGCTGCCGCTTAAATCTTCAGGCTCGATATGGCTTGGGACTCTACTTCAGTAATTTCCTTGAAGTGTCGCTCCCGGTCGAGGATCACCACAGGGACCTTCTCCCTGTCCGATAATCGCATGGAGAGAGCCGCGGAAGAGAGGTCG
>Ga0066680_10000432_pt1 | contig 14027 bp, 13 predicted proteins | sample GraSoiAngelo_129_FD_62297 | JGI IMG/M metagenome (GOLD analysis project Ga0066680, IMG submission 62297) | Grasslands soil microbial communities from the Angelo Coastal Reserve, California, USA - 14_0927_12_40cm | ecosystem: Environmental > Terrestrial > Soil > Grasslands | place: USA... | reverse complement strand
AAGAAAACGAGCGGCACATTCAGCTTCTGACGGAAGTCATTCCCAAACAGGCGCAGAATGTCCCTTTGGAGCGCACCGCGGAAAGTGGCACCCCTGCGCCGCTCCAGCAGGTGCTCGCCGAAGTCGTGGATTTTACGACGTCGGTGCTGAAGTGCGACTCCTGTTTCGTCTACGTGCTTGAGAACGATGAACTCGTAATGCGCGCCTCGAAGAATCCCCATCCGGAAGCCGTCAATCGCCTCAAACTGAAGATGGGGCAAGGGATCACGGGCTGGGTAGCCGAACATGCCCGCCTGGTCGCCGTGACCCAAAATGCATCGCAGGACCCGCGGTTTCAACTCTTCAACGATTTGCCCGAAGATCGCTTTGAAGCGTTTCTTTCTGTTCCCTTGCTCAGCCGGGGCCGGCTGGTCGGCGTGATCAATCTGCAGCATCGCGATCCTCATCGCTACACCGATCGCCAAATCCGCTTAATCTCCGCCGTGGGTCTCCTAGTTGGCGCGGAAATAGAGCTGGCGCGCCTGGAGAGCGAAAACTCGCAGCTTTCGGCAAGGCTGGAGACGCGCAAAATCGTGGAGCGCGCCAAAGGCATTATGCAGCGCGACCTGAAAATTACCGAGGAAGAAGCTTATCTCACTTTGCAACGAGAAAGTCGGCAAAGGGGCAAGTCAATGAAGGAAATTGCCGAATCCATTCTCCTCAATGAGGAAATCAGAGAGGTAAGAGACAAGCCCTCGTCTCTTAGGGATCAGAACAAAGGGCGATAAACGACTGCGGTGTTTATGGGAACCAGTTTGAATAAAGGCTGCAAGTGTGCCCAATTTTTTGTCTCACTATAGGGGTTCATGCCAAACACTGGGAACAAATTGGGAACAGAACACCCCCGAATAGGGGCGGACAGGGCCTACAAGGCACCACGTAAGTCATTGAAAGGCAAAGACGGGCTATTCCTTTATTTGGCTGTGGAACCGAGGGTCGCGGGTTCAAATCCCGTCGCTCACCCCAAAGCTCCTTCAGCCTCTTGCACTTGCATTTATTGGATCGCCACGCGATAGCGAATCTTGAATATGATTCCCCTGCGCGGGCGGATTCACCTAGCATCTTTCTGAGCTGAGCATCTCTCATCTTGCACTCGAAGGGAAAACTCCGGCTGAGTGAGTTCGCGAACTCGCTCAGCCATGCAATCCTGTAAGGGATCTCTCTTGACTAATACAGACCTGACCCATTTTGGCCGCGAGCTTGACCGTGAATTGCCCAAAGATGAAAACATTGCGCATGTCCGGTTACACCGGCTTTTCTGCATCCAGTGAAGGCGCCCTCCAAGAGGACACTACTGCAGAATCCAATCGCCTTCTTTCTGCACGAATCGGAACGCATACCGTGGGTAAGGCGTGTCGGACCCCTCGGACCTGACTACACGCGCCTTGCCAACGACTTTCGCTTCTCCGCTAGCCAGATACACCTCGATCGTGGAATCCTCTTCCAGTAGAAGCGTGCAGCCACACAGGAAGGCGCTACGGCAGACGTTCTCTGTCGCGCTCACTTCCTCGAATGGTTTTCCGTTGATATCGGTTCCTCGCAACTTGAGCATGACTCGCAGGCGAACGCGCACTTCACTTCTCCGCTCGGGCTGGGCGGCGTGTAGCACGTTTGCCAAGCCGGCTCGCAGCGCATCAAAATCAACCGGCTTTTCGAAGTACGCCGTGGCGCCGAGCTCCTTGCAGAATAGTTTTGTGGTTGCACCCGCCTCTCCACTGATGATGACGATAGGAATCAACTGCGTGTAGTTCATGGATTTTAATATCCGGCAAAGTTCGAAGCCCGAATAATTGGGCATTCTCAGATCGAGGAGGATGGCGTTGGGTTTTCCTTGCATGGTCATGGCGAGGGCCTCTTCCGGGCTTCCCGTATCGATGATCTCGTAGCGGTCTGCCAGATTTATTCGCAGAAGGCGCCGCATGGCTTCCTCATCATCGACGATTAACAATTTGTCCATGGTGCAATTGCCTCCTATCGGCTCGATTTGACATCAGGTCCGGCGACCACCGGAGGTTCCGTGTCCTCCAGTTTGGAGATTTTCTTCGTCTCGCTGCGCGCATCCAATAACTCTCGGACTCTGCGCACTAGCAATTCCTCTGTGAAAGGTTTGTGGAGTAAGTGCGTACCCTCCTCGAGAACCCCGTGACCGGCGATAAAGGTATCCGTGTAGCCGGACATGTAAAGCACCTTCATTGCGGGATGTCGGGGAGCGAGTCGTTCCGCCAGTACGCGCCCGTTTACTCCGGGCATCACGACGTCCGTGAGCAATAAATGAATGGGACCGGGGTTCTGTGCTGCTACCTGCTGGGCTTCGGAACCGTCCGCTGCCGTCCAACAAGATGGTCTCGGATCCACGTGCGGTCAGCGGTGCCTGGCTGCTCTCGGTCCTGGTTGCAACGGGTTGATCGATGCGTGGCAAGTAAATCTTGAATAACGCGCCCTTTCCTATCTCAGATTCAACTGCGATGTAGCCACTGCTTTGTTTCACCACCCCGTAAACAGTGGCGAGGCCCAGCCCCGTTCCTTTGTCTCGTCCCTTGGTGGTGAAAAACGGTTCGAAAATTTGCGGTTGGATTTCCGGGTCCATCCCTGTACCCGTATCCGTGACGGCCAGCATGACGTACTGGCCTGGGACCGAACCTGGATGGTCCCTCGCAAAAGCCGCATCGAGTTCCACATTCGCTGTCTGGATTGTCAATTTGCCCCCATCCGGCATCGCATCTCGCGCGTTGACAGCCAGATTCATCACGACCTGTTCGATTTGTCCGGGGTCCGCTTTGACCTGGCCGATAACAGGGTCAAGGATCAAATTCAGCTGAATGTCTTCTCCGATCAAACGGGGCAGCATCTTTTCCATTTCGGACACCAGGGTGTTCAGGTTCAAAATGACCGGCTCAAGAACTTGTTGTCGACTGAACGCCGATTCCGCCGGACAGCCGGCCAATAGCTTCCATCTTCTGAGCCATGCGGAGCTGCCGCTCCAGCACTCGCCGCTCCGTTACGTCTTCTGCAAAGACCTCCATATCCGTGCCGCTTTCGTCCTTTACAGTCCAGCCGCTGCACCTCACTGTAACGAAAGTGCCGTCTTTCCGCTTCCATTCGACTTCTATGTCCTTGAAGTGTCGGTCTCGTAGAAACAGGTCGTTTATTTTCTGCTGCTCGGTGGGATGACGGTAAATGCCGCTTGCAAGATTAACCGCTAACAATTCGTCCCGCGATTCATAACCCAGCATTTTCTCCAGGGCCGGATTGACCATGAGGAGCTTCCCCATCAAATTCGCCTTGAAAATACCGTACGGCGCATCTTCTACCACGGAGCGAAAGCCTGTCTCCGATCGCTGGAGAGCCACCGCCGCCCGCGTCCGCTCTGTAACGTCGCGATTCATGATGACTAAGTTTTCGGGCTCACCTTTGGAATTGCGGATCACGCTTGCTGTGGATTCCAGAACCCGCCACGTGCCGTCCTTGTGGCGGAAGCGATACTCCATCGGCCGGCCCACTCCAGTCCGACGGGCCTCTTCAGCGGCCTCTTTGACACATTCTCTGTCTTCGGGGTGGATCTGTTCAAAAGACGATGAGCTTCTCAATTCCTCCGCTGAATATCCAAGAACCCTCTCGTACGAAAGGCTGTTGTAAATCCGATTTCCCTGCATGTCGACAACCGCAATCAAGTCTGCCGCGTTTTCGCTGATGAGTCTGAAGAGCTCTTCCCGCTGCATCCATTTGCGGCGAATTCTGTGTATCTGCAATTGCTGGTACAGGGTGTAAATGTCGAATATTAGAACAAGGCCCAGCAGCCCCCTCACGACCTACGGTAGAAAGAGGAAAGTAGATTGGTCCCTTTCGCTTCCTCCCAAACCGGGGATTAGAAACGAAGCGAGTCCAGCGGTGAGCAACAGTGTGACTGCAACCGCCGCGGACCACAGCCACCACTCGTGCTTCTCCATCTTGCGAAAATTCATCCAGAGCGTCTCAGGTGACACGTTGTTCTCGGCAGCCGCCCCATCACCGATTGTGGGGCTCATTGCTGATCACCGATTAGTGGCTGCTTCTCGTTCTTCCCTGAGGTTATGACAACACTGACCATGGCTACCTCTATGGGCAGGTGTGTAGCCGGTCAATTGTGCGAAGGCAGAGTTGACCCAAATGACGGTTCCGGTCTGATCGGTGATCACCACAGCGTTGGCCGCCGCCTCTAGTACTGCGGTCTGCAATTCAATCAGGTCTCGGGCGCGACTTGGCTCGGCCGGAAAGAAAGCGACATCTTGTTCGTTCTGCACTTACTAACCCCTGCGAGAGGGAGACACAGCGAGGACGGGAACTTGCGGAAGTTGATAGACCTCCGCTGTTCAGTCAGCCGACAACGAGAAGGGGAGAATTTAGCGGCCTTGAACTGACCTTAGTATGCATCTGTAACAGAGCTGAGCGACTCGAAATGATTGGTCTGTTTCCTGCCGCGCTCCCCCCTATATTCGCCAGCGATCGCGAGCGGATCACATTTCACGTGTCAGGCAGTGGAAAAGCAAAGCCCTCAGCCGTTGTGCGACCGAGGGCCTGTCTGAGGAAGCCGAGCGTGCCAGCAAGTTCAAAGACGAGTTTCTGTCGACGATGAGCCATGAACTCCGCACGCCGCTCGATGCCATCCTGGGATTCACGGAACTGCTCACCGACAAGCGCTACGGCGAAATGAACGAGCGCCAGTCCCGTTATGTCAGCAGTTCTTGCTGCACCTTGAGATCGACACCAAGCGCGTGTAACAGCGTCGAATAGCTGTGCCGAAAGGTCCTTCGGAGAGATGCTCGTCAGTTCACATTGTTACCTACCAGACGGCCAGAAACATCGCTGGACGGATGCGTTCCCTGCCTCACGCTGGTCTCGATGGGCACGGCGTGAACTGATTCGACAACCGGCCCACGGAGCCCTTGCTGCAGATGACTCTTGGGAGTATAAAAAAGTACCCTCTCTGCGATACCGTCCGATGGCGCAGGGTCTCCACAGTGCGAGCCGTTTTGGGAGCGGTCATCGCGTTAACAATCGAATTCCCCTTCCTGTGACGTCCGACTCCTCTCGGTTGATCAGGTATTGATTCACGTCGCAGAGTAGCCGCTAGCCACATTCTTTTCAGACGGCCAAGAGACGATCAGCGACGGTATGCGCTGCCGATGTGTTAATCGGATCAGAAAGAGGAGAGAGTAATGAGGTCCTGCCTCTTCGATAGCTCCATCATAGCGACCGCTCAGCAAGCAGTTGAATTCGTCAGCACTATTCTCGAATCTTCGACCGAGTACTCCGTCATTGGTGAGGATCTGAACGGAAAGATCCTGTTCTGGAACCAAGGCGCCCGGCGAACGTGCTGATGTTTAGGGATTCTACATTCAGATGAAAATCCCTGTTCACAAGCCTGAACTGAAAAAGCTAGATGGCTCCGCCACCAAGTCCCAATTTCATAATTTAGAAAGCGTTAAGAGCGCAGAATCAATGTTCCGCGGGCTGTTGGAGGCAGCACCGGATGCCATAGTCATCGTCAACCAACAAGGCAAGATCGTCCTGGTGAACGCGCAGACCGAGAAGCTGTTTGGCTATAGACGCGAAGAGCTGCTAAGTCAATCTGTCGAGAGCCTAATTCCCGAACGGTTCCGAGGGCGACACCCCGGCCACCGGACTGGGTTTTTCGCTGATCCCCGGGTGCGCCCGATGGGGGCGGGTCGGGAGCTCTTTGGTTTACGCAAGGACGGCACAGAGTTCTCCGTTGAGATCAGCCTGAGCCCGCTGGAGACCGAGGACGGTGTGCTGGTTTTCAGCACTATCCGCGACATTACGGAACGCAGGCGAACTGAAGAGGATCTTCGGAGGGTGGTTGCAATCGTAGAGTCCTCGCATGATGCCATCATCGGTGAATCACTCGAAGGAAATATTCTGAGTTGGAACCTCGGAGCAGAGCGACTTTACGGCTACTCCGCGGCGGAGGCTCTTGGGAAACCGCTAAGTATCCTTGCTCCGCCCAACCAGGCGACAGCAATCCTGGAAGTCCTCGAGAAGGTGAAGCAGGGTGAGAGACTGGAGCAATTCGAAACTCTCCGCATGAGAAAGGACGGAAAGCAGATCAACGTGGCACTAACCGTGTCTCCGATCAAGGATGCAATCGGGAAGATTGTCGGTGCTTCAATCATCGCTCGCGACATAACCGCGCGCAAGCGAGCCGAGGAGGCGCTCTCGAGAAGCGAAGCACGGGCCCGACGCCTGATTGATTCAAACATCATCGGGATAGCGATAGGCGATCTCGATGGAAGGCTGCTCGATGCGAACAATGCCTTTTTGAAGATCGTGGCATACACCCGTGCTGACGTTCTCTCGGGAAAGATGCGCTGGGATACTATGACTCCTCCTGAGTATCACAATTCGGACCGACAAGCGGTTGACCAGCTGAGGAATGCGGGAGTTGCTGCTCCCTGGGAGAAAGAATTCTTCCGCAAAGATGGCAGCCGCGTTTCCGTATTGATCGGTGTCACCACCCTCGCGACGAAAGAGGAGGATATCGAGTGTATTTCATTTGTCATTGACATCAGCGAGCGGAAGCAATTGGAGGTACAGCTGCGCCAGGCGCAAAAGATGGAGGCGATTGGCAGGCTGGCGGGCGGTGTCGCGCACGATTTCAACAATCTGCTCGCGGTCATCCTCGGGTATTCGGATGTGGTCCTTGATGCCCTCCCACCTGACCACCCTGCCGTCAAGAAAGTCGAGATGATCAGGAAGGTGGGCACCTCGGCCGCGGATCTAACTCGGCAGCTCCTCTCGTTTAGCCGGCAACAAATGCTCCAGCCGCGCGTCCTCAATCTCAGGGACATTGTTGAGGGGACCCAAGGACTGCTGAGCTGCCTGATCGGCGATGACATTCAGATGTCGACCTCCCTGGAACCGTCGCTGGGTTATGTGAAAGCTGATCCTGGGCAAATCGAGCAAGTACTCGTCAATCTCATCGTAAATGCCCGCGATGCGATGCCTCAAGGGGGCCGCGTAAGAATTGAAGCGCACAACGTGGTGTTGGACGATTCCTATGTGGAGGCGCATAAGCCGGTCATTCCCGGTCCGTACGTCATGCTCGCGGTCGAAGACGCAGGTTGCGGGATGGATCAAAAAACTCAGTCGCGTGTCTTCGATCCGTTTTTCACGACAAAAGAAGTTGGGAAGGGCACCGGTTTAGGTTTGGCGACGGTCTATGGAATTGTAAAACAGAGCGGCGGGTATATCTGGGTCTACAGCGAATTAGGTCAGGGAACCATCTTTAAGGTTTATCTCCCGCGAGTCGAGCAATATGCTCAGGAAACCGAGCCAACCGAACCGGTACAACTAATCACCCAGAACTGCGAGACAATCCTCCTCGCTGAAGACTCCGCATCTCTTCGCGAAATGGCTCGGGAATATCTCAAGAGCGTCGGCTATACCGTTCTCGAAGCGGCCTCAGGCGCGGAGGCGCTGCAGAAGGCCAGGGACTTCCACGGAACGATTCACCTTCTTCTGACCGATGTCATAATGCCCGCGATGAGTGGCCCCGAGCTAGCCGGCCAGATGACTTCATTACGTCCGGGGATAAAGATAATTTTCACGTCCGGTTACACGGACGATGCCATTGCCCGACAAGGGGTCCTCGATCCCGCCGTCCCCTTCATTCAGAAACCCTATCGTCCTAAGGCGCTCGCCCGGAAGATTCGAGAAGTGCTGAGGGGCACCTGAGGTTCTGCCAGGAAAGGTTGGCGTTCTTGTGGATGGCCTTCTCTAAAGCCTTTCGTCAGAGCGATTCCACTTACTCGTTGCGAGTGCACTGGCTCCGTACTTTGTTAGCAAACGAAATGGTCGAACTACATGATAGAACGGGAGGGGTATCCAAGCCGAGGGCGGCAGGAACTGTAGATCGGCCGTGGTAGGAGTGAATGCAAAAGCAGAAAGGCAGCGGACTTTGTCTTTGAGGGACCTGGCGAGGCGAAGGAAGAAGATGGCTCTTTCGTGGAGCGGGCGTAAGTCGAAGATGTCGGATGATAACCATCGCTGGACCTGAGCGGCGAGCGTTGCGATGACGGGCTCGTCATGAATCCTCGCCGCGACTTTCGAAGGCAGTTCCGTACCCGCCAGGTCGTACGCAAGGGCCAGGCCTAGGAAGAGCATCAGGCTGCTTCCCTGGCCTTCGGCTTGATCGAGGATTCGCGTCCAGTCCATCGGCGGTTGACCTGCGATGAGCCCAGCAATGTCGCAAATCCAACTCAGTCGTTCCCAAAGATGCTTTGAACCATGCACACAGAGAACGATGAGCAGGTCTTCTCGTGAAATGGTGGGCACTCGCCTGCCTCCCAGAAGCAGGTGCTGGATACGCTCCCAGAGCGGCGCGTCATCCAGAGCGAAGGAGAGGTAGCGAGGGAACATCCGCCAGTGAACATCCAACTGGATTCCAACCGACGGATAAACAAAGAGATATTCGTTACCATAATCAATGAGCGCTGGTTCCAGTGTCAGGCAAAAGCTCGGCGGCGACTGATACCCTTCCGCATTCAGCAAAACTTTGAGCCTCGGGACGTCCTGCTCGTGGACCAGGATGTCAAGGTCGGCCGAGCGTCGCAAGGAAGGATTTCCGTACGCCATGGCTGCTAGAAGCGGGCCTTTAAACACGATGACCGGAATTCTATGTGCTTCGAGCAAACCAAGGAGGCGAATCATTTCCTGTGCAAGAAGAAGATTGCGTTCCGAGTTAATTCGGAAATAGTTGTGGAGTTCAGTCAATACGGCCGGAGGCACAGAACCGGCGCACGACTGAAGGTGCCAGTAGAGCAACGGAATCATTCCGTGCCGGCGGGCTGCCCGCAGGAAGAATTCCCAGTCAATACCGCTGCGCAGCAGGCCCTCGATCGTATCTTCACTCTGATCAGTGAACTGGTGGCGCGCGCACGCAGTGAGAAGCGCGAGTCCGCGCACCATGCGTTTGCCGGTGTCAGTTCCCGTAACGCTCAGCGGCATCGTTGTTTATCAATTTTGCCAAGTTGGACAGCTCCGAAAGATCTGGGCGCACTTGTAATCTCCGGACGGAGACGGACTTGAGCACGTTCACGCACTGCCGAAAGTGCCCTGGAGCAGCTTTACCCCGGATCAACCGGGTTCCATAGGAGTGCCGCAGGAGTTCGACAAACGCCTCCTGCGGCTGCAGGGTTTCGATCTCGGTGCGTGGCCCCTTAGCGAGTATGTAGAGCAGGTGGAGCGGAACTGGATCCAGCGAGAATCCGGAAGCAGCGTGGAAGGCGCGCTTTTCCACGCCAGAGTGAAGCCTGGGAGAAGATCCCGGATTGCGCCCCAGAGAGGCGAGCGCATCTGGCGAAAGATTGAGCTGCGGATATGAAGGAAAGACCAAAGGAGCAGTGGCAGTGGTTTGGACCGCTACCACGTCATCGGCCACCAGCGGGTGCCCACATTTATGCAGGATCGCCGCGACGGTCGACTTTCCTGCTCCCTCTTGTCCGAGAAATGCGACGACGGCTCTATTCATCAATACCGCGCTGGCGTGGAGGATCAGGAGTCCACGCTGGTGAAGCAAGACGGCCAGGGCGGGACCCATGAGCAGCGCTCGGATCACACCTTCTTCGACAAGCGGCGTAGGCGCGATGGTTACCTCACGCCCTTCCCGGACGCGGAACCGCACAGTCCCTTCCCAATTGAGGTACATACCGTCCTCAAGTGCCCGGAACGAGAATCCACCGGCTTCCCAGGCGCCGGGGAGTGAATGCAGCTTGCCGAAACGGATGACGACGTCTTGACGGGCGCCGCTATCCTCAAGCCCAGGCAGGGTCAGTTCGGAGTGAATACCCAGACCGTAAATGACACAAGCAAATATAAGTGCGCCTCATACTGGAACGGTCAAGCGATTCCGGAACCCGTGATGCCATCCGCGGTACTCGTTCCAACTTTCTGCGTGATTTCCGTCAGACTGCCGTGAACGGTGACCTGCGGCTTGGAATAGGGTCGTGATTTATTTTCCTGGGCTTTCTCGCCACACTGTTTCTTGTTTTCATCCATGATGTGCGCCTCGTTGTTTAAGTTCGCGCTGCTCTTGCAGCTACGGTCCTCGGACCCATTTGGTCTACTTCTGAAATGTCGTTCACCTCATTTCGCGGCACAAGTGTGCGACGGGAGTCCGCTTGCTGCAGCCAAGTTTGAAGAGTTGCTGCCTGCCACAACGACAGGACAGTGCGCTTGCTCTCCGTGGAAAGGCTTTGTTGGTAGGTGCGGTCAAGCGCTTGATGGTCTGCGTATTGCCAGATCGGCAAAGCCGCGTTCCCGAGCATCTCTTCGATAAGCTTCGATTCACAGGCGAGCAGGCTGCGGAAGAAATTGGCACCCAGGTCGGCCTTTCCGCCCCGCCACTGGATTGTTTCCGGAAGGATGCCGGTCATCGCACGCCGCATCACCATGCGAGTCCAGCCCCGGAAAATCCTTTGCTCGGCGGGCAGGGCAAGGCAATACTCGACCAGGCGCTTATCGAAAAATGGATATCGCGGTTCGATGGAAAATGACTTCGCGGCGTGGTCCGCAACCTCAAGGACATAAGGGATGAGTCCTCGTGTGAGTCCGAAAAAATGCTCCCCCCTGGCCGTCCGAGGCAGTTGCGGGTTGGTATGTTCGAGCGGCTTCCAGCCTATCCGGCGAGCAAATTCAGGATTCAACGGAGGCCTCAAGCCGATTGCGTTTGACCGGCTGCCGCGAATCGCCTCTCGCATCCGCCAAATGGATCGGGGGATAAGTGGTTGAAGAACGCGACCTCTCAGAATGTTCCGGGCACGAAGCTGGAAATTGCGTGACAGGCCACGAATTTCACTGGCAAGAGAGATCCAGCGTCCCTTGAGAAACAGTTCGGGCAGGATGCCGATTCCATGCGAAACAGTGAGGTCGCCATCGAGCCCGTCGAAAAGGACGTGGATATTCTGACGGTTGGCCGCTCGGTAGAGGGCCCAGTGAAGAAAGAGGTTAGGCGCGTAGAAAGGCTGGTCCTGGCAAGCCAACATCGCGGGGAGATCGTGCAGGGGGCTGATGTTTCCCGATTCAACAAATTCCGCTTCGATTCCACCGCCGTCGAGAACGGAGTGAATGTACGGGGATTCGTCGCTCTCCGGCACATCGCGAAAAACAGCGGAAAAAGAATGGAGCTCGCGGCCGGGATTTTCCGCCAGTATCTGCCTGGCCGCGCAAACAATCGAGGACGAATCCAAACCGCCACTGAGCAGGGAGCCTACGCGAGAAGCGCTGGACAGGCGAACCCGGACAGCATCCATAAAGATGCTGCGAAACTCTTCCGCATACTCCTGATCGGAACGGTGGCGGATTTCGCGAGCAGGGTCGAGACTCCAATACCGGTGAAGCCGGACTGCGCCGCAGAGGAGTGTCAAACTGTGCGCAGGGGAAAGACGCAGGATGTCTTGATAGAAAGTAATGGATGTATCGTGCAGGTCCGCGGCCAGGAATTGCGCGATCCGCAATTCGTTCAGGAGGCGTGGCACTTGCGGCAAAGACAGCAGGGCCTTGATTTCGGAGGCGAAAAAGAAACCTTGGTTCGAACAATAGTAGTAGAGAGGTTTGACGCCGAAATGATCTCGTGCGCAGAATAGGGCCCGCCGCCGCTGGTCCCAAATGGCAAAGGCAAAGTCGCCGAGCAGCTTTTCCGGGCAATGCTCACCCCAACGCTCGTAGGCCCGCAGGATCAGCTCGCTGTCCGTGGTCTCCTGGTGTGGGTCAGAAACCAGATCCAAAGAAGCCAAGAGTTCATCCCGGTTGTCGATCCGAGAGTCTGCGGTGATGGCAAGTTCGCCGGTTGGATTCAAAGCGGGGAGCGATTCGTGTAGCGATTCGCTGGTCGTCCATAACATGCAGTGTCCCAGTCCAACGGGCCCCTCGCTCCACCCACCGGCTCTGTTCGGCCCGCGGTGGTGCATGGCAACTAGCATCTTCGAAAGGTCGTTGGGGTTCACTGGCTTGCCATCTGAAAAACAGATTCCGGCGATAGCGCTCATGTTCCGTTCACAGCTACTGGATGCAGTATCCTGTACAGATCGAGATCTGCTCGATTTCCAGTTAAAATTCGGCCATGCCTTTCGACCCACGCATGAGCTACGAACTGTCCGTCTGCTTCTAGTGCAACAGCGATCCTTAGTTGCGTTTGGCAGCCCTGTTGACCTAGCAACACTTGTACGGCGAGGGCCCGAACCAGGCAGCTGCTGCCCCCTGCTATGTGACAGCTGAGCACCTCGACAGCCTGAATGACTCGATAAGGGGAGTAAGACCTCGACGGATATGAGCCAATCCTCGTCTTCTTCAGACCGCGCACGACACACAACACGGCAGGGAAAGGGAGCCAGCGCAATCCCAGCTTGATCGTCACGAGCAGCAAACCCGCCAGAAGCAGGAGCTTCTGGTCCGCAAAGCGAAGAGCGAAAAACCTACGTAGTCGCTTCAACTGAAATCTCCACCAGCCCCAGCGCGGCCAATTGCTCGATCAATTCCAGGAGGTCGAGTGTCAAGCGGTCTGATTCGACACAGAATTCCTTCAGCAGCAAGTCCCGGACTTCACTGACTCTCTTGCGTTCTTCGAGGAGGTGCCATACCCGCGCCGCCACCGCATTCAAGCCATAGTAAACGCCGTCCTTGAGACTCAGGATCGCCGCTTCATCCTTATCCAGGTCGGCGAAGAGCAGTTCGTCTCGGAGCAAAACCTTTGAATCTGCAGAGATCATTGTCGTCATTTAAGAGAGCCGCAAATTGTCACGAGCCAATGGCTCAAATGACGTGCGGGGTATCGATTTCGCCACGAAATCTGCGGCAAGCGGAGAAACAATTTATGGTTGTACCTGTTCTACGCGTTGGAGAAAAACAGATTTGAAGGGGAACGTCACTTTCACTGTACCCTCAAGCCCGATGAACTGCAAGCAAAAATGTCAACATGCGTGAACATCCGGGCTTTATACGGTCATTTGATTCGAAGCCGGCCCCGTTCGTCGTAAGTCGGCACCAGATGGGAGTGATTCGAGCTGTGCTCGGCAGCATCTTCATGGGCAGCGGAATCGCAGCCATGCATTACACAGGAATGGCGGCCGCCAGTTTTACGGCCTCCCCATCGGTTCATGGGAAGCAATGACGCGCCATAAACGTGTCTTCTCTGAGCGTTGCCGGTTTCACTATCGTCACCCTGGCGGTCCTAGGAATCGCTCTTCTCACCTCGTTGGCGGATCGGCGCGCCAATCAGTGTGTTTGCGCGAAGGCCGTCCGCGAAGTTAGGTTGCAGGAGGTCTCGACCGCAGGCGGCACACGGCGTGCGCGCAACTTCGCATTGCGTAATTGGTTCTCAAGCCCTCACACGTGAATACTCCCCACTCGTAGTATATTGGACACCTGTCTGCAAGCCGAGCTTGAGCCCGAATGCGCCCGGTATAAACTTTAATTCCCTTCCAAAAACCGGCGCGCGGCTACAGGCTGCCCCCTTTTCAGCCTTCAGGGTCGTGTCCGGAATAGAACTTCCATTCCTAACCTGGTGTGAAACGAAGATGAAATGGCACTTGTTCGGGAAGATGCCAGTCGCGCTCGGTACAGCGCCTGCGCTTCTTCTCCTCGTCGGTGTTATTTCAGCCGATAGGCGGCATTGGTGAAGGCGGGGGAAGACAAGCTGTTTCGCTGCAAACTGGAGAAGGTATTGGGCCAATCCGTGGAAAAGCAGGTCCAAAGGAAGGAGCCCTGGTTATGAGCCCGAAAGACCAAAACTCAAAGAGCTTTGGGCCCCGAAGTCAACACGGCCTGACTGGTTCTACGATCGATTTGGCACCGAACTCCGCGGCCATTCGAGATGATCACGCGGAACCCAAACTTTTCGATGGCTCCATCGTCAGCACTGCTCAGGAGGCGGTCGAATTCATCACCAATATTCTCGAATCTTCAACCGAATACTCCGTTATCGCAAAGGACCTCTC
>Ga0066680_10000429_pt1 | contig 14042 bp, 11 predicted proteins | sample GraSoiAngelo_129_FD_62297 | JGI IMG/M metagenome (GOLD analysis project Ga0066680, IMG submission 62297) | Grasslands soil microbial communities from the Angelo Coastal Reserve, California, USA - 14_0927_12_40cm | ecosystem: Environmental > Terrestrial > Soil > Grasslands | place: USA... | reverse complement strand
CATTCTAGATGGGTTGCATTCCACGGCGAAAAACTCGGCGGACTCCGCCGGAGTCCGAAAACCGGACCTGGCCGGATGGTCGTTTCGATGACCTGCGGAAGAGCGTAAGTTCGGGGTTACGCGTAGAGAGAATGAAGGCGCGAGGGCGCTTGGCGCAGGGAACGGCCACTTTAGCCGGGAGAAATATCGGGATCTGCCGAAAAGCATGCGGGAGGATAACATATTATCATCTGGTTAGCAAGAGGACTTCATTATCTGGTCAGTATTCTGATGAAGGAGCGACTGTTCGAACGATCTGAACGTTCGAATCTGTTTTCCCGTGACATATCGTTCGAATAAATGCCGGTTAGAGTTCGCCGCGAAAGGCTTTTGACCAAAGGAGCGGTTCGGTTACGCCTCGGTTTCGCCGAAAGCGTTCTCTACCTTGCACCTAAAAAATAATTAGATAGCCGGAGATAAGCCTTGACGGTCCTTAGCCGATTGGCGGGCACACATTCGAGAAAAGCTCAGCCGGAAGTAACAGCGCTTCCTGTTCCAAACAAGCATTGTTGCTGTCAATAAGCGCGATCACGCGGCGGACTTCAACGAGCTTGGTGCGTCTGAGATTGGCTAGCAACGTTCGATTGTTAGGCTTTTTGAGAATGCTGTGGTTGGAAAGACGACTAAACCGTTCCGGGAGGTCATCAGGAAAATAGAGGCGTACACGAGCACCGAGGCGCGTGCGCAAACGCGTGAATTCATCCATTCCAACAGGATCATAGTCAGGCAGGTGAATCAACGAAAAATCCGGGGTGGCATTCGACTCAAGCCACTCAATCAGGCGGCGCGAGATGCGCCCGCGATGGGACCAAATAACTAGATCGGCGGGCAGGTGTAGTCGTTCGAATTGAGTGAACACCGCCGGATTTTCGACCACGGCACAACTTCCGCGCATCGCGTAACGACCACTAAGTAGAAATGAGAAAACGCCGTGCTCAGATGACGCCAGCGCTGCGCCGACTGGCTTCCCATCTTTCAGTAGTGCCTGTTCGGACCATGCCCGAACAGAAAGGATTTCTGGAGTGTTACTTGTAAACGTTTTCGAGTCGCGGAAGCGGGCAACGCCCGCTGTTCGGCTCATCTCGTCGTCGTTAATCGGTGTGTCGGGGAAAAAGTGTCCGATAAACTGGCGAAGTGCTGTGTTGTCGAGAAGGACCAAGCGCCGACCGCTGCCGGAGCGCTGTTCGACCACCACGCCAGCATCTATCAATGGCTGGAGGGTTCGAACTAGCGAGTCGCTGCACGTTGTTTTGGGGAGGCCCCCTTCTACGAGGAGGCTCATCATACGCGCAAGGATGCGTTCCTTCGCGTTCATACGGCAGCATTGCGAACTTTGATCTCGATACGATGTCGGTGACGCAAGACAATTCTGCCCTTTTGGGGCTGAAGAAAGTAAAGGGCATCCACTTCGCTGACAGCTTCGGGAGCGGCCGTGATAGCTATGAATCCTAGTTGCCTGGCCGTGTGGACAATCGCTTGACGGTTCACCGGGTCAAGTGTCTGAATTTCATCTAGGAAAAAGGGCACAGCACAGTCGTCTCGCCGCAGTTGATTTTTCAATAACAGCAAGTTGAAAAGGACTTTGATGGCAATGGTAGTACCGTGTGACTCGATCTGCCGAAAGTCGTGGTAGGTATGGCGCTGGTCATCTGTACCGGTGACGGTGAAGGCCAGAGTGAAAAGGCTCGCAAAACGAATTACCGGGTTGTCCTGAAGTCTTCGGCGAAAATTTGATATATCGGACTGTTGTTGGGGATCGGAATCGAAGAGACCGCCGGGCTCGAAAGCTGCCAGACGCTTGATCCAACCCACCAAATCGCTGTATTCAACGACCTCCAACTTTAAATTTTTTAGGTGCGAAATTTGCACTTTTGAAAATGCCCGGTTGATTGTATCTGCCGCGCTGCGGACGTGATCGAGATTTTTCAGGACGAGATCGAATGTTCCCCTCAATACGTGGATATGGGCGTTCCAGTCACGAGCGAGCGCTTCTTCCTCCTCGCCAAGCGCCTCAAGTTCGTCCTGGAGCGCGCTGATAGTTTGGAAGTCATCGGCGCCACGAAATTCGTCACCGAACAGTGCTTCAGTGTGAATCAAGAGATTGGTTATCTCGTCGCACATTTTGTTTTGCTTTTCTTGCTGCCGAAGGTAGAGCGTTATAGCGTGATCGAAATCGTCCGAAATGCCTTCGGCTACTCGTGCCTTGGTTGAAAAATCAGGAAAAGTGCAACTATTTAGATTTCCGATCACTCTATCGAACGCACTCTCCTGCTCGCGGATGGAACGTTCTGCCAGCGCCCTTGCGTTTTCGGCGAGTTTAGATTGTGCGATGAGTCTCGCGATTCGTTCATTTGCAGCGGCGATGCAAGTTTCAATCTTTTCTAGTTCGGAGCGGAGGTGGGGTTCGTTTTCTTTAGCTTTTTGGTATTCGTCGAAGTGGAACAGTTCATTCCTTTTCATCTCAACTTCTGCTTGTTTCACTCGGCGTTGCCCTTCCAGCATCTCGCGCTGTTCAATCGCGGCAAGTATGGCATTCCAGCGGTTCAGCGTGGATCGGTAGTCGGCCAATTTCTCGCGAGCGGTTTCCACATTTTCCAGGCCCGATAACGATTCTGTACCTTTGGGGAGAGGGAACGACACGCTGGCATCTTTATAAGCCCCATCCGTCGTTCGAGCTAGCAGGCCATTTAACTTGGCGAGTAAGTCTTGCTGCCGTGAAACAGCGACCCCACCTGCACCCATAGGCATTTCAAGAAGATCGCGACTGAGAATGGAGAAAAGTGTGTTTATGGCGTCATCTTTGAAGTACTTGCGAAGCGCGCTTACGACAAGGCGGTCAAAACGCGTAACGACTTGATCCTTCTGCTTGACCAAACCGGTGAATACATCGACGTTGCGCTTGGCTCTTTCGCGCGACTCCCCCTCAGCATTGGCAAGTTGCGTTTCGAGTGCGCGAAGGTCCTGCGTCAAGTTGGACAGCGCCGCCTGTTCCAAAGCGACCAGAAATGGGCCAAATTCCTTGTCTCGGTCTTCGATGTTCTTGATCTGTAAGCCCAGTTGACCTTTCTGCTCTGAGAATGTCGTCACGTCGTTTCGCCGGTCGGTCAATTCCGCCTCAATCAGCGCTAGCTTTTTCTCTTGTGCAGATTTCTCCTCTTCAAGCTCTGTACGCTTTCGCTTGTGTTCCGCTTCAAACTTCTGTCGTTTGGCGCGCAAATCTGTCCAGCGCCACACCAGTTCGCCGCGTAAGGCTTCGCGTTCGGCAAATTTGTCCACAAGCCGCTCCACGAGCGGCCTGTTCTTTTTGAACTTTATCAATTTCTCGCGCCGCGCGAGGATGCGGTCGTAGTCATCACCGAACAGTGCGCGGGCATCGAATGCGATCCGCTCAGGCGGAATATCGGCGTGCATCAATAAGCGGTCTCGCATCTCCTCCTGTGTGATAGCACTTAACGTAAGCAGATTTTTCAGGGTCTCGCGGAAATGGTGATACTTATCCGCGTCACGCAACGCGACAATACCAAGCCCGCACCCACCGCCGCCGACGGCGGGCAGCAGCAATTCTCTTTGCTCCTGAGCATTTTTGATAACGCGGAATTGTTTCGCGGCAAGACGCGTGTTCACATCGCGCGGTTCGCGGACTTGATTCTTCGTGTTTAGGAAGTCCGCGGCCACAAACGGCCCAGCGTAGAAAAATCGCTCTGGATCACTGCCGCTGGCCTTGCTCTGGCCCCGCCAAGCGATTACACATTGTCCGGTCGCACCAAGGCATTCGAAGAGGATGTAACTATATTGACTTGGAAAATAAAACTCGCGGGTTTGCTCTGCATCGTAAGAACCGAAGTACATGTGCCGTCGGTCGTCAAGATAAAGAAATTGCAGCGTATTGATCAGCGTGGTTTTGCCCGTGTTGTTTGGCCCAACAATTTGCAACGCACCTTTGAGTTCGACCTCGGCGTAATCGTAGCGACCTGATCGGATGAGAATTAGTCGTTGAGGTCCCGTTGGCATGGGGAATTGAGATCAGGTCTCCACCGGTGGATTGGCTGTCGCCTGAGCTGTCTGTGCGGACTGCGTAATTTCGAGGCACTTCGATAACACTCTGTGGAATGGGCGGAGAAATCGGAATTCATCCTCACCAATACGCCTGATCCAGCCGATGCGCTCCATTTGATTAAGCAAGGTGTTTATGTGACCCATGTCGAACACTTCCACATCCCGCAGCAATGCAGCATAGCGATCCATGCTCAAATGCGGCAGCGCAGTTATCAAGAAGGATTGGTCGAAGATGAATTCCTCGATGGGTCGCCCCTGATTAGCGGCATGGTCAACGATGATATAGGAAAACGCGGCGATGCGCGGCAATGTGTCTGGCACAGTCTCAGGGTTGTCCGGCTCGAAATAGAAGAACTCGCGCGGGTGCCGAACGAGCTTGAGACCAAGCGCATCGAAGTAACGGGCGTAATCGTCGTATCGTTCACACAATGCGGAGAATTGTTCGTCGTCTGGACCGAGATGGTAGCCGCGCCTTAGACGGTCAAAGATACTCGCGAGATGAGGAAGCTCGCTCATGTGGAAGCCAGAATAAGAGGGGATGCCGTGATTTCGCCATCATGGGTCGCGTATGTATGCTGCGACTCGTCAATGAAGGTAGCTTGAAAGTCGCGATGAAATACCAACAATCCGAAGGCGGCGACTATTTCCGACGTGTCGCGCTCTGGATATGTGTTTACCAGCCATCCCAGCAAATCCGCGAGCGGCACGATACTCCTCACTGCGTCCGGCAGCGAATCCAACCACCTCAAACGTAGCAATGCGAGGGGATTCTCCTTCTCCGTTGTAAATTCTAAAAAAGGTGGAGCTTCTGGCGAATATTCGATGATGCGCCGCAACGCTAACGTAATCGCCGCATCACTGGGTACATTTTGGTAGCGTTCCATGGCTATGCCGATGAGGTATTGACTGCCCCATTTTGCCAAACCTTCCGCCTGCAACTTCTCCAGCGCTCGGGCTGCGCCCTCGGCAATAAAGCTTGAACGTCGTAGCGATTCATAGAGAGGTTGAATTTCCTTGCGGCATTGCGTGAAAACGCGAAGTGCGTGCACCCCCACAAGTCGTAGGAAACGCAGATTGCGAGCGAGTGCCGGATGGTCGTTGAACAGGGCTTCCTCACGCGCGCGATGGAGCAGACGTTCGGTTTCTTCAAATGCGGCACGCAACGGCCCGTCGGCGCGAACTATTTCAATCATCGGCTCGACGTAACGCTCCATCCAATGGACTATGCGCTGATACTTTTGGCGTACCGAAACACGGGAACGTTCCGTCTTATAACGTGCCACTTCTGTAAGAATTGCGTGTTGCGTCTCATTGAGGTCGGCATAGATGCGGCGGAGGGTCTGGCTGATTTCATCAAAGGCGAGGGCTACCTGTTGAGTGTCTTGGTCATCAAGTGAGCGGTCAAGACGCTTGGTGGTTATTTCGAGCGATGAAACGTAACCACGAATCATCTCAGGTGTTGCAGCATTGGCCTCGTTCGCCAGATAGGCGAGCAGCCTTGCTACAGGTTCAGCCATGAGATAGAACTCGCTGCCCGGCTCCGTAGGAACAAGAATCTGCAACTCGCGTAAGCGTCGCCACGTAGTTTCGGGCAATTCCTCGATGGCTGGATTACTACGAACCAGGCGGATAGTTTCGAACTCAGAGATTTCTCCATCGTGCTCCGCCAATTTACGCAGGAGGTATGTATGGCTTGCGCAGAAATTGAAGAAGCTTTGCGGGTTAATCTTCATGCTTAATTAGTCAGTCTGCAATTTGTGGGCAGAAGTCATACGCTGGATTCTGCCCATTTTTAGGTCATTTGAAAAGCCTTCAAAATGAGCGGAGCCAAGGAAACCGTGTGTAGGTTGCAAACGGGCGGAATGATGAGTCCCTTGCGGAAAACAGTAGTAAGGTACGAGTCCTTCTCTTTGAGTGTCGCGCGCCTAACACCTGCAATCGAAGCCGGCAGAAGGAGCGTTTAAAAAGTGGACTTGTGATTCCTGCTTAGCAGGCAAAGGTTAGCAGGGGGGCACTTTGGTTTTTTTGCTGGCGAGGTCGCGCAGCCAGGCGCTGATTGCGGTGGCCTGCTCGGCGGCCATAGTTTCAAAGACCACGCCCATCCCGAAAATTCCCATGCCGTAGCCGGAATGCATGTAGATCACTTTGCCGGGCAGTTCGCAGGTGTTGATGCCATTGGAGATGCGCAGACGCAGTTCGGTGCCGATGGGAATGGGCTCGAGCGTATCGATATAGCATCCACGCGAGCTCAATTCGGAGACCTGTGCGGGAACCGACGTGCCGTCGCGCAGGGTCGCTTCAGCCTCTGCGAAAAAGGCGAAACGCGGATTGGCGCGCCTGACCGCGAAGGAAGTTTCACTCATATGGCACCTCGTTCAAGGAACTTTGTTAACGCCGCGAAGCTCCTGATGCCCATGACGTTCGCGGCGGTCGCCTGTATGTTTCCATTTTATGGAAGCGCCATGCCAAACGTCCAGAGTTACCCACTTCGGATTGCCGAGATAGGTAACTGGCTTTGCGTACAGGCCGTTGCGTGGAGACGTTCAGGTAGGAGCAATTTGCGGTCCAAAATGCCGCGGGCGAATACTGAAGCAATACACGCCGGGGCAGCCGGTGTTGCCAACTTCCCAGAGAGATTCTTCGCTTCGCTCAGAATGACACGGAGCCTCAGTGCGAAGTTATTTGTGGCGAATGTCTTCCGGAGCGCGTTGGCGGTCGAGCGGCAGCACCTGCAGATGCCATTGCACGGGGATGGACTCCGGCAAGAAGCAAATCTTGCTGTCGCATGCCTGGTACTCGATTTTTCCCATAATCGCCAGGGTTTTGCCGTCGGTGCCCAGCGCGTTGCTGAAGTCCGCCGCGGAGCTGACCCTGACATCCTGCCGGATGCGGAATGTACCCGCGAAGACAGGTACGCTCTCTTTGATGGCCGGCAAATAGAGGATTTTTGAGGGCGGGTAAATCGCGGGTCTTAATTCAAATTGGGGCTCGGTCTCTGACGGGGGACCGATCAGCAATTTGATGGGCTTATAGTCCCGAGTCCCCGGGGCGTACACATGAACGTCGGGCGGAAGCTGCACTTCGGCCGTCAAGGTGACGAGTCCTCCCGGGAAGGCCGTGCGGTCGGACTGCTGGAGCGTGAGGTGCAGGTGCGGAGCTTCGGCCGTGCTGGCTACTTCCTCGCCTAATTCAGGAAAAAGTTTGGCAATCACGTTATTACCGGAAAGCCGCTCTCGATATTTGGCCTCGAAGAATTTCTCCCGAATGACGCCTTTCGTATCGAGGAAGAAATATCCGGGGCGCGCCATGCCCTTGAACTGGCCGGTCGCTTCGGTATTCAGGACTTGGTAGGCTCGAATGGTTTCGGAATTGGGATCGGCTAACAAGGGAAAGTCAATCTTCCGCCGGTCCGCGAAATATTTCAGGATTTCGGGGCTGTCGTAACTGATGGCGGCCAGCCCGATCCCCTGCTTCGCAAATTTGGCTTTGGCGTTCTGCAGCTCGACCAGCTGCCCTTTGCAGTAGGGTCACCAGTCGGCGGAACGGAAGAACAGAAGCACCGTGCCGTTCGGTCCTTTTAGCGTTTCGAGTGTTTGTGGCGCGCCAAATTGGTCGGGGGCGGAAAAAGCCGGCGCCTTCTGGCCCGCGGCGAGTCCGATGCCGGTGAGCAGCTTAATTGATGCAACGCGAATGGTATCGCCGTCGAGCGCGCCCTCGACGGTTACGCTATCTCCCAGGTGACCGGCGGCCGGGTCTTGCGGATCGAGCTTGAGCACGAGCCGGAGGGTATCGCCGTACAAAGCTAGCTTGGCGCCGGGAACATCTTTGGCGGTGCATTTGGCAGCCTCGGCGAACGCTTCGTCTACGCTGCAATTGCTGTTTATGATGACCCCGGACCACGATCCCGAATTCGTCATGTCCTTGTTCTGGGCCTCGGCGAGAGTGGCCGCGCCTAAAAGCACCAATGCACACATCAAAATGTAGTTTGATAGATTCCAGGGCTTCATAGGCGACTCCGACTTTATCACAGATTGCCGAGTCGATTTCAGGCCGGATGCAAGCCATTCGGCAAAAACCGATGTTATCAGAGTGGCTTGCGGTAAGCTGAACGCTGGGAGTGTATTAGCGGCAGATTCTAAAGAAGCAAGGGACTTGCTTCAGGTGTACGGGGTCTCCATCCACAATAACGACCTACATCTTCATGGATTCATTACGCACGATCTCATAGCGCTGAATAAGCGCAGCGACGCCCATTCGCCGGTCACCGTCTTCTGGGCCTTTTTCAACCCGAACGACCTTCCCTATGGCGCGTATAAACACTTCTGTCCCGCCGGTCACTTCGGCCGGCAGGGTCATGGTTAAGTCCAGCTCAGCGCCGGCAGTAAGACGGTTTTCGATGAGGAAGTAAACCCCACGAGTGGAAATGTCGCGAGTCTTTCCGCTACAAGCGTCTCGCTCTACCGGTACACGAATGAGGACCGGCAGGGAAAGATCATAGCGTCGTGCGGTGCGACGGTCGGTCATATCCCCCAGTCTCCAGCTGAACCACACTTATTATAGACTTGGGCCCCTCTGTAGAACGTGCAATTCGCCTTCCAGAGGCTCGGTAGTTGAGGCCGTAACTCCACCTCGAGTTGAGTGAGCGGCGATCAATTCCAGCCCAATCGAATCGAAACGATTAACATTTCAGTAACTTCACAAGAACAAAGGGGAAAGCGGAGGAGCATGAGTTTATCCGAGCGTTCCGACAGGGCGGCCATAATCCTCTACCGAAAAAAGAGAGACAAAAACTTTGCAACGGGGCGTACCAGAACTCTCGCATTCTGAGCGACTTTCGCGAATCTAATGCCTCGAATACGCAACAGATTGCACCTCTATCCTCAGCTCTCTTTCCCGACAGGAGCCAACGGCGGGGTGGTGGCCGGCGGCGTGGTCTGCGAACGAGAGCCTCTTCCAGCATCAAGGTTGAACTGCCGAATTTTATAGAGCAGCGCCTTATAACTGATTCCGAGCATCTTCGCCGCATCTTTGCGGCACCAGTGTGTCTTCTCGAGGGCATCGGCAATGGCCTCCGTCTCAGCCTCGTCCTTCAGGCCCCGCACCAGCGCCTTAAGGCCCTGTTCTCTTACCGGCGAAGGCTCCTCACGCGGGGAAGTGCGCTGCCGAGCAGCCGCCATTTCTACCAGTTCGCGGAAACTACCCTCGTCGTCTTCCAGGATGACGTAGCGCTTTACAAAATTCTCCAATTCCCGCAGGTTACCCGGCCAAGCGTAGCGAATGGCGGCTTCGATGAGGTGTTGAGACGGAGTGGGGAGCTCTTTCTGGAATTTTTCGCTGTACTTATTGAGGAAATGCCTGAACAGGAGAGGAATTTCTGTGGTCCTCTCTCGCAAGGGCGGAACGTTGATGGAAAGTACATTTAGTCTGTAGTAAAGATCCTCGCGCAGACGGCCCGACTTCATGGCCTCCTGGACCTCCACATTGGTTGCGGCGAGCACACGCACGTCGACGCCGATCATGTGACGCCCTCCGAGCCGCGAGTACTGATGGTCCTGAAGCACATGCAGCAGCTTGGCCTGCAAATGGGGACTCATTTCAGCGATTTCGTCGAGGAAAATGGTGCCCTTATTGGCCAGCTCAAACTTGCCCGGCTTCGAACGCACCGCCCCGGTGAAGGCCCCCTGTTCATAGCCGAATAATTCAGACTCGAGCAATTCGCCGGGCAGCGCGGCGCAATTGACCTTAATAAAAGGCTGATTGCGGCGAGTGGAGCGCATATGAATCATGCGCGCAACCACTTCTTTACCCACTCCGCTCTCGCCACAAATGAATACGGGCACATCAACCGGAGCGATCTGCAGGATTTGCTGGCGTATGCGAACCATCTGCGGGCTGGCGACCAAAAACGAAAGGTCCTCGGTCAAATGATCGCAATATTCCCGCAGGGCCTGGTTTTCCTTGCGCAGGTCCATTTTCTGCCTGCATTTCAGCATGGCCGCGTCGAGCTCTGCTTTTTCGAACGGCTTGGTGAGGTAATCTTGAGCTCCAAGGCGGATGGCCTCAACCACCGTCGTAACCTCGTTCGAACACGAAAGCATGATTACGTTCAGGGTTCGATCCACTTGCATCAGCCGGCGCAAAGTCTCCAGCCCGTTCATTTCCTGCATCAGGACGTCAAGAATGATGAAATGGGGACGCTCTCCTTGTTGCACAGACTCCAAGGCTTCCGGACCAGAAGCCACCGCAGTCACCTGATAGCTATCGACCTCGAGCAGTGTCTGCAGGTACTTGCGGATACTCGGTTCGTCGTCCACCACTAGAACGCGTTCTTTTTCACTCATTCCAGCCATCCCTCTTTCTCTCAGGCCGGTGTGCGCGGCTCATTGGCTATCAATCGGCAGCAGGAAAGTGAATGTGCAGCCCCGGCGCAACTCACTATCCACCCAGATTTTTCCTCGATGGGCTTGAATCAGCCGCTTGGCAATGGCTAGCCCCAGACCCATGCCGGAAGAAGATCGGTCCACGCGTACGAAATCTTCGAAAATTTCCTGATGATGCTCAGCGGCAATACCCGAACCGGTATCGCTTACGGCCACACGCACGCAATTGGGCTCATGATTACGTTCGCGCCGGCGGTCGGTGGAAGGCAGTTCTTTGGCGACGCGGCGCTCCCAGAAATGCAGATCGGCCCGCAGCGTTACGCAACCGCCAGCAGGGGTGTGCTTCAAGGCATTGTCGAGCAGATTGGCAACCGTCTGCTGCACCTTTTGATAATCGAATTTGAATATCGGCAGTTTTTCATCGAGCAGTGATTCGAGCCGCACGTGATTGCGCTGAAAAGCCTCGTGCCAACGCGTGGCCAATTCGGTCAAGCAATCGGCCAGATCATTGTCCCGCAAGTACAGCACGAGCTTGCCGCTTTCGAGCGTTGAGTAGTTCAAGAACATGGAAACAAGACGAACCAGCCGCTCACAACTATCCTTTGATTCCTGCAAGATGTCGCACTGCTTCTCATTGAGTTTGCCCAGCGAGCCCGAAAGTAGGAGATCGTAATAGCCTTTGATGACAGCGAGTGGCGTCTTCAGTTCGTGAGCTGCCGAGGCGAGAAAGAGGGTCTTCTGCCGATTCACCTCTTGAAGTCGAAGGTAGGCGGCGAGGAGGTTCCGGTAAGTGATCTCTCGCTCCTGCAGTAACGACTGAACAGTCGGCTCGATCGTTTTATCCACGGTTGCCGACTGCCCATTTCGTGCGGGTTCGAGCCTGAGCACGAGCCACTCTGAATTCGACAGCCGCTCCAGCCGCGCGCGGAGTCTTCCTGAGGCGGTCTCTAAGTGCAGATCCACCTCACTCTCGCCGCTTTCAATCTGACCGAGTAATACCTGGGGGTCCATCCGGAGGATGTCGCCGAACAGGTTTAAGCGTTTCCAGCCGACACTCTCGGGCAAGTCTAAAGCCTGACGCGCGCGATCATTGACCAGCAGCAGCGCGCCGCTGAGATTGGCAACTAAGGACGGGACTTCCAAGAGGTCCAGCAGGCTTACGGTAAGGTTCGCTGGAAGGGATTCGGTGATTTGAGTTTCGACAACAATAGCTTGCCGCAAATTCCTCTCCTGAAATGTTTTGTGTCTTGCTTTAAGGGGACTCGAGCAAGTCGCTTGCCGTCGAAACGTGCACATACTCGCAAACCATGCAGCAGAGTGTCAATGGTCAGGGAGTTTCATCTTGCACATAAGGGAAAATCCATGGAAACACTTTGGAGGGAAAAGTTTTTCTTCTCGGGATCTTGTTTGTAACCCTTTATCTTGCTTGGTTATATGGAAAAGAGAGCGTAGATAGGCCCACGCCCTGGCGAGGAAGAGTTAAGATAAGTACTAGGACAAAAGTACTAAAGGGAAGATTTTTTCCACTCAGGCAAGCCGATGTTGGGTTTAGCCCAGAAGAGTCGTCTCTGAAAGATGCCGAATCTACCCTTATTGTGAAAACTATTTCCCTCTGTCACACCTTCTTTTCTCGAAACGGAGGTGGCCAAGATAATCGAAGACTCAGCCGCTTTGGTTTTGCCGGACATCCTGCCGCAACGTGATGATCCAAAAATGGCCCCTGGCGTGCTACTTTTAAGGGGAACCAGTCTGTTATCCCAAATCCCCGTTGGGGTAAGCTGGGTTTTTGATCGGACCTGGACCGATGCCTAGCCCCAGTGACCCCACACAGGGTGTCACGCCAGCCGAGGAATCTTTTCTCGAATTGCTGGCGGAGACCCTCGAGAACCTCGACCGCCTACCGCGCGGCCAATTCCTGCAGCGCTTTTTCAAAACCATCGCTCAGCTGGACCTGAGCGAAAACGCCAGTTCGGATTATTGGGAACAAATCCTGGAACGCCGGCGGCAACTTGCCGATACGCTCGGCAAGCCGATTTCACTCAAGGCCGCTATGGTGGACGTGCTGGCCTCCTCCACTTATCTGCGTGTGCCCATCCTGATGGAGTATGAGGACCTGAAAAAATTGCAGATCAATGCCGCCACCGACCCACTAACCGGCCTCTACAATCGGCGGCTCTTCGAGGAACATTTCGAAAAAGAATTGAACCGGGCCCTTCGATACAACCAACACCTAGCCCTGATCGTTCTTGACCTGCATCAGTTCAAAGAGGTCAACGACCGCTACGGGCATCCTCAAGGCGATTTATTTTTGCAGACTGCCGCCGCCACACTGCGCAAATCGCTGCGAACATCGGACTACGCTTTTCGCATCGGCGGCGATGAATTCGCGCTTCTGCTGGTGCACTCCGATAGCGAACAGGCGAACACGCTGGCGCGCCGCATTCGCGCTAATTTCGGGTCCGCGGTGCAATCCATGCAGGCCAGTGTTGGATTGGGAATGGATTATGGAATTGCAGTATTCCCGGCGGACGGTGATCAGAAAGACGTTTTGATCCGCATCGCGGATCAACGTTTGTACGAGATGAAGCATCTAGAGCGCGGAGGCAAAGTACAGCAGCAGGCGCAGCAGCAGGCAGAGAAGGAGGCGCCACGGCAAGCGCCTCCTGCTGCAACGAAAACACCCTCTCAAGCCGTGGGTATTTCCGGTGCGTCTCCAGAGCCATCTGCCAGGCCGGCTATGGCCCCGGAGAGAAGCGAGAAGCGCAAATGGGAACGGGTTTCGCTGGCCGGAACTCGCGCCTACGCGCAATTGACAGATGATCCGCAACAAACGGCGCGAGTGATCGACCTGGGTTACGGAGGGCTCGCGCTGGAAATGGAAGGCTCCGCCGAAATAGGATCTCGCTTTTCAGCCGTGCTGCACGTTCCGATTCTCCCACCGGTGCGCGTTCTTCTAAAAAAGTTGTATCAGGTGCGAGCGAGCAGTGGCCAGCTAAGGGTGGGTTGCGCCTTTATCTCCTGATCGGTTTGGCATTGGTGTCGTTCGGTTCATTCGATCGATACGCGGTTTTGGCGAATCGCACGGGCCAGGAATAGCAGGGCCTGCTGCACGCGCGCAAGACCCAGGCTCCAACGCAAGCACGCTTGTTTCTGCCCCTCCCCGCGAGCAAACAGAAGGAGCCTCAAGCAAAATCCTTGTCGCCCTTCGGCCAGTTGCGCGGGCGATATATGCAGTTCCACACGCAGTGCCTCGCCTGGCTCGCGTTCGAGCAACGCAGCCAATCGGCGTGCCAAATCGGCATAGTGAGCCTCGTCGGGTTCGTCCGCGCCGCCGGAGACAATGAGATCAATGCGCGACGCAAACTCGATCGGCTCGGCGCCCGCACTTTCCGTGGCGGCCCATACCTTGCAGCCGAAAGTCGAGAACGGAGATTCGTCGGCGTTCAGGTTCAACAGAAGGCCGCCGAGGTTTGGGTACTGGCGAGCCACAGCGATGCGCGCGATTGCCCCTGGGTCTTCGCGAAGGTCGAGCCGTTCAGGGTGAGCAACGCTGCAGATCTCTCGATT
>Ga0066680_10000423_pt1 | contig 14091 bp, 14 predicted proteins | sample GraSoiAngelo_129_FD_62297 | JGI IMG/M metagenome (GOLD analysis project Ga0066680, IMG submission 62297) | Grasslands soil microbial communities from the Angelo Coastal Reserve, California, USA - 14_0927_12_40cm | ecosystem: Environmental > Terrestrial > Soil > Grasslands | place: USA... | reverse complement strand
ATCCCCGAGCCGGGCCGCACGTTCGACGAGCTGCGCGTCGTCGATCTCCCGCAGCGTCGCAAGACCCGCGGCCATTGCGAGGTCGTTCGGCGCGAATGTCGATCCGTGGCTCACGGAGTGCTCGAGTGAGTCGAAGACGCCGTCGTAGACGCGCTGCGACATCAACAGTGCACCGACGGGGACGTAACCGCCCGACAGCGATTTTGCAACGGCGACGAGGTCCGGCTCGAGCCCCCAGTGCTCGAACGCGAACATCTTCCCGGTGCGCCCGAATCCCGTCTGCACCTCGTCGACCGCGAACAGCGTCCCGTAGCGGCGGCAGATCTCCTGGGCTTGTGTGAGGTAGCCCGACGGTGGCAGATAGACGCCGTGCCCCTGTACCGGCTCGACGATGAAGAGCGCCACGTCCTCGCGGCGAAGCGCGGCTTCGAGCGCGTCGAGGTCACCGAAGGAGACCTGGTCGAAACCGGGGAGCAGCGGCCCGAAGCGCTCCGTGAAGTGACGATCGCCGGCGGCGGACAACGACCCCAGCGTCAGACCGTGAAAGGCGTGCTCCGTCGACAGCACGCGCGATCGGCCGGTGGCCGCGCGGCCGAGCTTGAACGCTGCTTCGTTCGCTTCCGTCCCGGAGCTCGTGAAGAGGACACGCGCGAGTCGCGGCGGCGTGCGGCGAAGCAATTCCTCGGCCAGGAGCCCCGGAAGCAGCGACACGCCGAGCGCCACGGATCCGGGTGTTTCCAGCTCGAGCGCCTCGACGAGCGCGGCGCGAATGCGCGGATTGTTGCGTCCGGCATTGAACATCCCGAAGCCGCCGAGCAGATCGAGATAGCGCGTGCCGTCGCCGTCGTACAGGTACTGGCCTTCGGCGCGGGCCCACACGCGGTCGAAGCCGATCGTTCGCAGCACGCGCATGAACTGCGGATTGATCGTCCGCGCGTAGAGCTCGTAGTCCTCGCCCGCGCGCGATTCGAGGAGCTCGCGGATCACGGCGTGAGCCTAGCGTTCCGCCAACGAAGGAGCCCCGCGGTCGCGGGGCTCCTTCGGTGCGTCTCAGACGTGCGAACTACTTGCCGTGGCCGTGGCCGTGGCCGCCGCCGTGGCCGCCGCCGTGATGGCTGGAGTGGCCGCTGCTGTGGCCGGAGTTGCCGTTCCCGGGGTGCTGCGGCTTCTGCTTCGAGGGCTTCTGCTTAGCAGTTGTGGTCGTGCTCTGCGTAGTCGGCGTCTGGCCGGTGGTCGTCTGGCCGGCCGTCGTGGTTCCGGTCAGCGCGCACGCACCCTGCGTGTCGCCGTGAGCCAGATGCGCAGGCAGAGCGGGCATTGCGACCGTGATCGTCACCGAATGGTCCGGCTTCCCCGTCTTGTGACAGAGCGTCACCTTGGCCTGACCGTTGCCTTCGCCGGTCGTGGTCGTTCCCGTGCCGGGCGTGGTGCCGGCGGCGGTGGTCGTCGTCGTACCGGTACCGGTCGGGGTCGTGGTCGACGTCTCGCCCGGGCTCAACTTCTCCGACCCTTGGTCGTTCTCGTCGCCCTGGGCGTTGTCGTCACCCTGGTCGCTGGTCGTGGTTGTCTGCGTGCCCGTCGTCGACGACTGAGTTGTCGACCCGGCTGCAGAGCTGTCGCCCGGCGACGAGCTCGCCGTGATCGCGGCAAGACCCACGCCGGCAGCCCCGGCCGCGATCAGCCCGCCCGCCAGGGCGAGAAGGGCCGTGCGGCGACTGAAACGTGCCATCAATCGTTTTCTCATGGAGTCCCTTCGGTGCGGGGGATCGGCTTCAGTTGAGAAGTCGTCAGCGCGGCGCGAAACTTGCGCCCTGCCCGTCCTCGGACGGGGTACCCCAGGCTACGGCAGCCGGGGCGACCAGGCGCCTGACAGCAGGCCGGCAGCCACCAGCAGCCCGGCTGCGGCGGCGAGAAAGGCATAGGTCACCTCGGTCTTCGCCGGCTTCCGGCCGAGCTTCGAGCCCAGCTTCGCGTAGGCCGCATTGACGGACTTGCTCGATTTGGCCTCGAAGAACTGGCCGCCCGTCGTCTCGGCGATCGCCCGGAGCGTGTCCGGATCGGGCGGCACGCGCCTCGGCCCGCCGAAGCCGCCGCCGAAGCCGAAGCCGCCGCCGCCGCCGAGGTCGAGCGTGCCATTCGGCGTGCCCAGGGCGACGGTGAACACCGGTATACCCGCGGCCCTGGCGCGTTGTGCGCCTTCAAGCGGCAGGAGGTCGCCGCGCGTCTGCGCGCCGTCCGAGAGGAAGAGGATCGACACGAGTCCGTGTGTGTGTGTCGGCGGCGCAGCGACCGAAGCGAGGTTGCTCTTGCCCGAAACGGCCTGCAGGCCGAGATCCGTTGCGGCAGCGACCGCGTCACCGATGGCCGTCCCCCCGAACCCGCCGTAATTGGCGATGTCGATGAGCCCTTCACGCACGAGCTCGTGATCCCTCGTCGGCGGGGTGACGACGCTCGGGATACCCGCGAACGCCATCAGGCCGACTCGAAGACGCTTCGGAGCCTTGTCGAGGAACGTGCGCACGGCTGCCTCCGCCGCGAGGAGCCGCGAGGGCTTCACATCTTTGGAGTCCATCGAACGCGAGACGTCGATGACGAGAATGACGGTCGCACGTTCCTGCGGAACCATCGTCGTCGCATGCGGGCGCGCGACTCCGACGCAGAGTGCGGCCACCGCAAGGAGGAAGAGCGCGAACGGTGCATATCTCCGCCAGACGCCTCCGCGCGCGACCACCTCGGCGAGCACGTCGAGGTTCGTGAATCGCACCGCGTAGCGCATGCGCCGGCGCTCCGCGAGCAGGAACGCGCCGATCGCGGCCGGCACGACGAGCAGCGTCAGGAGCAGAAGCGGATGACCGAAGCTCATGATCCTCCCGCACAGACGGCGCCGACCTGCACGATCGCACGGATGCCGCGCACGACGTCTCCGCTCCGGGCGGTGACCGTCACGCGCCCAGAGCTCATGGTCTGCGCGGTAGTGACGCCGGCGACCAAACCGGTCTGCGGCGCACGCGCGGTGTAGAAGCCGACGGCGTGCCACCCGCGCACGAGCCGCTCGCTCCCCGCGCAGCCGCGCGCGACCGTCTGCGTCGCGCCGGCGCGCAACCTCAGCACCCGCACGCGCCTCGTGGTCGGCTGACCGGGCGGGAAGGCCGCCGCGGACAGCACGCGCGCGTCCGGGTTCCGAAACGGCACGGGCCCACCGCCTCCACCCGACGCCGGGATGCAGCCGATGAGCGGCCGGAAGGTCGGAGTTCGCTTCGAGCCGCCGGTGTAGGAGGCGATGAACACCGCAGCGCGCGAGGTGCTGACGCCTGGATTGACCGGACTGCCGAGCTTGGCGAGAAACGCGATGTCGATCGCACGGTCGCTGAGCTCGGCATCGAGACCGCCGACGATGAAGCCGCGCGGACACGAGAGCTGGAACTCGACCCGCGGCCTCTGCACTCCCTGCGGGGCCGGAACCACGACCCAGGGGCCCGCGACTCGAACGCAGACCTGGAGCCCCCTGCACTCGTTCGTCGCGCGCGCAGGAGCAGCGCCGGCCGCCAACACGGAGGCGGCCACCCCGAGTACGACGACGACGCGTTTCACGGCACCCGCCGGAACCAGAGGGCCGACAGCGCCCCGCCGAAGAGCAGCAGTGCCGCCGATCCGCCCGCGAAGAGATCCGTGACTTCTCGCGATTGCCGGCGATGACCGAGGCGCGACGCGAGCCGCTCGTAGACCTTGCGGAGTCCCGAATCGTTCGTCGCGGTGAACACCTCGCCGCCGCTCGTCCGCGCAACCTGCTGCAGGATGTCGGCGCGCGGCGGAACGCGGATCTGCTCCTTGAATCCGCCCGTCAGCGTCACCTCGACGACACCGTTCGGAGTTCCGAGCACGATCGCGTACACGGGCACGTGGCGCGAGCGCGCGAGCTCCGCTGCTGCCTGCGGAGTCGTTCTCCCGCTCATCTGGGCGCCGTCGGAGATCACCAGCAGCGTCGCCGGCGGAATGCTCCCGTCGCCCGCGCGCTGACGGCGGCCCACCTGCACGGCGAGCTTGACCGCGTCGCCGAGGGCCGTCCCTTCGCCTGAGCGAATCGAGGCGAGCGCCTGCGCGGCGAGCCCGCGATCCTGCGTGGGCGGAAGGATCACGTACGGCCTCGCGGAGAAGGACACGAGCCCGATGCGGAACTTCTTCGGCACCTTCGCGACAAACGCCCGCGCGGCTGCCTGCGCGACGGCGAGGCGCGACGGCTTCACGTCCGTGGCCCGCATCGAGAGCGACGCGTCGATCGCGATCATCACCGTCGCTTCCTCACGCGGCACGCTCACGGTCGCGTGCGGGCGGGCGACACCGACGATCATCCCGACCAGCGCGACGAACAGGACGGCAAGTGGAAGATGGCGACGCCAGCCGGGGCGCGCGTCGACGAGATTCGGCAGCAGGCCTGGATTGGCGAAGCGGGCCGCATCCGACATGCGGCGCCGCTCGTGTCGAGCGTACGCCGCGACCAGGAGCGGCACAAGCACGAGCGCAACGAGCGCCACGGGCCACTCGAAGCTCACCGCCGCCTCCGGCGCAGGAAGACGGCGAGCGAGCGGAGCCAGTCTCCGGACGTCGTCAGGACGACGTGACGCGCGCCGACCGAGGTGAACATGCGCGCGACCTCTTCCCGTTCGGCGGCCGCGGCGGCCGCGAACTTCGCGCGCAGCCGTTCGCTCCGCGTGTCGACACGGAGCTGCCGACGCGTCTCGGGATCGACGAGCCAAAGCGCACCGGCATTCGGAAGCTCCTGCTCACGCGGATCGCGGATCTCGACCGCGAGCACGTCGTGCCGGCCCGCAAGCTCGAGCAGTGGGCGGCGCCAGTCGCGAGGGCCTCGAAAATCCGAGACCACGACGACGATCGACCGTTGGCGCGCGAGCCCGCCCGCGCGGAGCAGTGCCTCTCCGAGCGACGTCGGTCCCACCGCACCGTCCGTCCGTTCGTCGCGGAGCGCTGCGAGCATCCCGAGGAGCCCAATCCGGCCCGCCCTTGGCGCCGTCATCCTCGGCTCCGCATCGCCGAACGTGACGACGCCGAGCCGGTTTCCCCGGCGCGTCGCGACGTGACCGATCGCGATCGCGACGCCTTCTGCGACGTCGGCCTTCCGCCGATCTGCGGTGCCGAACTCCATCGACGGCGACGTGTCCAGCACGAGCCACGTCACGAGCACGCGTTCCGCGAGCTGCACGCGGACGTGCACCTCCCCGGTGCGTGCGGTCACGTTCCAGTCGATCCTCCGCACATCGTCACCGGGGATGTACGGCCGCACCTGCGCAAGCTCGGTCCCTTCGCCCAGGAGCGCCGATCGGTAGTCCCCGGCGAGCAAGCCCTGCATCCGGCGCGACACCATCACGTCGAGCGCGCGCAGCAGCGCATCCGGCAGCGGCCCTGGGCCGGGGCGCTCGGGCGTCGGCGCTGCGTGCAGGGAGCGGAAGGGGCTCACGCGGCGGTCGTCCGTGCCAGGTCGATCGTCGGCAGGGGAACGGCGTCGATCACCGCGTCGAGAATGCTGTCCGCGCTCACCTCCTCGGCGAGTGCCTGGTAGGTGAGGACGAGGCGGTGTCGCAGCGCATCCTTCGCGAGCGCGTGGAGATCCTCGGCGAGGACGTAGTCGCGGCCGCGGACGAGTGCCAGCGCGCGTGCCGACTGCACGAGGCTGATCGGGCCTCGTGGGCTCGCCCCGAACGCGATGAACTCGTGTAGGTTCGGAAGCCCGTTCGCCGCCGGATCGCGCGTCGCCGTCGCGAGTGCGACGGCGTAGCTGACGAGTGCCGGATCGACGTAGACGTCGAAGACCGCGCGCTGCAGCGCCTGCAAATCCTCGAGCGACAGCGCCTGCCTGAGCTCCGGCGGGTCCACCAGCTGCCGCTGCACGATCGTCAGCTCCTCGTCGTGCTCGGGATAACCGATCAGCACCTTGAGCATGAAGCGGTCGACCTGCGCCTCCGGCAGCGGGTACGTGCCTTCCGACTCGATCGGGTTCTGCGTCGCCATCACGAGAAACGGCGCCGGAACGGGATACGTCGTGTGACCGATCGTCACCTGACGCTCCTGCATCACCTCGAGCAGCGCCGACTGCACCTTCGCGGGCGCCCGGTTGATCTCGTCGGCGAGCAGGAAGTTGCAGAAGACGGGACCGAGCTCCGTGTCGAAGCTGCCCTCACCCTGCCTGTAGATCCGAGTCCCGACCAGATCCGACGGGACGAGATCCGGCGTGAACTGGATTCGCGAGAACGAGCCGCCGAGCACGGCGGCGGTCGTCTTGACCGTCAGCGTCTTCGCCAGGCCGGGGACGCCTTCGAGCAAGAGGTGTCCCTGCGCCAGCAGGCAGACGACCACGCGCTCGAGCATCACGTCCTGGCCGGCGATGACGCGTCTGATCTCGAACAGCGCCTGCTCGAGGCGCTCCTTGGCTTCGGCCGGCGAGATCGAGGCCGGATCCAGGGACTGCTCGCTCACGTCGATCCTCCTTCTGTCGCTGGTGGAGTCAGAGACGACAGCAGATCAGCTTAAGTTTCTCCTGAGAAGAGGCCCGGGGGCACCCCCCGCACGGGCCAGTTTGGCCTCAAGGAACGCTTCGGCGTGTCGACAACATCCTTGGGAGTCGGGGCACCTCCTCCCCCGGGAGGTGCGTCAGCAGTCGCCGCAGCCTGCAGACGCAGCGCCCCGGCTCCCTACCGTCGAAAGTCCGCTCGTTCGCTCGCATGACGACTTTCGACGGGTCTGGGGGCGAGCGTCAGTGGGCCGCAGCCGCGCATGTCGCCTGCGGCGGCGAGTGTCGCGACGTCAGACTCACCGCGCGCGTGCCGGTTCGGGTCCGATCGGTTCGGTTCTACGGTTCCTCGACCCGGTGCCGCGGCGCGACAATCAGGCCTGGGCGGGCTTCGTCGTACTGCTCGTGCGTCAGCACGACGCTCGTTCTGCAGTCTGCGTCTCCACATTCGCAGATGAATGCAATTGCGCGGGACGATCCCCCGAACGCACGACGGCGATCGTCGTTGAGCGCTCTGCGCGATTGCGATTCAACCACTGCGACTGGGCGTGCGGCTCGCCGGTTCATAGCTGTCGGCCTGCTAGGTGCAAGAGACCTACCCACCTTGCCGTCGATGCTAACCGTCGAGAATCCGCTCGCTCCGCTCGCATGACGATTCTCGACGAGTGTCTTCCGGCGGAGCGTCGGTGAGCCGATGAAGCACGGCTGATCCGGCCGCTACGCTGCCCGCGAGCCCCCGTAGCTCAGTGGATAGAGCAGCGGTTTCCTAAACCGCGTGCGCTGGTTCGATTCCGGCCGGGGGCATCTGGGCCCCTCCGATTCGCTCAGCCGGTCGTCGTCGTCTTGTAGCCGCAGTTCTTCCCGGCCCACGCCGACAGGTGTTGCTCGGCCAGTCGCAGCTTCGGTGTGCTGAACGACTTGGCTGCCGCCTGGAGCTGCGCGACCTGTGAAGCGGTCGGGGTTTGACCCGCCTTGAGACCTGCCTTCACGAGAGCCTGTCCGTAGGCGGTGAATGCCTGCGCAAACGTCTGGAAATCGCCGCGGATGTCCGACGGCGCCGCGTCCGCCATTGCCTGGAACAGCTTCCCTTCGTTGGCGAGAGTCTGTTCGGTATTGCCCGAGCTTGACTGGAACGCCTTGGAGAGCTGGGCTCCCAAAGTGATGAGCTTCGCGCAGTTCTGCGTGCTCGCAAACGACGGCGACGCTGAAGGAGTGGTGCCGGCGGCCGACGTGGTCGAGGCAGTCGCCGCGGTGCTCGCGGTCGAAGCCGACTTCTTCTTTCCCCCACCGCCGCAGCCCGCAGCGATCACCACGAAAGCCAGAAGCAGGAGTGTCACGAGCTTGAATCTCATCGTTTGATCCTCTCGGCGCTGACGGAACGATCCGACGTGACGTATAGCACCCGCAGCGGCCGTAGAAGCAGGGTGCCCCGAGGCTGGGCTCTCAACCGCCGCTTGTGGGATGCCGCCGCTGGTGCGGGTTCGGCGGTTCACGCAGCCGCCTTGCCGCCGGACCTGATAGCAGTGTGGGCCGTGAGCGCTGGGGGGAAGAGGCTCGGAGTCGTCACGTTGGCACTGGCTGCCGCCTTGATTCCGTTCGTCGTCGGCTCGGGCTCGGCCGGTGTGCTCCAGGACAGTTGCACCACGCCGGTGTTCCAGAACGGGCTCGACGTCGTCTTCGGACGCGCGTCGTCGCAGGCCGCCGCCGACAAGATCACGAAGCGCGCCGAGACCGTGGGGTTCCAAGGAGTCAAGACCGTTCGCGACACCTGCAGACTGTGGAAGTCCGCCTTCCGCGGGCTCAACTCGTTCGACACGGCCGTCTCCCTCCAGACCGAGGCCCGCACCGTCCGCCTCTATCCGACCATCGAATGCGTGCACGCGCAGGAGATCGGCCAGTACCAGGCGATCTTCGGGACCCGGCGGACGCTGAGCGACCTGGAAGCGGTCGTCGCGCAGGCGAACAACTTCGGCTACGTCGGTCTGAAGACGAAGACCGCTCCGTGCGGCGGCTACCAGGCGTACGTCGCGGGCTTCAAGAGCCGCGCCGACGCCGATGATTTCGCGCAAACCGCGAGCCAGCGGACGGGTCTCAAGGTCGTCGTCGTCAAGGCGTAGGCGCTGCGGCCCCCACCGGTTGCTCTGCGAGCGCGTGCAGGAGGGTCGCCGAGTCCGACACCCAGCCGAACAGCGTCTCGATCACGAGCAGGCTGGCCTCGTGGTTCGTGCGATTCGAATCGCTGCCGATCGGCTCGGCGGTGCAGTCGGCCAACAGCACGCAGCGGTAGTCGCGGTAAAACGCATCCCGCAGCGTCGACTCCACACAGACACTCGTCGTACAGCCTGCGAACACGAGGGACTTGACGCCGAGGTCCTTCAGGATCGCATCCAGCTCCGTCTCGAAGAAACCGCTGTATCGATGCTTGGAGACGACGATGTCGCCCTGCTCCGGCGCGAGCTCGGCCAGGATGTCCGTGTTCCACGTGTCCTTGACGAGGACCCGGCTTTCGCGGCCGTCAGGGGCCTGAACCGCCTCGCCGATTCCCAGTGCGCGGTGCTTCAGAAGGTTGGGCGCATCGGGTCCGCCCGCGTTCGAGAGGTCGCTCTCGAATTCCATCTTCAGGTAGACCACCTTCATCCCGGCGCGGCGAGCAGCGCGAAGGACATCAGCTGTGGGCTGGACGGCGGCCTTGATGCCGGAGAGCGGAACGCCGGCTCGAGCGAACATCCCTCCGTCGGCCCCGAAGTCGTTCTGCATGTCGACGACGATCACCGCTGTCTCGGTCAGATCGATCGCCAGCGGATTCGGCCGTGCCTCGATCGTCACTTCGCCGCTCGCTCGCATCACAGACAGAATCTCACACGCCGGGCTAGGGACCGATCGACACGATCCGGGCCCGCCAGGAGCGCTTCGGCGCCTCGATCTCGACCTCGTCGCCGACCTTCCGCCCGAGGAGCGCGCGTCCGACCGGGGAGTCCGGCGAGACGCCGCCGACGCTGGAGATCTCCACCTGCATGCGCTCGCCTCGTTCGTCCTCGATCTCGACCCGCGTACCGACTCCAACCGTGTCGCCCGCCGCCACGGCGGCTTCGTCTACGAGCACCGCCCGATCGAGCCGGTCGCGCAGCATCGTGATCCGCCGCTCGAGGAGACCTTGCTCGTTCTTGGCCGCGTGGTATTCGAAGTTCTCCGACAGGTCCCCGAAGCTGCGGGCGCTCGCGATCGCGTGCACGGCCTCGGCTCGACGCGGGCCCTCGAGCTCGGCGAGCTCGGCCTCGAGCTGCTCCTTCTGCGCGAGGGTCAGGTGCTCGGGCTTCTCGTTCGCCACCGCGGCAGGGTAATTGACACCGGTCTGGCCGGGGCAGAGGCTCTGCTCGACGTGGCAACGGCAACCCGGACCCGGCGAACGACGGCACTCGTGCCGGCGCCGGCCGCGCGCATCGACCTCGCCCGCTGGCTCAGGGGCATCACGACGGACGAGTACGTGGGCTTCACGCCGCGCAGCGGAGCGCACAAGTCCCACACGGTGATCGACGACGACAGCAGGTTCGTGATCGAGTCTGTCGAGTCGATCGGCGGGACGATGTTGCGCCACCGCTATGTCGCGGAGGTCCTGGAACCGCACCGAACCGTGTGCGTCTCGCCGGAGAGCCGAGGCCGGTTCCTCTCGGCCGTCCCGGTCCGGTTCCGCACGACGTGGGAGCTGAACGTCGCACCGCGGGACGAGGTCACGAGCACGCTCGATTGCCGGATCGAGGCCGAGTACCGCGCCAGGATCTGGCTGCTGCTGAGCATGCTCACCGGTACGCCGTTCTGGCTTCGGCGTCACAGCAGGGAAGAGACGCCGCGCATGGTCGAGAGCATCGCCACCGACGCACGCCACGGATAGAGCGCGGTGTCGTTGAGGCCGTGCAGGCATTGGATTATTCTCTGAACGATGCCGATCGCGACGCCAGAGCAGTACGCCGAGATGCTCGGTGCGGCGCGGAAGAACGGCTACGCCTACCCCGCGGTAAACGTCACCTCGTCGAGCATCTTCAACGCGGCGATCCGCGGGTTCGCCGAGGCCGGATCAGACGGCATCGTCCAGATGACCACCGGCGGGGCGAAGTTCGCGTCCGGCTCGATCGCCGATGCCGCCGCCGGCGCACGCGCCATCGCCGAGTTCGCGCACGTTGTCGCGGCGGAGTGCCCGGTCCTGATCGCGCTGCACACCGATCACTGCACGCCGCCGGAGGCGGGTGGCTTCCTCGATCGGCTGATCGAAGAGTCCGAGCGCCGCAAGGAACGCGGCGAAGGTCCGCTCTTCAATTCGCACATGTTCGACGGATCGTCGCTCCCGCGCGAAGAGAATCTCCGGCAGTCCCGCGACTATCTCGAGCGGTGTAACGACGTCGACATCATCCTCGAGGTCGAGATCGGGCTCGTCGGCGGCGAGGAGGACGGCCTCGACCACACCGGCGCGGCCGAGACGAGCCTGTACTCGACGCCCGAGGATGCCCTCGCCGTCATCGAGGCGCTCGGACACTCGGACGGCCGCTACATGCTCGCGGCGACGTTCGGCAACGTCCACGGCGTGTACGCCGACGTGAACACGAAGCTTCGCCCCGAGGTCCTCGGCGAGCTGAAGGACGCGGTCGTCGAGCGCCACGGAGAAGCGGCGGCGTTCAACTTCGTCTTCCACGGCGGCAGCGGCTCGACGCAGGCGCAGATCGCAGAAGCCCTGCGGCACGGCGTCGTCAAGATGAACGTCGACACGGACATGCAATACGCGTACACGCGCGGTGCGGCCGACCACGTCTTCCGCAACTACGGCGAGGTGCTGAAGGTCGACGGCGGCGTCGGAGACAAGAAGGCGTACGACCCGCGGGCCTGGATGAAGCAGGCGGAGGCGTCGATGGCGGCGCGGGTCGTCGAAGCGTGCGAGCAGCTCGCGTCCACCGGCAAGTCGCTTCAGGCCGCGGTCACAACGCAGGCGTCATGAGACGAACGCGCAATCTTCTCGCTGCGTAGCACTCGACCGCCGTCGTCGAGGATGCAGAGGTTTCCGTGTCCCAGGGACGGCGTCAGCACCCAGCCGTCCGCGTGCTGGACGTTGTAGGAGCCGACCGGCACGACGGTCCTGACCAGCGGCCTCCCGTCGACCCGGTGGACGCGCAGCGTGCCGCTCCAGCCGCTCGTCACGTAGGCCCGGTGGCCCCCAAACGTCACGTGTTGGGGCGGCCAGTCGCCCGAGGGCCGGGCAAGCACTCTTCCCGTCAGCGCGTCGTAGACGAGCAACTCGTCGCGGTCGCCCGAGCTGACCCACACGTGCCGGCCGTCGGGAGCGACGCCGACGTCGTGCGCGAGAAACTCCGGCCGGAAGCGGCGGACGAGCCTGGGCCGCGCGCGGTTGGAGACGTCGACGATCGCGAGCTGTCGCGCCCTGGAGCCGAGCGCGATCCACAGCGTGCGGCCGTTCGGGCCGATCGTGATGTGCCGGGCACGCGCGCCCACGGGCTCGCGGTGCAGAACCCGGCCGCGCACGACGTCCAGCGCCACCACTTCCCCGCGTCCCGCGTCGGTGACGTACGCGTGCCTTCCGTCTGGATGGCCCGCGGTGTAGCGCGGCTCGTCGAAACCGTGAAGAACGTGCGTCACCGACAAGTTCAGGCCGTGAACGAGACTCACCGCACCGATGTCGGGATGGGTGACCACGGCGACACGCCCCACCGACTCGATGCTGCGCGGATACGAAGGCGTGCGAACGTGGCGGAGGATCCGCCCACTTGAAAGCTCCACGGCGACGAGCCGGGACTCCAGGTCGGCGGTGACCAGCCCAACCTGGACCTCTGCAAGCGACCGTGCGAACGCTTGCGGCGCGATCACCAGCGACGAAGCGCCAACGACGAACTCGCGTCGATTCACGTCCTCTGTACGGCTGGGCGGCGCCCGCGGTCCGCGCAGGTCGCTCGTTTATGCTGGCGCGCGTGGTTCGGCTCGGTGTCCTCGGCGTCGTTCTCGCCCTGCTGCTCACCGGATGCGGTCACTCGAATCACAAGGCTGCAGCGAAGAAGCCGGCGGGCCCGCTACCGCCGACGCAGCATTTCCGCTCGCGTCCAGATCTGAAGCCCCCACCCGTGAACGTGCTCTCAGACCCCGGCGCCACCGCTCCGGGATCCGTGTTCCTGGCGCCGAAGATGAAGGTGCTGCAGGCCGGGCCGATGATCCTCGACGGCAAAGGGCAGGTCGTGTGGTTCAAGCCGCTCGACACGCACGGCGTCTCGGACTTCCGGGTGCAGCGCTACCGGGGCAAGCCCGTGCTGACGTGGTGGCGCGGTCAGGCGCCAATGGGCGTCGGCACCGGCCGCTACGTGATCTACGACGACACGTACCACGAGATCGCGCAGGTGCGCGCGGGACACGGCTACTCGGGTGACATCCACGAGTTCAAGATCACGGCTCAGAACACCGCGCTCTTCCCCGTGTACCACCAGCTGCCGGTCGACCTCACGTCCGTCGGCGGTCCGAGGGACGGGCGGATCTTCGACGGGATCTTCCAGGAGGTGGACATCCCGAGCGGCCGCGTCCTGTTCGAGTGGCACAGCTGGCCCGCGGTCGACTTGAAGGAGTCCTATGCGCCGCCGCCCAAAGCGGCGAAGGGGAAGAAGGCGCCACCGGACGACTACTTCCACATCAACTCGATCGACGTCGAGCCGAACGGAAACTTCCTCGTCTCTGCGCGCAACACGCACGCCGTGTACGAGATCGACCGCAAGACCGGAAGGATTCTCTGGCGTCTGGGCGGCAAGAAGAGCGACTTCAAGATGGGCCCCGGCACGAACTTCGCGTGGCAGCACGATGCACGCAGGCAGCCGGACGGGACGATCACGATCTTCGACAACGGCGCCGCGCCACCGGTGGAGAAGTTCTCCCGCGTGCTCGTCCTGCGCGTCGACGAGAAGAGCAAGCGCGCGACGCTGGTGCGCAGCTATCGCCATCCAAAGCGGCTGCTCGCGCCGTTCGAGGGGAATGCGCAGTTCCTCGGCGACGGGCACGTGTTCGTCGGCTGGGGCGCGATTCCGTACTTCACGGAGTTCGACGCGAGTGGCCGCGTCGTGTTCGACGCCAGCTACGGCAAAGGCCGGGCGAGGATCACGGGAGCGAACCAGGACGCCGACTCGTACCGCGCGTATCGCTTCGTCTGGCACGGGCATCCGACCGACCGGCCCGCCGTCGCCCTGCAGGGAGACAAGATCTATGTGAGCTGGAACGGCGCGACGGACGTCTTCGGCTGGCACCTCGTCGTCGACGGGAAGCCCTGGCCCAAGTTCGTCGTGAAGCGTGGCTTCGAGACCAGCTTCCTGGTGCCTTCCGGGGCGAACTCGATCGCCGTACGCGCGCTGAATCGCGACGGCGCCACACTCGCGACGTCCAAGACCGTCAAGCCGTAGCGCCGTGATCGAACTGCTGCGCGAGCTCGTGGAGATCGAGTCGCCGACATACTCGCCGGGCGTGCGTGAGGTTGCCGAGCGAATGGGTCGCGAGCTCGAGTCGCTCGGCGCGTCCGTTTCGCTGCTCGACGGCAA
>Ga0066680_10000419_pt1 | contig 14116 bp, 9 predicted proteins | sample GraSoiAngelo_129_FD_62297 | JGI IMG/M metagenome (GOLD analysis project Ga0066680, IMG submission 62297) | Grasslands soil microbial communities from the Angelo Coastal Reserve, California, USA - 14_0927_12_40cm | ecosystem: Environmental > Terrestrial > Soil > Grasslands | place: USA... | reverse complement strand
CGGCAGTTGCGGCCGACGCGCGCGTTCTCCCGGACTTGCGCCCAGTGCCAGATCGTCGTGCCGTCGCCAATCGTCGCGGCGGGCGAAACTTCGGCGGTCGGATGGATGCGAGTGGCCATGGCCTCGATACCGCATGGCGACTCCGATATGAAACCTGCACTCCTCTGCACACGATCCGACCGGCCATCACGTCGATTCATCTATCGGGAACGAAAACCAGGGCCTACCCTTTAAGTCGCCACGATGCGAGCGGCGTCGCGTGCAAGGGCACGTCGTCACCGGGAGCGAGAGCGCGAGCGCTCTTCACTCGCACGGCTTCGACTGGACGAGAACCCTCACGTTGGGCTTGGGCTCTGCGAGCGCGCTCCTCATCTTCTTGGCACTCTCGGTCCCGCTAAGCCTAGTTGACGGCCTTGGCGTTCTGCTCTCCTTTCTTTTGGCTGCGACGATTGTCCTGATTTTGACCCCCCCACTCATTCGAAAGATGCTGGCGGGCGGGATGGTCGGCGTGGACGTCAACAAGACTGCAAAAGCCCCAGTTGCCGAGCTCGGCGGTATCGCCGCCCTTTTCTCGTTCTCCATTTCGTTGAGTCTGGTAGTCGGCGTTCAGAAACTGCTCGGCTACGTGCCCGAACCCCCTTTCCTCGCGGCCGTCAGCGTCTTCTTCATGGCGGCGATGATCGGCCTGATCGATGATGTTTCCGACTTGAGGCAACGACTCAAGGCCATCGCAGTCTCCTTCGCTGCCCTTCCGCTGATGTTGGTACACCTCGGGACCCCTGCAATCGACTTGCCCTTCGGATACTCGTTCGACTTTTCGGGTCAATGGCACCTGATTTATTGGCTCATCCTCGTGCCAATCGGCGTGACTGGCGTTGCGAATGCGATGAACATGTCCGCCGGCTACAACGGACTCGAGTCCGGCCAAATTGCCATCATCTCCGCGGCGCTTCTCCTCGTGAGTGAAGTCAAGGGATCGCCTGACGTCGCCACCCTCGTCTTTGGCGCCGTTCTCGGTTGTTCTATCGGTCTGTACCTGTTCAATCGGTACCCGGCAAAGATCTTTATCGGAGACATTGGGACCCTGGGACTCGGGGCTGCGCTAGCCGCCGGTGTGATTCTGGGCCATCTCGAATTCTATGGGGTCATTGCCATTGCTCCGGCTTTCTACGAGATGGCGGCGACAGTCTACTTTGGACTTCACGGAGAGAATGGAAACCGAAAGAAGGCTTACCGGAACCCGGTCTTCCTTCCTAATGGCCAAATCGCAGCGCCGGAGGGAGCCAAGCACTACACCCTCGCCCAGTGGTTGCTTTCCCGTAAGCCACGGACCGAGAAAAGGCTCGTGTCGCACATCCTACTCCTGTACGCTCTGAGCGGTCTGGCGGCCCTCCTAGCCAGCTTGGTATGAGTCATGCCCCGCACGTCAAACGGAGAGGATAACCTCGCGAAGCTCCGGCGCGTCGCCGTGGTCGCTTACACCGAATACCCTACGGATCCGCGAGTTCGTCGAGAGGCCGAGACGCTCGTCGCGGACGGGTACCAAGTACACGTGATCGGCGTCAGACCAAAAGCAGGACCATTGCCAACCCACCTCGAAGGGGCCGTCCTGCATGAGGTCCCTCTGACAATCGCCCGCGGCGGCATGCTTCGGTACGTCTACCAGTATGCACTCTTCTTCCTTCTGAGTTCGGCGTTGCTTTTGCGATTGCACTTTCGAGGACGGTTCGATCTTGTCCATGTTCACTCTCTCCCCGACTTCCTAGTCTTCTGTGCACTTCCCCTGAAGCTGGGGCGAACGCGCATATTGCTCGACCTTCACGAGGCGCTTCCGGAGATTTTCATGGCCCGATTTGGCGGACGAAGAAACACTCCCGCAGTCCGGTTCGCCTGCTTGCTCGAACGCATGAGCTGCAAGTTCGCTCACCATGTCATTGCGGCAAATGACGGAATCAAACGAGCGATCGTGTCCCGGGGCGTCCCCAGCGAACATGTCACCACGGTGTACAATGCTGTCGAACGTGACACTGGTCGAGACCTCGAGAAAACAGTCATCGAGCGATACAAACTTCCCCATGGCCGTCTAATCGTATATGCAGGCGGGATTAATCCCGAGCGAGACTTGGAAACGCTTTTTCGCGCAACCGCCCGCTTACCACCAGCCCTGGGCGTTCGGCTAGTCCTTGCGGGAGACGGTGATCCAGAATACGTTCGCGAACTCATCGGGCTAGCGGCTAGTTTGAATCTTTCAGATCGAACTCAATACCTGGGAAGGCTACCGTTGAGTGAAGCACGTGCGCTGGTCGCCCTATCAAGCGTCGGGGTTGTGACCCTACAGGCGAACCCTCTCACAGAGCTCGCCTGGCCGACCCGAATACTCGAATTTGTTAGTCACGAAAAACCACTGGTCGTACCCAATCTTCGCTTTATCCGAGAGACCTTGAAGGAGTGCGCCCGATACTATCAGCCTGGCGACGCGGAGGACCTAGCCGGGCAATTGGAGCTGGTATTGCAATCTCCGATACTCGCGCGGGAAATTGCCCAGTGCGCAAAGCGCCGGTGCGAAAGATTCGCGTGGTCGCAGACCCGAGGCGTCCTCCTGAGCGTCTGCCGACCCCATCGGGAATCGCCGTCTCTCTGATGTTGTAGTTAGTGGCAAATCAGACGCCGACAACTTCGTTGACTCCTGAAGCCCTGATGGGCCCGTACCGGGAATTAGTGCTCACTCCGCAGGTTTCGCTCGCGGTTAGTGCTGGAGCTAGTTGGCGGATAACAGCCGTCCCCCATTTTGGGGGACAACTGCTTCGTTAGTTGCCCCACTCCACTTTCGTACCTCTGAGCACCACCACAGAAGGTTGTGGACTCTCCATAGGTCATTCCGGCCAATTCCGCCACGACGGAAGGAAGAGTGCGTCCTGATCCTTCGGAAGTCGATGATCCGCCGAAGTTCGGGAGGAGCGGTCTCAATTAAGGAGTGCAGAGAGTTTGTGAATTCCCTTGATCGCAGCCACTCCTCTGGCGTCTGAAATCCAATCTTACGATGCTGGCCGATGACCTCGGGAGGGAGGGAATCACGCATCGCGAGTCGAAGAATTCTCTTGCGTACGCCTTCACTCACGATTAATTCCGCGGGTAGTCTAAGGACAAATTCCACGATCCGGAAGTCAAGGAACGGCTGCCTCGTCTCAATCGAGAAAGCCATGCTATTGCGATCCTCATAGCGAAGGAGTTCTGTCAGGCGCGTCCGGACATGAAACAGTAGTGAATCTCTCAGACTCGAACATCGAAGGAGATCATGCACATAGCTCGGCAACTCAGAGGTTGAATGGCCCGGGCGGAGCCACGGCTTTCGCCAGAGCCGATTTTTGACTCTCCACGGAATGCCTAGAAATGCCGCGCCACGGAGGGTTCGGATGAGACGCCGGGTGTTGCGCTCGTGGAGAAGGTGCCGGAGAGCGGTCCCATACCGTCGATGCCGAAGCCAGCCGAAGACGGCGTAGCTGTCGAAGTAATCGTAACCGGCAAGGTATTCGTCGGCCCCTTGTCCACTGAGCAGGACCCGGATGCCGGTTCTATGGGCTGCTCGCATGATTGACCACTGAGCCACAACCGATGGGGAGATGACCGGCTCGAATTGGTCCCGGAGACAATCTGAAATCGATGCCTCATCAATTCTCGTCGCTTCCTCGCCATGCCATTGTAGACCGTATCGCGAGGCGGTGTTCTTTGCTATCTTGGATTCGTCCACGTCGGATGATGGAAACGTGACTGTGAAGGCGTTCAGTCGTCGGCCGTTGTTATTGGAACCCGCGATCGATGCGATTGTGGAAGAGTCGAGACCACCGCTGAGAAGTATGCCAACGGGGACATCGCTCCTCATTCGCAAGGTCACACTGTCTCTCAGGAGCTCTCTGAAACTCCTTACCAAGACCTCCTCATTCGCTTCGGGCGAAGGCTGGGCTACCACGGCCTCAAGGTTGTACCACTTGTGGACCGCGAACTCCCCATTCTCGATAATGCCGTAGTGGCCTGGAAGCAACTGTAAGATCTCGCGAAAGAACGTTCTTTCTGCAAAGTCTGTCACCGCGTACTTCAGGTAATAATACGCCGTATCGATGTCCAGATCAGTTCGAACCAAACCAGAGGCAACGATGGCTTTGGGCTCCGATGCGATCAGGCATAGAGACCCAACAATGGAGTAATACAACGGCTTTACGCCGAATCGGTCGCGGGCGAAGAAGACCCGACCCGCCTTTTGGTCTAGGACCGCAAACGCGAACATTCCATTGAAGCGCGAGAGGCAGTTGACGCCCCATTCCTCGTAGGCGTGAACGACGACCTCTGTGTCGCCGGAGCTGATGAATCGATGCCCCAGTTGGCGGAGTTCATCTCTGAGCTCAATGAAGTTATAAATCTCCCCGTTGAAAACTACCACGCAGGACGAATCCGCGCTGCGCAATGGTTGGTTCGACGCCTCTTCGAGCCCCTGAATTGCCAACCTGCAGCTGCCAAGGACTGCGGACTTGGTACTGACGACCCCGAACGAATCAGGGCCCCTGTGTTGGATTGAAGCGACCATCTTCGAGACGACATGGTCTAGGCCGTTCGACCGATCGAGGTCATCGAGAGGTACTGCGCCACTTATTCCGCACACGAACGCTGACCCCCGATGGTTTGTACGATTGGATTCCTGAGTTTCCGGAGCCAAGGCGCAAAGTTCGGCGTTGCTTGAGATACCGCTAGAAGCACCGGAAGGGGGTGCGCCGCTCCAGTTCGTGCGAATCGGCGCGTGCGAAAGGTCGAGTTCGATGGAAACAATCGGGACCGCTTAAGGAGCCGAAGCCGATAATCAGCGGCACATCTGGACGGAATCGGTTCGGGGCCTTCGAGGTCGATCGACACGGATGGGATGGAGGGATCACATGACTTAACGGTTGTGGGCAGAGTACCGGATTGCGAACCGCCACAGACGTCGATCTTCCTGGAGGGTCGGTTCGAATTCGGTTCCAAAGGCAACGAGAAATCCCAATCGCGCCCGTCTTCAAGGCCAAGCGGCATAAAGCTTGAATCATAATGAAGCCCGCGATGGTCGCGGGTCCGGATTGTCCTGGCTGGCCCGTCAAGCGTCCTTCGCCATCTCGTTCAGCAAACCTACGAGCTCCCGCTCCCGACGGCCGATTGGAAAGAACTCCTGGATTCGGGTACGGGCCGCCGATCCCGTCATCCTCATTGCACTGCGAATCGCGCGACAGGTGTCCTCTACATCGCCAAACCTGCAATATTGACCGGTGGTACCGATCGCAGTTGGAATGCCTCCGAAATGTGTTCCCACTGGAACACACTCACACAACATCGCCTCGCAAACCGCGTTGGGAAGCCCTTCGTGGCGGGAGAGCTGACAGTAGACCCTCGATCGCTGGTAGTAGCGGAGCAGCTCCCCCCCACCTAACGGGCCTATCATGACAAGCCTATCGGAGGACGCTCGCTTCAAGACGCGTGCGACTCTGATGGACCTGATTTTACCTGCCAGGACGAAAGTCAGGTCCCGCAGCTCGGCCGCTACCTTCGCGAATGTGTAGAGGCCCTTTCGAAGTGCGGCCGACTCGTCGATGTCGCCAACCGTTAGGATCATCGGCTCTTTATCACCTACCGGGTAGAACTCTCGGGAGTCGTAGCCCGTGGGCATAACCCGGATTTCCACAGTGGTGGGGAAGTTCTGCCTGAGATCATCGACGAGGCTGGGATCGACTGCGGCTACTCTATCGCTTAGCCGGACTGCCGTTCTGACGGTGCTCGCCCTGACAGGATTGAGAAAGGCACCGTAGTTGATCTCTGGAATCCGAACGCAGTCAAATCCGCCCAGCATGACCAGCGTTTTCGCGCCTGACAAATGGGCCAGCAGGGCTGCCGCAGCGGAATGGGGACCGGCGAACCAGCTGTAGACCAAATCATGATGAGAAAGTACCTTGGCTAGTCGGAATGGGCCTGTTACATAGTTCCACTGCAAGGGAGTCAATAGAAAGTGTTTGGATAGTAACCGGATGTCCCGCTCGACGAAGGTGCTCTCCCGTCGGAACAGGGCGAGAAGTCGCAGCAGCGTCACAAGCTCAATTGCGGTCGAGCCGCGATCCGAGGATTGAGGATCAAGTGCAAAGTACTTTTGCAAGAATGGTGGGCTCGACTTATCTCCATGCCGATTCCCGGCAGGGTACGGTGGTCAAAGTACTGCCGCGATCGATGCTCTGCCTCCATCGGACAGGAGCATGGGCCTGACTCCAGCAAGATCGGGAAGCCACCGAACACGCCTAATGAATGGACTTCCGTCGGGATGTGACGACGGGCTGCGCGGACACAGGGTACGCTAAGCTGCTGGACTTTGCGGAAGCTCTGACGCAACCGTGATGGGTGAAAATCAGGATTCCAACCCAGGTGAGAAGCTTCATTAAAGGGTAGCTCGGATGCGCGGCAGGCGGGTGAGCTCCTGATGCTTGACCAGAGTCAAGAGCCTGATAAGATACACCCTCAAAGTCGGCCGGCGAGCCCGACCGTTGGGCGGGAGATCCCAAAGGTGACTCTGTTCCTCTTGGCCGCGATTACGGTTGGTTCGCTGGCGATGAGGTATCCGAGTGGCAACGAGGTTGGCGTCGACTCTTACACCATTCACGCTCTGGCGGACACGATTGCGCAGCAGGGAAGGATGGGCTGGCTAATCAGTCCGCTCTCCTATTTCGGGCTCGCACCGTTCTCGTACGCGCCGGCCGTGCCAGTTTCACTTGCTGGACTTGAAGAGTTATCCGGACTCGGCGGAGAACCTTCGGTCCTCGTCTATTCGTTGTTACTCGGTGCCATAACGCCATGGACCTCTTTCCTACTAGGCTACTCGGCGTTTCGAAGGAGCTACATGGGCGTCCTCGTCGCGTTCCTCATTACGTCGGCCAATGGAATGGTGGTTCTCACCACATGGACCGTTTCGACTCGAGGAGCATTCTTAGCCTTCACCCCTTTGGCCCTCGCCTTTTTTATCGATTCAGTCCTGCGAGGATCTCGTCATCGTCGCTCGATGACGCCGTTTCTGATTGTCGTCGTCACGCTCGTGCTCATCCACGGCATGTTCCTTCTTTTGCTGCCGATGCTAACTGCCGCGTACCTGCTCTACCGCATCGTTCTGGTCGAGGACCACTTGCTACGTCACCGCGCGAGTGCGCTTCTGCGGTCGCGCGTGATCCTTCCCACTTTCGCGGCTGTAGGTGTTGCTTTCGCGTCTTTCGTGGCTCTGGGCCCAGCCTCGGAAACTCTCTCGGATTTCCCTGTGCTGACTGGAGGTTCGCTCCCCAACAATCTCGTGCTCCGTATTGGACTTCAATGGGTGAGCCTCCTCGGTTTGGGCGTTGTGTTTCTTCCATTTGGTCTTTATTCGTTGTCGAGGAGCTCGGATCGGAAACGAGGGTTCCTGATGTTGGCACTCGCCCTCACATTCATTCCTCTGGCACTGAATCCGGTCTATGGCCTGCTGGTTGCGCTCCCTGTGGCGCTCCTTCTCGCGTGTCTCGGAATCGTCAAGACGAAGTTACCGATTCCGAAGAACGCTCTCATCGGGCGGGTCAGCGGCGCTCTGGTACCGATTCTGGTGGGCCTCACGATCATCATTGTTCCATCGCTCGTCACAATCCCAAGAACCACCGGCGTTCCTTGCATGGAGCCCGACCGAATTGATGGACAGACATACAATGCCGGCCTGTACCTGCGATACTCTATGCCTGCCGAAACAAGCTTCGCGTGGGACGACCACATCGAAGCTCAACGCTTGGAGGCCGTAGCCGGTCGACCTTCCCTCGAACCAATCATATCGATCGCGGATCTGCAGTATCCATTTCTCGCCCGGAACATGACCATAGCGCTCTACTCGGATGTGCAGTTCGAGCAGTTCCCGGTTTCTGGCCACATGCTTGTTAACCAAAGAGAGTGGCTCCCAAGCGCTGGATCGCAATACCCCTATTATTGGGGAAAGCATACGTTCGTGTTACTCCAGAGCGCCCCCAACTCTCCGGCCGCCACGCAAATTCTGCAATTCTATCGTGCCAGCGTCGCGGTTCAACGATGCGGAGTGGGACAAACCGTCTTTTTCCAAGCATTGTCTTCAACGAGCTACGTAATCTACACTGACGAAGTTCAGCGTGCTTACTGGCTCGACGGATTCTCGTAGCATGTGCGCAGAATCTGAGTCACTCGTAAGTGGAGACTCGGGTTTGCCTCTCGTCGTAGTCATGTCGGGGGTCCCTCTTTGGACGCGCGGACGATACGCGCTTGCGGCAAGAATGACCACATTGGCGTCCGACCTGTCGGGTGCCGGCTTCGATGTCCTCCTTGTCGCACCTAACGGGGCAAGCATGACAGGGCCGCAAACGAGCCGAACCGGACGTTCGATACGCTCTCTGGATTTTTCGAGCTCGACCCAATCTCGGATTGGTCCAACAGGAATTCGCGAGGCAATCAACGTCTTCGTCCGAGTGCTGATTGCCCTGCGTCGGGACAAGCAGGCTCGACCCGTAGTACTCCTGTCGACGGGGATTTGGGTACCTTTGTTTGCTCGTATCCTGGCCGGTCTCCACGAGAGATCGTATCTGCACCTGGATGTGCCGGGCATTCCCGACAAGGAAATCGCCCTTTCGAAACCGCGATTCTGGCGAGGAAAGGTTCGCCTCTACAAGCTTGCCTTCTCGAGAATCGTCCAGCATTCAGTCGTCGTTACAACGATAAACGAAAGTCACGCCCGATTCCTGCGCAAGGAGTTCGGGATTGACCCCCTGATTGTCCCCGACTTCTTGAACGAAGCGTGGTTGCGGCGCTTACTGTCTCTCCCCGCGCACATTCAAGGCGAGCGTATCAATATCCTATATGCCGGGGCTCTCTTCGGCTCGCGGATTGAACTCTTCCTGAGAACCCTAGCCCCGCTTACGGAACGGGGAATCGTGAGAGCGGTAATCTTAGGCGAGGGTCCGGATCGGGCGCGGCTCCAAGCGCAATTCGAACGAAGGGGGATAGCCTTCCCGGGCTATGCGCTACCCGATTCACTTCTCACGCAGCTCGCGGAAGCCGACATTTGCTACAGCGATGTTTGGAGTGAGATTGGCATGCCCTACAAAGTGCTTGAATACATGGCAGCGGGACGTGCGGTACTCTCCCACGACACGGACTCGTTGCGAGTCGTTATCACCAACGGGGTTGATGGTGTCCTATGCTCGAAAGAGGAAAGTAGCATGTCGCAGGCCTTGACGACGCTTATTGAGGACGAGGCCCTTCGTATCCGGCTTGGCCAGCATGCGCGAAAGCGGATTCTCGAACTCCATCAAGCAGACAGACTTCGGGGTCTATCGGAAAAGTATCGGAAGTTGGGTACCGGCGGCAAGTCGGAAGGCGGCGAGCCACTTACGGTCTAGAATTCCGCTCGGTTCAAACCGCCTGGCGCTCCTTGATCGGCGCAAGGAGCGCAGACATCACATAGGCTCTGCAAAGTCGCGTATGGGTTCGCGGCAAGAGAACCGCAGAGTGTGGCGACAGCGAAGCTAATTGTCCCGTTATCGGATACGAGAGGGGGTTCGAAATCTCCTAAAGCTCTGTCACTGCTCGGTCTGAGGGGTCTCTCTGAGAATTCTCGTCGCGATTCCCTCGCTAAATCTTGAAGTGAACGACATCGGCCGCGCCCTCAAGTTCATGGCCGATGAAGGTCACGATGTCATTTGCCTCGCAGCCAAGAGCAATCCCTCTAAGTCGATCAAGCGCTCCGACAAGACATCGAGCCACGGTAGATTAACAATTTTTCGTCCTTGGGCCTCCCATCAGTTCCCTGCAGAATTCCCGGAAGCGGCAGCGCTGCTAGCGAATAAAGTGCTCGACGGACTGATTTTCGACGTTGTGCTCTGCTTCCAGCATTTTAACTATCCGCTCATCCGGCGGTTCCTGCGATTGTCGCGCCAGAGCATCCCTGTCGCAGTGCTGCTAGAAAACGCCTGGCGCGCCGCCACGGAGGAAACCATGAGTACGAGGCTGCGCATGATGTACCGCCTGCGCGGCTTTCGAGACGGGCCCCGGTTCTACAGATGGGTTGCCAAGTCAGCGGACTCGATCATCACCTGTGACCCCGGCGAGATAGGCCGCTTGGCTGATTTGCAGGTCTGGAACCCAAGGACCGAGTATGTCCCGTGGTGCACGGACCCGGGACGCCGGCGCACACACGCCTTGCCGGATCGAGGGGTCGCGATATTCGCAGGCGCACTCGCGAAACACAAGAACCCGTCGGAGCTGGTCGCCGTCATTCGCCAGGTACTCGCGGAAACGCCAACAACGAGGTTCCGGCTCGCCACGTCTCGTCAGTCGACTCGGATCTTAGTGGCGTGGCGGACGGAATTCGGTGAGCGTTTCGAGCCTTACACAAACCTCACCCTCACCCAAGTCGCGGGTCTCATGGAAGAGGCTCAGTACGGAATCACCGCTGCCGCGGCCGGCGGATGGGGATTCATCGGAGGCTGTTGGGCATTGCAGACCCCCTTGGTCCTACTCCACCCGAATAGTTTCGTTCAGGACCCCGCATCCATCGTGCAGGGCTGGGAATATGCCACACCTGCCGACGCTGTGAACGCGCTTTTGTCCGACGACGCTCTGCAAGGTCGCGTCCGCAGAACTGGCTTCTCTCAGTTCGAGCGGTATCACTCTGCCGATGCAGTCGGCCATCGGCTCCTCGCGGTCCTCGGGTCGATCAGCTAGCGAGAATATGCGTGCCCTCGCTTCGCGTTCGGTCACCACCGACATAAGCGCATAGGGAATTGAAAGCAGAAATCGGAACTAATCGGTCGGACGAGCGCGGATTCGGGCGGTCCAGCATATTCACCTCGGATAGGGGTACGGCGTTTTGCCTCGAGGCGAGCCTTGTTTCGTCGCAAGAAGGATAGATTGAGCAACTTCAGCAAGACGGCTGGCGCTTACGTCCCCGCGACCGCCGCTGGACGCCCTAGTGACTAGCGGTGCGCTCGAATCGCCAGAAGGGCGTTTCGCCCGATTCCTCTAAAACCCGTGGGATCAATCAATCGGAGGAAGCCAAAGTACACCAAAGCGCCGATGGGAAGCGCGATGAGAAGAACGATGGTAGCCGCACTTGTCGTCTCCCCGAATGGGAGGCTGACTTGGCTTGGCAGAACCCTGTACGTAACCGTTCGACAGCCCCACACCAAGACCCCCATCAGCTCAGCGGAAAGGAGCGGTCCGCGAACCCTCGATGCAAGCTCACCGAAGCCGCTCCCCAAGGTGTTTGCCGCCTGGTAAATGGCCAAGACCGACACGGCTGCCACTGGCACGGTCACCGCCACAGCGGTCCCCGAGATGCCGTACGTCAGCGTGAGCGGCACCAGGAGCGCCGAGGAGCCGATGAGGATATAGAGATTCAGAACTGAGATGAGTCGCGGTTTTCCGACCGCTGCGAACAGAGAGGAGCTGAAATCGATGATCGCTCTGAACAATCCGTAGAGCGCAAGAAAAACCAGAGGCACGGTTGCCGGGATCCACACGGGTCCGAGGATAACACTGACGAGTTCCGGGGCAAGAACTATTACGCCGATGCCGGCAGGCGCAATCAACGATGCCGCATATCCGAGGCTTTCGAGATAGCCACGCCTCAGGGTTTCCGTCTGGTCCTGGATTTTCACGAGGGAGGGGAAGAGAGCGGAGCCCGCGGGTGTGGATAGGAGGGACACGGGAAGGTAGCCGATCCCGTAGGCGACTGCGTAGAAGCCTAAAGCCGTGCTCCCGAGGAAAAAGCCGACCGTGAAATTGTCAATGTTCGTGATCAGAAATGCCAAGAAGGATGCGGAGACGAGGTGTTTCGCGTAGGCAAGGAGCGGTCGAACAACCTCTCGGTTGAGCATGAAGCGAAACGTCCAGGGCTCCATAACTGAGAATGCGACGGTCGCAATCACTTGGGAAATGACCAAGCCGTACACGAGCGACCACAGCTGGAACCCGAGAGTGGCCAGGGCGACTGAAATCACTGAGTTAGAGATCTGCCCTGCGAGGCTTGGCACCGCGATCGCGCGGTACCGCAGCTCGGCGGACAGGCGCGTCGACGGCACGAAGGAGAAGGGACCGACGAGATAGACGATTGCGAGGACTTGGCTCGCACTGGCAACCGAGGGCAGGGAGAATAACGAGGCCCACGGACCTGCGACCACGATTGACGCGACAAAGAGACCAAGGGCGATCACGAGGCGCAGACTCATCCCCGCGTTGTAATCGGCTTCAGCGACCCGATCTCCCTTGCGTATGATTGCATAGTCGAGACCGAAGCCTCCGAACGTGCCGATGAAGCCAATGAGGCCCGCCGCGAGCGCGAACACCCCAAAGACGTCCGGCATCAGGAGCCGAATCAGCACGATTTTCGTGACGACTCCGAGCACGCGGTTGACCCATTGGAGCGCCACGAAAATGGCAACGTTCTCCGCGGTCCGAACGCGGAACACTGGCCTCGATATCGCTACATCATATTAAAGCGTCCAGAGGTCCGACCAAAGGCCATCTAGGCCTGGTTGTGTGCACAGGCTGTGGGGTGGACACTGTCGACGATCTCAAGACCTGCATCTTGTCGATCCCATGTGTCGATGGTCCAGGTCAATCGCTGAACCTTCGGTGAGACTCGATCATGTGATTGGGCTCATGCGTCGGGTTGAAAGGTCCTTTCGGGGTCGCGCTCACGTTCCGCCCACAACCGGGGCTGTGTCCGCACGGAAGCTACGGCCGCATGAGGGGCACTGCCGTGCCGTCGCGAGACAGGCTCGATGATAATAAGCGCCACATGTGCAACGCGTCGCTGGGATAACCGGTGTCAGTGAGTCAGAACAAATTCCGCAACGAAGTTCGGAGTGGGCTGATCGAAGCTTGTGGGGAGCGGCGGCAGGAGTCGCTCCGCCCTCCAGCGGAATCAGTTTGAAAGCGACCGACCAAAACAGTGCGATCCAGCCGAGGAAAATCAACCAACCTGCGTAGGAATGGGCTATCAGCAGGTTCTGCAGGTCCGTCTGAGCGGTGTCCGTGTAGTACCCCACAAGGACGATCACCACCATCCGGAGGACATTCGCAACATACGCAGTCAGAAGCCCTAGTCCGAGTAAGATCCACATCCTCCGGGAAGGTCGCTCGTACTCTGTGAGGACAAAGGCCGCGAAGGCCGATGCGAAGATTCCGAACGAATAGATGCCAGAACACGATGTCGTAATCACGATCGTTACTTGGACAGCCATGTTTCGGGGTGTGAAAGTCAGACCCGGGGCCGTTGCTCCGAATACCGCGTGGACGGAATTCGGAACACCGAGGAATGAGAGCACGGCGCCGGTCTCGGGTGCCAGCGCGACCCAGGAATACAAGTCAACGGACCCTTCGAAGTCCGCGTAGTATGCGCGCGCAATGAGCAGGGGGGCAACGAGGATCACGTTCAACGCGATGAAGAAGACCAGGACGAAATCCCGTTCCCGCGCGAATCGCGCCGGGACGAATCCGTAGGATATCAGCGCAAACGCCGCGAGCAGGACGATGATGTCTTCGGTTAGAAGGGCCGGGGTCCCGGAGAGCAGAAAGTTGTAGGACAAATCCGCGATCACGATTCCGATACCGATCGCCGGAAAGAGCTTCACGAGGCGTCGGTCCCACGTTAGCCAGCCCAGGAGCCGATTCGCCAAGTTTGGTGCACTCTGGACCGGGACCAGTCCCGCCGGCCAGACCGCCCACGCGAACATTGCCCCGCCAACGATGAGCAATGGAATCCCGAGCCACTCGAGTATGCTGCCCTTCGGGCGGTCCAGGAGCAGTCCGACTCCGGCGAAAGTCGTGATGAGCGCGACGAAGGTTGTTGCCCGGTGAGATTTCGCGAGCTTCGCGATCCAATCCCGGAGTTTCATGGAAGTCTTATCCGTCCACCCGGTCGAACGCTATAAGAAAGCTCGCCGCCCGTTATCGCGGTCGCGAGACGTCGGACGATTCATATAGGCCCGCTCCCCTTCGATGGAATCGGTCGGCTCCATGAAAGTCGTCGGCGGCTCCGCGTCGGTCCCGCTCGCACGCGGGATCGCGAAAGAAG
>Ga0066680_10000418_pt1 | contig 14121 bp, 8 predicted proteins | sample GraSoiAngelo_129_FD_62297 | JGI IMG/M metagenome (GOLD analysis project Ga0066680, IMG submission 62297) | Grasslands soil microbial communities from the Angelo Coastal Reserve, California, USA - 14_0927_12_40cm | ecosystem: Environmental > Terrestrial > Soil > Grasslands | place: USA... | reverse complement strand
CTCGGGACCGTCGATCTCCGGCCCGTCGATCTCCGGTCCGTCGATCTCCGGCCCGTCGATCTCGGGAGTCTGCAGGCCCATGCTCAGGAGCTCGCCGCCGTCGATCTCGGGGCCATCGATCTCCGGCCCGTCGATCTCGGGAGCCAGCGTTCCGTGGGCGTCGATGTCCTGACCGTCGATCTCGGGCGTGTACACCTCCGTGCCGTCGATCTCGGGCCCGTCGATCTCCGGCGCCGACTTGTCGGAGTTGAGGAAGATGGTCGTGGCCTGGCCCGGCGTGCCGCCCGACAGCTCCGTGACGGTGACGGGCACGACCGCGCCCGGGTCGAGCGGCTGGGGAGAGGCCAGGTTCGGCGTGACGAAGACGGTGCGCGCCACGCTCGAGTGTCGCGGCACGGTCACCACGATCGAGATCTGCGTGGTGTCGAACTGGTGGAATGAGGCGAAGCCGCCGGCCGGCCAAGAGACCGCCTCCTGGAATTGCTTCAGGAGGTCGGTGTCGTTCCGCACCACCACCACGAAGGCCCGCTGGATGGTGCCGAGCGTCTTGTTGTTCGCCGGCGAGGAGGCGACGAACTCGCGCGTGGCGTGGGCGGCGTACACGTTCTGGTTGAAGGTGCCGGTGGCGTAGTTGTCCAGGCCCGGCGTGCAGAAGAGCCGGGGCTGCGTCGGATCGAAGATGCTGGTCGCCGGCAGCGAGAGCCCGAGCGGGGTGACGTAGGGCACCGGGGGCGGGTCGGCCGTCCCGAGGTTCTCCGGGCCGGGCACCCTGCGCATGTCGCGGTTGTCCGTCCACGCGATCAGCACCGTGGGCGTGAGCGGGACCTGGCCGTTGTTCGGCGTCCAGTTGGGGCGGCCGGCCTGCGGGTCCGGCGGCAGATGGGACACCGTGCCGATGTCGATGAAGTCGCCGTCGAAGGGGACGGTGCCCTTCTTGGCCCAGCGCTTGTTGTACGCGTTCCACTGGATCTGCCCCACCACCGGGACGCCGTTGACGTGGCCGACGCCCTTGAGGTACCGCGAGACCTTGGTGACATCGCTCAGGAAGTCGGGGGAGGGGCCGGGGCTCGCCATCGCCGCCCGGACGTCGCCGGTGTGCCGGATGGGGGGCGCGTTCAGGGCGGCCTCCGCCTCGTTCACGAAGCGACCGAACGTTCCGGACTTGTCCTCCTTGAAGTCGACCCAGGCGAGGACGAGCTTGCCGGCCGTGAAGGCGATCGAGGGCCAGATCTGATGCTCGTCCGTGGCGGACGGGACGGCCTGGTGCGGCGCCGTCCACACGACTCCGTCGGTGGAGCTGGACATCATGAGCCGCGCCTTGCCCAGCGGGTTGCACGCGCCCGTCGCCGGATCCCGGCCGCGGTCGGACCACAGCACGTACGCGCGGCCGGCGGCGTCGGCGGTCATCGTGGTGAAGGCCGTCGCGCGGAACTGCGTCGCCTTCGTGACCTGGTCGAAGGGGCAGATCGCCGCGACCACCCGCGGCTTCTTCCAGTTCTTGCCGTCGTCGTTGGAGACGACGGAGACGATGGCGTCGCCCTGCGTCCCGTCCGGCGTGAGGAAGCGGCGCCAGGCGCCATAGACGCGGCGCGCACCGCTCACCATCGGCTTGGCGATGCTGGCCCCGTTGCCGATGCGCATGCCCTTGCTGACCTTGATCGGCTTGCTGAAGGTGGCGCCGCAGTCGGTGGAACGGGTGTACATCACGTTCGTCCTGGGGCCGCCGCCGCCCGCCGTCGTGTCGTCGTCGTCCTCGCCATCGCCGTGCTGGACGCTCGCCGCCCTGGCGACCCGGCGCCCCACGTCGTCGTGCTTGCGATCGGCGTGGTGGTCCACGCGGTCCCGATGATCCCCGTCGCCGTGGTCTCCGCCGTGCTGATCCGGCTCCGGCCCCAGGAAGACGGAATACATCATGTGGATCGTGCTCGCGGGCACGGTCTGGGCCACGGTCGTACCGTCCTCGAGCGGGACCTGGAGGGTGCAGGTGCCGCCACTGCCCTCCACGAAAATCCACGGCTTGTCGATGAAATGGGCGGCGTCCCCGAGATCGGCCAGCACCGTCCGCACGAACTTGAACGGCATCCGGTCGTTCTCGCGGTTGTTGAGGTCGATGAAGGTCGAGACGAACACGGCCCCTTCGTCGCGGCCGGGGCCGCTGAACGCGATCCCGCTGTAGAAGGCCAGTCCGGCGGGCCCGGTGCGCACGGTCGCATCGGCCGCGGCCCTGAATCCGCGCGCCTTGAGGACATGGGGAGCCGGGTCGAGGAAGAAGCCGGGATGGAGCGTGCTTTCCCACGTGGAGCCGCCGTCGGTCGACTGGAACTGGCCGAGCCAGGCGTCGCGGACCTCCGAGGTGATGGACACGCCCGGCACGTCGACCATTCGATAGTCGTTGGCGCCGCACAGGACGTGCTGCGGGTTCCGGGACGAAAGGCCGCAGGAGGGCTCGTTCTGCGCCTTGCCCAGGACGTCGCCGCGAACACGGAACGGCTGCACGGTCAGCACCTGGGGGCCGCCGGCCACGTTCGTGTTCGGCCCGACCACCAGGCGGTCCTCGGCCGAATCGGCCGCGGCGCGGGTGCCCGCGAGGGCGAGCGCGGCGGCAATGGCGATGGGCGTCCAGCGGAGCCACGGGGCGATCAGGCGGCTGGTCATCGGAACCTCCACCCTCGCGGCCTGGGGGCCGCGGGTTGGCTAGGCGACGTGTCGGCCGGCGGACCTCGGGGGGAGATGAAGAGGGCGTGCCTGTGCGCGTCCCAGGTCCCCGGTCGCTACGCGCTCGCGGTGACGGGCTGTCGAAGAAGGCGGGGATTATCGCCGAGTCCAGTGCGCCGGACAACTCCTCAGACGACCGCCGGGTCCTCCGGTGACCCCGTCCACTTCGTGAAGCTCTCCGCCCCCGTCTCCGTGATGAAGATGCAGTCCTCGTGGCGGATGCCCATCTCGCCGGGGATGTAGATCCCGGGCTCGTCGGAGAAGCACATCCCCGGCCGCAGCTTCGTCGCGTTGCCGCGCACCAGGTACGTCCACTCGTGGCCGTCCATGCCGATGCCGTGGCCCACGCGGTGCGTGAAGTACTTGTAGCCGGGCCCGAAGGCGGCCTCCTCGATCACGCGGCGGGCGGCGGCGTCCACGGACTGCGCCTCGACTCCCGGCTTCGCGGCCTCGACGGCGGCCTGCTGCGCGCGGCGCACCACGTCCCAGACGCGCCGCTGGCGATCGGTCGGCGGCCGGCCGAAGACGCCCGTGCGCGTGATGTCGCTCGCGTAGCCCAGCAGGCGGCCGCCGCCGTCGATGAGCACGACGTCGCCAGGGCGCAGGGGACGCGGCCTGGTGGTCCCGTGCGGGAAGGCGGCGTCGGGTCCGAACAGCACGAGCGAACCGCCCTTCATGCCCAGCCGCCGGTGCGCCTCCGTGCTCAGCGCGGAGACCTCCGGCTGGGACATGCCCTCGCGCAGGGACTGGAACACCGCGCGGTGCGCGCGAACGGTGATCTCGTTCGCGCGCCGCATGAGCGCCAGCTCGTGCGCGTCCTTGATCACGCGGCAGCCGGCGGTCACGGGAGTGGCGCTCACCACGCGCGCGGCGGGCAGCGCGGCCGCGATCTCGTTCGCGAACGTGAAGGGCATCGTCTCCTCGACGCCGACGCGGCCGGCGGCGCCGCGGTCGCGCAGGATCGAGGCCACCAGCGCGAACGGGCTCTCGTGCTCTTCCCACGCGCGCACGTCCTTGCCGAGCTGGATCTGCTCGAGGCCCCGCGCCTTCTCGAAGGCGGGACTCACCCAGGCGGGGTCGCCCTCGCGGGTGATGACGGCGCCGAAGAAGCGCTCGGAGAGCCCCCACTCGGCGCCCGTGAAGTACTCGAGGCCGGTGCCGGAGGCGAGCACGACGCCGTCGAGGCCTTCCGAAGCCAGCAGGGCCTGGGCCCGCGTGACGCGCGCGCGGTGCTCGTCGACGCTGATGGCGGAGACTCCGCTGAGCATCGGCCCCAGGGCGGCAATGGGCGCGGGAGTGGCCTTCGCTGCCGCCTCGTCCCCGGCGGCAGCGGGCGCGAGAGCGGCGGCGCCGAGCGCGCCCGAGAGCTGGAGCAGGTCGCGGCGGGAGAGTGTCACGGCGGCTATGTTAACCTCGGTCGTTCATGGGTCGCCGCCCCGCCCGGCTCCTCCTGGTGTCCCTGCTCCTCGTCGCCGGCGCCGCCAGGGCGCACGCGGCCTCCTTCCCGCCTCAGCTGCGCTTCCGCAGCGTCTCCACGGACCGCGTGACCGTCCACTTCCACCAGGGCCTGGAGGCGATGGCGCGCCAGGCGGCGACGCTGGCCACGGAGATCCTGGAGCGGCACGAGGCGCGCTACGGCATGCGCGTGGGCCACGTGCAGGTCGTGCTCGCGGACGTGGACGACGATCCCAACGGCTTCGCGTCTCCGCTGCCGTATCCGCTCGTGCACGTGCGCGCGGTGGCGCCCGACGGCAGCGACGAGTTCGGCAACTACGACGACTGGCTGCGCCTGGTCCTCACGCACGAGCTGACCCACATCGTCCACCTCAACGAGGCGCGCGGGCTGGTGCGCGCCGGCCGCAAGGTGCTGGGCCGCGCGCCGTACCTGTTCCCCAATGCGTCCACGCCCACCTGGATGGTGGAGGGCCTCGCCGTCTACGAGGAGACGCAGGGCACCGCCTTCGGCCGGGGGCGGAACCCGGACGTGCGGATGGTGATGCGCATGGCCGCCCTCGAGGAGGACTTCATCGGCGAGGACCAGGCGGTCTCGGGCCTCGACCGCTGGCCCGCGGGCGAGGCCGCGTACTTCTTCGGCGAGGCCTTCCTGGCCGACCTCGCCCAGCGCCTGGGTCCCGACGTCCTCCCCGAGCTGGCGCGCGTGCACTCCGGACGCGTGATCCCGTTCCTCGACGAGCTCACGGCGCGGAAGGTCACCGGCGCGGGCTTCCACCAGAGATGGCAGGACTGGAGCCTGGCCGCGCGCGAGTCCTTCGCGCGGGAAGCGAGGGCGATCTCCGCGCGCGGGCTCACGGCCTCGCGCGCGCTGACCACGCGCGGCTACCGCCAGGTCGGCCCCCGCTTCAGCCCCGACGGAGGATGGATCGCCTTCACCGATCGCGACCTCACGCATTTCCGGTCCATCCATCTCATCCGTGCCGACGGCACCGGCGAGCGTGAGCTGGTCAAGCGCAACGGCGGCGCGGGGCTGGCCTGGACGCCCGACGGAAGCCGGATCGTGTTCGAGGAGCCGGAGGTCTACCAGACGTTCGCCGTGCGCTCCGACCTCCGGGTGGTGGAGGTCGCCACCGGGCGCACGCGACGGCTCACGCGCGGACTGCGCGCGCGCGATCCGGACGTGGCGCACGACGGGCGCACCATGGTCTTCGTCCGGCAGCGCGGCGACGGCAGTGACCTCGCGCTCATCGGAGTCGATGGCTCCGGCTTGCGGGACCTCACGCGCTCGGAGCCGGGGACGCAGTGGGGCTCGCCGCGTTGGAGCCCGGCGGGGGATGCGCTGGTGGCCTCGCGCTGGCGCGAGGGCGGCTGGCTCGACATCGTGCGCGTCGATCCCGTCACGGGCGCGGTCAGCGAGCTGACCCACGATCGGGCCAAGGACGTGGAGCCCACCTGGACGCCGGACGGCGCCTACGTCGTGTTCCGCTCGGACCGGGACGGGGTCTCGAACCTCTACGCGCTGCGCGTGGCCGACCGCGCGCTGCGGCAGGTGAGCAACGTGCTCGGCGGCGCGTTCACGCCGGACGTCGCCCCCGACGGCCGGCAGCTCACGTTCGCGAGCTATTCCGCGCGCGGCTACGACGTGCACGTGATGGCGTTCGACGCGGCCACGCTCTCGCCCGCCGCCCCTTTCGAGGACAGCTACCCCGAGCCGCGGCCCTTGCCTCCGCCCGCCTCCATCGCCGACCGCCCGTACCGGCCGGGCGGTCTCGTGCTCCCTCGCTTCTGGACGCCGTACGCGGACGTCTTCGGGAAGGACAAGAAGCTGGGCGCGGTGACCGGCGGCGCGGACGCGCTCTTCCGCCATGTCTGGGCGGCCGACCTCCATTACGGCACCGGCACCGATCGACTCGGTGCGCAGGTCTACTACCTGTACGACCGTTTCCGGCCGACCTTCTCGCTCTCCGCCGAGGACAAGACCGATCTCGTGACGGACGGCCGCACGCGCACGCGGGAAGTCACGCTGCGCGCCACGCTGCCCGTCCTCCGCACGCTGCGCGCGTCGAGCAACGTGAGCCTGGCCTGGCGCCGGCGGCGCGAGACGATGGAGGGGCTCATGCCGGGCCGCCTCGACCTGGGAGGGCTCGAGACCTCCTGGACGCTCGGCACGGCCAAGGTCTACCCGTACTCGATCTCACCCGTGGAGGGATACCGGCTCCGCCTCGACTACCTCAAGGAAGCGCGCGGGCTGGGCAGCGACGTCGCGCTGGACAAGCTGGTGGCCGACGGCCGCCTCTACGCGCGAGCGTTCCGCGCCGACGACGCGATCGCCGCGCACCTGGCCGCCGGGACCACCATCGGCCGTCCCTCCTTCCAGCACTCGTTCGCGCTGGGCGGGTTCGCCGACAGCGTGCTGTTCGACGTGGTGGGCACGAACCACAGCGTCCTGCGCGGCTATCCGGACAACGCCTTCACCGGCCGCCGGTTCGTGAACGCGAACGTGGAGTACCGGTTCCCCCTGGCGCATCCCCAGCACGGTTTCCGTGTGGCTCCGGTGTTCGTGCGCCACGTGCACGCGACCGTGTTCGCCGATGTCGGCGAGGCGTGGAGCGATGCCTTCCGCTGGGGCGACCTCCAGCCGGCGGCTGGCGTCGCGGTGGGCACGGACCTTACGCTCAGCCACGTGCTGCCCTTCACGATCGTCGCGGGCGTGGCGCGCGGCTTCGGCGACAAGGGACGGACGCGCGCGTACGTCCGGGCAGGCCTCGCGTTCTGAAGTCCGCCCGGACCCGGACTGCGTACGGCGTTACTGCTGCGCCGGCGGTGTCGGGCTCGGCTCCGGAGCCGCGGGCGCTGCGGCGGGCGCGGCCGGCGCCGCGGTGGGCGCGGCCGGCGCCGCCGGCGCTGCCGGCTTGCTCTCGCGCGCGCTCGAGCCGCCGAAGCCGCCGTCGGATCCCAGCTTGAAGTTCACCGTCACCGTCATCACCACGGGCACGGGGATGCCGTTGAGGAGCGTGGGGCTGTAGGTCCACTGCCGCACCGCGTCCAGGGCCGCGTTGTCGAGCAGCGGGACCCCGCGCAGGACCTTCAGGTCGGTCACGCGTCCGTTCGGGCTGATGGTCGCCTCCAGGATGACCACGCCTTCGACGCGCGCCTGGCGGGCCACCGGCGGGTAGACGGGCGGGACGTTGTTGAGCTTGGCCGGCGGATGGATCTTGCCGCCCACGCGCACGGGGCCGCTCGGTTTCGGCTCCTCCTTGGGGACGCCGCCGATCACGCCGCCCACGACGCCGCCCATCTCGCCGCCGACCACACCGCCGACCACACCCCCGACCACGCCGCCCGGCACGCCGCCCTTGACGCCGCCCTCCACGCCGCCCGGCTCGGGCCGGCCGGAGCCGAGCCCGGTGTCGGGCTCAGGCTTGGGCAGCTCCTTCGGCACCTCGATGGGAGCGGTGAACTTCGGCTGCTCCATCGGCTTTGGCTGGACGATCTTCGGCTGCGTCATCGGCCGCGGCGCGGAAGCCGCCGGCGGGGGAGGAGGAGGCGGAGGCGGCGGGGGCGCCGCTTCGACCATGAAGGCCCGGATGGCGCCGTTCATCACGGGCTCCGGGAGATCGTTGAAGCTCAGCAGCGGCACCACCAGCACCGCGGCGAGCACGACCGCGTGAATCCCGATGGAGACCGGAAGCGTCAGCTTCCGCTTCCGTCGAGTCCCTTTGCTCGTGTCGAGCAGCGTGTCGAAGAATTTGTACGGCATCCAGCGACCTCGCTTTCCCGGCAGGAATGACTGCCCATGAAGCCGGCATGAATTGTCCGACCGTTATGAAATGCGCAACCGGCGCGCCTCCCGGTGAAGGTTGCGAAATCCATGCCACTTCGCGGTGGTCCAGGGGTCAGTGCGGCAGTCCTAAGACATAGTACAGCAAGGACATCGCCGCGAGCACCCAGGCCCCGGGTCGCACTTCGCCCGAGCGACGCGCGGCAACCTTGACAACCGGGTGGAGGACGAGGCCCGCGGTCAGGCCGTTCGCGATGTTGTAGGTGAAGACCATCATGGTGATGGTCGCGAAGGCGGGGACGAGCTCGGTCAGGTCGTCGAACTGCAGGTGGCGCGCGGACGCGGTCATCAGCAGCCCCACCACGACCAGCGCCGGCGCGTAGGCATAGCGCAGCGCTTGCAGCGGCTGCATCAGCGGGATGAAGAAGAGCGACGCGAGGAAGAGCGCTCCCGTCGTCACCGCGGCCAGGCCGGTGCGCGCGCCCTCGCGGATGCCGGTGGCGGACTCGATGAACGCGCCGGCGGTGGAGGTGCCCACCAGCCCGCTGAACACGCAGGTGGCCGCGTCCACCATCATCGGGCGCTCGATGTCCGGCAGGTCGCCCCGCTCGTCGAGGAGGCCGGCGGCCGCGCCCAGGCCCACCAGCGTGCCCAGCGTGTCGAGGAAACCCATCAGGAACAGCGTCAGCAGCACGGGCAGGAAGGCGGGACGCAGCACGCCCCAGAGGTCGAGGTGGAGGGCGATGGGAGCGAGCGCATATTCGCCGCGCAGCGGGAGGGCCAGCACCGCGCGCGGGGCTTCGCCCTGTCCCAGGGCAATGCCCACGGCCGCCGTCGCCGCCATCCCGATCAGGATGGCGCCGCGCACGCCGCGCTGGAGCAGCACGGCCATCAGCGTGAACCCGCCCGCGGCGAGCAGCACGCGCGCGTCGTGGAGGTCGCCCAGCTTGAGCGGCGCGCCCGGGGGGAGGAGCGCGCCCGTGGGCGACGAGGCGAGCGCAGCGGGCGGCAGGCCGGTCACGAAGCTGGTGACGACGCCGCTCTCGTAGAGGCCGATGAGGGCCAGGAACAGCCCGATCCCGACGGCGAAGCTGTGCTTGAGGCCGGCGGGCACGGCGGCCGCGAGCCACCTGCGCACGCCGAGCAGGGTGATGGCCGCGAAGAGCACGCCGCCCCAGAAGACCGCGCCCAGCCGCTGTGGCCAGGTGATCCCGAGCGCGGCCAGGCCGAAGGCGATGAAGGCGTTCTCGCCCATGTAGGGCGCGACCGCGAACGGGCGATTCGCGTAAAGGCCCATCGCGATCGAGCCGAAGGCCGCGGCCAGGATGGTGGCGACGGTGCTCGGTCCCGTGGGCAGTCCCGCGAACGAGAGGATGGCCGGGTTGACCACCACGATGTACGCCATCGTGGCGAAGGTGGTGACGCCGGCGAGGATCTCCGCGCGCGCGGTGGTGCCGCGCTTCTCCATTTCGAAGAAATCGACCGCCACGGCGGCGATGGTACTCTTCCTGTCCGCGGGACCCCGAGACGGGACCGAAGCCCATGCGCCTCCGCTCCGCCTGTGTCAACCTCGGTCTCTCGCTCGCGATCGTTGCCGTCACGCTGCTCGTGATGGAAGCGGCGGCGCGAGTGCTCCTGAGCCGGCGCGGGATGGGCAAGGAACAGAACGAGTTCGCGCAGTACCAGGTGCCGGACCCCGTCCTGGGCTGGCGGGACAAGCCCAGCGCGCGAGTCCTCTTCCGCCGGCGCGAGTACGAGGTCGAGCTGAGGACCAACGCCCACGGGTTGCGTGACCGTGAGCGCAGCTACGAAGGCTCGGCCTTTCGGATACTCGCCCTCGGGGACTCTTTCACCGAGGCCTACAGCGTGCCCCTCGAGCAGAGCGTGACCCAGGTGCTCGAGCGGAAGCTGACGACGCCCGGGTGTCCCATCGAGGTCATCAATGGCGGGGTCGCGGGTTACAGCACCGACCAGGAGTACCTCAGGTATCGGGAGGAAGGGGTTCGCTACCATCCCCGGGTCGTCGTGCTCCTGTTCTGCTACAACGACGTGCTGGCCACCATCGACAGCTTCGCATATGGCCGCCCCAAGCCCGTCCTGGATTTCCGGCCCATGCATCCCCTCGTGGCCAATGAGCCCGTGCCTCCGCCTTCCCCCGCGCCTCCCGCCTCGGCCCCGGGGCCGGATGAAGGCGGATCCGTCCTCTGGCGATGGATCAAGGAACGGCTGCAGCGCAGGCCCAGGCTCTACAACTCTCTGGCGAAGCTCGGGCTCTTCCGGCCCATCCGTCCGGTATACCCGCCACGCGAGCTGGCCGTCTTCTGGCGGCGCGCGCCTCCGGAGGTCGACCGTGCCTGGGGCCAGGTCGACCGTATCCTGGGGGCGCTCGCCGAGGAGACGGCCGCCCACGGCACGCGGTTGCTGGTCGCGTACATCCCGAGCCGCTTCGAGGTGAGCGATCGCGATCTGGAAGTCACGCGCGCCTGGTACGGCCTCGACGAGGCGAGCTGGGGCCGGGCCCCCGTCGTCCGCCATCTCAAGGGCATCGCATCGGCCCGCGGGTTCCCCCTGCTGGACCTGACCGCGGCCTTGCGGAAGGTGGAGGACCCGCTGCGCAGTCCGTACTACGAATACGATGGGCACTGGAACGCGATCGGCCATGGGGCGGCCGCGGGAGCCATCGCCGAGTGGCTCGCCGCCCAGGGGTGGCTCCCTCCGTGCGCCGGGAAGGGACGATGATGGGGCGTCAGCGCTTGCGCAGCGTGACCGACCCGCTGAGCGTATGGACGGAGACGCTGGCGCCGCCGCCGCCGGTCGAGAACTGAAGCTCCTTCTCCGGCGTGTGCCTGCCCTGCCGCATGGCCGGCGCGCCGAAGGCATTGTCGATCGACCCGCTGAACGTCGACACCGAGAAGTCCGCCGCCACCGACGCGGGCAGGGAAAGCACGACGGAGCCGCTGACCGTCTCCGCTTCGAGCGTGGCGCCGGAGGTGAGCGCGCCCTCGAACGACAGGCTGCCCGAGACCGTCTCCACGTGCGCGCGGGAGAAGGTGCCCCCGCTGACCTCGAGCCGGCCGTTGACCGTCGAGGCCTGCAGCTCGCCGCTGGCTCCGCGCACGGTCACGCTGCCATTGACGGATTCGACGTGGGTGTCCTTGCTCGCGCCCGAGACCTCGACGGAGCCGTTCACGGTCTCGGCCTGGATCTCGCGCGCCTGGCCGGTGACGGTGATGCTGCCGTTGACGGTCTCCGCTTTCACGGTCCCGCTCACCTCGGACACGCTGATGCTGCCGGCGAAGCTCTCGATCTGGAGCCGGCTGCGCACGGGCACGTGCACCTCGAGCGACGAGACCACGCCATGCGGGTTGCGCTCGGTCTCCACGCCGACGCGGATGCGGCCGCCGGAGCCGGTGAAGTCCAGCCCCGAGGCGCCGGCGCCGAGCTGCCCGGTGACCATCACCTCGCTCCGGTCCCAGCCGACGACGCGGATGGATCCCGCGGGGTTCTCGATCTCGACGAGCGCGTCCGCGGAGGCGGCGCGGCGGGCGTCCACCTTCTGGGCCTCGCCGCCGGTTGTCAGGCCGCGCCACGCTTCCTCGTGGCGCGACGGCCGCGCCGAGCGCCCGTGCGGGCCCGCGGCGAGGGCGAGACAGAGGGACAGCACCGTCAGGGTCGGTATCATCGTTCTCCTAGAGTCGGTTGAGGCGCACCACGCGCTGGAGCGCGTCGAGCTTCTTCTGGTGCGTGGACGTGAGCAGGTGGGCGAGCTGCGCGCTGCCGGGGTCCTTCTGGAGCGCGGCGCGCACCTCGGCCAGGGCGTCGTCGATGGTCTTCAGGTTCGCGTCGAGGACGGCGCGCGTCTCGGGCGAGAGCGTGTTCTTCTGCTGGTCGAGGGCGGCCATCAGCGCCGCCGTGGCCCGCGCGTACTCGCGCTCCGCCTCCAGCAGCGCCGGCGACGTACCCGCCGCCGCCGACACCAGTGTGCCCATCGGGGACGCGGGAGCCACCGGAGAAGGGCCACGCTTCCAGAGGCCGGCGAAGAGAGCGACCACCACCGCCGCCGCCGCGGCCAGGGCGGCCGGCCGCACCCACCGCGCGACGGAGGGCCGCACCACTCCGCGCGCGCCTTCCGCGCCGCGCAGCCGCGCCGCGAGTTCGGGCCAGAGGTCGCGGCCGGGCGGGACCTCGCGCGGCAAGGCCGCCGCCTGCGCGAGCAGCGCCCGCTGGAGTCGCTCCTCCCGCCGGCACTCCGCGCAGGTGGCCAGGTGCAGCTCGACCTCCTGGAAGTCCGCTTCCGTGAGGAGGCCGTCCACGTAGTCGTCCAGGGCGTCTCGGACCTGTTCGCACGTCATCGCTCGAGTGCCTCCCTCAGCAGCTTGCGGGCGCGATGCAGCTGCGCTTTCGAAGTCCCCGTGGCCACGCCCGTCATGTGCGCGATCTCCTCGTGCTTGTACCCCTCGACGTCGTGCAGCACGAACACCGATCGCGCTCCCGGCGGCAGCGTCGCCAGCGCGCGGTCCAGGTCGAAGCCCTCCTCGGGTCCGGCCGGCTTCGCCTCTGGCCGCTCGAAGGCAGCGGGATCGTCCGTGCTCATGAACCGCGAGGTGCGCCGGCGGCGCGACCGCCGCTCGGAGAGGGCCACGTTCACGGTGAGGGGGTGCAGCCACGACGAGAACGCGCTCTCGCCGCGGAAGGAGCCCAGCCGCTGCCAGGCGCGCACGAACACGTCCTGGGCCAGCTCCTCCGCGAGTGTGGCGTCTCCTGCCATTCGATAGCACACCGCGTAGACACGTCCGACGTGGGCCCGGTAGAGGGCCTCGAAAGCCTCGAGGTCCCCGGCCTGGGCGCGCGCGACCAGCGCGCGCTCCTGGGCCCGCGGGTCGGACTCTCTTTCCGCTATGACCTGCCCCTCATCCCCTGCAACCTCGTACGCCGCCGTGATTTCCACGTCGCCTTCTGAGACGCCTCGGGACCCGTGGGGGTTTGAAGGCGCCATGGCACGCGGGTTGCACGATGTCTTGCCATGACCCGGACCTGCCGTCGCCCATCCCCTTCTTCTTCCTTCATTTCCGACGGCGGTGGTCCATCCCGAGGCGCATTCATACACGGTCCATTCATTGGGAGGAAGCCCTCCGATGATCCGGCCCTCATTCCGTCTGCTCCTCGCGGCGGCTGTCGTTTTCCCCGTCGCGTGCACGCGCAGTCCGCGTCAGGGAGGCCCTGAGAAAGGTCCTGACGCCCAGCCGCAGACCGCGCCTGCTCCCGCCGATCGCGCCGCGCAGGTGCTGCGCGCCCGCCTGGCCGCGCCACAGCCGCCCGCAGCCATGGCCAAGGAGGCGGGAAGCGCGGAGGTCTGGACCGACCTGCGCCGCCTCTACGAGAGCAATGCCTACCGGCCCGTGTGGACGAAGGATGGCGAGCCGCGGAAGGACATCGCCACCCTGCGCACGGCCGTGGCGCAAGTCGAAGCCGACGGGCTCAACCCCGCCGACTACGACCTGAGCGCGGCGGCCGCGCTCGAGTCCGCGCGGTCGCACAATCCCTTCAAGGGCTCCTCGCTGGCGCCGGACGTCCTGGCCGACGCCGACCTGCGCTTGAGCTACACGTACCTCAAGCTCGCCCGTCACCTGGAACGCGGACGCGTGCCGCCGGGCAAGGTCGACGAGCACTGGTTCGGCCAGCAGCGCCGGGACGACTTCGTGAAGGTCCTGAAGGCCGCGCTCGATTCCGGGCACCTCGCGGAGAGCCTGATCGCGCTCGAGCCGCAGCAGCCGCAGTACGCCGCGCTCAAGCAGGTCCTGGCCCGCTATCGCGAGGCCGCCGCGCGGGGCGGCTGGGGCACGCTGCCCGCCGGCCTGAACCTGCGCCCGGGCCGCTCCGATCCGGAAGTGGCGGTCCTGCGCGCCCACTTGATCGCGTCGGGTGACCTGGCTTCCTCCGCCCCCACCGCGCCGGCGCCCTCCGCGGCGCCGGCCCACGGCGCGCACGCCGCGCACGCCGCGCGCGCGACGAGCGCGCCGGCCGCGGCGGCCAGCCCCGTCTTCGACAAGGAGACCCAGGACGCGCTCAAGCGCTTCGAGCGGCGGCACGGGAGGGTGGCCGACGGACGGCTCGACCGCGAGTTGCTGGCGGCCCTCAACGTGCCCGTGGAGGCACGCATCCGCCAGATC
>Ga0066680_10000413_pt1 | contig 14169 bp, 10 predicted proteins | sample GraSoiAngelo_129_FD_62297 | JGI IMG/M metagenome (GOLD analysis project Ga0066680, IMG submission 62297) | Grasslands soil microbial communities from the Angelo Coastal Reserve, California, USA - 14_0927_12_40cm | ecosystem: Environmental > Terrestrial > Soil > Grasslands | place: USA... | reverse complement strand
GGGTCGATGCGCACCTGGCTGTAGTAGGACGGGCGAGGGTTGGTGTCCGACATCTTCTTCCAGCTGGCGCCCTTGTCCTCCGAGCGGTAGATGCCGCCCTGCTTGGCGTTCTCGACGAGCGCGTAGACGATGCGCGGGTCGCGGCGGTAGACGTCGATCCCGATGCGTCCGATGTCGCCTTCGGTGGGCAGACCCTCGGTGAGCTTCGTCCACGTCTGCCCGCCGTCGGTCGTCTTCCACAGCGCGCTGCCGGGGCCGCCGCCGTTGTAGCCGAAGGGGGTGCGCCGGCGCTGGTAGGACGCGGCGTAGAGCGTGTTCGGGCTCTCGGGGTCCATGGCCACGTCCACGAAGCCGGTGTCCTCGTCGATGAACTTCGTGTTCGCCCAGGTCTTGCCGCCGTCGGCGGTGCGGAACAGGCCGCGCTCCCTATTGGGTCCCCATAGGTGTCCCAGCGCGGCCACGTACGCGATGTCGGGGTTGGTGGGATGCACCACCACGCGCCCGATGTGGTGCGTGTCGGCCAGGCCGAGATGGATCCACGTCTTGCCCGCGTCGAGCGACTTGTAGACGCCGTTGCCCCAGGAGGAGGACTGCCGGTTGTTGGGCTCTCCCGTGCCGATATAGATGATCGATACGTCGGAGGGCGCTATGGCGATGTCGCCGATGGACGAGACGTCCTGGCTGTCGAAGACGGGCTCGAGCGTCACGCCGTTGTTCACCGTCTTCCACAGGCCGCCGCTGGCCGCGGCCACATAGAAGGTCGAGGGGCGTCCCTCCGCCACCGCGAAGTCGTCGATGCGGCCGCCCATGATCGCGGGCCCGATGCTGCGGAACTCGAGGTTGGCGAGGACGTCCGCGGGCACGCCCCTGGCGGGCGCGGGCTTGTCGGGCGCCTTGGCGCGCGGCGGCGGAGCGGCGGCGGCGATGGAGAGGGCACCGGAGGCGAGCCCGACGAGGAGGGGAGCCGAGGCGGCACGCAGGGCGGCACGCATCATCACTGAGTCTCCTTTCGGGGGCGGACGCTATCCGCGGCGAGGCGAGCAGTCAAGAGACCCGTAATCGCTACGGACGATCACGAGCACGAGCACGAGACCGTGATCGTGATCGTCTGTCGCGATTCCGTTACTGCTGTCCGGCGGCTCGCCGCAACTCCTGGCCATCGAGGAACCGTCCGCCCTTGACCACGTCGCGCGGCGACTCGAGGACCGACAGGTCTGCGGTGGGATCGCCGTCCAGGACCAGCAGGTCCGCGACCTTGCCCGCGGCCAGCGTGCCCAGAAGGGCCTCGCGTCCCATCACGCGCGCGCCGCCGAGCGTGGCCGCGCTCAGCACCTGCGCCGGGCTCAGGCCCGCGTCCACCATGAGACGCAGCTCGCGGAAGATCGAGGGGCCGTGGAGCGTCCCGATGTTGCCGGCGTCGGTGCCCACCGCGATGCGCGCGCCCGCCGCCGCCAGGCGCACGAGGTTCGCCTGGCCGGTGGCGACCATCTTGTCCGCGGTGGCGCGTCCCTCGCCCTTGAACTCCGGAAAGCCCTTGATCTCGTCGAAGCTCCGCAGCGCGTCGGGGTCGCCCAGCCGGCGCTCGGCCGCGGTGGGCGCGAAGCGGCCGGAGAGCACGAGGTCGTATCCCTTCACCACGAACAGCGTCGGCACGCAGAGGACGCCCCTGTCGCGCACGGCGGCCACGAACGCGTCGTCGACCGGCATGTCGAATACCGAGTGCACCAGGATGGCGGCGCCGGCGTCGACGGCGGCCCGTGCGCCGGCCAGCTCGGTGGCATGCACGGCCACGCGCAGGCCCGCGCGGCGCGACTCGTCGACGACGGCGTCGAGCAGGGCGCGCCCGGCCGCGGGATCGTCGCCCGCGCGCTGGATGAACCAGATCTTGATGAAGTCGGGCCGGCGGCCGGCCTCGCGCTGGACCAGCGCCCGCGCCTCGGCGGGAGAGCCGACCTTCACGATGGGCGGGTCCCCGAGGTCGAGCTGCGGCCGCGCGACCGTGGAGACGAGCGGGCCGGCCACCGCGACGCGCGGTGCGAGGGTCGTGCGCGCGGCCACCTCGCGCACCTCGAAGTTCCACATGGGGCCACCGGCGTCCACGACGGAGGTGACGCCGGAGAGCAGATAGCGCGCGAAGGTCTGGCTCAGGCGCTGCTTGACCCCCGCGATCTCCTGCTCGTAGGTGCGATGGCCGCGCAGGTCGATGACGTCGGGGCGTGTGTAGGCGCCGCCCGACTGGAAGAAATGGACGTGCGCGTCGACGAGGCCGGGCATCACCCATTTGCCGCGGCCGTCCACGATGCGGATGCCCTTGGGCAGCGGCACCTCCGCGCGCGAGCCCAGCGCCGTGATGCGGTCGCCCTCCACGACGAGGACGGCGTCGGGTCGCGCCGGAGCGCCGGTGCCGTCGAGCACGGTCGCGCCCACGATCGCGAAGCCGCCGGCCGCCATCGCCGGTCGCGCCGCCGGCGCCGCGAGCGCGAGAGAGGCGGCGACCAGCGCGGCGGAGAGCCGCATCCGCTCAGCCGCGCGCATCGACGGGCACCACGGCGCCCGTCACGGCGCCCGAGGCCGGGGAGAGCAGGAACACGATCACGCGCGCGACGGCCTCCGGCGGCGTCCAGCGGGACACGTCCGCCTTGGGCATGGCGGAGCGGTTCTTGGGCGTGTCGATGATGGTCGGCATCACGCAGTTCACCCTCACCCCGCGGTCCTTGTTCTCCAGGGCGAGCACGCGCGTGAGCGCGATGACCGCGGCCTTGGACACGGTGTAGGCGGCCGCGCCGGCGCCGCCGCCCTCCACGACCTTCGATCCCACGGTCACGATGGACCCGCGCGTCTTCAGCAGGTGGGGCAGGGCGGCGCGGCACACGGTATGCGCGCTCTCGAGGTTGGCGCGCATCATGGCCGTCCACTCCTCGGGCGGCGCCTGCTCCAGCGGGCCCGAGCCCGCGTAGGCGCCCGCGACGGCGGCCACGCCCGCCAGCCCGCCCTGCCGCGAAGCGGCCTCGGACACGAAGTGCGCCGTCGCCTCCGCGTCCGCGAGGTCCACGGGCGCGCCCCAGAGCACGGCGCCCGGCGGCGCCGCATCGCGCAGCGCCTGCCAGCCCTGCTCGCCGCGATAGGGCACGGCCACCGAGGCCCCGTCGCGCAGCAGCGCCAGCACGACCTCGCGGCCCAGCGCGCCCGTGCCGCCGGTCACGACGAACCCGGGCATCTCAGCGCGCCTTGAGCGCGTCGTACGCGCGCCCGGGTGCGGCCTCGGTGCTGGTCGGGAGCCCCTTCGGCCGCCAGCCCGGCTCGACGCCGCCCGTGGGCAGCGGTGTCCCGTCGTAGCCGTTCTTCTGGTCGACCAGGTTCGCGTAGCCGGCGCGCTCGAGCAGCGCCGCCGCGCGCGCGGAGCGCCCGCCTGTCTTGCAGCCCACCACCAGCCGCGCGTCGCGCGGGAAGCTCTTCTCCACGACGGCCAGGAACTCCGCGTTGTCGACCATGCCGCCCGGCCCCATGTTCAGGAGCGGGACGTTGTAGGCGCCGGTCGGATGGCCGGCCGCGAACTCGGGCACGGAGCGCACGTCGAGGTAGACGTAGCCGTCCTTGTCCATCAGGTCGCGCGCCTCTTCCGGCGTGATGCGCTTTACCGCCATGAGTCCCTCCGAAAGCTCCAAGCCTAGTCCAGCCGCGCCGTGCGCGCTACGACGCGGACTCGACGCGCCGGACGAGCCGCGCCGCGGCGGCCGCGAAGACGTCCTCCGGCGGCAGCAGGCTGAGCACGAGGTAGGCCTCGTCCTCGAAGTCGAAGAAGTAGCCGGGATGGACGAGCACGTCGTCCTTCTCCACGAGCGTGGCCACCCAGTCGTCCTCGCTCCGCGTGGCGGGCACGCGCGCGACGGCGGACCAGCCGCCCTCGGCGTCGAGCAGCGTGACGGCCGTCGAAGCCACCGCGGCGCGCAGCGCGCGATGGTTGGCGGCGATGCGCGCGCGGATGGGGGCCTGCAGCTCGGGGAGGCGGGCCAAGATCGCGGGCGCGGCGTGCTGCACGGGCGCGGCCACGGACAGGTAGGTGTCGGCCACGACCTCCAGGCGGCCGCGCGCCTCGTCGCGCGCCGGCGCGGGCCCGCCCAGCATCATCCAGGCCAGCTTGAGCTGGGGCAGGCCGCAGGACTTGGAGAGCCCGCGCAGGCAGATCGCGAGCGGGGGCGAGTCCGCGAGCAGGCTGGTGAGCCTCGTCGGGTCGTCGCGCAGCGGGAAATCGGCGAACACCTCGTCGGAGACGAGAGCGACGTCTCTCTCCGCCGCCAGCGCGCGCAGCGCGTCGGCTTCGTCGGCCTTCACGAAGGATCCCGTCGGGTTGTTCGGGCTCACCACCACCACCGCGCGCACGCGCTCGTCGAGGGCGCTCTCCAGCGCGGGAAGGTCGAGGTGCCAGCGGCCGTCGTAGCGCAGCGGGTAGGAGCGCACGGCCACCGACTCGAGCCCGGCCAGGTACTCGAACAGCGGATAGCTGGGGCGAGGGACGAGCACCGCGTCGCCGGGATCGCAGAGCAGCTTGAACGCGAAGGCGTAGGCCTCGCTGGTGCTCGCGGTGAGCACGATGCGGTCCGGATCGACGGACAACCCGCGCCGGCGCGCGTCGGCGGCGACGGCGTCCCGCGCCGAGCGCAGGCCGAAGGGCTCGGGCTCGTAGACGAGCGCGGCGGGATCGGCCAGCGCCGCCAGGACGTCCGCCGGAGCGCGCAGCCCCGCGCGCGTCGGGTTGGTCTCGGTCAGGTCCAGGAGCGGCGTGCCCCGCCGCCGCCGCTCGTCGACGAGCGCGCTCAGGCGGTTGGGCGCGCGCGCCCAACCCGTGCGATGCGAGAACATCCCACCTTGATAACTCAAGAGACGGCCTGGATCACGGGCAGTATGATCGGCTCTCTCACGGAGGTCGATTCATGAGGATCGCGGCCGGCCTGTGGCTCCTTTCGTGTGGTCTCGCCCCCGCGGCCGAGGCGCCTTCCGCCGGGATCGACGCGCTCGTCGACCGGGAGCTACCGTCGCTCCTCACCGCCTACAAGGCCCTTCACGCCGCTCCCGAGCTCTCCCACCACGAAGCCAACACGTCGGCCCTCCTGGCGCGGGAGCTCCGGGCCGCCGGCTTCGACGTGACCGAGCGAGTGGGCAAGTACGCCCGGCCGGAATGGGTGGGCTACGGCGTGGTGGCGGTGCTGAAGAACGGTCCCGGCCCCACCGTCCTCGTGCGCGAAGACATGGACGCCCTGCCCGTCGAGGAGAAGACGGGGCTGCCCTACGCGAGCTCGGTGCACACGAGGAACGACGCCGGTCAGGACGTGGGCGTGATGCATGCCTGCGGCCACGACATCCACGTGGCCACGCTGGTGGGGACGGCGCGTGTGCTGGCCGCGGTCAAGGACCGGTGGCGGGGCACGCTCGTCCTCATCGGCCAGCCCGCGGAGGAGACGATCGACGGGGCCAAGGCCATGCTGGACGACGGCCTCTACACGCGCTTCGGCCGGCCGGATTTCGCGGTCAGCCTCCACGACAGCGCCCAGCTCGAGACGGGCAAGGTCTCCTGGACGCCCGGTTTCGCCTCCGCCAGCTCGACGTCCGTGGAGGTCGTCATGCGCGGCCGCGGGGGCCATGGGTCGCGCCCCGAGGACACCAAGGACCCCATCGTCATGGCGGCGGAGTTCGTGCTCGCCCTGCAGACGATCGTGAGCCGGGAGAACCGGCCGTTCGATCCCGTCGTGGTGTCGGTGGGCGCGATCCACGGGGGCGCCAAGGCGAACATCATTCCCGACGAGGTCACGCTCCTGCTCACCGTCCGCACCTACAAGGAGGACGTGCGCACTCGCGTCCTGGCTTCCATCGAGCGGATCGCCCGCGGCGTCGCTCTCGCCGCCGGCGTCCCCCCGGAGATGGCGCCGCGAGCGACGGCCCTGGAATACACGCCGGCGCTCTACAACGACCCGGGCCTGGCGCGGCGGCTGGCCACGGCCTTTGCCGCCACCCTGGGCAAGGACAACGTCATCGAAGGATCTCCGGTGATGTCGAGCGAGGACTTCGGTCGCTTTGCGCTCGAGGATCACAGCATTCCCGCCGTCCAGTTCAACGTGGGCGCCGTGGACCCGGCCCGGGTCGCGGAGAGCACGCGCACGGGCACGCCCCTGCCCTCACTCCACTCGAGCCTCTTCGCTCCCTTGCCCGCGCCCACGCTTCGCACCGCGATCAGGGCCATGACCGCGGGCGTGCTGGACCTGATGAAGCCGCGGCCGTGATCTTCGGAGGGTTCTCGGAGCCGGTGGACGGCCAGGCCATCGTCGTGGTACGAGGCCAGGCGTGACCGCCGCGCCTCCTCTCTCCGCCCCGTCGGTCGTGGTGCGCGACCTCCACAAGAGCTACGGGACGGTGGAGGCGGTGCGCGGGCTCTCGTTCGACGTGGCCCCCGGCGAGTGCTTCGGCCTGCTGGGCCCGAACGGCGCCGGCAAGACCACGACCATCGAGATCCTCGAGGGCCTGCTGGCGCCGAGCACGGGCGAGGTGGTGGTGCTCGGCCGGCGCTGGGGCCGGGACGACCAGGCCATCCGCGAGCGGATGGGCGTCTGTCTCCAGCAGACGGTGCTCTCGGAGAAGCTCCAGGTGGACGAGACGGTCGCGCTCTTCCGCAGCTTCTACCGGCGCGGCCGCGCGCCGGAGGCGGTGATCGCGGAGGTGGAGCTGACGGAGAAGGCACAGGCACGGGTGGGCACGCTCTCGGGAGGCCAGAAGCAGCGCCTCGCGGTGGCCTGCGCGCTGGTCGGCGATCCCGAGCTGCTCTTCCTCGACGAGCCCACCACCGGCCTGGACCCGCAGTCGCGGCGGCAGGTGTGGGGCATCGTGAACGGCTTCAAGGCGAGCCGGCGGACGGTGCTGCTGACCACGCATTACATGGACGAGGCGGAGCGCCTCTGCGACCGCGTGGCCATCGTGGACCACGGCCGCGTCATCGCGGAGGGGCCGCCGCAGCACCTCATGGTCTCGCTGGGCGGCGAGCACGTGGTCGAGATCGCGTTGCGCGAGGACGGGGCGGGGCCGCCGGCGCTGGCCGCGTTCCAGGCCCTGCCCGGCGTGCGCGCGGCCCAACTGGAGCCCGGCGGGCTCAAGCTCACGGTCACGGAGCCGCACCTGGCCGTGCCGGCGGTGCTGGAGCGGCTGCGCGCGGAGGGACGCGAGCTCTCCGGACTGACCACCCGCCACGCCAGCCTGGAGGACGTCTTCGTGGCCCTCACCGGCCGCCACCTGCGCGATGAGTGAGTCACGGCCGGGGCGGCGGGACGACGGGCGCGAGTCCACGCGCCTGGACGCGTTCCTCGCGATGTGCCTCGCGCGCTTCCGCGAGTTCTACCGGGAGTCGGAGGTCGTCTTCTGGAGCTTCGTGTTCCCGATCGTGCTCTCGGTCGGCCTGGGCATCGCCTTCCGCAACCGTCCGGCGGAGACGCTGCCGGTGGCGGTGATCGCCGGTCCCGATTCCGCGCGCGTGGTGGCGGCGCTCTCGGGCACGCCGCTGCTCCGCGCCTCCGCCATGGACGCCGAGGCGGCGGCGGGCGCGCTCCGCCTCGGACGCGTGGCCCTGGTCGTCGTTCCCCGCGCCGGCGGGGGCGTCGAGTACCGCCTGGATCCCTCGCGATCGGAGTCGGTGGTGGCGCGCGCGCGCGTGGACGACGCGCTGCAGAGGGCGGCCGGCCGGCGGGATCCGCTGCCGGCGTCGGTGGCGGAGGTCACCGAGCCCGGCGGTCGCTATATCGACTTCCTGATCCCCGGCATCGTGGGCATGAACATCATGAGCGGCGGGATGTGGGGCGTCGGCTTCAACCTCGTCGACATGCGCATCAAGCGGCTGCTCAAGCGGCTGGTGGCCGCGCCCATGCGGCGCGCCGATTTCCTGGCCGCGCACCTTGCCATGCGGCTCGTGTTCATGGCCATCGAGGTCTCGTTCGTGCTCGGCTTCGGCCACCTCGCCTTCGGGGTGCCCGTGCGCGGGCACCTGGCCGCCGTCTTCGCGGTGGGCGCGCTGGGGGCGCTGTGCTTCGGGGGCCTGGGCCTGCTGGTGGGCTCGCGCGCACGGCGCATGGAGACGGTCACCGGCCTCATGAACGTCGTGATGATGCCCATGTTCGTGCTGTCGGGCGTGTTCTTCTCCGCCGACCGCTTCCCCCAGGTCCTGCAGCCGCTGATCCGCGTGCTGCCGCTGACCGCGCTCAACGACGCGATGCGCGCGGTGGTGCTCGAGGGCGCGCACCTGCGCGCGGAGGCGGCGCCCCTGGCGATACTCGCCCTTTGGACGGTGCTCAGCTTCCTCGCGGGCCTGCGCCTGTTCCGCTGGAGCTGACCCACCCCGTTTCCGTTTCCGTCTCCGACGACACGTGCCTGCTCCGTTTCCGTCCGTAGCCACACAAGACGGAAACGGACACGGACACGGAAACGGACACGGGGTGGGACACGGGTGGCGCGATCGAGCCCCGTCCTGTACATTCCCGCGCCATGGACGCGCCGCCTCGATCGACCCGCGAGCACCAGCGGATGGCGGGCGAGCACGGCTCGCTCGCCGTCTGGCGGCGCTGGGGACCCTACGTCGCCGAGCGCTCGTGGGGCACCGTGCGCGAGGACTACAGCGCGGACGGGAACGCCTGGGCCTACTTCCCACACGACCACGCCCGCAGCCGCGCCTACCGCTGGGGCGAGGACGGCATGGCCGCCATCTGCGACCGCTACCAGATACTCTGCTTCGCGCTCGCGCTCTGGAACGAGCGCGACCCCATCCTGAAGGAGCGCCTGTTCGGGGTGGTGCCCGCGGAAGGCAACCACGGCGAGGACGTCAAGGAGTACTACTTCTACCTCGATTCCACGCCGAGCCATTCCTACATGAAGTGGCTGTACAAGTACCCCCAGCGCGAGTACCCGTACCATCGCCTGATCGACGAGAACCGGCGCCGCTCCGGCAAGGGCCCCGAGTTCGAGCTGCTCGATACCGGGATCTTCGACGACGACCGCTACTTCGACGTGTTCGTCGAGTACGCCAAGGCCACGCCCGAGGACCTGGCCGTCCGCGTCACCATCCACAACCGCGGGCCCGAGGACGCGCCGCTCCAGGTGCTGCCGCACGTGTGGTTCCGGAACACCTGGTCCTGGGGCCCCAACGCGCAGACCGAGCCGGTGATCGCTCCCGGCGAAGGCGGTCCCGGCTGGGACGCGCTGGTGGCGGACGACTCGACCGCGCAGCCGCTCCCGAACCTGCCCTTCGTCTATCGTCTGGGACCACGGCGGCTCGTCGTGCCTGCCGGCGGCGAGGCGCTCTTCACGAACAACGAGACCCACTGCGAGCGCATCTGGGGACCGCCGGCGCGCAGCCGCACGCCCTACGTCAAGGACGCGTTCCACCGGTACGTCGTCGGCGGCGAGACCCCAGCGGTGAACCCGGCGCGGCAGGGCACCAAGGCCTGCGTCCGCTTCCGCGCGATCGTCCCCGCCGGCGAGTCGGTGACCTTCCGCTTCCGGCTGACGGGAGACGAAGCCACACCCGACCCGCTCGGCGAGGTCGATTCCATCGTGGCCGAGCGACAGGCGGAGGCGGACGCGTTCTACAACGAGATCCATCCCGTACGCGCCACCGCGGACGAGCGCAACGTCCAGCGCCAGGCCTTCGCGGGCATGCTGTGGTCGAAGCAGATCTATCTCTTCGACGTGAACCAGTGGTTCGAGGGCGACCACCCGGGTTTCCCGCCGCCGCGGTCGCGGGTCTCGATCCGCAACAACCACTGGCGGCACCTCAACTCGATGCGGATCCTGTCCATGCCCGACAAGTGGGAGTACCCCTGGTTCGCGGCCTGGGACCTCGCGTTCCACTGCACGCCGCTGGCCGTGATCGATCAGGCCTTCGCCAAGGAGCAGCTCTGGCTCCTCCTGTTCGAGCAGTTCCAGCATCCCTCGGGGCAGCTTCCGGCCTACGAGTGGGAGTTCTCCGACCTCAACCCGCCCGTGCACGCCTGGGCCGTCTGGCGCGTGTACAACATGGACCGCATCCGCAACGGCACGGCCGACCGCGAGTTCCTCGAGAAGTGCTTCCACAAGCTGCTCATCAACTTCGCGTGGTGGATCAACAAGGTGGACCGCGCGGGCAACAACGTCTTCGAGGGCGGGTTCCTGGGGCTCGACAACATCACCGTCATCGACCGCAGCGAGCCGCTGCCCGCGGGCGCCGTGCTCGAGCAGTCGGACGCCACGGGCTGGATGGGCATGTTCTGCCTCAACCTCATGCGCATCGCCCTGGAGCTGGCCAAGGAGAACCACGCCTACGAGGCCCTGGCCACCAAGTTCTTCCAGCACTACATCTACGTGGGCGCGGCCATGAAGAAGATGGGCGGGCGCCGCTACCAGCTCTGGGACGAGGAGGACGGCTTCTTCTACGACGTGCTCACCTACCCCGACGGCACCTTCGAGAAGTTCCGCGTCCGCTCGCTGGTGGGCCTCATCCCGCTCTACGCCATCGAGCGGCTCGAGGAGCACTGGATCGAGGGCTTCCACGAGTTCCGCTCGAACCTGTTCTGGTTCCTGGAGAACAAGAAGCACATCGTGCAGGACGTCTGCTACCGCATCACCAACGACGGCGGGGGCACGCACGTGCTGGCCATCGTGAACGAGAGCCAGATCAAGGGACTGCTGCGCCGGATCCTGGACCCCGAGGAGTTCCTCTCGCCGTGGGGCCTGCGCAGCCTCTCGCGGCACCATGCGCGCAACCCGTTCGTGTTCAGCGACCGGACGGTGAGCTACGAGCCCGCGGAATCGGACTCGAAGATCAAGGGCGGCAACTCGAACTGGCGCGGGCCCGTGTGGTTCCCGACCTCGTTCCTGATGATCGAGTCGCTGCGGAAGCTGGGCACCGCGTTCGGGCCCGCGCTCAAGGTGCCCTCGGACGGCCGCGACGGGGAGCAGGTCACGCTCTTCGAGGTGGCGGAGGACCTCGCCAACCGCCTCATCCGCATCTTCACCAGGGGTCCCGACGGCCGGCGGCCCGTCTACGGCGCGAGGAGGAAGTTCCAGGAGGACCCGCATTGGCGGGACCTGATCCTCTTCCACGAGTACTTCGACGGCGACAGCGGGGAAGGCCTGGGCGCCTCGCACCAGACGGGCTGGACGGGCCTGGTCGCCTCGCTCATCGACGAGTGGCGGCGCCCGCGGCAGCCGTCCTCACGCCAGAGCGAGCCGGGGCGCGCCGCCGAGTCCACGCGTGCGGCCGAGCCCGCAAAGAATATTCCGGCGTGGCGCGCTCCCGCGCCCGGTCGGCACCGCCGCTAATAGCGCAGGTCCAGGCAGAGCTCGTTCGAGAAGACGTCGTCCATCTCCGCCGTCGCACACCAGTTTCCGCCGCGGATCGCCCTGAGCGTCGGGTGATAGACGTTCTCGAGGCTCTCGACCGCGATCATGTTGTCGTCCCAGTGCCAGATCACGTTCCCGCTGCCCTTGGTCTCCTTGTTCTTCTTGTCCTTGGCGATGATGTCGAGGCGGAAGCGGAAGTTCACGGGGATGATCGGCGTCCCGTCGTCCGTCTGCTTGTATTGGAAGACGCCGCCCGAAGGGTCCTCCACCACGAAGAGGCGCAGTGTGATGCGGACGGGCTTGTTCTCGTTCTCGACCGGCACTTCGCACGGATCGGTGGGACACGGCGGAGTGGGGCTCGGCTGCGGGGCCGGCGTCGGCGTGGCCACGGGCGCGGGGGTGGGCGTGGCCACGGGAGCCGGCGCTACGGGCGTGCCGCCGCCGCCCCCGCCGCAGGAGGCGAGGACGATCAGTCCTGCGACCATCGTGAATGGATGCTTCGTCTTCATCGGTGTGTTCTCCGTACGAACGGCACTACTTCTGGAAGGTCAGGGTGAGCGTGGGGGATCGCGCGCCGTCCTGGACCGCCCAGCAGTCCACCTGACCGCCCTCCGCTGTCACCCGGCGCTGGTTGGTGTGGTTGCCCCACACCTTGAAGGGCGCGGAGCCGTTGAAGAAGAACTCGACCGGTCCCTGCCCCTCCGTCTCGCGGTTGTCGATGTCCTTCGCGGTGACGTCGATGCGCGCCGTGTAGCCCGCGGGGACGTTGTTGGGGTCGGGATTGTTGATGTACCCGCCGCCCGGATCCTCGACGACGTAGAGGCGGATGCTCAGCCTGGCCGCGGGGTTGGTGTTCGTGACCGGCGGCTCTCCGCCATCGTCGGGCGTCGGCGTGGGCGCGGGCGTCGCGGTGGGTGTGGGTGCGGGCGCGGGGGTCGCGGTGGGGACGGGGCTCGGCGTCGGCGTCACCGGCGTGGAACTGCCGCAGGCGGCCACCAGGAGGCCGCCCATGACCACGAATGCGATCTTCCCCATCACACCTCTCGTTCAGGCGGCCCCAGCGCCGGCCGCGAAACATGGGAGGTTAAACCCTGGCCCGCCTCCCGTCAACGGGCGCGGCGGCCGCGCGTGGCCCGGGCCGCCTCCGCGCGCACACCGGCGTCACGGTCTTGAAGGGCCTGCACGAGCACGGCCGACACCGCCGCCGTCGGGGGAGCGTGGGCGAGGGCGCGCACCGTGTTCGTCCGGACCAGCGGATCGGGATCGTGGGCGGCGGCCAGCAGCGCGTCGAGCGCGCGCTCGATGCCTCCGGGCAGGCGCGCGAGGCTGACCGCGGCCGCGGCGCGCACGCGGCTGTCGGCGTCCCCGCGCAGCGCCCCGGCGAGCGCGGGAGCGGCCGCCGCGAGCGGCGGATCGATGCGTCCGAGGGCGTGGGCGGCGGCCAGTCGCACGTTGTCGGCGGGATCGCGCAGGAGGCGCGCGAGGGGGACGGCGGCCCCGCGGCCGTCGGGTCCGATGCGGCCCAGGGCCAGGGCGGCGCGCCAGCGCACGTTGCCGCTCGCATCTCCGAGCGACGCGGTCAGCATCGGCACCGCGGTGCGCGCCTCGGGGCCGATCGCGCCCAGCGCGTCGAGCGCGTGCCATCCGACCTCGGGGTCGCGCGCCAGGGCGATGAGCGCGGGGATGGCGCCGCGCGCCTCCGCGCCGACCTGGCCGAGCGCCCACGCCGCCTTCCACCGCACGTCGGCGCGCGCGTCGTCCAGGGCCGCGCTCAGCACGGGCACGGCCGCGGCGGCCGAAGGGCCCAGGCGCCCGATCACCGCCGCCGCCGGGCCGCGCCCGGTTCCGGACCTCTCTGCCACCAGCGGGATGAGCAACGGCAGGCACGTGCGCGGATCGGGCCCGATCGAGACCAGCGCGTCCTCAGCGCGCCAGCGGACCTCCTCCGCGGGGTCCGCGAGGAGCGGCACCAGCGCGGCGGCCGCGGGCCGCGCGGCCTCGCCCGTGGCCCCGAGCGCGTGCGCGGCGCCGGCACGCAAGGACGGCTGCGTGTCGCGCAGGGCGTCGACCAGCGCCGGGGTGGCGGGGGCGGCGGCCGGCCCGTACGCACCCAGCGCCCACGCCGCGGCTGCGCGCACCGCCGCGTCGCCGTCGCCGAGCGCGCGCGTGAGCGCCGGCACCGCCGTCCCCGCCTCGGCCGACGTGGTCCCCAGCGCCCGCGCGGCCGCGATCCGCGTCGCCGGATCGCCGTCTCGCAGCCGCGCGATCCATTGGGCGGCGGGGAGGCCACCGGAGCCTCCGCTCGGGGCCGGCGCCACCGCGACCGTCTCGCGGCCCGCCGCGTCCAGCAGCGGCGACTGGGCGAGGACCTCGGCGACGCGGCGGGCCCCGGCGGCGCTGAGGTGGTCGTAGTCGAGGAAGGCGGCGTCGCCCAACAGGCGCAGAGGCGACATGAGGTCCAGGACCGGGATGTGCTCCGCGGCGCACAGCGCGGCGATGCGCGCCTGGACCACGGGCGCCGGCGCGCCCGGCTCGACCTGGAGGCGGAACGGGAACACGACGACGCCGAAGCGCGCCCCGTCGCCGATGACCTCCGCGCGCAACGCGCGCAGCTCGGCGGCGAAGCGGGCGAACGCGTCGCGGACGGTGGGAGATTCGGGCTGGGAGAACAGCTCCTCGACGTCGTGGATCTCGCGGTGCCGTGCGCCCACCAGCCGGCGCGCCAGGGCGGAGCGCGCGTAGAGCGCGCGCACCCAGGCCGGCGGGCGCGTGAGGTTGTTGTGGATCTCGGGGATGTCGTTGAGGCACACCGCCACCAGC
>Ga0066680_10000412_pt1 | contig 14172 bp, 12 predicted proteins | sample GraSoiAngelo_129_FD_62297 | JGI IMG/M metagenome (GOLD analysis project Ga0066680, IMG submission 62297) | Grasslands soil microbial communities from the Angelo Coastal Reserve, California, USA - 14_0927_12_40cm | ecosystem: Environmental > Terrestrial > Soil > Grasslands | place: USA... | reverse complement strand
CCGGTTGTCCGAGATGGTAGCGCGCACGGGGTCTGCCGAGCCTCACGTTTCCCAGGTTCGTGACTGAGCAGCGAAGGTTCCAGCAGCTCATAGGCACGGACCGAGCCGGGCCGCGGCGCGCTGAAGGCCTCACGAAGCGCTGCATTTACACGCAGTTGGAGCGCCTGTCAAGGGGGTTGTAGCAAACCAGCCACATGTCTGCCGCGCGGACGAGCGCATGTTGCAGGCGTACCACAGCATACGCATCATCCCCCCGGCGCGCGGTGAGGCAGGGCACGGCGGTCGGGACGGGGGTCGCGCCGCCGGGGCGCAGCGGGCGGTATCGGCCTTGCGGTAGGGAACCGCGTGCCCGAGCTCCTGCCCAGCAGCGCCGCGCCGCAGCTGACCCACGCCGTGCCACTCGTCGCGCCCGCGGGAAACGGCCTCGGTCTCGACCCGTTGGCGGCCGCAGGCGAGCCGTTCCTCGACTGGCGGCGCAGCTGGGCCGCGGCCCTGCGGTACCGCTGGTGGGTCGTCGCATTCATGGGGCTCGGGGTGCTGGGCGGCCTGGCCGCCTCGCGCTTCCTCCCGCCGCGCTACCTGGCTCAGGCGACCATCTGGATCCAAACGAGCGAGCCCCGGGCGACCGACCGGGGTCCGATCGGCGCCAATCAGCTGCTCGAGGCCTCGGCATGGGTCGACCTCCTGAAGTCGTACGTCGTGCTCGACGACGTGGTTCGCGAGCTGCGCCTGTATCTCCGGGTCGATCCGCGTCGCTCCCCGGCCTTCGCCGAGTTCACCGTGAGCGACGAGTTTCGCCCGGGTCAGTATCGGCTGGTCGTGGATCAAGCGGGGCGCACCTTCCGGCTCGAGGGGCGCGGCGGCGCCGAGCTGCAGCGCGGCGCGGTGGGGGCCTCGGTGGGTCAAGCGCTCGGGTTTCGCTGGGCGCCGTCAGCGACGTTGCTGGCCCCCGGCACTGAGCTGCCGTTCGTCGTGACGACGCTGCGCGACGCCGCGAAGCATCTGGGTGATGCGCTCACTGTGGCGATCGACCCCAGCGGGAACTTTCTGGGCATCTCGCTCACGGACGCGAACGGGACCGCGGCGGCCAAGACGGTCAACTACGTGGCACAGCGCTACGTGCTGGCGGCGTCGGGATTGAAGCGTTCCAAGCTCACCGAGCTGGCCCGCTTGCTGGACGAGCAGCTGCAGTCGGCGCGTGGCAATCTGCAGCGCGCCGAAGCGGCGCTCGAGCAGTTTCGCACCCGCACGATTACCTTGCCCCCGGACCCGGGCGCCACGGGCACGGCCGCGCCGCCCAAGGGCTCGCCGCTGGGCGACTTCTTCGACCTCCAGGTCGAGCAGGGCCAGCTGCGCCGCGATCAGCAGGCCATCACACAGGCGTTAGATCAGATGCGAGGCTCGAGCGCGTCTGTCGAGGGTCTCGGGTTCATCGGCGCCGTGCAGCGCTCTCCGGAGCTGAGCGACGCGCTGCGCGAGGTGACCACGAAGCGTGCCGAGCTGCGCGCGCTGCGATACCGCTACACCGACGACCATCCCACGGTGCGGCGACTGGCGGCGGAGATCGACGTCCTGGAGCATCAGACGATTCCGGTTCTCGTCCGGACGCTCCTGACCGAGGTGGGGACGCGCCAACGCCTGCTGGCGTCCGAGGTCGCAGCCGGCGGTCGGGCGCTGCAAGCCATCCCGCAACGCGCTGTCGAGGAGGCGCGGCTGCGTCGCGACGTCGCGATCGCCGAGAACTTGTACTCCAGCGTGCAGCAGCGTTACGACGAGGCCCGGCTCGCGGAGGCGAGTACGGTCGCGGACGTGCGGATCCTCGATGCGGCGGTCGCCCCGCAGGATCCGGTGAAGGACATGACGCGGCGTCTCATCGTGTTGGGACTGGTCGCCGGGTTTGGCCTCGCGCTCGTCGGCGCCGTCGTCGCCGACCGGCTCGACCCGCGGGTGCGCTATCCGGACCAGGTGACGAACCAGATGGGGCTTCCCATCCTCGGGGTGCTGCCCCACGTGCGGAACCGAGCGGCCGGACCCGACGACGAGCACGTGGCCCACGCCATCGAGGCGATGCGCAGCGTGCGGCTCAGCGTGTCGCATGCCTACGGAGCCGCCGGTCCCATGGTCCTCACCGTGTCGAGCCCCGGCGCCGGCGACGGGAAGTCATTCGTGGCGGCGAACCTGGCGCTGGCGTTCGCCGAGGGGGGCCGGCGCACGCTCCTCATCGACGGCGACGTGCGCCGCGGCGGGCTGCACCGCGCCCTGCGGGCGCAGCGCCGGCCCGGCCTCACCGACTTCCTCGCCGGTCGTATACCGCTCGACAAGGCGATTGTGGCCACGCCCTACCCGGATCTCCAGTTCATCGGCGCCGGGACGCGGTTCCGCGACGCGCCCGAGCTCTTGGGATCCGTCGCCATGGTGCAGCTGCTGGCCGGCGTGCGCGCGAGCTACGGCGTGATCCTCGTCGACAGCCCGCCGCTCGGCTCCGGGGTCGATCCCTACACGTTGGGGACGCTCACTGGGAGCCTGCTGCTCGTGTTGCGCACCGGTGCCACGAACCTCGATCTCGCGCGGACCAAGCTCGGCATATTGGACCACCTCCCGATTCGCCTCTTGGGGGTGGTCGTGAACGACGTGCAGCCGGGCGGGGCGTATCGCTATTACAGCTACCTGTCGGGGTACGCCACGGCGGACGAGGGGATGGCGAGCGCCGCCCACCGACTGCGCGGGGTGCTCTAGGTCGGCTCGGGCGCAACCTCGTCTTCGTCGAACCCGCGGAGCCAGCTGCGCGGCGGGTGGGTGCGGGTTTTCCGCAGCGCGGCCGTGGCCCGCAGCATCAGGTCCACCGGGTCGATGGACGCCGCGTGAAAGTCGGCGACGCCGTCGTAGCCCGCTTGCAGGCGGACCGCGGGGGTCGGTCGCGCCGAGTCGTCCGGCGCGCCGCGGATCGCGTCCGCCAGCCGCTCGGCGAGCCGGCGCGCCTGCGCCGCGTTTGTCTCCAGCGCCACCACCGCGAAGGCGCTCGGGCCCCATCGACCGATCGCATCTGAGCGCCGCCCCGCCGCCTGCAACGCTCGGACGATGTAGCGCGGGACGACTGGATCGCCGTCTCCCGGCGCGGCATCCGCTGCGGCGGTACTCGGTTCCGGAGCCAGCACCACGCAGGCGAGCGCGCCGTGGTTGCGGGAGGCGAGCGACGCCAACTCCCGCGCGCGCCGCGTCAGCCCGCGCACGTTGTACAGCCCGGTCGCCTCGTCCACCAGCCCCTCGGAGCGCGCACAATCGGCGTCGAGCTTCGCGGGGACGAGCGCGCCGAGCACGGCGACCACCTCTTCGGCGTCAAGCGGCTCCCCGAAGCAGGCCCAGGCCCCGGCGCGGAGGGCGTCAAGGCGATCGCGTCGCGTCGGCGGCCTGGGGAGGGTGAAGAGAATAGGGGTGCTGGGAGTGACGGCGCCCCGCGCGCGCAGCTCGCGGCACACGTCATGTCCGCTCCCATCGGCCAGCTGGGCGTCGATCAGGATCGCGTCGGGCTGGTCGCGCCGGGCCCGCTCGAGGGTCTGCAGGGCGGTGTAGGTCTTGAGGACGACGTATCCCCGCGGGGCGAGGATGGTTTCGAGCGAGCGGCTGGTCCACTCCCGCTTGCTCGCGATGAGGACGACGCCCGGCCGAGCGGAGCCTGCCTGGGTGCGCATGAACGCCTCTACCTATCGAAGGGTGCAGCCATCCACGCAAAAGGGCAGGCGCTCGCCGGTGCCGCCCGAGGTGCCGCTGTCCGACCGATTCCGCGCAATTCTGCTGCAGGACTCGTGCGCGACCAGCGCGCAGCCGGGCGGGGACTACGAGGCGTCCAAACTGCTGCGCCGCGACCACAACGCGGCTGGCGCCTGACACGAACCTGCAACGTGCCCGCGGGAGGGGGGACCCCCGGGCATCAAGTGGGGCCCTAAGTCGTGCGGCACCATCCGGTTTCCCGCCCCGAGCCGCTGCTCTGTGCCCGGCCTAAAACTTGAAGGGCCGCCATTGCGCATGCTTTGTGGACGATGTGAAGCTCGTTCTGCCCAGGCCGGCTGGCGACGCGTGCCGTCGTCTCCCGCTCGCGCGTGGAGCCATCATGGCCTCGGCGACCTGTTGTGCGCCGCGTGCGGGACCATTCTCGCGGGCGAGGATGTCGCCGAGCGGCTGCTGCGGAAGCAGTCACAGCTCGCCCAGTTCGGGCTCGTGGGCGCCGCGCAGCCGCTGCTCAAGATCGCCCGCCTCAAGGACCAGTGACATGTGCGGCATCGTCGGTTACACGGGGCAACGGGAGGCGGTCCCGATCCTGCTTCGGGGGCTCGGTCGCTTGGAGTACCGCGGCTACGATTCGGCCGGGCTCGCGGTCGAGACAGGGCGCGGCGTCGTCACGCGCAAACTCGCCGGCCGCGTGACAGCGTTGCAGGACCTGGTAGCACGCCTGCCGGTGCACGGGGCGAGTGGTATCGCGCACACGCGCTGGGCGACGCACGGAGCACCGACGGAGCGGAATGCGCACCCGCACGAGGATTGCCGTGGGCGCATTGCCCTGGTGCACAACGGGATCATCGAGAACGCGGACGCGCTGCGAGCGGCGCTGGAGGGCGCTGGACACCGCTTCACCACCGAGACCGACACGGAGACGCTGGCGCACCTGATCGAGGAGGCGCCCGGTGAAACCCTCGAGGCCCGCGTGATCACGGCGCTCGAGCGTGTCGTCGGCACGTACGGGTTGGCCGTCATGTCGGCCGACGAGCCCGGGAAAATCGTCGTCGCGCGGCAGGGGTCTCCGGTGCTGCTCGGCATCGGCGAGAGCGAGTTCCTGGTCGCCTCGGATGCGTCGGCGCTGCTCGAGCACACGCGCTCCGTCGTCCACCTCGACGACGGCGACATCGCGGTGCTGACGCCGGAGCGGTACTACGTGGTCGACAGCGACTCGCACGTGCAGCTGCGCGCGGTGGACGACGTGACGTGGGACCTCGGGGCCATCGAGCTGGGGGGCTACCCCCACTTCATGCTCAAGGAGATCCGCGAGCAGCCGGAGACGGTGCGGAGCACCCTGCGGGGCCGGCTGGTGTTCGAGCAGGGCGTCGCGCGCCTCAACGGGCTGAACCTGACCCCCGACGCCGTCGCGGAGGTCCAGCGCATCGCGATCGTCGCGTGCGGCACCTCGTGGCATGCCGGACTCGTCGGTCGGCACATTCTGGAGGACGTGGCACGAATCCCGGTGACGGTGGAGTACGCCTCCGAGTACCGGTACCGCCGGCAGCTCCAGGCCCCGGGCACCCTGACGCTCGCCATCTCGCAGTCGGGCGAAACGGCCGACACGCTCGAAGCGATGCGGGCGGCGCGCGCCGCGGGGTCCCGCGTCCTCGGTCTCGTGAACGTAGTCGGGAGTACGATCGCGCGAGAGGCCGACGGGGGCATATACTTGCACGCCGGTCCCGAGATCGGGGTGGCTTCGACCAAGGCCTTCACGTCCCAGATCGTGGCGCTCGCGCTGCTCGGCCTCTATCTCGGCCGTCAGCGCGGCCTGTCGCTCGAAGCGGGGCAGGACTTCGTGTGCCGCCTGGCGCAGCTGCCGGCGCTCGTCGCCCGGACGCTCGAGCTCGAGCCCGAAGTGCAGGCGCTGGCGGAGCGGTACGCGCAGGCGTGCAACGCGTTGTACCTCGGGCGGGGAGTGAACTTCCCGGTGGCGCTGGAGGGCGCCCTGAAGCTGAAGGAGATCAGCTACATTCACGCCGAAGGTTATCCCGCCGCCGAGATGAAGCACGGGCCCATCGCGCTGATCGACGAGAACATGCCTGTAGTGTTTGTGGCTCCGCAGGACGACGTGTATCACAAGGTCCTGTCGAACCTGCAGGAGGTGAAGGCGCGGGGCGGCCGGATCGTCGCCGTCACGACTGAAGGCAACGGCGGACTCGGGGCGCTGGTCGATCATCAGCTCCGGGTCCCGGTGACCGCCCCGCTGCTGTCTCCAGTCCTGACGGCGATTCCGTTACAGCTCTTGGCCTACCACATCGCCGTGCTCCGCGGCTGCGACGTGGACCGGCCCCGCAACCTCGCGAAGAGCGTCACCGTGGAGTAGCCATGACTTTGAACCCAATGCGGCACGCGGCGCGGTACGGCGCCGGCTCCCTCTTCCTTCTTCTGGCGGCTGTGGGCCCCGCGGCCGCCCAACAGGCGGCGAGCCACGACGGGGGGGCGACCCTCGCGACGCGAGAGCAGCTGCGGCAAACCCTCGTTCGGCTGGAGCGCGACGCGCATCACCAGGACGAGGCCGCACTGATCCGCACCCGGCTCGACAGCGGCGACTTCCAGGCGGGCGATCGCATCGTCGTGCGGGTCGAGGGCGAGCAGCAGTTGTCCGATACCTTCACCGTCGGCCCCGGCCCCGCGCTGTTGCTGCCGCAGATCGGGGACGTGCCCCTGGGCGGTGTGCTGCGCTCCGAATTACCGGGCCGGCTGGAAGGCCACGTCGCGCGCTACATCCGGGAGCCGGTCGTCCGGGCGCGGCCCCTGATCCGGGTCCTGGTCGAGGGCGACGTGGGGAAGCCGGGGTTCTATGCCGTGGCGCCGGACCTGCCGCTCGCGGACGTTGTGGCGGTGGCGGGCGGGCTGACCCAGCGGGCGAAGGCAAAGGGGATGCGGGTCGAGCGGGCGGGCGACGTGATCTGGCATGGGGCGCCCTTGCAGGAGGCGCTGGGCCGGGGTCTGACCTTGGACCAGCTCAACCTGCGAGCGGGCGACCGGCTGTTCGTGCCGAGCCGCGGCGACGTCGGACGCACCATGGGCATCCTTGCCGCCCTCGCCGGGATCTCCGTCGCGATCATCACCGTCTCGCGGATCCACTAATGCGCGGGCGCCAGCGGCCCCGCACGATCCTCTCGGTCGTCGGAGCGCGCCCCAACTTCATGAAGCTGGCGCCGCTCGCCCGCCAGCTAGCAGCGCGGCCCACCGTCAAGCACGTGATCGTGCACACCGGCCAACACTACGATGCTGGAATGTCGGACGTGTTCCTGCGAGGTCTCGCTATCCCGCGCCCCGATTGCAACCTCGCGGTCGGGTCGGCGTCGCACGCGCAGCAGACGGCGGCGATCATGCAGCGGTTCGAGGTGCTCTGCCTCCGCATCCAGCCCGACCTCGTGCTCGTGTACGGTGACGTAAACTCGACTCTGGCCGCGGCGCTCGTGGCCGCGAAGCTCGGCATTCGAGTCGCGCACGTGGAGGCCGGCCTGCGGAGTCGCGACTGGTCGATGCCGGAGGAGATCAATCGCGTGCTGACGGACCGGCTGTCGGACCTGCTGTTCACGCCCTCCCGCGATGCGGGGGAGAACCTGCGCGCCGAAGGGATCCCCGACGAGCGGATCCAGTTCGTGGGTAACATCATGATCGACTCGCTCGTGGCGCTGCTGCCGGAGGCGCGGGGCCGCAACGGCGGGAGGCCAGCCGGCGCGCCGTCCGAGCCATATGTGGTCGTGACGTTGCATCGGCCCGCGAACGTGGACCACGTCGCCACGCTGCGCCAGCTGCTCGAGGCATTGTCGCGCCTCAGCCAGGAACGCGCCATCGTGTTCCCCGTGCACCCCCGTACCCGCGCGCGGCTGCGGGCCCTGGGGTGGTCGCCCGGCGCGGCGCGCGTGACGCTGCTCGACCCCGCGCCCTACCTCGACATGCTGCACCTCGTGCTGGGCAGCGACCTGGTGATCACGGACTCGGGCGGGCTGCAGGAAGAGACGTCGTACCTCGGCATCCCGTGCTTGACCGTGCGTCCCAACACAGAGCGACCCATTACCTGCAGCGTCGGCACCAACCGGCTCGTCGCCGCCCGCAGCAACGCCATCTGTACCGCGGCGCGCGCGGCGTGGGGGCGACGCCGCGATCCGCCGCCCACGATCGAGCGCTGGGACGGGAACGCCGCCGCGCGCATCGTCGCCGTGCTGTGTGACAGAGCGCGGATGGATTGAGCGCCACGCTTGCGCCGGCCCGCCGCGGGCGATACCGTTCGCGCCGTGTGAGCGTGTTGACTGAGGGGGGGAAGCCGCTCCGGGTCCTGCTGGCCGACGACCACGAGGTCGTGCGCCAGGCCCTGAAAGCCCTGCTCGAGCGGCACGGCTTCGCGGTCGTGGCCGAGGTCGCGGACGGCCGGGCCGCAATCGAGGCGGCGAGCCAGCTGCGGCCCGACGTGGCGGTGCTCGACGTCGCGATGCCGCTCCTGAACGGGGTCGACGCGGCGCGCGAGCTGTCCTACCTGAATCCCCCGACCCGGACCATCCTGCTGACGGCGCTCGAGGACGCCCACATCGTGCCGGACGCGCTGCAGGCAGGCGTGCGCGGCTTCGTCATGAAGTCCCAGGGCATCGACGACCTGGAAGATGCCATCCGCAGCGTGTACCGCGGCGGGCTGTACGTGAGCCCCGGTGTTTCGCAAGGATTCATCGACGCCGTGAGCGGCGGCGACGCGGATGGAAGGGGACGGCTGAGCCGGCGGGAGCGACAGGTGTTGCAGCTCGTCGCCGAGGGGAAGTCGTCCAAGGAGATCGCCGAGCTGCTGCACATCAGCGTCAAGACGGTCGAGTTTCACCGCGGCCGCGTGATGAACAAGCTCGACATCCACGACACGGCCGGCTTGGTGCGCTACGCCATCCGCGAGGGACTGATCGCGCCCTGACCAGGGACTTCTCCCAGGCCCTTACCCCGGAGAAGGCCTAGTAACGTGGCTGTCGGGCCACACCCACCTTGGTGGGAACAGCGGCAGCCACGTCGTGTTAGACGCGTCGGACGCGCCCGCTTCTTGCTCGCCCTCACGATCACGGGTCCCTTTCCGAGGAAGACCTCTGGCTACTCCCGCCGCGCCGTCGGCCGTTGGACTCGCGCTCATCGTCTCCCCTGACGAGTGGACGACCCGCGCGCTCGCCAGCGTGCTCGAGCCTGCCGGCTACGGAGTGCTGCGGGCCGCGACCGCCGCCGACGCGCGGGAAGGGGCGCGCCGTGCTCAACCCGACGTCATCCTGATCGCCGCCGAACTGGTGCAGCCGAGCGGCGAGGAGCTGTCTCGTGAGCTGCGTCACGATCCGGCGATCTCGCGCGCCACCCCCATCCTCGGCATCAGCACCGCAGCCGTGTCGCGTGAGCTGCGCCTGAGCTGGTTGCGCGCGGGGGCGTGGGAGCTGCTCAGCTTCCCGCTCGATGGCGAGGAGCTGCTGTTGCGGCTCGACGGGTACGTGCGCGCGAAACGCGAAGCCGACCGCAGCGGCGCGGGCGTGTTGATCGACGAAACGACGGACCTCTACAACGCGCGGGGGCTGCGGCGTCGGGCCCGTGAGCTAGTCGCCGAAGCGGTGCGGCTGCACGCTGCCCTGGCGTGCGTGCTGTTCAGCGCCGATGCGCGTCCCGGGGAAGGTGAGAACGAGGTGCGTCGGGCGGCGGGCGCGGCGATCCGCTCGCGCGTCGCGCGCGCGCTCAAGGCGCACGGACGCCTCTCCGATACGATCGCGTCGTGGAACGGGACGGAGTTCGCCGTGCTCGCCCCCGCGACGGACGCCGCCGGCGCGGAGCAGCTCGCCCGGCGGCTGACCGCCGCCATCGAGAACGGACCGCCCGACCCGGCCCAACAGGCGCCCCCGCTCGACGTGCGCGCCGGCTACTTCGCGGTGAGTGACGTCCACGCGACGCCGGTCGAGCCGGAGAGCATGCTGGGGCGCGCCGGCCGCGCGCTGGCACTGACGCGCAGCGGCGGGCCCGACGCGCGGATCCGAGGGTTCGAAGCGGGCTGCTAACGCACGGGCTCGCGTTTCAGCCCGCCACGGCTGGACTTCCTCGCGTCTGGCGGGCTCGCCTTGTGGGGTGCAATATAAGGCGCGCCCTTGCCCCCACGTGCGGATGACCCCACGACCCAGCCCTAGCACGCTGTCCTCGCCCCGCAGCCCCAGCCCCAGCTCGTATCATGCCGTGCTGCGGCCGGATCGCCTGGCCGCCGTGCCCTCGCCGCTGCTCGAAGCCGCCGCGCGGCGGGTCGTCGCTGCGTGGGAAAACGAGTACGGTGAGGTCAGCGACGGTATCGTGGAGGCGCTCGCAGCGCTCGCTCTGACTGTCCATCGACAACAGGCCGGCACGCCGGGGCCGATCGACGCCGCGGCGCGGTCCACGCTCGGCGATCGCTTGCTCGAGCTGCTGCGCGCCGAGGTGGTCGAGGGCTGGTCCTCGAACCGGACCGCGCACGCCGAGGTGCTGGCGACGCTGACCGCCATCGAGCGGGTGCGCGCGGCGATCGAGCCCGACTGGCTGCGGGACTTCACCTCGCGCCTCGCGGGTCCCAATGGCCTGGAGATCCTGGTGGACGTGGCCCACGATCTTCGCTCGCCGCTCACGTCGATCCTGTTCCTCGCCGAAACGCTGCAGCGCGGGCAGAGCGGCGCCGTCAGCGAGGTACAGCGCCGCCAGCTCGCGCTGATCTACGGTGCGGCCCTGGGGCTCAGCTCCGTCACGAGCGACATCATCGAGCTGGCCCGGGGGGGCGACGAGCTGGTAGAGAAGGAGCCCGTGGCGTTCTCGGTCGCGGTGGCGCTCGAGTCGGTGCGCGACATCGTGCGCCCCATCGCCGAAGAGCGACAGCTCGCGATTCGGTTGCTCCCGCCCATCGACGATCACCGCCTCGGCCATCCCGTGGCGCTCAGCCGTGTGCTGCTCAACCTCACCACCAACGCGCTCAAGTTCACCGAAGCGGGCTACGTCGAGATCGTCACCCGGGAGCTCGGGCCGGAGCAAGTCGAGTTTTCGGTGCGGGACAGCGGCAAGGGGATCGACCCCGACGTCGTCGACAGCTTGTTCAAGCCGCTTCGGCCGGCGGTGGGCCGGCCCGGCTATTCGTTCTCCCAGACCGGGCTCGGGCTCACGATGTGCCGGAAGCTGATCGAGGCGATGGGGTCCGAGCTCAAGGTCGAGACGCGACCGGGGTGGGGGACGCGCTTCCACTTCGTGCTCACCCTGCCGCGCTGTCCCGAGCCGGGCGCGGAGCCATCCCGCCGGGCGCGATCGCCCCGGCACGCCCGCGGCTGACGGATCCATTACCTTTATTCTCGGATCCTGACCTGAGGTCTGCCGCATCCGCCAGCTGATCGACATCCAACCACCCGCCGAGCGCGCCTTCTTGGTCGGCGCCCCGCGCAAGGGGTCAGACGACGCGGGCCGGGTGGAAGAGCACCTCGACGAGCTCGACCGGCTCGCCGACACGGCGGGCGCCGACGTCGTGGGCCGGACCTACCAGCGGGTCGAAGCACCGACACCGAACCTCTACCTGGGCCAGGGGAAGGTCGAGGAGCTGAAGGGCGTGCTGCGGGACGCCCGCTCCACGCTGGTGTTGTTCGACGAGCCACTCTCTCCGGTGCAGGGGCAGAATCTCGAGCAGGCGCTCGCCGTGCGGGTGATGGACCGGACCGAGGTGATCCTCGACATCTTCGCGACGCGCGCCCGCTCGGCCGAGGCGAAGATGCAGGTGGAGCTGGCGCAGCTCGAGTATCTGCTGCCGCGGCTGACGCGCATGTGGACCCACCTGTCGCGCATCCGCGGCGGCATCGGGCTGCGCGGCCCGGGCGAGACGCAGCTCGAGACCGACCGCCGCGCCATTCGCCGCAAGATCTCGGGGCTCAAACGCCGCCTCGAGGAAGTGGCCGACCATCGCGCCAATCAGCGCCAGGGACGGCGCGACCTCCCCTCCGCCGCCCTGGTGGGCTACACCAACGCCGGCAAGTCGAGCGTGCTGCGGGCCCTGTCGGGTGACGACATCTTCGTGGAGGACCGCCTGTTCGCCACGCTCGACACCCTCACCCGCGAGGTGGACGTGGGGGGCGGCTACCGCTTCCGCCTCACCGACACCGTGGGGTTCATCCGCAAGCTGCCGCACCATCTCGTCGCCTCGTTCCGGGCCACGCTCGAGGAGGCGCGGGAGGCGGATTTGCTGCTGCATGTGATCGACGCGGGGCAGGCCAACTGGGAGGAGCAGGCGGAAGTCGTGGAGCGAGAAGTGCGGAGTGCGGAGTGGGGAGTGCGAAGTGACAATGCAAGTCCCGAGCGCAAGCGCGTGATCTACGTGCTCAACAAGGCCGACCTGCTGCCCGATCCCGACGCATTTCTCGCTCAGGCTCGAGAGCGGTACCCGCATGCGGTGCTGACCTCATGCACTCCGCACTCCGCACTCCGCACTTCGCACCGGGGGGGTGTGGAGGAGTTGCGCTCCGCGCTCCGCACCTCCGCCCAAGCCCTCCGCCCCCTCGCCCAGATCGGTGTCCCGGTGACCGATGGGCGGCTGCTCGCCGCACTCCATCGGGACGCCGAAGTGATGGCCGAGGTCCAGGTGGATGGCGTCGTGCAGGTGACGGCGCGGGTGGAGGCGCGGCTACTGGGGCGGCTGCGGCAGGCCGGGATCCCCGTCGACATCGTCCCCTGACGCCGCCCACCATCAAGCTGTAACCAGCACAGCCGTTTTACGCCGAGAGCGGCCCCGCCCTCACGCCGACCGCAAGGTGAACACCGCCAGCTCGGGCGGGCAGAACAGGCGCGCGTGCACCGTGATCGTGCCGATGCCGCGGGAGACGTAGAGGGGCGCCGCCGTGTCGTGGTACCAGCCCGAAACGAACCGCCCGCTCCCGTAGGGCACGTAGGGCGTGAAGAAGGGCAGCCGGATCTGGCCGCCATGCGTGTGGCCCGCGAACACCGCCAGGGGTCGCGGGGTGACGTCGTGCCCCACGCCATCCACCCAGCCGGGCGCGTGCACCAGCCAGACAGCGGGGTCGCACGATCCGACGCCCGCGAGCGCCGCGGCCAAGTCAGGGCGGCCCTTCACGGGGTCGTCGATCCCCACCACGTGAAGCGTCGCGCCACCACGGCTCACCCGCGCCGTCGAGTTGTACAGCAGCTCGACCCCGGCCTGGCTGTACGCGCGTTCCCCGATGGCGCGATCGATGCCTGCGTCGTGCTCCCAGTTGCCGAGTGTGGCCACGGTCGCCGCGGAGCCGCGCGCGTGACGGGCCCAGGCAGCGAGGGTCGCCAGGTCGCCCCGCTCGTTACAGATGTCCCCGATGAGCGCGACGACATCGGGTCGCTCGGCCGCAAGCAGCGGCAGGGTGGCGCGCGCCGCGGCCCCGATGCCGTTGTGCAGGTGCACATCGGTCACGACGGCGAGTCGCAGCCCCGCGAGGGCGGGCGCGAGTCCGGCTACGGGAATGTCCTGGCGGGTGACCGCGATGGCGCTGGGCTCGACGAGGAAGGCATCGCCCAGCGCGGCGGCGCCGACCGAACCGACTGCAGTCGCGAGGAAAGCGCGCCGGGAAAGCGGGGCGGGGGCCATGCTACGAGAAAAGTATACCCGCCCGTTCCGCCCGTCCCCTGGCTTCCTACGGAAACTTCAGGGCGACACCCTGCCGCGCGTTACCAGCGATCGTGAAGGCCTCGACCGCGAGGGCGGCGGCGAGTAGCCACGGCCGCACCCGCGCGGGCGCTGCGGCCGCGGCGCCCAGCACCGTCAGGGCGGCTACGGCGGTATAGGTGTTCACCTGCCCGACGCTGGGACGGGGCCCCAGGATGGGATTCGTCTCGCTGTAGCTCTGCCATCCGCGCTGCGCCAGCGCACGCGTCTGCGCCGCGTCGATCGCCAGCGCGACGGCGAACGCGCCCGCCAGCGCGACGTCCGACGCTCGCCAGGAGATGCGCGCGGGCAGCGTCGCTCCCGCGTGCAGCATGGGTGGACGGGCGAGTTGCTGCGCCGCCGCGGGGATTGCGTGCGACGCCATCAGCACAAGGAAGACGGCCGTGATGCGCGCCATACGCGCACCAGCCCGCAAGCCCGGTGCCGCACGCCTGCCGGAGTTCGCGGTGGAGAGAGTGCCAAAGCTGCGACAGACCTGTGGCTGCCCAGCGACACTGCGCCCCACTGTTGTGCACTGCGGGTACGCAGGGGCGCGGTGCGCCGGCCCGCGTCACGGCCCGATTCCTGCAAACGTTCAAAATCGCATCACGCGCATTGGGCCATTGGGCGCTCGACATATAGCTGCGGGGAGTGGACCAAACGAGCTGACCGGACCGGGCTTCGGGACCGCGCCTTCCGATCCTTCGTAGGTGGCGATCCCCCCGCCGGTGGTCTCCACTCCCCGTAGCGCCAATTCCAAGTGT
>Ga0066680_10000409_pt1 | contig 14225 bp, 17 predicted proteins | sample GraSoiAngelo_129_FD_62297 | JGI IMG/M metagenome (GOLD analysis project Ga0066680, IMG submission 62297) | Grasslands soil microbial communities from the Angelo Coastal Reserve, California, USA - 14_0927_12_40cm | ecosystem: Environmental > Terrestrial > Soil > Grasslands | place: USA... | reverse complement strand
CCCTCTTCGATCCGGCGCCTTCGGCGCCTCTACAAGGGGGGAGCTCGCTCCCCCCTCGACCCCCCAACAGATCACGGTCAGCCGAACCCAGCGTGGGTTAGCTGCCGCCGATCCCTCTTCCTGCGAACGTGTTAGTCCTTTCGCGCCATGAAGACCGCCAAGTCGCAGAAGGAGCTCGCCCGCGCCCGGGCGCTGTTTCCCGGCGGCGTGAACAGTCCCGTGCGCGCGTTCCGCGCGGTGGGCGGCGAGCCGCTCTTCATCGCGCGCGGCGAGGGCGCGCATCTGGTCGACGTGGACGGCAACCACCTCGTCGACTACGTGCTCAGCTGGGGGCCGCTACTCGCCGGCCACGCGCACCCGGAGATCGTTCGCGCGGTGACCGACGCGGCGGCGCAAGGGACGAGCTTCGGCGCGCCCACTCCGCGCGAGTCGGATCTGGCGGAGAAGGTGCGTGCACTGGTCCCCTCGATGAAACGGATGCGCTTGGTCTCCTCCGGAACCGAGGCGACCTCCGCCGCCCTCCGGGTGGCGCGCGGGTTCACCGGCCGAGAGCGGATCGTGAAGTTCGAGGGGTGCTACCACGGGGCCGCCGACAGCCTTCTCGTGAGGGCCGGGAGCGGCGTCGAGACGCTCGGCCTGCCTGACTCCCCCGGCGTGCCCGCCGCGCTGGCGAAGCTGACGACCGTCTTGCCGTTCAACGACGTCGAGGCGGTGCGCGGGTTCTTCCGCTCGCCCCAGGGACGCGAGACGGCGTGCGCGATCGTGGAGCCGGTGGTCGGCAACATGGGCGTGCTCCTGCCCAGGGCCGGGTTCCTCGAAACCCTGCGCGAGGAGACGCGCGCCGCTGACGCCCTGCTCATCTTCGACGAAGTGATGACAGGCTTCCGCGTAGCGCGCGGCGGCGCGCAGCAGCGGTACGGAATCGAGCCGGACCTCACCTGCCTGGGCAAGGTGATCGGCGGCGGATTGCCGGTCGGTGCATACGGAGGACGCGAGGACGTGCTGGCGCAGGTTGCGCCGGAGGGCCCCATCTACCAGGCCGGGACGCTCTCCGGGAATCCGGTAGCGATGGCGGCGGGTTGCGCGATGCTGGACCTGGTCCGGCAGCGCGGCTTCACCGAGCAGATCGAGAAGCGCACCGAGGAGCTGTGCGGGCAGCTCCGCGAGGCGTGCGCGGCCGCGAAAGTCCCGGCCCAGGTCAACCAGGCAGGCTCGATGTGGACGCTGTTCTTCGCTTCCTCCGAGGTATCCGATTACCCGAGCGCGAAGCGGTCCGACCTGGCGCGGTTCGCGGCCGTGCACCGGGCCCTTCTCGAGCGCGGAGTGTATCTGCCGCCCAGCCAGTTCGAGGCGGCGTTCCTCTCCAGCGAGCACGGGACCGAAGAGATCGATCAGACCGTGGTCGCCCTGCGCGAGACGCTGCGCGCAGCCTGAGACAGCGCGGCCTCCGCCGCTACCGCGAACGCGGCTGCGTGCAGGAACAGCGCGATCGCCTCGCGTCCGCGGATGGGCGGCGTAGCGCCCACCCTGGGCATGGCCAGGAGCTCCACCGTCGCGATCGCGGCGCCGAAGGCGAGAGCCGGCACGGAGATCCTGGAGCGCAGGGCTCCGTACGCGACGCCGAGCGCGGGCCCGTAGGTCCAGCGCAGCAGTGGCCCGAAATGGCGGCTGCCGAACAGACGCTGCGCGACGCGCGCGGGGGCGTACGACGGCTCGCGTCCGAGGAGGAGTCGCTCCAGCGATTCGAAACGACCCAGCGCAGCGGTCGCGGCGACGCCTGCCGCGAGCCAGGCCCTGAACGGATGTCCGAGGCGCAACGTCGGCTCGTCGCTCAGGTGCGCCATGCGCGGATCCCGACAAAGGCCACCACTCCGGCGGCGGCTGCTGCGACTGCGAGCGCGCGGGCGCGCAGGCGCGCCGACATCTCCAGGCTGCGCGGACGGGCCTCGGCATCAAACCGGCCATGTGCGCCGCGGTCGCCGGGGAGCGGCGCGAAGAGGTTGTCGGGCCGGCCTGCAGCGACCGGCTCGCCGGTCTGCTGCGCCTCGTATCCTCTGCGGCCCAGATAACGGTCGAGCAGTCCGGGTGCGAGGCGCTGGCCGACGATCGCCGCGATGGCGCTGGGCGCCAGCCACATCTCGCGCACCGGTTTCGCGGCGACGCGCAACACGGCGTGCGCGATCGCTTCCGGCTGATAGATCGGCGGCACTGGCTTGGGATGGCGCGGCAGCCGCGTGCGCACCACCTCGAACTGGGGGGTGTTCACGGCCGGCAGCTGCAGCATGGTGACCCGGATGCGGCTCTTCTCGTGCACAAGCTCGCAGCGGAGCGAATCGGTGAACCCGCGGATGGCCGCCTTCGACGCGCAGTAGGCGCTCTGCAGCGGGATCGACCGGTAGACCAGCGCAGAGCCGATCTGGATGATCGTGCCCTCTCCGGTCGCGCGCATGTGCCGGAGCGCCGCGAGCGTACCGTGCACGGTCCCGAGGTAGTTCACCTCGGTCACGCGGCGATACTCCTCGGGCGTCGTCTGGCTCACCGGCGAGAACACCGACACCATCGCGTCGTTCACCCAGGTGTCGATTCGCCCCCACCTCGCGGCCACCTCGTCGGCGGCCTGCTGTACCGCCCGGGCGTCGGACACGTCCAGCGGCAGGACCAGCGCCTCCCCGCCGCCCTCGCGGATCTCCCGCGCGGCGTTCTCCAGCGCCTCGCGCGTACGCGCGATCAGTCCGACGCGTGACCGTGCGCGCCCGAACGCTCGCGCGATCGCGCGGCCAACGCCGCTCGATGCGCCCGTGACCACCACCACCTGCCCGCTCAGCGCTCTCGCCATGCGTCGACCTCCTCCCTGCAAGGTAGGGGGCGCACGGCGAGAGCGATGCCGAGGCGGCACGGAACCCGACCGGCGTCGCTGCGCCGGCGCGGCGCGCTCTCGTGCTACCGAGCTACCTCACGGTCCGGCGGGACGCCGGCGCCTGCCCGAGCCGGCCGCCCACCAGATGATCGCGAGCACGATGATCGCGACGATGATCCACCACACCCACGCGCCGCCTCCGCTTGCAGCGGCGTCACCGGCGCGGGCCGCGGGCCCGGCGCCCGTGCCGGCCGGAGCGTTGCCCGGAGAGCCCGGCGAACCCTGGCCGGCCTGCGCCAGCGCGAGGGCGGGCGCCCACAGCAGCATGGAAAGGAAGGAGAGGATGGAACGCACCATGACGACCTCCTTGTGGAGGAAGTTCGGCACGACGAGGCGCTCTGGGAATCGGAGGCGGGCGTTAGCCGGCCAGGTCGGCGAACGTCAGCAGCAGGGCGGCGGCCCAGCCTGCGAGCAGCATGGCCCTGGCGAACCTGGGGCGCACTGGAGCGACCGGAGGGGCATCGTGCAGCATCCGTGACACGCCCAGGAGCGACAGACCGACGGCGCAGAGGAAGACGAGGAAGCCGGCGCCAGTGAAGTGCACCCGCCCGGCGAGCAGGCGGGCTGGCAGGTCGAGCGTGAGATAAGCGGCGACGGCGTAGAGGATGGGAAGGCCGAGCATGATCGCGAGGTCCACCGTGGCTCCGGCCAGGTCAGCGATGGCCGCGCTCGTTTTCCGGATCAGCGCCGCGGCCAGGCGAAAGACCTCGACGCGCACGGTGCGGCGCTGCGCAGCGCGCGAGGAGGCGAGCAGGGACCCGGACGGCCGCAGCATGGGCCCCAGGATACCATCGCGCGCCAAGGAAAAATCCCGAGAGGTTCTCGTTCATTGACGGCCTAGAGAGCCCGTGCTATCTGGCGCTGCTTTTTGGAGCGGGCGTCGATTTGCCGGAGAAGCGGCCCAGCGAGGGTCGAGAAGAGGACGCGGCCGAATCCTACCGGCGCGCGGCGCCCTACCTGGATGCGAGCTGGCAGCTGGTCGGGTCGGTGGCGTTGTGGACGTTGGTGGGCTGGTTCGCGGATCGCAAGCTGCACACCGTGCCCTGGCTGCTGGTGTCCGGCGCCGTGGTCGGGACGGCGCTGGGTTTCTATCTGTTCTTCAAGTCCGTGCTGGCGATCGGAAGGAAGAAGTGACGCAGGCCACAGCTTCCGCCCCCACTCGCCCAGCGCTGTTGCCGTACGCGCTCGCATCGGCCGCGATGTGCGGCGTGGGCCTCGCGGTGTCGGCAAGCCAATCGCGCGCAGCGCTGTTCGGCGCCGCCGCGGCCGCCGTCTCGGCACTCTGCGCCTTGCCCGCGCTGGCGCTGGGCGCTCCGCACGGGACCAACGGCGTCCTGGCCGGCTTCGTCGCGGGCTTTTTTGCTCGCATGCTGGCGGTCGCCGCGGGCTTCATCCTCTCCGGAGCGCGCGGCGACGCCGCGCTCGGGTACGCCTCGTCCTTCTTCCTCCTCTACGCGCTCACGCAGGCAGTGGAAATCGCCTACGTGTGGGGCTCGTCGCGCCGGCGGCGGGCCGGAGCCTGAACGATGCACATCGCGCTCGCCCTCGCTCTCCTCCTCGCGCAAGCCTCGCATCCCCAAGGGCCGCCTCGCGGCGAAGTGCAGGAGCACAAGCCGGCCCCCATTCCCGACAGCGAGAAACCCCGCGCCACCGGGCGCGGCGTCACCTTGGGAAAGCAGGAAGCGGCGCCCGGCGCGCGCGGCGCTCGCCAGCACCCGGAGGAGGGAAAGGCGGGCGAGGCGCACGAGGAGGGCGGTATCGCCGAGCAGATCTTCCACCACGTCGCCGACGAGGTGTGGGTCCCGCTCGGCTTCTGGATCGGCGCCCACCACATCGACCTCTCGATCACCAAGCACGTCATCAACATGTGGATCGCCGCCGGCATCCTGCTGCTGGTGCTCGCCGCCGCGGTGCGCCGCCGGGCCATCGTGCCCACGGGTGGCTACAACCTGCTGGAGACGTTCGTGATGTTCGTCCGCGACGAGATCGCGGAGAAGAACATCGGGCATGAGGCCCCGCGGTACACGCCTTACCTGTGCAGCGCGTTCTTCTTCATCCTCTTCATGAATCTCACCGGGCTCTTGCCCATCCCCTCGATCGCCGGGAAGTTCCCCGGCATCTCCACCGCGACCGGCAACCTGGGCGTCACGGTGGTGCTGGCGCTGTTCACCTTCGTGGTCACGCAGATCGCCGGGATGCGCGCGCAGGGGACGGTCGGCTACTGGGCTCACCTGGTGCCCGCCGGCGTGCCCAAGTGGCTGTTCCCGATCATGGTTCCGGTCGAGTTGCTGGGGCTGTTCACCAAGCCGTTCGCCCTGACCGTCCGCCTCTTCGCCAACATGGTGGCGGGACACATCGTGATCTTCTTCCTCATCGCGCTGACGGTGCTGATCTCGCCGTTCATCGCGCCGGTGTCGGTCGCCTTCGCCCTCGGCATCTACCTGCTGGAGCTCTTCGTCGCGCTGGTCCAGGCGTACGTCTTCACCATGCTTTCCGCCGTGTTCATCGGCATGACGCAGCACGCGCACTGACTTCGTGCAGGACGCGGGCTGGGCCGCAGGCGGCCTCGGGTCCATACCCCGCGACAATCCGCCTCTCCCGGCCGCCCGGGCAGCGAGGCATCGAAGGAAGCAGGAGGAGTCACGTGAACCAGTTCTCTCTCGGGTACCTGGCTGCAGGCCTCGGCGTCGGGCTCGCCCTGCTCGGCGCCGGATTCGGCATCGGGAAGGTGGGCGCGGCGGCCATGGAAGGGACCGCGCGCCAGCCGTCGGCGGGCGGCGACATCCGCACCACCATGATCATCGCGGCCGCCCTCATCGAAGGCGTCACGCTGTTCGCCGAGGTGGTCTGCATCATCCTGGCCACCAAGGCCTGAACGAACTTGAGCCCTCGGGCCGGGAGCTTTTCGGGTAAGCTCCCGACCCCTCGGAGGTTTGAAGCATGCTGGTCGCCGCAGGCCTCACCGACATCAACGTGGCGTTGGTCGTCTGGACCACGGTCACCTTCGCGCTCTTGATCGTCGTCCTGGGCAAGTTCGCCTGGGGCCCCGTCCTCCAGATGATCGAGACGCGCGAGAAGACCATCGCCGACGCGCTCGAGTCCGCCAAGCACGAGCGGGCCGAGGCCGAGAAGGCCGCGGTGGAGATGCGCGCGGCGCTGGAGAGGGCGCGCGCCGAGGCGGCCGACATGGTGCGCAAGAACCAGCAGGAGGTCGCCGCCGCCAAGGCCGAGCTGATGGAGCAGGCGCGCAAGCAGTCCGAGGATCTGCTCAAGCAGGCCCGCTCGGCGATCGAGGAGGAGCGCCGCGCCGCGGTGGCCGAGCTGCGCTCGCAGGTGGTCGATCTGGCCATCGAAGCCGCCGGCAGGCTCCTCGCCACCCAGATGGACGAAAAGAAGCAGCGCCAGCTGGTCGAGGAGTACCTGGAGAAGCTTCCCAAGGAAGCGCGGGTCTAGCTCCGGTCGAGAACTGGCGTGCCGCGGGGCGCTTCGCGATGCTCTGCGGATGCGCGCCTCCGCCCTGGCGGGAGCAAATCGCTCTCGTGGTCCTCGCGACTCCTGTGAGAGCGCGCGCTGACGACGCCAACTTCCGTCCCTACGTCGTAGGCGGCCGGGCGGCAGGAATGGGCGGCGCGTTTACCGCGCTCGCCGATGACGGGTCGGCGCCGTACTACAACCCCGGCGGCCTGGCGTTCGTGCGAAGGTCCCAGCTCGCCTCGGCTTATGAATTCTAGCCGGCGCCGTCCTTGATCTGCTCGGCGAGGTAGTTCTGCTCGCCGACCTGTCCCAGCAGGTCCTGCTGCGCCTCGAGCCAGTTCGCGTGCTCTTCCTCGTCGAGGAGCATGCGCTCGAGGAGCTCACGGCTCCCGGCGTCGCCTTTGGCGCGGCAGAGCTCGATGCCTTCGTTGATCCGCTTCACCGCGTCGTACTCGACCGCGAGGTCGAGCTTGAACTGCTCGGGGACCGTCTGGCCGACGTTGATCTTTCCGAGCTTCTGTAGATTCGGAACGCCTTCGAGGAAGAGGATGCGCGCGACCAGCTGGTCGGCGTGCTTCATCTCCTCGAGCGACTCCTCGCGGACCTTCTTCCACAGCCGCTCGTACCCCCAGTTCTCACACATGCGGGCATGGACCCAGTACTGATTGACGGCGGTCAGCTCGGCGGTGAGCACGTCGTTGAGCAGCGCGATGACCTGCGAGTCGCCCTTCATCGTGGACTCCCCCAGGAGGGGACGGCGGCCTTCGGACGCGTTGGACCGTCAGCGGGACGCGGAGGCTAACGCGCCGGCACCGGACCGGCAATCCTGGGTGCCGCGGCGGGGGCAGGCTGCGCACGAGTCCTCGATGCGCTCCGCGATGGCGTCGCGGCAGGCGCCACAGTCGGTGCCCGCGCCGCAGCAGGCACCCACCGCGTCGACGCTCCGAGCGCCCGCGTGGACTGCGGCGTCGACCTCGCGGTCGGTGACTGCCCGGCAGATGCAGAGGACCATCGGCGCGCCCGTCAGCTGATATTGAGAGTGATTCTCAACATCAGCAACAGAGTACCAGTACCGTCCGGCGCCCACAAGGGGGTTCAGGCGCGGCGCAGCGCCGCGGAGCATGACGAACCCATGACAATCGAGGCGCACATCCTGCGCCATGCGAGCGCTTCTGGTGCATCCCCGAACACCGCCGACCTACTGGGGTTTCCAGCACAGCCTCCCGATCGCGGGCAAGGCAGCCTCCCTGCCCCCCCTGGGGCTCCTGAGCCTCGCCCCCTTGCTCCCCGACGGGTGGGACCTGCGCGTGGTGGACGAGAACACCGAGCCGCTCCGCGACGAGGCGCTCCGCTGGGCCGACGTGGTGCTCCTCACAGGGATGATCATCCACGCGCCGGCGATGCACGAGATCCTCGCGCGCGCCCGGCGCCTGGGCAAGCGTACCGTGGTGGGCGGGCCGGCGGTGAACACCGACCCGGGCTTGTTCCCGGAGGCCGACCACCTCTTCCGCGGCGAGGCCGAGGGGCGCACCGACGAGCTGGTGCGCGCGCTGCAGGCGCCCGGCGAGAAGGCCCGGCGCGTGCTGTCGCCGGAGACCGAGGAGCGCCCGTCGATGGAGATCGTCCCGCGGCCGCGCTTCGACCTCATCGATCACAAGCGCTACGCCTCGATGAGCGTGCAGTACTCGCGCGGTTGCCCGTTCCAATGCGAGTTCTGCGACATCATCGAGGTCTTCGGACGAAAACCCCGCACCAAGACGCCCGCGCAGGTCACCGCGGAGTTGGATGCGCTGCGCGCCACCGGATACCGGGGCAGCGTCTTCTTCGTCGACGACAACTTCATCGGAAACCGCGTGGCGGTGGCCGGGATGCTGCCGCACGTCAAAGAGTGGCAGGAGCAGCACGGGTTCCCCTTCGAGTTCTACACCGAGGCGAGCGTCGATCTCGCCACCAAGCCCGAGCTGATCGACTCGATGGTCGGCACCGGGTTCACCTCCGTCTTCCTGGGGATCGAGTCTCCTTCGCCCGAGGCGCTCAAGGAGACGCACAAGTTCCAGAACCTGCGCCTCGACCCCGCGGAGGCGGTGCGCCGCATCACCCGGGCGGGACTGCAGGTCTTCGCCGGATTCATCGTCGGGTTCGACAACGACGGTCCGCAGATCTTCGAGCTGCAGCGCGACTTCATCTCCTCGGTGCCGGTTCCCGTCGCGATGATCGGCGTGCTCACCGCCCTTCCCGGGACGCAGCTCACGCGTCGCCTGGAGAAAGAGGGGCGCCTGCGCATCGTGACCACCGGCGACCAGTTCGACCGCCCGAACTTCCACACCACCATGGACGAGCGCACGCTCCTCGCCGGATACGCCGAGCTGTTGGGGGAGCTGTACCGGGCCGACTCGTTCTACAAGCGCTGCGAGCTCCTCATCGACACCGTCGGTCGCCCGAAGGCGCCGCTGCGCTGGCGGCCGGGCGGTCTGCGCGTGCTCCTGCGCACCCTCTGGAGCATCGGCCTGCGCTCGCCGAGGCGCCGCGAGTTCTGGCGGCTCGTCGCGCGGACGCTCCGCCGCGCGCCGCACGCTTTCCCCCGCGCCATCGAGCTCGCCATCCAGGGCGAGCACCTCATCCGGTACACGCGCGAGGACGTGCTGCCCCGGCTAGGGCGCGCGCTTCAGGCGATCCGCGCGGAGGTCCCCGCAGGCGCGACGCCCTTGCGCGCCGGCGCGGCTGCCGCTCAGCCTCTGTAGAGCGCCTCGTACTGCTCGGCGGCGCGATCCCAGGAATGGTCGCGCGCCATGGCGCGCTGCATGGCAGAGCGCCAGGAGGACCGGTCGCTCCAAAGCGTCAGCGCGCGATCCACCGCCGCGAGCAGGCCCTGCAAATCCTCGTTGTCGAAGCGGAACCCCCACCCCTCAGCCCCCTCGCGGATGGAGTCGTTCAGGCCGCCGACCGCGTGCACCACGGGCAGCGTGCCGTAGCGGAGCGAGTAGAGCTGATTCAGGCCGCACGGCTCGAAGCGGCTGGGCATGAGAAACACGTCGGCGCCGCCCTCGATGCGGTGGGCGAGCGCGTCGTCGAAGCGGATTTGCACCGAGACGCGGGTCGGGTGCCGCTCGGCGAGCGCGCGGAACTCCTGCTCCAGCGTCGAGTCGCCCATCCCGAGCAGCACGAACTGCAACTTGCGGTCCAGCATCCGGGGCAGCGCTTGCGCCAGAAGATCGTACCCCTTCTGGTGCGCGAGCCGGCCGATGGCGGCCGTCAACAGGGCGTTCTCGTCCACGTCGAGGCCCAGCTCGCGCTGGAGCGCCGCCTTGTCGGCGGCCTTCCCGGACAGGTCCTGGGCCGAGTAGCGCTGCGGGAGCGCCGGATCGACGTCGGGGCTCCAGCGCGTGTAGTCGACGCCGTTCATGATCCCCACCAGGTCCTGCTGCCGGTGGCGGAGCAGCCCTTCCAGGCCGGCGCCGGTCTCCGGGCTCTGCACGATCTCGCGCGCGTAGGTCGGGCTGACGGTGGTGAGCTTGTCGGCGAAGACGAGCCCCGCCTTCATGAGATTGAGCTGGCTGTAGAACTCCAGGGCGTCGGGGTGGAACAGGTCGCCGGGCAGCGCGAGGTCGCTCATCGCCTCGCGCGGGAAGACGCCCTGGTAGGCGAGGTTGTGGATGGTGAATACCGAGCGCGCCTTGAAGGGCGCCGGGCGCCCCGCCCAGCCGCGCTTCAGGATCAGCGGCGCGAGCGCCGCCTGCCAGTCGTGCGCGTGCACGCAGTCGGGCAGGAAGTTGATCTGCTTGGCCGCCTCCAGGGCGCCCGCGCAGAGCAGCGCGAAGCGCTTGTGGTTGTCGCGGTAGTCCTTGCCGGACTCGCCGTACAGCTCCTTCCGGTCGTACCAGGGGTTTTGCAGCAGGATGTACCGCAGCCGCTCGGCAGGCGCAGCCACGTGGACCGAGGCGGACGCGTTCAGGTGGGGGAACTGCACCTCGACGCGCCGGCCGGTGTCCCGGATGTTCGCCGCCGAGGCGTCGATCGCCCCGTAGCGCGGCAGCACCACCAGCAAATCGTGCCCGCGCGCGGCCAGCGCCCGGGGCAATGCCCCGATCACGTCCCCGAGCCCACCCGTCTTGATGAAGGGCGCCGCCTCGGACGCGACGAACAGGATCTTCACTCTACGCCTCCGTCTGGCGGAGGAAGGCGGCGGCCTCCTCCGGCGGGGTGGGGTTGACGAAGAGGCCGCTGCCCCACTCGAAGCCGGCCGCCAGCGCGAGGATTGGCCTCAACTCCAGGTGCCAGTGATACCAGTCCGAGGGCGGCTCGCGCAGCGGCAGTGTGTGCAGATAGAAATTGTAGGCCGGCTTGCCCAGCGCAAGGTCGAGCTTGCGCAGCGAGAGGCGCAGCGCCTCGGAGAGCCCGCGCAGCTCGGCCGCCGTGCTCTGCTCGAAGATCGAGCGGTGCTCGCGGGGCAGGACGAGCAGCTCGAACGGCCCGCGGGCGGCCCACGGCGACAGGGCCATGAACCCGTCGGTCTCCAGCACGACGCGCGAGCGCTCCCTCGCTTCCTGGGCGAGGATGTCGCAGAAGATGCACCGCTCCTTTTCCTCGTAGTGCTTCTCCGCGCCCGCGAGCTCCTGCTGCAGCTCGGTGGGGACCAGGGGAAGCGCGACGATCTGCGAGTGCGGGTGGCTGAGCGTCGCGCCGGAGGCCGCTCCGCTGTTCTTGAAGAAGAGCACGCTGCGCAGGCGCACGTCCCGCGAGAGATCGAGGATGCGCTCCTGCGCTGCCCGCAGCACCTGCTCGACCTGCTCGGGGCTCTGCTGCGGCATCGCGCGGGCGTGCTCGGGCGTCTCGATGATCACCTCGTGAGCGCCCACGCCGCCCATCGCGTCGTACATCCCCAGGCCGGCGCGTACCATGCGCTCCTCGGTGCGCAGGGCCGGGAAGCGGTTGGGGACCACGCGCAGGGTCCAGCCCGGCCCGTTCGGCGGTCCGGCGTTGTCGCGGCGGACCAGCAGCTCCGGTGGGGTGATCGCCTCGTGCCCTGGGCAAAAGGGGCAGCTCGCCGGGTCGTCCTGGTCGGGCAGGGTGCGCACCACCGCGTTCGGGCGGTCGGCGCGTTCCGGCGCGACGATCACCCAGCGTCCCACCACGGGGTCCCTGCGCAGCTCGGGCATGGCCGCGCACCATAACATTCTCGCTACACGGAGCCTGAAATCGACCGCTCTGCCGATGGCGGGACGCCTTTCGATCCGGCGCCTTCGGCGCCTCTACAAGGGGGGAGCTCGCTCCCCCCTCGACCCCCCGAGAGATCACGTTCCTCTCGGGTGGGGGGTCAGATGCGCCAGTTGGCGAGCTCGAACTTGCGGTCGGGAACCGCCGCCGCGATCTCGCCGTAGCGGGGGATCCGGTCCAGCTCCACCTCGTCGCGCAGGACCCGCACCGTGAGCGAGATGCGCTCGCCCGGCTGAAGGCCCAGCGCCTCGCGGGACAGCGCGAGCTCGACGATGGTTCCCGTGCGCCCCGACCCGGATCGCACGCCGCGCTCGTCGACCGCCTCCGATTCGGCCCCTCCCGGAAGGAGGCGCATCCTGACCGGTTTCTCGCCAGCCGCGCCCGGACGGGACAAGAGGAGGACCAGCTCCCCCTTGAGGTCGGCGCCCTTCGCCGGATCCAGGCGCAGATACAGGTGGGTCCTGGAGAACCCGAACCAGAGCTGCGTGAACGCGCCCTGTCCGCGGAACATCGCGCCGCCGCTGGTGGTGCCCGGGCGGTAGTACCCGGCACCGGCCCACTCGTAATAGCCCTTGGTGTATCCGTCGATCACGGGCTCGATCAGCCGCGAGGGGTCGACCACGACCGCCGCGGCGTGGCCCGCGTCCTTGTGCGGCGCAATGATCGGACGGTCGAGCCGCTCCGGAGGCGCGAGCCCGAGCGCGCGCCAGGCCTGGGCGACCCGCCGGCGGAAGAGCGCGTCGAACTCCGGCGCGTTCTCGGTGGTGAAGTCGTCGCCGTACCACCAGTACCAGTCGCTCCCCTCGGCGATGAGGAGGTGACCGCGCGCCGCTTCGAGCTGGTCCCGCGGCAGCTCGCCCTTCTCTTCCGCCTCCGCGAGCGCCTCGCGCGCCTCGCCGAGCAATGTCCAGGCGGCGTTGTCCTCCGGGTGCCCGATCCAGATGCGGAAGTTCGAATCGATCCAGCTCCCGGAGTGGATGCGCGCGATGCGCGCGCGCGCCGGACGCTCGCGCAGCTCGTCGCGCGGAAGCACGGTGCGGATCTCTCCGCCCGAGAGGCCGGCGTAGAGCGCATCGAGGAACGCCTCCCCGGAGGCGGGATAATGCTCCCACGGGTTCTCTCCATCGAGCGCCAGCGTGACGAGCGCTTCGGGCTCGGTGTCGGCGATGCGTGAGATGAGATCCTGGGCCGCCTCGCGCGGATCGCTCTTCGCGTAGCGGAAGCCGATGCGGTCGGACAGCTCGCGGTCGCGGAAGAGGACGGTCACGGCGTGATCGGCCCCGGCGCGGTAGGGGTGGTAGTGCGCCGGGTAGCCGTCGGGCAGCGCGGTGCCGAGCTCCAGCTCACTGCGCTCGAGCACTCCCTGATCGGTCGCGCACCAGCGCACGCCGCAGGCGGCGAGGAGGTCGATGACTTCCGGCGACACCGAGCCTTCCGAGGGCCACATTCCCTGCGGGACCTGGCCGAACGCCGCCCGCGCCCGCTCGAGGCCGCGCATCACCTGCTCGCGCGCGTCATGCGCATACGAGAAGCGCGGCGGCAGCGCCACCGCCGGCATCGCGCGCCGGGCCGACTCGGTGTCCACGACCAGCGGCAAGATGGGGTGGTAGAAGGGCGAGCAGGTGATCTCCACCTGCCCGCGCTCGGCCAGGGCGCGCCAGCGCGGCACGATCCGCGACGCGATCCGCCTCTGCGCGTCCACCGCCGCGACCTTCTCCTCCTCGGTGTAGCCTCGCTCCTTGGCGATCAGCCCGGCGACGAGCGGCTCTTCCCGGCGGGCGGCGAATCCCATCCAGGCGAGCACGAAGTTGACCTGGAGGTCGCGCATCTCCTGTGGCGTGAATGCCGCCTGCCGCTCGAGGAGGTCGATCTCCCGCAGGTCGGTGCCCCGCTTGTCGAGCAGCTCGGAATAGCGCGCCACCGGCCGCACCCACACGTTCCAGTCGACCGAAAAGCCCTCGCGCAGCACGTGCGCGCGCTCCTCGGGAGTGAGCGCCTCGGCGGGCTTGCGCGCCAGCTGCTCGTCCAGGTCCTGCGTCCCGGCAACGTACGCTTCCAGCTGGTCGAGCAGCGAGGGCGCCCAGTTGGCCACCACCTTGACGGTCGGATGACGCTCCAGCGCCGCCGCCATGTCGGTGTAGGCGCGCGAGGCGTGCTGCCGGACCCAGGGGAGCATCGGCTGGCCCGTCTGCGGATCTCGGTACTCGGGTTGGTGCAGGTGCCAGAGGAAGACGGCGCGGACGGACATTTCACCTCGTCAGTCGGAGAGCCGCATCCCCTTCGGCACCACCACGATGCCCTCGGGGCTCACGAAGAAGCGCTTCCGATCTTCCTCGGGATCGTAACCGATGCGAAGCCCTTGTGGGATCTCTACGTTCTTGTCGATGATCGCGCGCCGGATGCGCGCGTGGCGGCCGACGATCACGCCCTCGAAGAGGATGGTCCCGTCGACGTCGGCGAAGGAGTTGATGCGCACGCGGGGCGAGAGCACCGAGCGGTTCACCCGGCCGCCGGAGATGATGCAACCCTCGGAGATGACCGAATCGGTAGCGGTGCCGACGCGCTTCTCGGCGACGTTGGCGAAGACGAACTTGGCGGGCGCGCCGGTGTGGTCGGGCGC
>Ga0066680_10000408_pt1 | contig 14226 bp, 30 predicted proteins | sample GraSoiAngelo_129_FD_62297 | JGI IMG/M metagenome (GOLD analysis project Ga0066680, IMG submission 62297) | Grasslands soil microbial communities from the Angelo Coastal Reserve, California, USA - 14_0927_12_40cm | ecosystem: Environmental > Terrestrial > Soil > Grasslands | place: USA... | reverse complement strand
CACCGCGCGTCGGCCTCGAGGAAGAGACGGATCGCCTCCTCAACGCCGTAGGCGTGGACGGTGAAGAGAGCTTTCGGGCGACGCGTCTCCATCTGCTGTCGCCACGTCGCCCAGCGGCAGTTCGCGGGTTCGTAGTTCCCGTTGGAGTTGATCCGGTCGATCGAATGCTTCGGGGACGGGCGTGGACCCATGTCAGCGAGGAAGTTCTCAAACGATTCCCGCCACCGCTCGCAGACCTGGATCCCGCGCCTGCCGTAGTACCGCCAGTGCTTCGTGTTGGGATTCGAGCATCGCTGCTTCATCCCCTGCCAGACGCGTCGGAGGAGGCGGAGCTCGCCCTTGTCAATCGCGGCGCCTATCTGACTCACGCCCGCTACCCTACGCCACCCCCTACCGCCACGTCAAGTCTGGTGCTATACTTGCCGCCGTGGCCAACCTCCTCAGAGATCGCCGCGTCACCAAGGCCCGCATCGTCCTCGACGGCCTCCGGTGCCCTCATTGTTTTCACCGCTGGCTCCCTCGTGAAAGAAAGCGCAAGAGCAAGCGACCCCGCTGCCCGTCCTGCTTGACCGACCTCGCCATGAATGGAAATAACTCTTGACATAGTCTCGCGCCTCCGCTAGCATCATGACATGGAGGACGCCATGCAATACCTAGAAGGGACCCGCCGCGATTGGCTCAGCGAGCGCCTCGTGCCTGCCGAGCGCTTGCCCTACCTTGGCGCACCGAATGGCACCACGCTCCGCGTCGTCGCGAAGGAGGGTGCTGTAGACGACTGGGCGGCCTACGCGGATCAGGACAAGTATCCCCCTGAGTACGTTGTGGCGCACGGTATGAAGCTCTTTTCTGAGAGTGCCGCTGCCATCTTCCCGCTTTTTGACCCCAAGCGGTATCGGCCATGACCCACACGCCGGGACCGTCCGCCACTATGCAACATGGCCTTACAAGGCTCGCCTGCGGCTGCAGGGCGACCGAGCAAGAACCTACGGGGCCTCACGGGCCCCGCCTCATCTACATCCAACACTGCTCAACTCACGCCGCCGCGCCGGAGATGCTGGAGATGATCCACCGAGCGATGATGGCGGAAGATCCAGACGAGTGGACATCTGATGCGAACGCCCTACTCGCACGGATCGAGGGGAGGGAGACGCCATGAAGATCGTCGCCACCATCCTCCCCGGAGAGCTCAAGCCCGAGCGCTACCGGGTGCGGTGTCTGGTGCCTGGGTGCGGGATGGCGCGAGCCGAGCGGCAGGCCCAAGACCTCACGACCTCCAACTCGCTCGACTACGTCAAGTCCTTGGCCCAAGGCCACGCCACGCGGGAGCAGCACGCCGTGGTGATCGAGGACTGGGAGCCCGAGGAGGATCTCCGGAAGGATGGGCGCGGTGTCTGAACTCCTCGGCGACTACACGCGCCCGCCGGACTTCTGGCGGTACGCCGTGCGCTGCATGGAGCCCGGGTGCGCACTCAACAAGTCGATCAAGACGCGGTACTCGGAGTCGGCGCAGAGCGTCGGCGAGCACCACACGTCGGCGACCGGGCACAAGACGGTGGTGGAAAGGCTGGACGCATGATTAAGTTTGTACCGCGACCCAAAGGCGAAGTCCACGGAGCGATCACCGAGGCCCTCAGACAGACCGCTAGCAACGGCAAGGCGATCCTCCTCCCCTCCACCTCCGTGTCGCGCTTGTATTACCAGATGGCGCGGTGGCACCTGAAGGTCCACGTGCTCAAGAACGGTGCCCGCCGCAGCTACGTCTGGTGCGAGAAGGCCAAGAAGTGACCACCCAGAACGGCCCCGAGCCCGTGATCGTCATCCCGGAGTACGAGAAGCCGGGGAAGGATCGGTCGGTCGGGGTCCGGCGGAAGACCTACGAGAAGCTCCGCGAGATCAAGCGGCGCACGGGGCAGTCCTACGCGGCGATCATCGAGATCCTAGTGGAGCGGGCGCGGTGAGCAAGGCGAGCGAGTGGGCGAAAGCCGTAGGAGCAGCTAAGAAGATTGAACCCGAAGGATGGTTTAAGAACGGCGCGAATGTGAACATCTCTCGTGACGGCACCGGGCAAGCCCACGGCGTCGTCTGCGGACACGCCATTAGCGCAACCGACATGCTCGCCCTCGCCCGCTGGATTCTCGACACGTTCGGGGAGGAGAAATAAATGGACCACGAATTCTGGGACGTGATCTTACTCGCCGCGCACCACGAGCGCCTGCTTGCCGCAGCGGAGAGGGTCCTCGGGGACTGGCGCGCCAGCAAGACGCTGGCGACCGGACCCCCGCTTGAGGACGGCGGCCAAATCCAAGAGGTCAAGTGGGCGTCGCTAGCAGCGCTTGCCGACATCGTCAGTCGGCAGCGAAAGGCCTTCGCATGACCGAGATCGCGACCCGACCGGCCGTTCCAGCCGCTCCGGAGACCTATCTTCTCTTCGATCGGGCGGATGATGATGCGGTCCTGGCCCGCATTCGCGGAGCGTCCCTCGCCGCGTGCGTCTACCACTTTCGCCAGGGCGGCCAGGAACTCTACGGCCTCGGGATCGACGGGGCCGAGGAGTGTAAGCGCGAGATGGCGCGCCAAGGCGAGGTCCTCGAAGAGGAGGACGTGCAGATCGAGCGCGAGACCGACGACGCGCTCTTTCTGAAGGCGCGCGCCTCGCGGTGGGCGGTGAAGGTCAGCGGCGAGTCCGTCGTGCGCGTCAAGCTCGACTCCGCGATCGGCGTCAAGCGGCAGGCGAAGTTCCTGATCCGGCGCGACGGCACCGAGGAGCCCAACGGCTTCTACTGGGAGCAGGGATGCGCCAAGGCGATGCGCAACGCGATTCTGCGGCTCACGCCCCAAGCGCTCCAGCAGAAGGTCATCGAGGCGTTCAAGGCCCAGGGCAAGGTCCGCGAGGTCCAGATGGACCCCGAGACGGCTGGCGCGATGGTGGAGGAGGCGCACGGCCTTTTCCCGAAGTCGCCAGAGGAGGAGGAGCGGCTCGCGCTGATCCCGACGATCCGCGCCATCATCCGGGACGACCATATCCCCGAAGCGAAGGTGAAGAAACTGAAGGAGGTCTGGTTGGGGAGCGCTGAGGCCGATCCGATGAAGGCGGATGTGGCGGCGCTGCGAGCACTGCGGGATCATCTCAGTGCGTGACCTCGACGCGCCCCCGCCGACGCCCGCGCAGCGTGCGGCCCACCGCGTCGCCTGGTACAAGACGCCCGCGATCTGGCGTGCGTCTGATTGGCGCTGCCAATGCGACGCACCGCACTCCAAGCGCCACGCCCAGCCCTGGCTCTGCATCAGCGACCTAGAGCTCGCGGTCTGGCGCGTCGCGCATCCGGAGGTGACGACGTCGGATCGGAACGCGCGGTGTCTCATGTGGATGGAGCGGGAGTTCGGGCGGTGATTACCGAATTCCTCGTCTGGCTCGGCATTATCACATGCCACACCTATCCAGCCGGAGTGGAATGGCGTGATGGTCTCGTCAGAACAGCGACCGCCGAGAGATGCTGGAACACATGGAAGGATCCGATATGGAGTGAGTGGCAGAAGCCGGTCAGGGACCCACGGTATCAGGGTCCGGGGATTCTGTGGCGACCGCCGAGCGAACTTGATACGAAGCAGCGCCCGGATCTTGCCCGATGAAGCCCCGCGTCGTCTACCTCCAGAACGGCACCGCCGAGCGTCCCTCGGTCCGCATCACCAAGACCAGCGAGGGCATCATGTGGTCGATCACCGCGACCGGCCGCAGCCTGAACCTCGCGCGGATCAGGGCGGAGAAGGCGTATCGGGACCTCACCGACTTCGTGACCGCAATCGAGAAGCGTGAGCGTCAGAAGATCAACGACGAGATCAACCGCAAGCACGAACGCGAGAAACTCGACGCCGAGATCGCGTGGCGCGGAGTCGTGAAGGAGCAGGAGAAATGACCGCAGTTGCCGTACGCATCCGACTATACGCCTGTTTCACTCAAGGCCACGACGCAGATCCGGGTTGTGAAGATGTCGGCTCGTTCCATTATCATACGGCCCCGCTCGCGGAGGCACTGGATTGGTATCTCCGGCTGCGCGAGAACGTGAAGGAGCAGGAGAAGGCGTGATGCGGTGGTTTGAGATCCCCGCGGCCTTAACAATCATCGTTATGGTGTGGATTCTCGCCATCTCGGTTTACTACATGCGGAAGCGCCGATGACCCTCTCCCACCTCGAGCGCGCCCGGTTCAGGACGGCACCGCCCTTCGACATTACATTCACGATCCTGCGGGTCCGACCGAGGACCGTCTTGGTCTACGACGAGCAGCAACAGCGCGAGCGCGTGCTGCCGCGTGCGGTCGTGGAGCGGGCGCTCCTAGAGAAACAGCTCATCTACTTGGGGCAGGCGAGGAGGCGGTCCGCATGACCTACTGCCTCACCTGCGACCACCACTGTGACCGCGTCCACGGGCTCCAGGCGCGCTACTATGACGTGTGCCTCTTCCACGAGGTGGAGCTGAACCTTTGCGGCCCCGGCATTCACGTCTGGACCGATGGGCGCGAGCGGTGCGACTGCGGCGCGAGGCCGGAGTGGTGATCCCCCCGGCGCTGGGGGCGCGGGAGGCGGGAGGGTGAGACGGGTGAGACGGCGCTTACGTGCTGAGCTGGCGACGTGGGTTGCCGTGCCGTTTCCCAAGGAAGATACGGAGCGGGTGACGCTCAATGATCTGAACGTACTCCGAGAGATCGTTGGTTGCCAACACGTCGCGGCGATAGAGTCCGACTCCGTTCCCAACTGGATTCGCCATCTGGCCAACCACGCGAGAAGACTGAAGGCCAGGTGACGACGTGACCGCCCCGGGCGCGCTGAACCCCGCGCGAGAGATCTTGGGCTGCGCAGACATGTGGCTCAGGCGCCCACGCGATCCCAGCAGACGCGAGCGCGCAAGGACGGCTGAGGGTGGTCGGATCACTCGACCGGAAGGCGCGATCCGGGGGACTGCACGCAAGTGCATCCGACCACTTGGTCACAGCGGCCCGTGCCGGGGGCCGCGCGTGTTTGTGTGGTGGATGCCCCAGCGATGAGTCTTCCGACGCGGGAGGAGATCGCCGAGATCGTTCGTGCCGGAGTAAGGCTTCACACGCCGCGTGGGGAATATTACGCACTAGAGATCGCCGACGCCCTCCTCGCGCGCCTGCGGCCGGCGTCCCCCCTTGAAGATCTTGTGCATGAGGTGCACGGCAAGGACATTGTGCAGCTCCGCAAGATCGCTGACGACGCGATTCTCGACGCAAATATCAGCCTCGATCAGATCATGCGCTTGAAACAGGGGCTCGCCGATGCCGCCTATGTGGCGGAGCATCGTGCTCGCGAGTGCGACGCCCTCCGCGCCGACTACAAGGAGACGCGGGCTGAACTGCAAAGAGTCCTCGGTCTGCTTATGGATCAGGACGAACGCGTTGACGCCCTCCGCGCCGACCTGGAACGTGCGACGGAGCATGCGAATCATTACAGTGAGCGCGTTGGGAAGCTCGGCTTGGAACTTGAGACGGCGCAGGCGAACTTGCGCGCGTGCGCGGAGGCGCTGGCCGATTTGGTTGACAGACCGATGGCATGGGTCGATGGGGATGCGAATCAACGAAAGATAAAGCATGAGTTCCACGAGGCACTGAGTCGTGCCCGCGCCGCCCTCGCCCGCCCCGGCGTGCAGGAGGCGAGGACATGATCTCGCCGACCCAGCGCACCCTCCTCGCCCTCCGCAAGCGCGGCTGTCTCGCGGCGGTCGTGGAGAAGTTCAACGCTTACGTCGTGAGACCCGATGGAGGTCGCGGGATTCGCCAAGACCTCTTCGGCTTTCTTTGACATCATCGCGATCGAGCCCGACCAGCCCGGGGTGCTCGGGGTCCAGTGCGCTCGCACCGACGACGCCGCCACGCGCATCGCGAAGATCCGCTCGCCGAAAGTCTGGGCGAAAGCCGAGCGGTGGCTCGCGGCCGGGAATAGAATCTCCGTGATGACGTGGGCAATGCGGAAGTCCGACGACAAGCGCCGACGCTGGACGCTCAAGGTGGAGGCGGTGAGGTTGGAGGAGGAGACATGAAAACCTGGCGCGAGCGGATCGCAGAGGCGAGGGCGAGACGAAACAGTTGGCCCGGGCGACTCTGGAGGTGTAGTTGGTTCTACCGAATGATTGATTGGCGCTGGCCGTTCGTCGATGAAGACGCGACCCGAGCCGCCCGGATCGCGACGTGCGCCGCCGGCGAAGTTATCACCCGCTATGGTCTCGACGGGCACGACATGCGCACCCACGATCTCTACTCGTTAGGCAACAGCCTACAAGTCGCGCTCCATCATCGCGATGTCACCGAGTGCGAGCGCCTTCTCGACCTCATCGAAGACCTCGCGCTGGAACTGAAGCGCCAGCAGTGACCCTCTCCCTCCCCGACTTCCGCCGCTTCTGCGCGAGGCTCTCCATCCCGAGCCGGGACGAGGGCGTGATCCCGTTCACGCGGATGTACGGGACGCAGGACTACTTGCTCCAGGAGCTCGCGGCGGGGCTAGATGCGGGAGTCCACGAGTTCGTGGTCCTGAAGGGCGGACGCCAGATCGGGGGCACGACCATCGGGGACGCGCTCAGCCTCTACTGGCTCCAGACCTATCCCGGGATGATCGGCTGCTACACCTCCGACGACGACGACAACAGGGACTTCCGCCGGGACGTGCTCCTCCAGATGCTCGACTCGCTCCCGACCGCCTACCGCTGGCCGACCCGGGTCAACAACCAGGGCCACCTCGCGTGGTCCGCCCCGAACCGCTCGCGCCTGATCTTCGCGGCGGCGGGCAAGCGGTTTAATCTGAAGTCGAACCTCGGGCGCTCGCGCGGCTTGAACTTCCGGATTGACGACGAGATCGGGGCGTGGAACAACGAGAAGGCGATCTCCTCGCTGAACGCCGCCTTCTCCAAGCGCCATCCCCGCCGCTTCCGCATGTCCATCTCCACGGCGCAAGGGGCGGGGCCGTTCCGGGACATGGTGAGGACGGCGCAGACCGCCGTGTCGCAGCGCTTCATCTTCCTCGCGTGGTACAGACGCGAGGACTTCCGCATCGACCCGTCCGAGTCCGCCATGTGGGAGCGCTACGGGGAGGAGCCGCCATCCTCTGAGGAGCGCGAGTGGATGGACGCGGTGGCCGAGCGGTACGAGGTCGTCGTCTCCCAGGAGCAGCTCGCCTGGTATCGCTGGACGCTCGCGGAGGAATTCTTCGGCGACACCGCGATGATGGACCAGGAGTACGGGTCGCTGCCGGAGCAATGCTTCGTCGCATTCGGCGACCGCATCATCGGGCGCGAGACGATCAAGCGCCTGCAGCGAGATCTTGCCAAAGCCCCTGACCCCGCCACCTACCGCTACGATTTCGGGACCTCCATCGACACGATGCGCCTCGACCCCGACCCCGCGGGGCCGCTTCGGATCTGGGAGGAGCCGGATCCGCAAGGGGTCTACGTCGTCTCCGCGCACCCCGCGCGCGCCTCCGACCCCGACGCCGCAGCCTTCGTCTGCCAGGTCTGGCGCGCCTGGGCGGACGAGCTCGTCCAGGTCGCGGAGTACGCGGCGGACGAGGGGTCGATGTACCAGTTCGCGTGGCTCGCGATGCACCTGGCCGGCGCCTACCGCTGCCGCGTGCCGGCGTTCTTCGCGCTCGAGGTTGGGACCGTGGGGAAGTACGTGCTCGCGGAGATCCAGCGGATTCAGAACTACGGATATGGATTGTCGCCGACGGCGATCAAGAGCAAGGACTTGCGGAATATCATCGGGGCGATTCAGATGTTTATGTATGTCCGGCCGGATCAGAGCACGATGCGCTCCGCCCCCCTCGGCTGGAAAATGTCCGCCGAGATTCGCCCCTGGATCATCCACCAGCTTCGTGATGAAATCGAGCGGGGGCACGTGGTCATCCGCTCGCCCGAGCTGATCGACGGGCTCGACGGGCTCCGACGCGGGGAGGAGGGCGACGCGGACGTGATCGAGGCAGGGGGCGTGTCGGATGATAGCCGGGTCGTCTGCGCGAGTTACGCGGTCGAGCACTGGCTCCGCAACGCGCTCCCCACGGTTCACGTTCTCGCCGGCCAGAAGCGCCCGGATCGGTGGGCGCCGAAGAGCGTCGAGGGGCGGTTGGTGGGGAACTACTTGCAGGGCGTGATGCAAAAGGGGAGGCCGAGATGAGCCTTCAAATCTCCGGGGCCGAGTGGCAGGAATCAAAGCGCCGCACTGACGAATGGGTTGCTAATCTCGGGGCACTGTGGGGGTGGCTTGAGCAGCCGGTACACCCGATGCTCGAAGGCCAGCGGGCGTTCCTGCACCGCGACGGGCGCCTCGTGGTCGTCAACATCGGTCAGCATGACGGCCGTTGGTGGCTCCACGTCTCCGTCTCGCGCGCAAAGTACATCCCATCGTACGAAGACCTCTCGGATGTGAAGCGCGAATTCGTCGGTAACCGGATGCAGGCGGTGCAGGTGTTCGCGCGCGTCGAGCGCCACGTCAATATCCACCCGCATTGTCTTCACCTCTGGGCGTCTCTTGAGCCCGAGGGTGATGGCCTCCCTGATTTCGGAAAGGAAGGGACGATCTGACTCCTCGTGCGGACTGGGTGTGCAACTCACGAAAGTGCCGCCAAGAGGACGGCTCCGCCCCGGTCTACGAGCTGCCGGTCTCCGCGACCCGGTGTAGCGTCTGCGGCTCGAAGCGCATCGTCAGGTTGTTCAACGCCGTCCAGATCTCCACCGAGGGCCACAACATCGCCAAGCGCGTGGATGGCGTCACTCGTCAAGCCTGGGAGGAGCAGCGCGCGAGTCAAGTCCTCGCCCGCGACGCCACGGCCCGCTGGGGGCCGCTGAAGGTCGTGCCCACGCGAGCGGTCCCCCAGGCCCTCGCCAACACCTTCGGGGAATTCGGCGCCCCCCACATCGCCAACCAGGTCGCGGCGAGTGCCGGACAGCAGTACAAGGCGACGGGGTCGAGGCCCGATCCCCAGCGGGTGCCGACGGATGTGCTGCCGGTGCGGGAGCCGCCGGCGATGAAGGAGGGGTCGAAGGTCGACCGCAGATACAGGCGGCCCACCAGGGAATAGACACCGCCCCGGCCGTTCGGGTATTGTCAGCATGTGGTCGAGGCCCTGCCGGAACGCATCGAGAAGTTCATCTCGCCGGAGCCGAATTCGGGATGCTGGTTGTGGACCGGCGCGCGATTCCAGCATGGTGACTACGGCGCGGTTCGCTGGAATGGTCGCGCGGCATACGCTCACCGAGTCGTCTATGAGTTAGCCCGCGAACCGATCCCGCCAGGACTGACCCTCGACCACCTCTGTCGTGTTCGTGCCTGTGTGAACCCGGCCCACCTCGAAGCCGTGACGATGTACACCAATGCCATGCGCGGCGTCGGCGTCGGCGCACGCAAGGCTCGGCAGGTCGTCTGCCCGCGCGGTCACGTTTACGATGTCCTCGACGGACTCGGCCGCCGTTGTAGCATCTGTCGCAACGAAACGGGCAGGCAGCGTCGCGCCCGAGTGAGCGCAGAACAAGCGGCTCTTCCGGGTCGTCCGTGTCTCTGCGGCTGCGGAGCTGAGGTGAGGAGTTCGGATAGCCACAAACGCCCAACGCGAGGATTGCTCATGGGCCATTATCTGAAGATCCCCGGCTATCGCCCATGAAGATCCCTGAGAATCTCAGCGACCGCCATAGTCTCTACAGAAATAAGATCAGGCAGATCGACATGGCTTCGCGAACGTCTCGGAGGTCGAAATGGCGGAGGATGAGATCGTGGCTGCTTCTTGGTAACGATTCTGGGGTTCAAGTGCGTCACAACGCCATCGAGAAGCTCGTCAACATCTCGACCGCGCATCTGTTCGCGCCTGAGCGTGTGCGCTTCGGCGTGATCCTTCCGCCCCACTACGGGGACCAGTGGATTGAGGAAGAAGACGGAGCCCGCCTCGAACTCCAGCGCCTGTGGAACGACACCGACACGGGGCTCGTCGCCCTCTCCGCCGTCCGCTGGGCGCACGCGATGGACACCCTCACCGCGAAGGTCATCGTGGATCGGAACGTCCCGACGCTCACGATTCTCGCCGACCCCTCGGACATCGGCGTGCTGGAAGAAGACGGGGACGACCTCGACAAACAGGAGGCGATCTGCCACTTCTACACGATGTCTCTGCCGAAGTACGAGCGGATGGTCCGGACGCATCCCGACGTGAAGTATCGAGAGGAACTGATCCGAGAGGCCAGAGAGCATGCGACGCCGATGGAAGGGAGCGGCGGAGCGGATTTCTTGCCGCCGACGGTCCAGCGCCTCATCTTAGCGCAAGCCTCCCCGAACATGATCGGCCAGGTGAACTATGCCTCCGACACCTCGCTCGCGATGCCGCAAGTCAGGGAGCCCGTGGTGCCGCTGGCCGAGCTCTGGATCTGGGACGACGACCAGCAGGACTACCGCGTCGTGAAAAACTTCCTCCCGACCGAGCGGATTCTCTGGGACCCGATCAACCCGCTCGTGCCGGGGGAGCATCCGTTCCACCCGCTGTGCTATGGACCCGTCCCCGGCTACGGCTGGGGCGTGCCGGCGATCGAATCGGTGTTGCCGCTTCAGGCGCTCCTCACCGAACGGCTTGAGCAGATCTCCTATATCATGCAGATGAACTACCGCCCGCCCTACGTCGGCATCGGCTTCACGGGGATCTTGGAGGAAAAAATGGAAGCCCTCCGCGAGCCCGGCGGCTTCCTCCCGATTCCTCCCGGCCCAGGAAATACGGACATCAAGCCCGTTGTCCCTCAAATGCCCCCCGATGCCTTCGCGGAAGTGCAGGAGATCGAGCGCATGATGGCCGCACAGTTCGGTCTCCCGCCGATTCTCCACGGGCAGACGGAGCCGGGCGTGCGCTCGGGCGAGCAGGCCGCGGTCCTCGCGACGCTCTCGTCTGGGCCGACGTTCTCGCGCGCGATGCGCGTAGAGGACTGGGTAGAGAGCATCACCACCCAGATGCTCCGCCTCCAGCGCCGCGTCATGTCCCAGACGCTTCGGAAGGTCAACGGCGACGAGTGGTGGCTCTCCCAGATGCCGAACGACTTCGTGGTCCGCGTGTCCGCGCACTCGAGCTCCCCCGTCTACAGCGAGCAGATCGTGCAGAAGGTCGCCCTCGCGAAGTCGTGGGGCGCCATCGACAACGAGGACGCGATTCGCCTGCTCAACTTGCCGCACGACGAGCTGCTCGTGGCGAAGGCGAGAAAACTCGCCGAGGCAGCGGCGAAGCGGGCGGAGCGCGTGCTGGAGGTCAAGGAGCGGGAGGCGAAGGCGAAGGAAGTGAAGGCGATGCGGGGCTAGGACTTTCGGTGCTTGATCCCCAGGTCCTACGTAGCTTCGGGATCAGGATGTTGGTGATGTCGTCGTCTGAGTAGCCCGCCTCACGCGCAGTCTCGCCGAGATCCTCGTCTGGCCCAGGCAGATCGCACTCGATCAAATCCTCGGGCTTGATGCCAAAGACCTTCCGCCCGAACAGAATGCGGTTGAATTGACCCGTCACCGCAACCGTCAGCGTCCCGTTCTCGCTATACGACACCGGGTAACACCGATGGCCGCTCGACGTGAGGCGATACAACCGATCTGGACGAAAGCGCCGCGCTAATTCTTGAATGACCTCCGGGCGACCGGCGAGCCATTCTTCCCACACCGCCTCGTTAAGCTCTTGCCACTGCGCCATCTACTTCAGCCCCCACTTCTTGATGAGTCTCCGGAGGTGGGACGATTCGATCTGAAGTTCGCGGGCCGCGCGGGCGCGGACGCCGTTGTGCTTCTTCAGCACGCGCTCTACGAGCGCCCGTTTCATGCGCTCGGTCTCTCGCACGAGCAGGCTGTGCCCGTCCACTAAGACCGACCATACCATACCCGTTCGGACGTGCCCGGCAAACTTTTCCGGCTAGAAATCGTCCGCAGACCTTTGCCACGCTGCCCCCTAGACGTAATCAACGGCCCGCCCCGAAAGGGGATGCGGGAGAAAGGTGGCTGGTGATGTTCACGGAGATCATCCGTAGCAGGCAAGGTCGGCGCGGACGCCGGAAGGGCCGGTAGTGGTCGTGGAGTTCGCGAGAGGTCGTGGGGGTCACGGCGGCAAAGGTCGCCGGACCCGTCGAGGCCGTTAGAGGTGCATGGCGCGGTTGAGTCGGCGGCATTCTCAAGCCGCCCGGCGCAATCTCCGGCGAGCTCGCGCTCGACGGCATCAGGGCCGTTCGGCTCGCCGCGCCAGGTGACGTGATGCCTGACGGTCAGATGACGCCGGGGCCGACCCCGATGCCGATGGGAGCCCCCATGGCGGGGCGTCCGCCGATCCCTCCGGGGACGACGGCGCCGGCGACGGTCCCTCCGCAGAACGCGGGGATTCGCGCTCGAGGGATGCACCTCGCGGGGATCATCCTCACGCTCGTCAAGAGTGCCGTGCCGATGATGGGGAACGGCACCGAGGAGGAGCAGGACCTCCTGAAGGTCGCCGGCATTCTCTCCAAGCGCTTTGGTCAGGCCCAGCCCGATCTCACGCGCCAAGAGGTCAAGATCATGGGCGAGCGCGCGGTCCCGCAATCCCAGCCCTCGCCCGATCAGGCGGCAGCGATCAAGGCGCGGTTGGGGCAGATGGGGCTCGGCGGTGGCGGTGGCGCTCCTCCGATGGCGGCCACCGAGCCAGGGAAGGCGGCGTAGATGGCAGGCGGAATCACGAAGCCGGACCTCTTCGAGATCAGGCTCCCGGCGGACAAGCGAATGATCGTCGGGCGGATGGACAACCGTCCGCGCTACATGGAGATCGGGGGGTTGGGGAATCCGGGGCGGTGGAACGAAGACCATCTTCCTCATTCCCAGTCGCCCCAGAAGAACATCGCGCAGGTCGAGAAGCCGACGACGAAGGTCAAGGTCGCGAAGACGGCGCACAACCGGAACGACTGAGGAGGTTGCCATGGCCGGCGGAATAGTTGCCCCGGAAATCTACCCTATTAGGGATCCTAGGGACCGCACGCAGCTCGTGGGTCGGATCATGAACCCTCCAAGGTTCATGGAAGTCGGCGGCCTCGGCAACGCGGGCCGCTGGAACGAGGACAACCTCCCGCACTCCCAGTCCGCGCAGAAGTACATCGGGCAGTTGGAGTCCGGCGGGCCGACCGGCGTGAAGGTCGCGCGGAAGTCCACGAACGTGAACGACTGATAGATGGCGACCCCGCTCCCGCGCCTCATGAATCTCCTGCCGTGCGGGGCCTGCGGCCAGGCGCACAGTGCGTTCACGCGCATTGAGGGCATGCACGTGCTCCGGTGCGACCGCGCCAAGGACAACGGCCTCTATCTCTACATGGATCAGCAGGGCCGACCCTATCTGGTCACGGGGCCGATCCCCGAAAGGACGCGCGATGGCCGAAAGTGACGAGCTGAAGCAGCGTCTCGCGGATCTCGAAGCGGAACTGAAGAGGATGAAGTCCCGGCCGGCGAACCAACTCGGCGGGGATATCCAGCAGGCGAGCTACGACGCCGACCATCACGGGAAGCCGACCGCGATGTCAGTGAAGGGTCTCCTGCGGAAGGGCGTCCAGGCGAAGAAGATCCAGGCGGCGATGCGGGACGCCAAGCTCGGAGGCACGATCCTCGAGGACGGGAGCGTGGCGAACTTCTCCTGCCCGGAGTACCCCGACTGCCTCGCGACGGGCTCCAGCCCGCACTGCGTCGGCATCACCTACGGGACCTCGGTCCACGTCCCGAACTGCACCGTCTTCCACGATGCGGTCGCCCCGCTCGAGCCCTCCTCTGAGCGCGTCATCGTGACGCAGGTCCAGGCGCCCTGATGGCCGAGCCGATCGTCGCCGAACCCGGTAAGCCCGCGCCGACGCCCGAGCAGCAGCAGCAGCGCGTCGAGGCCGAGCGCCGTCTGGCGAACCTCCTCTGGAACGATCCCGAGACCGGCCCCGAGATGCGAAAGCTCGTGGAGAAGGTCGCCCCCGGCTCCCTCCCGATGGCCGAGATGCGCCAGGCCGCGGAGCGCGAGCGCGCGAAGACGCTCGAGGAAGTCCGAAAAGAGCGCGAGGAGTGGAAGCGGGAGCGCGAGGCGGAGATGCAGAGCCGCTCGCGGGAGGCCGCCCACCAGAAGCTGAAGGCCCAGGGCTACTCGGACGGGGACATCGAGCGGATCGAGAAGCTCATGATCGAGCGCCTGACGGCGGACTACGAGGTCGCCGCGAACTACTACAAGAC
>Ga0066680_10000404_pt1 | contig 14251 bp, 15 predicted proteins | sample GraSoiAngelo_129_FD_62297 | JGI IMG/M metagenome (GOLD analysis project Ga0066680, IMG submission 62297) | Grasslands soil microbial communities from the Angelo Coastal Reserve, California, USA - 14_0927_12_40cm | ecosystem: Environmental > Terrestrial > Soil > Grasslands | place: USA... | reverse complement strand
GATCGATCCCGGCGCCCATCACGAGCTCACCCTTGTGGGCCTGGCTGACATAGACGTGCACCGCGTTCGACATGACGACGCAGTTCAGCACAGGCTCGAGCAACTCGGAGACGAGAGCCTGCAGGGGATGGCTCTGGATCGGAATGTCGAAACCAGCCATCGAGGCGAGGACGGAGCTGTGACCGGCCGCGCAAATCGCAACACGGCCGGCCGCGATCGGGCCGCGATTGGTCTGCACACCGACGACCCGGTTGCCCTCCAGGTCGAAGCCGGTGACTTCGCAGTTCTGGATCAGGTCCACGCCCATCTCGTCCGCCTTGCGGGCGAAGGCCCAGGCGACGTAGTCATGCTTGGCGATTCCGCCGCGGCGCTGCAGCGTGCCACCCATCACGGGGTAACGCACGTCGGGCGAGGTATTCACGATCGGGCAGAAGGCCTTAACCTCCGCCGCGGTTAGCCACTCGGCATCGATGCCGCTCAGGCGGTTGGCATTGACGCGCCGCCGACCTTCGCGCATGTCGCCCAGGCTATGGACGAGGTTGAGGACGCCACGCTGGCTGAACAGGATGTCGTAGTCGAGCTCCTCGGACAGTCCTTCCCAGAGCTTCAGCGAATGCTCATAGATCGCGGCGCTCTCATCCCAGAGGTAGTTGGAGCGAATGACGGTGGTGTTGCGAGCCACGTTGCCGCCCGCCAGCCAGCCCCGCTCCAGCACCGCAACATTCGTGATCCCGTGATTCTTGGCCAGGTAGTAGGCCGTCGCCAGGCCGTGTCCTCCGGCCCCCACGATCACGACGTCGTATGCCCGCTTCGGTTCGGGATTGCGCCAGAGATGGTCCGGGTGCGGGTGCGGTTCGGCCATCCTCTTCTGGCTCATATATATAAGGTATGGGCGAGCCGGCTCCAGATTGGTGGCGGACCTGGTTCGGACCTGGCTACCTCGCGCTCTACGACGAGACGCTGGGCGAGCGCACTCCGATCGAGATCGATCGGCTCGAAGCCTTACTTCAGTTGCGACCGCCCATCCGCATCCTGGATCTGCCCTGCGGCCAGGGTCGGCATGCGATCGAGCTGGCGCGGCGCCGCTACGACGTCACCGGCGTCGATCTGTCGCCCTATCTCCTCGATGTGGCGAAGGCCCGGGCGAAAACCGCGGGCGTCGAGGTTCGCTGGCTGGAGGGCGACATGCGCCGGCGGATGCCCGGTCAGACCTTTGATCTGGTGCTGAATCTCTTCACCAGCTTTGGCTACTTCCTCGAGGAGGCGGATGATCGGCTGGTGGTCCAGGCCGCGGCGGCCATGCTCGAGCCGGGAGGTCGATTTCTCCTGGAAGTGATCAACGGTGAGCGGGTCATGGGCCATTTTGTCGAGCGCGAATGGTTCACCGTGGGGCAGGCGGCGGTCATGGAGCGGCGCTCACTCGATCGATCGGCCCGGCGAATGATCGTTGAACGAACCGTCAGCCGTCCGATGGGTGACGAAGTCAACGTCCATGCTGTTCGCCTGTACACTGCGCGCGAGCTCGACTCCATGCTGCGCGCGTCTGGGTTTGATCGCGTTGACCTCTATGGCGATTGGGACGGCGGACTGGTGAGCCCCGAGAGCCTTCGGGTGCTGGCGGTCGGAGCGAGAGAGAAAGAAAAAGGCGGGAGTTGATCTCCCGCCCTTCAGCAAGGTCGGCCGCTAGTCGTCTTCGTCTTTCGTCTTGCAGGACGTTGGCGTCTCCTCGATCACCGTAATCTGAATCGTCTCCTGGATGGTGATCACCACGGTCTGGCAGGTAACCGTAATGGTTCCGCTCGACTGACCATCACCAAGCGCAATGACCTCGATCAGCTTGAGGTGCGCGAGTTCGTTCTCCTCGTCCTGCTGCGTCACGAACGTGAGGTGCGCGAAGCGGTCTTCGTCGTTCTTGATGGCCGCAACGATCGGAGCGACGCTGCCGTGAATTTGCGTCTTCGCCTTTGCCAGCTGCGACTGGATCTTGCCGGGGGCGATTTTCGACCCGCTCACCACCTGGGTCACCTGGGTCGTGCATCCGGACTCGGCGCCGCTGAGCTTGATGATGAGATCATCGCCGGCCTTCTTGACGGCGCTGACAAGCAGGACCTTCGAATGCTCGTCCGCGGGCTGGACGACGGCGATCGTGTTGTGATCATCGTGTGAGGCGATGACCAGCGTGGTGGGGACAGCCGCGACCGTCAGCACGGTCACCGCGGTGACAGTGATGATCCGCTCGCTAATCCACGTCGTCAGGACGGTAAACATTACAGTGCGACCTCCTCGAGGACCGTGTCCTCTGCAAGGATGAACGCGGGGTAAGGGACGGCCATCGAGGCCGAGCCCTGCCTGTTGCCGATTCGTGCTGAGTTTGGGGAACCGGCGTGACCGGTTCGGCAGCTGATTGTCGAAGCCCGGCGCGCGCCTCCCTTAAGGCGAGAAGGAGGGCCGGATTTTGTGTTGACGCCTAAAGTCGAGCGCGGCTATACTTCTGCCCAACATGGGCTCCGGGCAGAGGGGGTGCAATCTGGTTGTCGGAGATCAAGGTCCGCGAGAACGAGACCTTCGAGAGCGCCCTACGCCGCTTCAATAAGAAGATCAAGCAGAACGGCGTCCTCTCTGAGGTCCGCCGGCGCGAGCACTATGAAAAGCCGAGCGTGAAGCGCAAGAAGAAAATCGCAGCGGCGCGCAAGCGGCGGGCTCGCACCACGTAATCCGACTTCGCCGTAAGGCGAGGCGATCCCTGGTGAATAGATGAGACAGCGCGGCTCGTTGGCGATCGAGCGGCTTCGGCGGCGCGGTCGTCTGTTTGCGCGTGACCTCCGCCTCGGCCATGTTGGCCCAGGCCGTCGCTGGCCGCCGTACCTTCGATCTGCGGCCATCACGCTGATCCTGGCGCTGGCCACCGCACTGGTGGTCGCCCAAAACTTCCTGCCAAACCGTCTCAACCTGCGAGCGGGCGACGTCTCGAGCCAGGACATCGTGTCGCAACGATCGCTGCGCTACGAGAGCCAGACCAAGCGGGATGAGGCACGGGCCGCCGCCGCGGCGCAGGTGCCGGACCAGTTCGACGGCTCGGTCAGCAGCCAGCAGCGCCAGGCGATCGACACACTGGCGACAAAGGTTGCCGAGCTTCGGCGATCGTCCAGCTCGGGGCCGGATCGTTCCGCTCAACTGAGCCTGCTCGAGCCGCAGCTGAGCGACGCCCAGCGCCAGTACCTCCTCCAGGCCGACGAGGGCACTGTCGCCACCGTTTTCAAAGGAGCGGGCGACATCCTCCAGGCTCTGGAAACCAACGGGATCAAGGCCGATACCTTGAAGAGTGCCCAGGATACGGCCCAGACGCGGGCTGCGGCACTCCACCTGGATTCGACCGGAGGGTCGATAGTCACCACGCTGGTGCGCGCCTATCTGAAGGTCAACTACCTGTCGGCCGAGACGGAACTGAAGCGACAGCAGGCCAGCAACGCGGTTCCGCCGGTCTTCGTGACCGTCGCTCAGGGCCAGACAATCATTCGATACGGGGACCTGGTGACCCCGTTCCAACTGGAAGAGGCGCAGGCCGTCGGCCTGCTGGCGCCGAAGACGGACTGGGCCCGGATCATGGCCGTCTTCATGCTGGTCATCATTCTGTTCGCTGTGGCGCTCGGGTACCTGATGCAGTTCCGGCCGGCCATCCTCAGAGACCCGCGACAGCTCGCCACCCTGGGGGGCCTGATGCTCGGGCTGCTCGTTGTCGCCAAGGTATTCGTACCGATCAATGCCAACGCCCAATACCTCATCCCGATGGCCGCGGTGCCGCTCCTCGTTGCCGCCTTGATGGACACCGGACTGGGCATCATCGTGGCGCTGGCCGTTGGATTGCTGACCGGGATCATTGCCGACAACGTCCTGCCGCTGACCCTGGTGGGATTCCTGGGCGGCGCGATCGGATCGATCTACGTCCATCGCCTCGAGCGGCTCGGTCAATGGGTAACAGCCGGCATCCTGGTTGCGGGCGCGCAATTCGTCACTCTGATTTCGCTTTCTCTTATCGAGCGGCATCAATCGCTCGATGAGATCCTGGCCATCGGTTCCCTTGTGCTGATCAGTGGCCTCGTCTCGGCCTTGATCGCGGCGGGATCCCTAACGTTTCTGGGCGAGATCACCCGCGTCATCACTCCCATGAAGCTGTTGGAATTGATGACGCCCAACAACCCATTGCTGAAACGACTGATGGTGAGTGCGCCCGGGACGTATAACCATTCGATCGTCGCGGCCAACCTGGCGGAGGCTGCCGCCGAGGCCGTCGGTGCCAACCCGGTGCTGGCGCGAGTCGGCTGCTATTTCCACGACATTGGCAAGATTCGCCGGCCCCACTTTTTCGTCGAGAACCAGGCGGATATCGGCAACATCCACGAAAACCTCTCGCCGACGACCAGCTCCGACATCCTGAACGCGCACGTCACGGAAGGCGTTGAGCTGCTCAAGCAGTACCACTTCCCGACCACGATTCGGGAGATCGTGCAGCAGCACCAGGGGACGACGGTCAAGCGGTTCTTTTACCGGCAAGCGCTCGAACAGGGCCTCGAGGTGAGGGAGGAAGACTTCCGGTACCCCGGTCCGCGCCCTCGGACGAAGGAAGCGGCGATCGTGATGATCGCGGACACCGTCGAGGCGTCGGCTCGAACGCTCAAGGATCGCAGTACCGAAGGTATCCGAGACCATGTGCATCGCATGGTCCAGGGATTTACTCGCGACGGCCAGCTGGACGAGTGTGACCTCTCCTTCCGCGATCTCCATCTAGTCGAGGAGGCGATGGCCAACATGGTGGTCAGCATCTATCACGCGAGGATCGAGTACCCGGCGGCTGCCGCCGAAACATCGAAAGCTGGCGCCGCGGTCGATGCCACCGGCGGCGGCCATGACGGAACCCTCGACGCCGAAGACAAGACCATTCCCCTGCCGCGACCGTCGACGCACGCGCGACCTAGCCCCTCATGAGGTAAGCTACCCCGGCGCCTTGTTCAGGCCGGAGCTGCCAGGGCAAACCCCAGCGCGACCAGCAGCAGGAACCCAGCCAGGAGGCCCGCCAGCCATACCCACCAACGTGAGATGGCGTGCGAGAACGGCATCGGCTGCGGGCGCGAGCGGCCGCTGAGCCAGTAGATCCACGCGATGATGAAGACTGGGATGACGGCCAGGAAGATAAGCCGCCCGGCAATCCGGCCTGCGCGTTCCGCCACGCTGGACGATTCAGCCGCTACCGCCGTCACCATCGACTTGGCCTCAGCCTATTCGACCCGACGAGCTTCACGCCAGATCGCGTATTCAAACCAGGGTCGCACCGGCCAGAGTGCAATGTTGAACCCGGGATTTCGATATGTAGCTAGTGCCACTCTCGGGCTCGGTTATTGTGCTTGCCTACGTTGCGGCGGCTGCCGTGATCATCCCGGCGATCTCGATGATCGGTTTCGGCAAGGTCCCTCGCTTCCTGCGCCGGGGCATGGCTTCGACCAGGACACGGACTCGCATGGAAGGGATCGGTCTGCTCCTGATCGGGGCCTTCATTCTGGCCGACGCCCTGGCCGCCGACCTGGGCCGGCGCTCAACCGTCCCACAGGATTGGATCCTGTTGGTCTGGGTCGTACTGGCGGCCGGCCTGATCGGCATCCGCTACCTGGGCGGGCGCGCCGACAGCAGCCCGGGCAAGCCCACAGGCTGACCGCGGCCCGGTTAGGATAACCCCGTGCTCATCCAGATGAGCCGTTGGGGTCCCGCGTCTCTGGCCTCGGGTGTGGATCTGGACGGGCTCAAGGGGCTGCTGCAGGCTGGGGCACGGATGGTACAGGTACCGGACGAGACTGTGACGGTCCTTACGCTTACCGGCGATGAGCACCTGCGCGAGTACAACCGTCGCTACCGGGGACTCGACGAGCCCACCGACGTGCTCGCGTTCGCCGCGCGGGAAAAGCCCTCGGATCAACGATTCCAGGCACCGCCGGGGACCGAAGATTGGTTAGGTGACATCGTGATCTCGTTGCCCCGCGCCAGGCGACAGGCTCGCGAGGCCGGTCACTCGGTCAACGACGAGGTGCGGCTGCTCGCCGTGCATGGCTTCCTCCATTTGCTCGGGTACGACCACGCCAAGTCCGCCGACGAGGTTGCCATGACCGCGCTCACCAACCGAATCCTCGGATCCCCGTCATGACCCCTCGCTCCGATGCCGAGTTCGAAGCCGAGCGCATCGGCAGCCCGAGCCGTGCCCACCGCGTCGACCTTCGCCGTACGCTCTACAGTTTCCGTCACGCCGGTCGGGGCTTTAGCTGGGCGCTTTCCTCGCAGGCGAACCTGCGGGTCCATCTCGTCGCCGCCGCGGTTGTCTTGATCGCGGCGCTGGTGTTGCGTTTTTCCGTCATCGAGTTCGTCGGCCTCGTGCTCTGCTTCACCGTGGTGGTCGCGGCCGAGCTCTTCAACACCACCCTGGAAGTGCTGATCGATTACGCCTGGCCCGAGCACCACCCGATGATCGGTCGGGCCAAGGATGTCGCGGCGGCCGCCGTGCTGGTGGCAGCCGTCGGTGCGGCGATCGTCGGGATTCTGCTCTTCGCCCGTCATATCCTCCTCAACCTGTCGTGAGTGCGGCGGACGTTGTGACGGGCGCGCTCGATGCGCTGAAGGCGCGCGAATGGGATGCCTTCGCCCGGTGCCTGCACCCCGACGTGGTGCATCGAACGCCCGGGGTTCCGGAACCGATCCTCGGTCGTGACGCGTTCCTTCTGCTCAGCCAGCAGGCGGTGGCCCGAACGCCCGACGTCACGTTCGAGGTGGAGCGCCTGGTGAGCCAGGATGAAACCGTGGTCGTGATTGGCGAGTGGACCTACACCGGTCCGCAAGGGAGGGTGCGACAGCCGTCGGTTAGCGTGGTAGACGTGAAAGACGGGCTGATCTGGCGCGACCTGGAGTACCTCGGACTGGCGATCTAACCGGGCGGCTTCCCATGCGGGTCGTCAGTGCAAGCCGGGTAAACTGAACCCTATTCGCGCTACTCCGTCTACTGTCGAACCACGCCGTCGCGCCGTGGTGCAGATTTCCGCCCTCCAGTACCCCGAATTCCGTCGCTACTTCGTGGGCCAGGCGGTGTCCGTCGTCGGGACCTGGATGCAATTGGTGGCCGGCGCCTGGCTCGTTCTTCAGCTTTCACACGATTCGGCTTTCGCGTTGGCACTCTTCGGTGCCTTCAGCTACGCACCGGTCCTTCTCTTCGGACTGTACGCGGGGACGGTGGTGGACCGTTTCTCGCATCGCGATGTGCTGCTCGTGACTCAGGCCGTGTCGCTGGCCGGGGCCGCGCTGTACGCCGTCCTGACGACCACGCACGTCATCACGCTCCCGATCGTCATGGTGCTCGCAGCCGCGCTGGGCGTGAACCAGGCCCTATACTTTCCGGCCCGCCAGGCCACAGTCCTCGAGATGGTTGGTCGTGGTGAGCTGGCCAGCGCGGTGGCGCTGAACTCCACCGCCTTCAACCTGGCCCGCATCATCGGTCCCGCGGTCGGTGGCATCGTCATCGCGGCCTTCGGCGTGGCGGTGTGCTTCTGGCTGAACGCGGTGAGCTACCTCGGTGTGATCGCGGCCTTGCTCACGGTGCGTCGCCGTCCACGAACGGAGGGTCCGCCGCAAACCGCCGTCCAGCTGATCAACGAGGCGTTACAGTACGTCGCTCGAACACCGTCGCTGGCCGGCCTCTTCCTGTTGCTGTTCGTTGCCGGGACATTTGGCGCCAACTTCAACCTGGTGCTGCCGCTGTTCACGCGCATCGTGTTGCACGCCAACGCCGACACGCTGGGCTACCTCTTCGCGGCCCAGGGCCTGGGCTCACTGGTCGGGGCACTGACCATGACCATCGCCGGCGGGTTTCTCCTCGAGCCGCGCCGGATCGTGATGGGCGGCCTTCTCTTCGCCGCAATGGAGCTGGTGTTCCTTGTGATGCCGAGCTTCGGCCAGTCGATCGTGCTCCTGCTGGTCATCGGATGGTCGTTTGCCGTCTATTCGATCGGCACGAACACCTTCGTGCAGGTGCGCTCACCCGACCGAATGCAGGGCCGCATGGTGAGCCTTTATTCGATGCTGTTCGTCGGGGTGACGCCGATCGGCAATATCTGGGCCGGTATCGTGGCGCATCTCTTTGGGCCGTCGGCGGCGGTATGGGTGGGCGGGGCGCTGACGGCCGTCGCCGGCCTCGCCGTCCTGGGTTATTTCCTGAGCCGACGGCCTAACGGTTGAATTCGGTCATAGCACGGTCAAGGCCATGCTCCACCGTGTACTCGACGGCGTCCGCGCCCCGCCGGATGAGGTCAGCCAACCGAGCCCGCTCGTCGTCGGTGAACGGACTCAGCACGTAGTCGACCGCGTCACCGACCGGTCGGCCAACCCCCACCCGGATGCGGGGGAACGTCTTGGTTCCGAAAGACCCAATCAGCGAGTCCAGCCCGTGATTGCCGGCGGAGCTGCCGCCAGTGCGGATTCGAAGCCGGCCAAAGGGAAGATCGAGCTCATCGTGAACGACGAGAAGGCGGTCCAGGGGAACATCGTATTTGCTCTTGAGAGCCTTCGCCGCCTGGCCCGAAAGGTTCATCCAGGTCTGGGGCTTGGCGAGCACGAGTTCGCGTTCACCGCTGCGGACGCGCCCGGTCAGCGATTTGGCGGCGCGGCCCGTCACCCGGCCGCCGTGCCGGCGGGCCAGTTCGTCGATCACCAGAAAGCCGACATTGTGCCGGGACCGCTCGTACTCGCGGCCTGGGTTGCCCAGACCGATCACCAACCAGCGGTCGACAGGCGCCGGTTGCCGAGGTTTGCGCCGGAACATCGCCCCGTAGCCTAAATCACCCAAAAGGCGGGGTCCCTCCGCTCCGTTGCACTTTTGCCAGCCGTGGGCTTCCTGCATCGGCCGTTGAGCCCTCGATCGACACGCGCCATCCTCTGGGTGGCGGGTCTCATCGCGCTGCTCGTGGCCATCGTCGGCTGGGTTGGGCCGGCCCAGCCGTACCAGGCGCCGTGGGCCTGGGTCAGCTTCATCGGCATGTGCATCGTCGACGACTTCCTGTTTGGCTCGAAGGCGGATGCAGCTTGGGGCGAGCTTCCGAAAATCGCGCTGCTGGCGGCCATCATCATGTTTCGGCGGCATCCCGAAATCACCGTGCTGGTTGCCGTGACCGCCGCGCCCTTAGGCAGCCTGCTGAAAGGCCAAGCGTGGCGGACGCAGCTGAGCGCCACCGCCCAGTGGCTGCTGGCCGCGGCGATCGGTTCCGCCACATTCCGGTTGGTCGGCTTCGAAGACACGGTTCACTTCGTGGTTGCGACCGGCGCGCTGATGATCGTCTACTACGCGCTGGGCCCGTTGTTGGGCGCCTGGCTCCAGGCGCGACTGACCGAAACCGCCTTTCCGGCCGCGTTTAAGCTCCATCGCCGGCTCGTGATCTCCATGGAGCTTGCCGGCGTGCTGCTTGCCCTAGCCTGGCGAACGCCCGCCCTCGAATTAGGCGCGGTTCGGGTGGCGGACGCGGCGCTCATGGCCGACGCCGGGATCGCGATTGGCTTTTTGCTCGGCGGCACCGTAAGCCAGCTCCGCGAGCGCGTCAAACGGGGGCCGTCGATTCCGGCGCGCTACCTGTTGTGTGGCGTTGGCTTCCTGATCGCGGGTAATCTCCTTCCGAATCCGATCTCGTGGGGATTACCTCTGGTCCTGGGCATCATCGTTGGCGTATGGGCAATCGGGCAGAGACTCTTCGCCCTGGCTCTCGGAGTTCTCGGCGCGCTCTCCAATGAAATGGTTCGTGGGATGAACGGCGGGCGCATGCCGGTGGAGGGAGCCGGCATCGATCCTTCGGACACACAGGTCTACGTCGCGGCGAACTCCCACACGGCGCTGGCCTGGCTTGACGATCGATTTCACCTTTTCCCTCCCTTTCCGGGAACCGCCAGCATCGGCGATATCGCGCTGGCGGTAGCGGTCGTGTGGCTGGTGGCGGGCTTGATGGCCGCACCGCGAGATGCCACGCGGCCGGCGAGCGCTGAGGAAGCCACCGCCGCCTAACCTGACCTGGTGACCGCGGTTGGAACGAGTTTCACCAGGTGGCGTGCCGAAGCGCGTGGCCTCGATTACCGGGCGGCGTTCGAACGCGTCTGCGGCCTGGGCCTGGCCGTGGTTCGGCTCTCGGCGTCGTGGCGTGACATCGAGCAATTCGGTTACACGGACCTGGACTGGCTGCTGACCCGTGCCGCGGGTGCCCGCCAACGGGTCCTCCTCACGGTCGGCATGAAGGCGCTCGGCTGGCCCGAGTTCTATCTGCCCCAGGGGCTCACTCCCAGCGATCGCGCGGTGCAGCGGCGTGCCCTTGGGCACGTGGCTGCCGTGGTGCGCCGCTACCGGGACAATCCGGCGCTGGTCGCCTGGCAGGTCGAAAACGAGCCCTTCAATCGATCCGGACCGCACGCCTGGTGGATTCCGCGGCCGGTGGTTCGACAGGAAGCTCGAGTTGTCCGGTCGCTGGATCCCTCACGACCCCTCGTCGTGACCACGTTCGCCCATTTCGATGAGGGCCTCGATCGGGCCGCGAGCCGGCATCAGTCGACCTGGAAGCGCCGGCTGGGACTTACGATTCCGGCGGAGCGGGAAGCGCTGACGGTGCTGCGCCAGGGCGACATTCTGGGGTTGGATGTGTATCGCTCGATCGGCTTCATCGATGAGGGCGGTCGGGAACGAATCGGGCATGCCGAGGCGGACCAGCTTGCTGTGGTCGCGCGGTGGCAGCGGATCGCGCACGAGCAAACCAAGCGGTTATGGGTGACCGAGGCCCAGGCGGAGCCCTGGGAGGCGCGGCCTAAAGAAGTCCCGCTGACGGTTCGGCCAGAGGACATCTCGCAGCTTGTCGGCCGGCTGGCCGGCATCGGTGTCGAGACCGTCCTCCTCTGGGGGAACGAGTATTGGCTCTGGCGCCAGGACCACGGCGACCCACGCTGGGTCGAGGCCGTGGCGCTGGGTCTGAAGGCCCTTGCGTGAAGTCGGCGCGCGTGGTTCGTTGGTCCGCACATGGGGATATGGCTGCTGCTGATCGCGTTGCTGGCGCCGGTCACCACGGCACCGCACCTGCCGTTGACCGGTGTCCCGTCCGGTCAGGTCGAGCTGTACGAACTCGCCCCCGCGCCAGTCCACCCCGCCATCAAGGCCCGGGCGGCGATCCTCCTCGACCTCGACAGCGGGAAGACGCTCTTTGCGCTTGATGCGCACGGGCGTTTACCACCAGCCAGCCTGACCAAGGTGATGACCGCGCTCGTTGCCCTCGATGTGCTCCGGCTCGACCAGGTGGTTACCGTCCCAACCTCCATCAATCAGTTGCCCTGGGACTCGACCCGCATGGGTCTGCGGGCTAGCGAGCGACTGACGGTGCGCGAGCTGATGTACGGGCTGTTCCTCAACTCCGGGAACGACGCCGCCATCACGCTGTCGGAGGCGGCCATGCCACGCGCGGCGTTCGTTGCCCGGATGAACGCCAGGGCCGCCGCGCTCGAGATGGGTGACTCGCACTTCGTAAACCCCATCGGGCTCGATGACGCCGGTCTGTACGCCTCCGCCGCCGACCTGGCGAAAGCGGCGATCGAGCTGAGGTCGCGCTTCCCCGAGGTCGCGGCGATGGCCGCGGTGCCCGCGATGACGCTACCGGCAAGCGCGACCCACCATGCCTTCCGGCTCTACAACCTCAACGACCTGGTCCGCAAGTATCCCGGCGCGACCGGGCTCAAGACCGGCTGGACCGGGCGGGCCGGCGGCTGCCTGATCGCCACCGCCACCCGCGACGGCCGGCATCTGCTGATGGTGCTGATGGGATCGCCGCGCGTCTTCGATGAGGCTGCTACGTTACTCGACTATGGCTTCGCTGTTCCGCCGGCGTAGCACGATCTATCTCATCCTGCTGGCCGGTCTGCTGGCGATCATCTGGGCCAGCTATGTGAACTTCAACGGAGCGCCGGCGCCGGCCCAGAAACCGTTGAGCGACCTGTTGACCGCGCTGGACGAGAAGCAGGTGGCGAATGGCGTGTTCACGACGGATGGCGATCGCGTCGATTGGACCGACACCCAGGGTGGACGCTACCGAACGTTTCTTCCGGCGGGATATTCGACCGTTCTCGTCGACAAGTTCCACGAGAGCCAGCTGCCGGTTGACGTTGCGGAATCGCCCGCATCCAATGTGTGGCTGGCGGTGGTGCTGCCAAACGTCATCCTGTTTCTCATCATCGGGGGTTTCCTGTGGTACGTGCTTCGACGGCAGCGCGCGAAGACGGAATCAAGCGTTTGACGGCGACCGCGCGATGGTAACCTAGCTCAGGCACGCCCCGGTTTCAGGCCGCGGGCGCATTTTTGCATGGCCGCAACCTGATGACCGACACCCTGCTCGAACTGATCGACCGCCTCCCGGCCCGTGGCCGGCTCGAGGAGTGGTGGAGTACGCCTACGGCTCGGCTGAGCGCGCACGGCTTACCTTCGAGCGCTTTGCCGGTGTTCGCAGCATGGCTGGCCAGGCGCGCCCTTCGGCCCGTGCTCGCCCTGGTGCCGGATCCAGAGGGATCGTTCCAGGAGGCGGGCGCCTGGTTCAGGGAGGAGGTCCGAACGGTCGTGTTTCCAACGGTGGAGACACTCCCCTTTGATCGGCTCGCGCCGGATGAGGAAACCGTGCGCCGGCGGCTGGAGGCCATCGATGCGATGGCGTCCGGCAACCCGCTGGTCGCGTTCTCCTCCTGGACCGCGATGACCCGGCCGACGCTGGCCGTAACAGCGCTCCAGCATTGGAGTTTCACCCTCCGGCCGGGCGAGACCTACGCTCTCGATGACCTGGTGCGCCGCCTTACCACGCTGGGCTATCGGCGTGAGCCGCTGGTCCAGGCGCGCGGTGAGTTCAGCCTCCGCGGCGGCATTCTCGACTGCTTCCCGCCGGGGCGGCGGCGCCCACTTCGGGCCGAGTTCTTTGGTGACGAGCTCGAGTCCTTGCGAGAGTTCGACGTCGAAGGACAGGGCTCGGTCGGTAGCGTCGCGGATGCCCGGATTCTGCCGGCGGCCGAACTGATTCTGACGGCTGAGGCCGTGCTGGCCGCCGACGCCCCGCTCCGGGAGCTCGACTTCAGCGCCGCCCTTCCCGAAGTCCGTGACCAGTGGCTGGCCGATATCGAGCGGTTTCGATCGGGAGCCTACTTCGACGGCATCGAGGGTTTCCAGGCTTACCTCGACCCCTTAAAGCCCACGCTCCTGGATCATCTGCCGGCTGACACGCTAATCCTGGCTATCGACGGGCAGCGGTCGCTGGCGCAGGCCGAGCAGCGCGAACAGGAGCTGGCCGAGCTGGTGGCGGTCGAAGTCGATCGCGGCGAGCTGCCCAAAGGATTGCGGACCGGGTTGGTCTCGATCGCAGCCCTGCGTCGAGCCGCCCAGGCCTGGCGCAGCCTCGATGTGGCGAGAGGCGGCGGTGAGCTGGGGTCGGTTGACCTCGGATTCGAGGCGGTGGACGCCTATGCCGGCCGGATCGACGCCTTCTCCGATCGGGTCCGAAGCGACGCGCGCGCGAAGTCGCGGGTGCTGATCGTGACCCAGCAGGAACGACGGCTGCGCGAGTTGCTCGAGGATCGCGACGTGTACCCGGCCGGCGGCATCTTTGTCTGGTCTCAGACGCCGCTGGCTCCGGGCCTCGTTGTGCTGGGCAACCAGCCGGTCGCGCAGGGCTTCCGTCTGCCGGCGCAGCAGCTCGAGGTCTACGGCGATACCGACCTCTTCGGCGGGCTCCGCCAGCGCGTTCGACGTGGCGTTGTGCGGGCTCGCTCTGCGACCTGGCAGCTCGAGTTCGAGCCCGGCGACCTCGTGGTGCATGTCGATCACGGCCTTGGTCGCTTCGTTGGGATGCGGCTGATGGGTGAGGACGGACAGGAGCGCGAGTACATGCAGCTGGAGTACGCGGAAGGGGACAAGCTCTACGTCCCGGTCGAGCACCTCGAGCGGGTACAGAAATATGTCGGTGGCGGCGACGCCGCACCCAGGTTGCAGCGACTCGGGTCCGGGGAATGGGACCGCGCCAAGCGCAAGGTCAGGGAATCCGTCGAAGCGGTGGCGCGTGACCTGCTCGACCTTTACTCGAAGCGGCAACTCGTCGAGGGACACGCCTTCTCCGAGGACGGGCCCTGGCAGCAGGAGCTGGAGCAGTCATTCACCTACGACGAGACCCCGGAT
>Ga0066680_10000401_pt1 | contig 14275 bp, 34 predicted proteins | sample GraSoiAngelo_129_FD_62297 | JGI IMG/M metagenome (GOLD analysis project Ga0066680, IMG submission 62297) | Grasslands soil microbial communities from the Angelo Coastal Reserve, California, USA - 14_0927_12_40cm | ecosystem: Environmental > Terrestrial > Soil > Grasslands | place: USA... | reverse complement strand
GACGTATAACTCTATGACACACAACAACATAGCCCGGCATGGGCCGCCATGCCGGGCTATCTCCTTCCAGCTCTTGCGATTAGGGAACGGTCGGGATCCCGCCAGCCGGAGCCGGCGCTGCCTCGCCCCGCCCTTTCCCGAACACGAGGAACACCCCGGTCACCATCACCAAAATGAGCACGACCGCCACGAGCTGCCAGCGCCGCAGCTCCGCCCGGTCCTCCTCCTCCACCCCGAATTTCCGCATCGTGAAGGGCGACGGGTTCAACGCGCTCCAGATCGAGAAGGCATTGCCCACGACGAGCAGCCCCAGCCCGATTCGCTCCGCCGGCCGGGAGCTGGTCACGTCACGGCGAGCGAAGTCACCTGGACCGCGCCGAGCGGGATCCGGGCGTCCGTGAGGCTCACCTGGTCCGCCGGCGCCGGCGCGTACACGATGGTGAGCGCCCCGAGCACCGCCGCGACCTTCTCCAGATAGCCGTCGTCCCGCGCCGCCTTAAAGCTCGTGGTCCCCGCCGGCACGAGCGTCGCGAACTGGTCGAGCGTCTGACAGTAGGACACGAGGCTCACCGCTCGTACCCGCCCAGGTTGCAGAGCCAGAACATGGAAGTCACCGCCGTCGGCGTCGTCACGCACCGGACCACGACGCCCGCCGCGACCGGGACGGGCTCGCCCCACGCAACGCAATTTTGCTCCACCTCGCTCGTCGTCGGATTCACGAACGTGGTGGTATACACCTTCGTGCCCGAGGGGGTCTCGACCGACGCCGCCCCGAGCACGGACGCCGTGGCGCTCACGGCCGTGAGCCGGGCCTTGAGGCACACGTAGGAGAGGTAGAGGGTCTTGCTCGCCGTGACGGTGCGGGTCAGGATCACTTGGTCCGCCGTCGCAGCCGTGGTCGTGAGCGAGCCGGTGAGGAGCACCGTCACCTTCCCCGTGCTCGTCCCGAGCGACACGTTCCCGGACGAGGCCGACGTGCTCGTGCCTACTGTGTCCCACTTCACCCGGCCCACGAGCGAGTCGAGCGCCCGGAGTCGGCCGAGCGTGTTCGTGCCGGCTGGGAGCTGGGTAATGATGGAGTCGAGGCGCCGTACCTTCACCACGGAGTCGAGGAACCCGCCGGCCGCTGCCGCCGTGGTGGTGCGGAGCTGTCCCGCGAGCGTGACGGAGAGGGGCACGAACTGTGACGGGCTGTAGGTCGGCGCGGCAGCCGTGGCCCGCGCCACCGGGCAACAGAATTGCGCGGCCCGGTCCCCATGCACGACGCCCACGAGCGCCAGGGCGCCAACGAGCGCTGGCCGGCCTAGCATGTCAGGGGAGGTAGTAAAAGAGGCGCAGCACGTCCGCCGCGTCCACATCGGCCGCGAGCCACAGGCTCGACAGGTCGAGCCGGATCTGCGGACCGAGCAGGATCACGGCGCCGGGCAAGAGCGGGAACCCCGAGCCCACGGCGACCGCCGCCCCGCCGAGCCAGAGGATCCCCGTATTCCCCGTCACCCCGTCCGCCCGGGGCCCGGCCGCGAGGCCTAAGAGATGGACCGGCAGGGGGTCGCGCCGCACCGGCACGGGCACACGCACCGCCTGGACGCCGACGAGATCCGCAACGAGGGTGCCCGGCATTAGAGGGCCTCACTCGCCTCCAGCTCCCAGATGCGCCGGAACAGCTCGCGCTCGTCCACCGCTCCGGTCACGCCCGTGTCGTAATACTCCGTCCCGTAAATGGTCCCGGACACGAGGAGGTTCCCGGTCTGCTCAATGAGGTACAGCTCCTCCTCTTTCCGTAGGAAGTAGCCGACCGGGACCATGTCTTGCGCGTCGGCCACGAGCCGCGTCGCCGCGAGAAAGCTTCCATGCAGCCGCGTGTCCACGAAGTTAATACCCAGCGACACCGCAAGGAGCGGAATTAACGGCTCGGCCGAACCGCTCCCGATCACCATGGGCCGGGCCCGGAGCTGAAACAGCGGGATCACCGTTGCACCAGCCGGCGCGCTTTGGCCCACCCGGACGCTAAAGTTTGCTGTCGCTGCGTTCAGGTTGAAAAACTTCACCCGCTTCACGAACACGAGCGGCGCCTTCGCCCGTATCCCCGCATGCCCAAAATTGCCACCGCCCCCGGCGCTCTGGGTGGGCGTGCCAATGAACGGCTCACGGTTTTTGAGGAGGTTGCGCCAATCCACCCGGCGCCGGCGTTCCTCGACCACCTGCTGCCGCTCGTCCTGCTCTGCTTGGGTCTCGGCCTGCGCGGTCATGACTAGAACAGCCGGGGCCGGGGGAGCGGCGCCCGAGTCGGCGCCGGCGCCACGAATCGGGCCGGCGGATACGGCGCCCGGAGGGAGAGCGGCGTGGGCGTCCGCAGCAAGGCCGGCGCGGGCACGGCCACGGGGGGCGGGGCCGGCGCGGGCGCCGGGGCGACGCGGGGCAGGACGGGCAGCGCGGCGCGCGACACCGTGTAGTAGGTCACGTCGCGGCCGAGCGGGCCGTAGCGGATCGCGGCCGGCGCGGGCGGCGGCGCCTCCACCCCGGTCAGGATGGGCACCGGAGGCCGGCGCTGGGGCGGCGCCGGCACGTCGCGCGTCACCGTTGCCGCCGTCGCCGGGTGCTCGTGCGCCGCGAGTACGTCGTCGGCATGGGCCACGACGGGCGGCGTGAAGCCGACGACGCCCCAGCTCCGCTCGCGCCGCTGCGGCAGCTCGCGCGGCGTGGGGAGATTGAGGTGGGTCCGCTCCATTTCCTTGTTGCCGGGCGGCTGCTCTGCGCGCCGGCGCTCCGGTTCCTTCGACCGCGTAACCCCCGGCGGCTTCCGCTCCGGCCTCGTCCCCGGCCGCTCGTGAATCTTGACGCGCCCGGGGATCGGGACGTGCGGCAGGATCCGGGGCGGCTCCCGCCCGAGCACCACCTCCGTCGCAGCCGGCTGGGGCACCGTGGCGCGGGCCCGGCGCTCCTTCGGCTCCGCCATGCGGGCGCGCCCCGCGCCCGGCCGCTGCGGCGCCTGGGGATCCGGGACCGGCACGACCGGGGCCTGCGTGCGACGCACCACCGTTACGACCGCTGCCGTCCCCGCAAAGAGCCAGAGGAAAAAGAGCATCGCCGCTACTCCTTGAGATGGCCCATGACCGCTTGCACCCCCGTGCCCTCCCCGAGCGCCACGGTGCGGAAGCTGCCGCGCCGGAAGTCTCCCGGGTCGCGCTGGCGGAAATGGAAGCGCGCGTCCTTCACCACGACCTGCCCGAAATGCTTGCCATGCTCCTTCAGCCACGCCCGCGCCGCCTGTACCGTCCACCGCTCGCGGTCAAACAGTACCGTCTGCTCCGTCAGGGGCGGCCGGCCCGGGTTCCCCGGATTTCCCGTCGGGTCGTGCCGCTCGCCCCGCTCTTCCCGCAGCTCCGCCGCCACCGCCCCGAGCAACGACTCCGCTTTCTCGACCGCCCCGAGCGCCAGCGCCTCCGCCTCCGCCTCGGACTCCCCGAACACCCCCGGGTGTTTCATCTGCGCGTGCGCCGCGCCGATCAGATCCCGCACCTCCTCCAGCGTGTCCAGAATCTCCTTCCGCTTATGCACCGGCCCGCCGCCGGCTGAAAATCGCCTTCAACTGCGGGGCGAACACCACCAGCGCCACGAGCACGAGTACGAGCGTCAGCCGCGACAGGATCCGGGTCGGGGACGGCACGGACGGTAGGATCCGCCCGAGCGACCCGAGGCCCAGGAACCCGCTCGCCGTCGAGGGCGAGAGCACGACCGCCGCGACCACCGTGTCCACCGTGTGCGCCACGCCGGGCCCTTGCGCCACGGCATACTTCAGCGCGAACCCCGACCGGGTGCGCCACGGTTCCAGCGCCGCGCCCACCGTCGCCGCTTTCGGGAACGTCCGCACCCGGACACCGAACGCCACGATGTGCTCGCCTTCCGCCCGCCGCACCGTGCCGCCCAGGAGCGAGAAGTTCGGATCCTGGTCGAGCTGGGCCGCCAGCCGCTCCTCGTCCACCGCCCCGAGCGTGACGGGCCCCCGCGTGTACACGAGCCACAGTACCCGGGGACTCGCCTTCGTGCCGAGCGCCGTCCCGGGCATCGTGAGCAGGTTGACCCGCTCCAGCTCCCGGAGCTGCACCGAGGGGTCGCGGGCGGCGTCACCGGCCATGGCGAAACCTACGCGGTCCGCTGCACGGGCGCCAGCGCCGCGAGCTGGAGGAGCTGATAGCGCACGAGCACGGCGCGGACGTACTCCTGATTGATGTACGCCCCCGTGGCGGTCAGCTTCGGGCCGCCGTCCCGGGCCGGCCCGGCGTTGTAGATCGCGAGCGCGTCCGCCGTCCCCGGGTGCGTGCGCTGAATGTCCGCCAGGAGCCGCGCCGCCGCCCGCACGCTCACGTCCGGGTCGAGCGCGGTCTGAGGCGTGAGCCCCAACACCGAAAAATTCCGCTCGTTCACCTGCATGAGCCCAAAGTCCCGCGTGCCGTCCCGGTTCGGGTTCGACACCACCCCTGGCTGGAGGCCCGACTCGTGCCACGCAATCGCGTGCAAGAGGTTCGGACTCACGCCCGCCGCCTGCCCGTGGCGCTCGAACAGCTCGCGGAAGCGGAACGGCACGGTGAAGCGCGCGAGCTGCGCGAGCCCGATCCCCGAGACCACCAAGACGCCGAGTCCCACGTCCGCCTCGACCGCGTGAGCCGGGGGCGCCGTCACGGCGCCGGCGGCGTGGGGCCCTTCGCGATGGCGTTCCGCGCCCCGAGCGCCGTCCACAGGGAGGAGCCCGCGAACAGGATCGTTTGGAGCGTGGGCGAGAGCGCCGAAGGGTCGAGGTGCGTCCACAGATACGTCGCGAGCATCCCGAGCGTCCCCTGCAGCGTCATGGACTTGAACGGGTTGAACCGGAGGCCGAACATCAGTCAAGCTCCTTTCGTGTCGAGCGCCGTGATGCGCGCGGCAAGGTGCGCGATTTCCACCCCGAGCGCCCGGCCGGCCGGCGAGGCCATGGCGTCCCCCGCCATGTGCCGAAACTCCCGCAGATCCTCGTCGTGCCGCGTCACCATCGTCGTGATGCGCGAGGCCCACCACACGCTCGCGCTGACGTGGGCCACCATTGTCACGATCAGCGCCGCAAGCGCGACCTCGACAGCCGGCGTCACCGCGTCCCCGCTGCCCCCGCCGCTCGGGGCGGCGCCGTCACCGACTGCGTGAGCCCGTAGGCCACGGCCCCGCCGACGAGGCCCAGCATGGGCCGCCGCACGAGGATGCCCACGAACACGAGCACGAACGGGAGCATCTGCTGGAGCAGCGACGCCCGCTGTACGTCGGTGCGGACCTGCTGGAATTCCTCCTGCAACCGCGCCGGCCCCTGGGCGAGCGCGGTGCGGATCTGGGCCGCCGTATCCCCCGCTTGGCGCACGAAGGACGCGGCGGCGTCGAGCCGCTCCGCTACAGCATCCGGATCCACGGGGAAACGCAGCGCCATGCGTCAGCGCCGCCGCAGGAACAGGAACACCAGCACGACGACGCCCGCGCCCCACACGAGCGGATTGGCGAGCCACCCCGCGAGCCCGCCGCCCCGGGCCGGCGCCTTCGCCTCGGGCGCCGGCACGTCCGCCGGCGTCGCCGTCCGCTTCGGCGTCAGCTTGATCTTCAACCCGAACCGCTGGCCCAGCGCCGTGAGCTGCGTCAAGCCGAAATCGGGATGCGCGTACACCCGCGCCTGGGCCGGGGTCTGGCCGGCCGCGACGGCCGCGCGGTAGCGGAGCTGCTCCGGCCGCTGTTCGATGGCCGGCACGTACTCAGGCATGGGCGGGCCTCCGCAGGAGAAGCAGGATCACCACGAGGAACGCGCCGCCCCCGAGGAGCCAGGGGAGCGGCACGCCGGACGCGGCCGGAGCCGGCGCAGGCAGGGCCGGCTCCGGGGCGGCCGTGGGGGTCGGGAGTCCCTCGGGCGGGCCCGCCTTGTGCTTCTTCTTGAGCGAGATTTTCAGCCCCGCCCGCTTCCCGAGCGACACGGCCGCCTTGGCCGCGCCGAGCAGGAAAAACGCCATCGCTCAGGCCGCGCGGACGCCGGCCGCCGCGAGCGCCGCCACATCGGGCGGGACGTGCTCCCCGATGTGCGCCACGATGCTCGTCGCGCCCACGCCCACCGTCGTGTCCGCCAGAATGTCCACGCCGTTGATCGCGCGCTCCTGATTCGCCCCGAGCCCGGTCGTCGCGACCCGGCCGTTCTCCACCAGCTCGATGTGGTAATAGCCGTCCGGGTTCACGTCCACCCCGTAGGCGTACATCGAGTAGGCTTGCGAGAAGTCGTCCTCAATCGAGTTGAAGGGCAGCTCCTCCCCGTTCACCCGGAGCTGGAACGTGTTGATGATTGCGTCCGACAGGTCCGAGCCGTCCACCGCGCGGAGCTGCACGAACCGCATGATCGAGCCCGGGTTGTACGGGATGATGAGGCGCGACGCCGCCGATGTGACGATGCCGGCGTAGGTCGTTTCCGTTTCCCGGAACACCCAGAAGGGCGCGTCCACGGGGAACGGCTCCGTGTCCTCGATGTACACCTGACAGGTCGTGGCGGTGAGCGCGAGCGTCGAGGTGTTCCCGACGATCAGGTTCGTCGCCGCGTTCCACGTCAGGTTGAGCGTGATGTTCTTCACGATGCGGCCGTCCACGAGCGTGTCCGTGGGCGACACCGTGCCGTCCGACGCAAACATCAGCGGCACCAGCACCTCGAAGTTGTACACGCCGGCCGCCCCGGACGTGAGCCCCGCGTTCTGGCCGAGCGTCTGGAAATACTTCTGCGCCGCGCGGAGGAACGCCGGATAGGCACCGATCTTGTACGTGCGCCCGTCCACCAGCAGCTCGACGGTGCCGATCAGGTTCGCCGGCCCGTCCGTGTGGACCGTGCCGGGAATCGTGACGGCGGAAATCGTGAGCGTGCCGCGCAGCCACAGCCAAATCCGCTGCATGTAGCGCGCCGGCACCTGAATTTGAATTGTCTGGCGGGCGCTCGCGACAAAGGCGAAGGAATCCACCAGCCGCAGCCCGCCCCGCTTGAGGAGCGCCATGGGTCAAGTCCCCGCAGGCCCGAGCCGGGTGCGCCGGAGGGCGTGGAACTGCATCGTGGAGGACGCCACGTCAATCGCGGCGCCGGCGGCGACGTTGTTGTTCGTGACGCGGACGCGCACCGTGTCCGCCGCCGAACAGTACGCGGTAGGCGCCGGCGTGTTCAGCGTATCCCACGCCGCGCTTTCCGTCGAGCAGAGAATGAAATCGCCGGCGAGCGCGCCGGTCAGCGTCACGGTCGTATCGCCCGACGCCTCCGCCGCCACGGACGCCGGGTCCACGGCAACGCGGACCGAGGCCACGAACTGCAAGCCGATCAGGTCCGCTATCGCCCTGGCGACGAATTCGGTTGCCATGTCGCGGGCCATCGCTCAGTCCCTCCCGCGCTTGGGAGCCGCCCCACCGACGACGCTCTCGGGGAGGCCCGTGTAGTGCAGTAGCCCGCAGCGCGGGCATTGCTGCACCATCGTTTTGCCGTCGTCCAGCGTGCCCTTCGCCACCGGCGGGGTCGTCGGATCCTTGCAGTCGAGGCAGTACGGGAACGGCTCGTGCTTCAGCTTGGGCGGGAGCGGGTCGCCCTTCTTCCAGGTCGTCGCGGGCGCCATGCTCACGCCCTCCGCCCGCCGACGAGCGGCGGGATGCGCTCCCAGAACTTGAGCACCGGGAAGAACTGGAAGATCACCATGAGGATGACGAAGGCGATCCCCACGTCCACGAGGCGCTCCATGCTGGGCAGCTTCGGTCGAAAGGCCACGGGAGTCTCTCCTCTCCGCGCACGGAGATGATGAGGGGGCCGGCCGGCGAGCGGAGCGCGAACGCGGAAGGGAACGGGACACGGAAGCGGCGGCCGACGAGGCGCGAACCGAAGGAGCAGGCCCTTGGAGACCTACCCGGCGTTGACAACGCCGCTTCTGTTCCCGACCCTCTCCGGCCGCCGCTCCGTCCACCGTGCGCGGCGGGGTTACCCTGACACGCTACACTCCCGGCCCCGGCGGCGCAACCCCCCCCTCCGGGGGGCCCGCGTCCGCGAGCTGGGCCGCCGCCCACAGCGCCGCCGGATCCTCCTCGGGCGGGAACGTCAGGTAGTGCCGGCCTTTTTCGGGCACCGCCCCCGGCACGAGCGACTCCAGCCGTTGCACGGCTTGCAGCTCCGCGCCGGCGAACCGCTCCCGCATGTCCCCGCTGAATTTCCGCGAGCGGAACACCACGAGACAGTCCGACGCCTGGAGCGCCGCGCGGTGCAGGTCCGTGTCGCCCCGCGCCACGGACAGGAGGTTCAGCCGGTAGTGGCGGCCGTAGCGATAGAGCGCGTCGAGCGTCGGCTCGATGAAGGTCGGCCGGCAAAAGAAATCCGCCTCCTCAATCACGAGCCCGATGGGGAGCGTGGGGCAGCGGCGCGCCGTGACCGCGAGGAAGCGGAACAGCTCGCGGTGGTGCAGGTCGTCCGTGAAGCGGACGACGAGCCGGAACGGCCCGCGCCAATTCGCGGCGAGGTAGTCCACGGCGTCGTTGAACTTGCCCGTCACGGCGCCCGGGTATTCGAGGAAGCGGTCCACCACGACGGCGCGCGGCGTGCGCTCCAGGAGCCAGCGTGCATAGGTCGTCTTGCCCGCGCCCTTCTGCCCCAGCACCGTCAGCACGCAATGCCTCACGGCGCGACTCGCTCGCCCGCCGCCGCCGCCGCCGCCGCTTCGTCGTCCAGCTCTCGCTCCCGCTCCGCCCGGATCCGCGCCGTCACGCGCGGCCCCCAGATTTCCGCCGCGCGCCCGAGCAGCCGCAGCTCCGGCTCGTAGCGCGAGCCGCTCGGCCAGCGCACCGTGAGATAATAGGCCACGTCCTCCGCGAGCCCCTGCTCCTCCTCCTCCTCCAGCAGCTCGAACTCCTGCGCGCCGAGCAGCGCGTTCACAAGATGCACCGATGTACGCCCGATGCCGCCCGGCGTCCAGGTCGGGACGGGCACGGGCACGACACGGGGCGCCGGCGCGCCGGGCGGCGCGCGCAGCGTCGAGCCTGGCAGGAGCGGCACCTGTTGCTCCCGCTCGATCCGCTCGACGGCCGCTTTGAAGGCCGCCGCAATGTCGGCCGGCGCCTGCGGGCCCGCGCCCTCCACAGCCGCCGGCGGAATCGGTGGCGCCCCCGCCGCCCCCGCCGCGCTACTGCGGGGCGCCGTCACGCCGAGGTCTCCGCCTCGTCGTCGTCGTCAAAGAAAATGCCCTCGTACCGCTTCGTCTTTTTCAGCACCGGCTTCGCCTCGGGCGGCACCGGCTGGCCCAGCTTCTCCAGCCGCGCTGCCAGGCCCTCGATGGTGCGGTTCGCCTGCCCCAGCAGCTCCTTCAGCTCGCCCAGGCGCGGATCCTCCGGGATTTCCAGCTCCGCGCCGCAGCTCGCGCATTTGGTCTTGAGCGCCATCGTCGGCCTCCCCACAGCGGGCGCACAGAACCGTCGTGTCCCGGGGATAGCGCCCGCCGGCATCCCGGAGCCACGATTTCACGAACACGCGTGCCGCCACGGGAAGCGGCGCCACGAGCACCGCCGCGACCCCGCCGCAGCGCGAACACCCGAGCGTCACCCGACACTCGGGGCCCCGCCCGATCACGGTGAAGGAAAACGTCACAGCGCGAGCGCCTCCAGCACGCAGCGCGTCACCGCCCGGCGCTGGTCCCGGTCCAGCTTCTCCAGCACGGCGAGGAGCCGGCCGAGCGTCGTCGCCAAGTCCGGTTGCGGGTCGTCGTAGCACACGAACGGCACGAGCCGGCCGCCGATGCGGGCCTGCACCGTGACGCGCCAGCGTGCGGGCACCACCACAGCCGGGACGGCCGGCGCCGCCACTTTCGGTCTCGGCATTATGGCACCTGTCCGCGTTGCAGCGCCGTCAGGACGGCGCGGTAGTGGCCGGCGCGCACGCGCCGGCGCTCCAGCTCCAGCGCCGCCGCCGCCCGGATCCCCTCGCCATTGCGCCCGTCGTGAATCACGTACGGGAGCCGTTCGACCCGGAGCGCCTGGAGCGCCCGGTCGAGCGGCAGGCCCGTCACGGACGGCTGCGCCCGGTCCCCGAAATAGATCACCGTCGCGTGAGCCATCGGCCCCCCTGGAGCACCAGCTCCGTCACGGCGTAGCCCACGGCCCGGCCCCGCCAATCCGCCCACGCCTGATGCATCGGGTTCCCGCTCGCGCCGTCGAGCAGGGTTTCGTACACCGTCGAGGCCGTCACGAAGATGACGCCCCGCACCCACGGCCGGCGCCACGCCGGCGCCGTCCACGGTCCTCGCAGCACAAGATTGGCAACGCCGCCGCCCACCTGTTCATTGTAGCGCCCTTCCACCCGAGACTGCGCCGCCACCGGCCGGGATGCGCCCACGACCAGCACGACGCCCACGAGCAGGAGCCGCCGCCCCAGCTCGCCCAGCGCCGCGCCCAGCTCGCGGTGGACGCGGTGGTCCGGCTTCTGCCCTTTCCGAAGGATGCCCGAGCCCGCCCACGACTGGAGCCGGGCGAGGCGCGCCACCGCCGACGCTTCCGCGCGCACCACGCCTATCACCTCCCAGCCCGCCGGCACCAGCGCCCGCGCCAGCCACAGTCTGAACCTTGCGACCATCGTGTCCCCCTTTCCTTAGTATTAGAACTTCACGTCCCCCGCCACGACCAGCAGCGTCCCGTGCAGGTGCGGCTCCTCCGTCGTGCAGCACAGCCGGCACGCCCGGATCCGCGCTTCCCGGTTCAGCGCATCCCAGCCCGGGCAGCGCCACGCTGGGTGATCCGTCCCGCCGCACACCACGCACGCCTCGTACACCGGCGCCTCGGGCACCCACACCGTTTTGTCAGCGCCGACCGCCGCCGCCGGCGCGGCCGGCGCGGGCCGGGCCGGCGGATCCGGCGCGACCCACACCGTTTTCGCAGCGGACGCCCGGCCCCGGGGGCCTTCAGCTCCTCGCGGCAGCCCCACCGGGTCGTGTCTATCGAGGATCCCCGGAGTAGGACGGGCAGCGGGGATGAGACCGTTGCCACGCCCCTTCCGCACGGTGCGTTTCCCCCGACGAGGATTCCGGCCCCGTACGGGCGGCTGGACCGGGCGCCGCGTCGTCACCTACCGCCGCGCCTTCTTGAGATAGCCGTCCCATTCCTTCGGGCCGGCCACCCACAGCACCGTCACCCGCTCGTGCGACTGTGGGTTCGTGGTCTTGGCCTTCTCCAGCGGCACCCGCTTGCCGATCCACTTCGTTTCGTCGGGCCCGAGCACCTCCACCAGCGCCTTGATGCCGGTCGGGTTCGGCCAGTAGGCGTTGTCCGGGAATTCGCGGAACGTGAGCACCATCGCGCGCACGTCCTTCCCGTCCCGGTTCACCGTGGGCGTCCCCACGTCCTGAATTGTGAAGATCCCCACGTCCCCCTTCACCACGTCGGGGTCGAGCTTCGGGCGACTCGCGCCAAAATCCTTCGGGTCAATCATAGTCGAGGCTCCTCGGTTCGCGCCAGCTTCCGCAGGTACAGCACGTTCCAGCGTCCGCGCCAGAACCGGGGGGCGCCGGGAAGCGCGAGCGCCCGCCCGAGGTTGAACGTTTCCCGCCGATAGTCCGAGCCCAAGCAGGCTTGGAGCGCCACGACGGTGAGCGGCCGGAGCCGCCGGCCCAGGACGGGCACGCGGACGTGCCAGCCCCGCACGGTGCGCCGCACCGTGACCCGGCCCCACTCCAGCCGCAGCGTCGCGAACACGAAGCGGAGCCGCGCGCCGAAATCGGTCGGGAGCGACGGGCCGTCGTAGTCCAGCTTGAGCACCGTCACCAGAGCATCCGTAACCCTTCCGCCATCTCTTGCGACAGCGCCATGCACTCGTCCGCCGTGACGTTGTGCTCAACGAGCCACGAGGTAGAGAACGGATCCATCGCCTGGTCGAGCGCGTCAGCGGCGGCCAGCGCCAGCTCTTTCATCCGGTCACGCGGGATCACGTTACCTCCTCGTAGTCAATCGCAATTTCGATTTCCACGCCCTCGTCGTCCAGGAAGTCGTCGTAGTCGGCCCACGAAAAGTTCGGATCCTCCAGCTCGTCGGGTGCCTCCTCGGGCCAGTCCTCGGGGAACTGCTCCGGGTAGCGCACCTCCAGGTCGTCATCTTCCTCGAACGGCCGGCGCGGCGTCACGCGCGCCGCCCCCGCCGCCGCCGCCGGTGCGACCGTCGCCGCTGCCACGCCTCCACGAGATTCTGCGTGTACGTCCCCACCCGGAGGTGGGCCGGGTTGCCGCAGGGCGGGTTGTCGCACCCATGGCGCAGCACCTTCCCGGGAGGGACGGGACGGCCCGTGGCGGTCTCCCACGCGACGACGTGCGTGCGCGTGACGACCCCGCTGATCCGCACCACGCCGTACCCGTCCCGGTCGTGGGCCCCGAGCCAGGGCCAGCAGCTCGCGGGCCCGCCGGAGCGGTCGAACCGGGCCCAGAACGCCTCGCGCGTCACGGCCGCTCCACGTCGCGCCGGGGCACGACGGCAATCCGCGCCTTCGCGAGCGCTGCCGTGAGCAGGCCCTTGAACATCGCAAAGTCTGCGATTTGTCCGGTCGTCCACCCCGCCGTGGCCTTTTTCGGGTTCCGCCACTCAATCGCGGCAAACGCCCAGCCGTCCGGCACCACGCCTTCCGAGTCCACGATCTGTTGCAGCACCGCGCGCACGGCGTCGGCGGTGGGCCGGGGCACGGTGCCGTCCGCCCGGCGCACGGGGCGGAGCCGAATGTTCACCATGGCCGGGCCGTGGCCCTTGGGCTTCCGCGCGAAGTCGTGCGGGTCAATCATGGAGCGCGCCGGTCAGGACAAGCTGGGCCAGCACGGCGCCGAGCCACGCATGGAGCTGCCGCGCCTCCTCGGGCACTAAGATGCAGGCGCCGCCCGACTCCAGCAGCACCACGCGCACGCCGTAGTCCGACCACTCGAACCGCGCCACATGCTGCGGCGCCACGCGCGTGACGGTCCACGGCCCCGGCAGCTCCCGGTCCACGCGCGCCGTCATTCGCGCACCACGAGCTGCGCGCCCTCTTTCCCGAGACACGGCGCGAATACCCGCAGCGTGTCGAGCGCCCGCTCCGCCGGCTGGCCCCGCCGCCGCGTCTGCCGGTAGTGCCACGTCAGCACCGCCAGCACCTTCGCCAAGAGCGCAAACTGCGTGGCGTGCATCCCGCCCGGCTGATATTTGAGCAGCGCCTTCAGCGTGCGCCGGCTGCGCGGGCTGACGAGGTTCGGGATTCCCCGGTCGAGCGCGGGCAGCGCCACATGCCGGCCGAGCCGGAGCGCGAGCGGGCGCCACCGTTCGACCGCCCGGTCGAGCACGCGCGGATCCTTCAGGCGCACGAGGGCCCAGAGGAAGCGGCGCGAGAACCCCGAGTCCTCCCACGCCGCGAACTTGTCGGACCAGAGCTTCGGCGTGAGCGCCGCCACGACGCACGCCCGCGCGGTGAAGCGGCTGACGCGCGAGTCCTCGAACGCCGCCGCCGTGTAGCCTTCCGCCACGAGCGCCCGCAGCGTCCCCTCCAGATTGGACGCGGTGCGCGGGTCGCGCTCATACAGCTTCGCCAGGTCCGGGATGAGGAGGGTGCGGATCGTGTCGGTCGAGAGCTGGTCGCGCAGCGCGATCAGCGTCGGCATGTTCACGTCCGACAGCTTGAGCGCATCCGGGTAGGTTTTGTCGAGCACGTCCAAGAGCGCCGATTTCAGGACGCCCGGCGGCCCCGCGACCATGAGGCCGCCGCGCTCCGGGAACGCGCCGCGCACGTAGGAGGCGAGGTGGACGGCGCAGACGACTTCGAGGAACGTTTCCACGGGGACCGTCGCCGCGCCGCGCTTCACGCGCCGGCCCGCATGGGACCAAACGTTGCCAGGGCACAGGCGGAACACGGCTGGTAGCGTCGGGTCACGTTGCGCGGCGCGGGCCGGAGCCGCCGGAGCGAGGGGTGCGCCGCCAGAAAACCGCACATGGTGTCCACCGCCCGGCGCCGCTTAATGTGATAGGCCGGCGTGGGCGGGACCGTGACCACGAAGCTGTAGGCCGTCGAGCCCGAGATGGGGTGCTGACCGAATCCCCTGCGAGGCATGGCCCCAAACCTAATGCATAGTGCTGTGGAGCGCCAGCCCTTTCAAGCCCAGAGTGTGGTGCCCACACTCTGCTATCCACTACTTAACACAAAAGGGGGTTCCACAGTCAGACACACCGGACTTCCCCTGGCATCCACAGCCGATCCAGAACTATTCATTGTGAGTGAACA
>Ga0066680_10000394_pt1 | contig 14388 bp, 13 predicted proteins | sample GraSoiAngelo_129_FD_62297 | JGI IMG/M metagenome (GOLD analysis project Ga0066680, IMG submission 62297) | Grasslands soil microbial communities from the Angelo Coastal Reserve, California, USA - 14_0927_12_40cm | ecosystem: Environmental > Terrestrial > Soil > Grasslands | place: USA... | reverse complement strand
ACTGCGACTGGGCTTCGTGGCGATCCCCCATCGCGCCGGGGTCGCCCCGGTAACCGTGCTCTACGCCTCTGCCTACGCGGTGCCCGGACGGATCGTCGGGCGTAAGGCCGCCGTGGAGCTCGTGGCGGACCTTACCGATTCGGTCGCGGGAGCGGCGCGGGGTGACGCCGGGATCGAGCTGCCCGCGGTGACGACCGCGGCGCGCGCCCTGGCGGCGGCCGATACGCTCGGCTGGGAGGCGGCCTTCCTGCGCGCTGTGGCACGCGGCCGGCCGGCGTGGCGCGCGCGGGTCGCGCAATGGCGGGACGTCGAGGCGGTGCTGGCGGCGTTGATGGATCGGATCACGCTCGGCGGGGCGGAGCCGGGTCGCGCTGCCCACGCCACCGCGCGAGAGTTGGATCGGCTCCTCGGGGCCACTCGATGACCTCGATCGCACGCCGCCGGACGGCCGCGATCATCGCCCTCGCCGCGAGCGCCCTCTCACCCCTCGGCGCCGTGCACTGGGCGCGCATGCGCGCGGCGCGGACCCTCGCCACCCACGAGGCGAGCGCGGTCGCCGGGTATCTGCCGCTCGTGACGCCGGCCGCTCGTGGGAGCGCGGATTACGACTTGCCGCAACTATTGATCCGCGCCCATGCGCTGGACGAGCTGCCGGGCCTGTCGGCGCGCTTCGAGATCTATCATCCGACCGCCCCGCTGGTGCAGGCGACCGCGACACCCCTGCCCGCAGCAGAGCTCGAAGGTATGCGGCGCGAAGTATGGGTCCACTGGATCAGCGATCGCGGCGCCGCGCTGGCGCCCCTGCTCGACCGCGATGGATGGGACGTGGTCGGCGTCGTCGCGGCTTATCCGGACGTCGGGGGGTGGCCGCTTTCGCCGTGGCTGCTGGCGGCGCTGTTCCTGCTGGTCGTCGCCGGGGGACAGGCGATCCGGGCGATCGGTCTCGCGCCAGAGTCCCGGCGGCAGGTCCTCAAACAATACTGGGCGGCGGCCGCCCTCTGCGGGGTGGCGGCGTTCGCGGACATGCGCGTCGTCACGGGTGGGGCGACCGACCGCTGGCTCTCGGACGTTCGGCTGCTCATGCAAGAGGCCGCGGCGCGATCCGCGGATGCACGCAACGTTCCCGCGGCACTGGCGGGGATCGCGCGCGGCGCCGAGACGGTGCCGGCCGATTCGGAGCCCCCGGGCGTGGGGCGTCGGCGGGTCGACGGCACGATCCGCGCAAGTGTCGCCGTACGGCTTGCCCCTGGGCGCTGGGTCGAGGTCCGAGCGGAGCCCGGGGAGGCCGGCACGGCGGGATGGTTGGCGGTCCTGCTCGGAGTGGCGGCCCTCGGCCCGCTCACGACGTGGCTCGGCGTATGGAGGGCGGGCGCGCCGCGCCACCGGCGCGAAACGCTCGCCGCCTGGGCCTTCCTCACGCCCTCGCTTCTCCACCTGGTGGCGTTCTCCCTCGCGCCCTTCCTCTTCGCGTTGTATCTGTCGGTTCATCGCTGGAGCCCGATCGAGCCGACGCACCCGTTCGTCGGGCTCACGAACTACGGCCGCGTCCTCACCGATCCGCTGGTTTGGGCGGCCCTCGGGCACACGGCGCTCTACGCCTGCACGGTTCCGCTTTCGCTCGTGCTCGCCTTGGCCCTGGCCCTGCTCCTGGCCCGGACGGGAATGTGGGCGCTGCGCGCGTTGCTCGTGCCACACGCGGTCTCGGTCGTGGCGATCGGACTGATCTGGCGAGCGCTGTATAACCCCGATCTTGGCCCGATCAACCAGCTGCTGGCGCGTGCCGGCGCCGCGCCCGTGAATTGGCTTGGAGATCCCCAGACGGCACTCGTCGCCCTCATGGCCGTTGCCGTGTGGACGCAGCTCGGTTACCAGGTGACCGTGCTCACTTTGGGGCTACGGGCAATCCCACCCGTGTACGTCGAGGCGGCGCGGCTGGACGGGGCGGGTCGCTGGCAACGCTTCCGGCGCATCACGCTGCCGTTGCTCCGGCCGGCGATCATGTTCGGAATGGTGACCGGGCTGATCGGCGCGTTCCAGGTCTTCGCGCTCGTCGTCGCCACCACCGGAGGTGGTCCGCTCTACTCGACCGAGGTGATCGCCTCGCGCATCTATCGGACCGCCTGGGAGGCGTTGCGGTTCGGCGAAGCGAGCGCCATGGCGCTGCTCTTGTTCGCGTTGCTGTTCGGGGTCACCTGGACGCAGCTGAAGCTGTTGGACCGGCAGGTGGAGCATGTCTGAGCGAGCGCGGGGGTGGCGGTGGGTGAGCACCTCGCTGCGGGTGGCCCTGGCGCTGCCGCTGGCCGTGGCCATGATCGCTCCCTTCATCTATATGGTCGCCACGGGCCTCCCGCGTGCGGGCAGCGCGCTGCAAACGGCTGTCGGCCACTTCGTGGTGAACAGCGCCATCGTCTCACTCACGGTCGTGGCGGGGCAGGTGCTCACGAGCGCCACGGCGGCGTACGCGTTCGCGCGTCTCCGTTTCGCAGGTCGCGACCACGTGTTCCTCGCCTATCTGGCCGTGCTGACCGTTCCGGTGATTCTACTCGTGATCCCCCGATTTCTCATCGTCGACTCGCTGGGCTGGACGGACGGTTACGCGGGCATGATCTCGACCGAGCTCGTCTCCATCACGGGGATCTTTTTCCTGCGACAATGCTTTCGCGCAATGCCGCGGGATCTCGAGGACGCCGCCCGCCTCGAAGGAGCGGGCGAGTGGACGATCTTTCGGCGCGTCGTCATGCCCCAGGCTGGTCCCGCGCTCGCGACGATGGCCGTGCTTGGGTTCGCCGAGCAGTGGCGGAGCTTTCTCTGGCCGCTCGTCGCCGTCCGGTCGAGCGACATGCAGGTCGTCGAGGTCGGCATCGCCGGCCTCCGTGGCGCGCGCGAACTGAGTGGGCCGGACCCGATGGCCGGAGCCCTGGTCGCCGTGCTGCCGCTACTGATCCTGTGTATCGTCGGGCCGAAGTTCTTCGTCCGCGGCATTCAGGTCGCGGCGGGCATGACCCCTCGAGAGTAGAGGCGCACGCCGCGGCTAGTCGTTGCGTTTCTTGCGAGCGGTGGTCGAGCGGAAGGTCAATTCCCACCGGATATCCCTGCCGTCCCCGCCCGCCGGCCATTCGAGCACCGCGTGCCCGGTCTCGAGCGTCTTCACCGAGCACGGCACATCCGCCTTGCACGTGCCCGGCCGCATTCCTTTGGGAACGGAGATCGTAACCGCGTACGCGCGGCCGTCCAAGTTCGTGGCCTTGGCCTTGAGCGTGCGGGTGGCCTGGTCCCACGTCTCGTCGGCGACGTCTATCGCTCCTTGAACGACATGACGCGTGGTCCCGATGATCTGGGGTCGGGCCGCGGGGGGGGCTGGGCGGATGGCGATGACGCGCGCGCTCTGCGGTTCGAGCGTGACCGCGAGGAGGTCCGTGAGCGGCGTGCCGGGTGCGTCGCGCCACACGTCGTACGCGTCGAACCGATCACCGGTGATGCCGAGGGCGGCGAGCGGTATCGACACATCACGCGCCTCATCTTCCCAATTCACAACCACCGCCGTCCACCACCGAGGCGCCCCCTGAGCGACCCAGGCACGGTGGGGCAGGTCGCGGCGCATGCTCCAGATTCCGCCGCCACCTGTCCCCGGGCCGCCGCCGGAGACGCGAACAGCGAGGACGTTTTCGCCCCCCCAATTGAGGACGTCCGCGGGCACGGCGTACCGTCGAAAGGCCGGTGGCTCCTCGGTCTGTCCGATCTTCACACCGTTCAGGTATGTCTCGTCCGTATTGGCGATCTTGCCGAGCTCGAGGCGCACACCGCGCCGGTCGGTGGTTCCCCCAGCCTTCTGGGGTAGCTGGAACCGCGTCCGGTACCAAGCCACGCCTACGTAGCCAGGATGCCCGGCGTCGTCCCACCGTGCGGGGACGGCGATTGTCTCCCACGCTTCCTCGTCGAAGTCGCGGGAGCCGTAGCCGGGATCGTCACCCGTCCGGAAACGCCACGGCCCACGGATCGCATAGACCTCCCCGCCCCCGCTCAGGGCTGGTGCCGCCTGGCGCTCCATGGCGCCGGTTGCGACCGGGCGGCTCTCGACGGCGGCGACCGGCAGCGTGCGCTGGAGCATCGGAAGGCGGTCTGCTGGGAGCTTCGGCAGGTGATCCGAGAACATCGTCAGGCCACCCGAGACTGCGACGAGCGAGGCCCATGCCTCTGCCGCCGGACGACTGAGCGGTGGCCGTACCAGCAGGCAATCCGGGTCATTGAGCCAGGCTGCGCGCTGGTAGAAGCTCCGCAGACCGGCCGCGCGCGCCGCCGGTTGTATCCCAACCCAGCTCGCCGTCACGTCCGGACCGATCCGCATGGCGTTCACGAGCCCCGCGGCATGCTGTAGCGGCGCCCCGCTCGCGACGAGAAACGCCTCGGTGCCCAGGCCGTCGCGGATCGCGCCCAACCCCGCGCGATATGCCTCCGCATGCGTCAACCCACCGTAATGCGCCGTGCCCACTGTCGCCCAGCGCAGCAGATCGACTCGGACGTGGTCGTAGCCCCAGACCTGCACGACGCGACGTGCCAGGTCGAACAGCCACTGCTGAACCTTCGGATGGGCACCGTCGAGCGCGTACACCGTGCCGCCCCACGCTTCACGGGTGTCGCAGACGACTGGACCCGTGGCATCGCGCAGCAGCCAGTCGGGGTGGGCCGCGGGGAGTCCGGAGCCTTCGGAAACGGCGAACGGCGCGAGCCAGAGCCCCGCCTTGAACCCCTTGGCGTGGATTTGGTCGGTGAGCCACCGGTGGCCGTGCGGAAACCGCTCGTTCGGCTCCCACGTCCCGACTGCGCTCTGGTAGCCGTCGTCGAGCTCGATATAGCGGAAAAATCGGCGGTCGAAGCGCGCGGCGCAGAACTCCACGTTGGCGATCACGTCCGCCTCCCCCACGGCGCCCGCGAGCTCGGACCGCGAGCACCATCCAGCGGGAGCGACCGCTTGCCACAGGCGCTCCTGATCGACGCGGGAAGACGGCACGAACAGGGCGGTGAGGGCCTCCAAGCCGTCTCCATCCGGGTCGAAGCACAGATGCATGCGCGACGAGTCGCCTTCGGGTCGCAGGGGCCTGGGCGGGCGCCAGTCGCTGACCGCCTCGAGGCCCTCCGACGAGAGCTTGACGCGCGCCTGGCCTGGCTCTCCTCCGTCGAACGCGATGGCCAGACCCCGGCCGCTTCGGGTGAGCCCGAGCGCGCCGTGGCTTTCGATGTCGCCCGTCTCGGGAGCACCGACGGTGACCACGCGGCACGGATCGCTCGAGGTCGACCCGTTGACCAGCGCTTCGAGTGGGCCGTCTCCGGCCAACGTCTCGGCGTGCGACACCTTGAGGAACCGAACCGCTGTGACGGTCGGGAGAAAGCGGTCGGGGAAGAGCGTCACCGTGACCGTCGCCAGCACTCTATCGGCGCCCGTGAGGAACTCCGTTTCCACCCACACGCCGGCCGCCCGGCCGCGCACCACCACGGCGTTTCCGCCAGGGGGACGGCGGTTTCCCACCGTACTATCTTCCAATTCCGCGAGGGTGATGGGTTGGTCGCCGACCCACGCGACGATATCGGCCCCGCGGATGAGCGGAACGGGTGAGCCATCGCCGTAGTACCACAACGACCAGCGCCGGCGATCGTCGAGCTCGAACTGCAATCTGCCGGCCGCCCTCCGTCGAGATCGCCCGACCGGCCGAGCAGCGTGGAGCGGTGCAAAGGTGGCGGCCCCAGTCAGGAGAACGAACGTGCGTCGGTCCATAGGGACAATGTTGGTAGCGCTTGCGGCTTTGTCTACGCCGCTCGCGAGTCAGGGTAAAAGCGGCGGGGGCGGGGGCGGGGGCGGGTTCACCGGCGGCCTCGCGTTCACCGTGGGCGGAGGATGGCAGATCGAGGGGCTGGACGCGGGGTACATGCGTCGGGTTCATGCGGGGCCGATCGCGGCGCTGTCCCTCACAGGACGCCTCGGCTCGTTCATCGACGAGGGAGCGATCATCGGCGGGGCGCGGGGCTTCGTATTCGGCGCGACGCTCGGAGCGCATACGCGCGCCGCGACGCTCGCCGAGCTGGGTGCCGACACGAGCGCCACCCGCGTGGGTCTCGATCTCACCGTCGAGGCCACCGGGTACGCGGGCTCTAACTCGCCGCTCCCGGTCGGCTCGCCGTGGGGTGCGGTCTCGGTGCTTCCGGGCATCAAGTTCGGGGACCCGAACGGCTCGCAGTTCGGGCTGTTGTTCGGACCGACCATGTTCTTCGGGGACATCACACAGGTGCGTCCGTTCCTCGCCGTACGGTTCGAGGCGCCGCTGGCGCGGTAAGAGCGGCATCCCTAGTTTTGGCACCGATGGTCGCTCCCTCCCTCGATACCGAGCATCCCGGTATCCGGGTGATCGCCGAGGTGGCGTCGGTGCTGCAGGCCGGCCTGGCGTCAGGAGAGGCGCTGCACGGCGTGGTGAGCGCGCTGCGGCGCGGGCTCCATCTGCGTCGGTGCCGCCTCTGGCTCCGCACCCCGGACGGGACCCGTTTCGCGCCGGTCACCACCCCGGGTGACGACGCCGAGCTTCCCGGCTACGCGCCTCCAGTCGCCGAATGGGTGCATCGCGGCCCCCAGCGCGAGGGCGTTCCCGGGGGCTCGATCATGCGGCTCCCCCTGGTCCACGACGACAAGCCCCTCGGCGCCCTCGAGGTCATCATTCCGAGCGGCCGCTACGAGGGCGTCGCGCACGACGTCATGGTGGTCGTCGGGCGCATCCTCGCCCCCATGATCGCCGCCACCGAACTGTCGCAGGACCTCGCGTCCGAGGTGGCGCTGCGGACGCACGAAATGGAGGCGCAGCGCAACTTCGCCGCCCAGATCGTCGACTCGCTTCCCGTCGGCCTCTACGTGATCGATCGGAACTACCGCATCCGTGCCTGGAACCGTAAGCGTGAGACCGGCACCCAGGGTGTATCGCGCGACGACGCCGTGGGCCGCGAGATCTTCGAGGTGCTCGACCGGCAGCCCCGCGATCTGTTGAAGCGCGAGTTCGACCGCGTGTTCGATACGGGCGAGCTGCAGCAGGTGGAGATGGAGTCGCAGGCGAGTGGGGAAGCCCGTTACTACCGCATCACAAAAATTCCGATGCGGCAGGATGGCCGCACTATCTCGCACGTCATCACCATCGGCGAAGACATCACCGAGTGGCGGCAGGCGCAACAACGGCTGACGGAAACGGAGAAACTCGCCGCCATGGGTCAGCTCGCGGCGGGCGTGATGCACGAGATCAACAATCCGCTCGCCACGATCCTGGCTTGCTGCGAAGCGCTTGCACTCCGCGCGCAAGACCTCGCACCCACCGACCGCCATGGGTACGACGAATACCTGAAGATCATCGACACCGAGGTCCAGCGGTGTCGTCGCATCGTCGAGAGCCTGCTCGCCTTCTCGCGTCCGAAGGCGAGCGACATGAAGCCGGTGGACGTCAACGGCGTGGTGGATCGCACGCTGTTCCTCCTCAAGCTCCATGCGCGCTTCAAGCGACTGACCGTAATCCGCGAGCTGGCAGGGGATCTGCCGCCGGTGCTGGCGGATCAGGAACGGCTGATCCAGAGCTTCATGGCGCTGATGTTGAACGCGATGGATGCGATGGACTCGCGGGGCTCCCTCACGGTCCGCAGCCGCATCAATCCGGACCGGACGGACGAGGTCCTGCTCGAGTTCGTCGATACCGGCAGCGGGATCAAGCGCGAGGATCTGCCAAAGATCTTCGAGCCGTTCTTCACCACCAAGCCCCAGGGGCGGGGGACGGGACTGGGCCTGTCCATCTGCTACGGCATCATCGCCGAGCACCGCGGGCGGATCGAAGTCGAGTCGCAGGTCGGCGTAGGGTCCAACTTCAAGGTGTACCTCCCCATCGGATGAAGATCCTCGTCGTCGAGGACGACAAGACGGTCGGACAGTACGTAAAGCGAGGCTTGACCGAGGCCGGCTTTCATGCCGATCTCGTGGGGGACGGCGCCGAGGGGCTGCGCCTGGCGGCGGGTGGACAGTACGACATTCTGGTGCTCGACCTGCGCCTTCCGGCGCTCTCCGGTTTCGACGTCCTGCGGACCCTGCGCGACCGGGGCGACGGCATGCCCGTCCTGGTCCTCACGGCGCAGGACGCGGTCGATTTCAAGGTGCAGGCGCTCAAGATGGGCGCCGACGATTACGTCACAAAGCCGTTCTCCCTGGAAGAGCTGCTCGCGCGGGTGGAAGCGCTCGGGCGCCGCCCCAAGGCGATCGCTCCTCCCGTCCTCCACGTGGCCGACTTGACGCTCGACACGGGAAGCCGCGAGGTGCGTCGTGGCGCCAAGCCCATCGAGCTGACGCCCAAGGAATACGCGGTGCTCGAGTACCTCATGCGCCACCACGGTCGCGTCATGCCGCGCACCCTGATCACGGAGTACGCCTGGGACTACCACTTCGACCCCGGTACGAATATCGTCGACGTAGTGATCACGCGACTCCGCAAGAAGATCGATCACGGACACGAGCCGAAGCTGATCCACACGGTGCGCGGCGTGGGTTACGTCGTGAAGGCCTGACATGCAGACGATCCGCGGGCGGCTCACCGCGTGGTACTCGGTGGCCCTCGCCCTGACGCTCGCCGCCTTTGCCGCCGTCCTCTACCTCGATCGGCGCAGCGCCTCCTATCAGGATCTGGACCGCAGCATCCAATCGGAGGCGTCCCTCACCGCCGGAATGCTGGCCGAGAGCTACCGCGCCCGGGGCGTGCTGGTGCGGCCCGACAGCGCGGGTCACGCGGTGCTCATCCCCGACCTGTCTGCCCTGCTCGAGGCGGTTCCCGAGTTCCTGGTCATCACCGCCCGGGACGGCAGCCTCTTGTTCGCCTCATCGGACGCCCGGGCGCTCACCTTTCAAAAGGTCGAGCAGCTGCGACAGCTGGCGAGCGCGCCGATCTCCGGGCGGGCCTCCGGCACGGTCCAGCTCGGGGCCGACGGCCCCACGATCCGCTACGCGGTGCACTACGTCAGCGACGCCGGACCCCAGTTCGGCGCCATCCTCGCCGGCGCGAATGTCCGCTCGGCCGAAGTCGGTCCAGCGCAGCTGCTCTCGACCTTCGCGCTGATCCTGCCCCTGGGCCTGATGGCGGCCCTGCTGATGGGGACCTGGATTGCGAACCGCGCCCTCACGGCGGTCGACCAGATCATCACCGAGGTCCGGGAGATCACGGACGGACGGAGCCTGCACCGTCGGCTGGCGGTGCCCGTGGTGAAGGACGAGCTGGGCCGGCTCGTGCAGACGCTCAACCAGATGCTGACGCGGCTGGAGCGCAACTTCGCCGCGCTGCGGCGCTTTACCGCGGATGCCAGCCACGAGCTCAAGACGCCCCTCACCGTACTGCGCGCCGGCGTCGAGCGCGCCATTACGACTCCGGGGCTGGCGCAGGAGACCCTCGTCACGCTCGAGGAGACGCTCCAGGAGATCAAGCGCATGGCCGAGCTCGTGGATGCGCTGCTCATGCTCGCGCGTGCCGACGAGGGCATCGCGCCGCTCCATCGGGAGCCGGTGGACTTGCGGAGCATCGTCACCGAGGTCCAGGAGACGGGTGAGCTCCTGGCTGAAGAGGCGGGAGTGACGATGGAGGTCGCGACCCCCGCCGAGCCGGTCATCGTCTCCGTGGACGCGAGCCGCATTCGTCAGCTGATCCTGAACCTCGTGACTAATGCCGTCAAATACACGCCCGTGGGCGGCAGCGTGCGGATGCAGCTCGGGCCCGCGAACGGTCGCGTGGCCTTGAGCGTCGCCGACACCGGCATCGGCATCGCACCGGGCGATCTGCCGCACATCTTCGACCGCTTCTGGCGCGCGGACTCGGCGCGCACTCGCACCGGTGAGCGACCGGGTGCGGGCCTCGGCCTCGCCATCTGCAAGTGGATCGCCGAGGCGCACGGAGGCCAGATCGACGTGGTGAGCCGGCCCGGACGCGGCACGACGTTCACGGTCGTCCTTCCCTCCGCGCAACGGTAACGGGGCCGTCATCGGTTTTTCACGGGCGCTCCATCGTCGCGCAAGTGTCACAAGCGATTGTAGATGAGCCCTTGCGGGAGGACCTCCCATGTTTCTACGGCTCATCGCATCACAGCCACGCTCCCCCGAGCGGTGGCACACCCGCGGCGGTCTCGTTGCGGTGCTGGGACACGCAGCACTGGTGACGGGCGCGCTCCTCGGGACGCTCCGGCCCACCGATCCGCCGACAGCAATTCCGGCTGTTCTCATGCCCTGGCCGCAGCCGTCGGAGCAGCCCCGGGGTGGCGTGCCGGCCGCTCCCTTGCTTGGGGATCCGGTCGTTGTACCGGTCGACGTCCCGCCGGGCCTTCCTCTGATCGAGGGCCCGCGGCCTTTCGACTCGACGCAATGGTTGCGCGGCTCGCGCGACGATGCCGCCGCCGCTCCGTTCACGCCTGATGTCGCCCGCCCCTGGGTGTCGACCGTCGTCGAGGAACCGCCCGTGCTGCTCGCCGGGCGCGCCCCGCTGTATCCCGAATTGTTGCGCGTCGCCGGTATCGCCGGGCGCGTCGTGGTGGAGGCGGTGATCGACACGCTCGGTCATGCGGGGGCCGCGTTGAGGGTGGTCGAGAGCTCGCACCACGGCTTCGACGCGCCCGCCCTCGACTATGTACGCCGCGCAGTGTTTCGTCCCGGGCGCGTGCACGGGCGCCCGGTGCGCGTGTTGGTGCGACTCCCGGTCGACTTCCGGCTCACCGCTGGGCGCTGACTCGACGTGGGGAGAACCGAGGCGTAGGTTAAGCGCCCGATGAGAGTCGCAAGCGTGGTGCTTCTCGGCATCGTCGCGGTGCACCGGTGCGGACTGCCGGGACTGCTGAGCGCGCAGACCCCCGCGGCGGACCTCGTGACTGGCGCGCGGGTCCAGCTCCGGGCAGGCAACGTGGACTCCGGGTTAGCGCTGTTGCGGGTTGCGCTGGACTCGAGCACGGCGGGCTCGAGCACGGACCGCATGAACGCGTTCGTGTGGCAGGGCGTGCTCCAGTTTTTCAAGGGGCGCGACAGTCTGGCGCGCGAATCGTTTCGCGAAGCCCTACTGATCGACCCGCGGCTCGAGGTCGCGGGTCTCGCGCAGATCGACTCCGCGCTCGCGACCGAGTTCGAAGCTATCCGACGGACGATCCAACCACCCGCACTCGCACGCCCGTCCGCGGCGCTCGGCAGGCTCGCTGGGGCGCCACGTCAGGACACCGCCTACACGTGCGCCCCCGAGTGCCGCGGTCTCGATCAGCCGCCACGTGCGCTGTCGCCCGAGGCGCAGACGGTGATCGTGAGCAGGGCCGAGGGCGCGTCCGTCATGGGCGGTGTCGCGCTCGTCCGCTTCGTGGTCGACACGTCTGGAGCGGTCGAGCCCGCGTCGGTCACCGTGGTGTCGTCGCCCAACCCCGGCCTGGCGGAGTCGCTGATCAATCATGTGCGTCGCCTGCGCTTCGCCCCGGGGCGCGCGCAGGGGCGGGCCGTCCGGGTCGTGCTGCAATGGCGCCTCAATCTTCGCGGCTAAGGACGCCCGCCGGCGCCGGGCCGGCAAGGTGGTAGGCGACCCCTCACACCGCTGTCATCGTTTTGTAATGAGGGGGCCACTAGCGGGCCGGCGAAAACCGGCACTATTTGATAATACATCACGGACTTGACCGGAGGTCAAAAAACCCGTGTTCGACCACCTGATCGAATCGAGGCGCACGAAGAATCGGCGCCGGGGGTTTGGCTTGAGCGCCGCGTCGCTCGTGATCCACACCGTAGTGATCGGAGCGGCGGTGTATGCCACGCTGAACGCCGGCCAGACGGACAACAGCGTCAAGGTGGACACGGCGATGGTGTTCGTCGATCAGCCAAAGCAGGAGAAGCCCCCTGAGCAGCAGCCTGTGCAGCTCGACGTGCCGCTCAAGGGCTTCCAGACCGTCGTGGCGCCGGACGTGGTTCCGACCAACATTCCGCCGGTGAACCTCCAGGAGCACTTCGACCCCAAGGATTACTCGGGCACCGGCGTGGAGGGCGGCCTCGCCACGGGCATGGTGCCGACGGGCAACGAGGTCTTCATGGAAGCGATCGTGGAGGAGAAGCCGGCCATCCTCTCCGGACCGCAGCTGCAATACCCGGATCTGCTCAGGCAAGCGGGCATTACGGGCCGGGTGCTGGTCCAGGCGATCATCGACACGCTGGGCCGCGCGGAGCCCAGCTCCGTGAAGGTGCTTCAGAGCCCTAATCCCGGGTTCGACCAATCGGCGAAGAACTACGTCCTCAAGGCACTGTTCCGTCCGGCACGCGTGCACGGTCGGGCGGTGCGTGTGCTGATTCAGCAACCTATCGACTTCCGGATCAAGCAATAACCCCAAGGAGCCTCCCCACATGAGTCTCTCGCTTTACGACCTGTTCGTCTCGATGGGGCCGTTCGCCAAATCGATCGTGATCATTCTGTTGATCATGTCGATCATCTCGTGGGCGAACGCGGTCCAGAAATGGGTGCAGATCTTCCGCTCCCAACGCGAGACGCGAAAGTTCGCGCCCGAGTTCTCCCGCTTCCTGCAGGAGGAGCAGCTCGACGGAGCGATCCGCATCGCCGAGAAGCAAAAAAAGAGCCACGTGGCGCGTGTGGTCGGTGAGGCACTCTCCGAGGTGAAGCCGCTGCTGCGCGACCGCGCCACCATCACCGCTGCCGACATCAATTCGGTGGAGCGCGCGGTGGAGCGCGAGATCCTGATCGTGTCGGCCGAGCTGAAGCGCGGCCTCGGCATCCTCGCGACCACCGGCTCCACGGCGCCGTTCGTCGGCCTGCTCGGCACCGTGATGGGTATCGTCAACGCGTTCACCGGCATGGCGGCGTCGGGCGGCGGCGGATCGCTGGCGTCGGTCTCCTCGGGTATCGCCGAGGCGTTGATTACGACCGCGTTCGGCCTCATCGTGGCCATCCCGGCGGTGTGGCTCTACAACTACTTCACGACCAAGATCGACTTCCTCTCCGTCGAGATGACGTACACCTCGAAGGAATTGATCGATTACCTGATCAAGAGCGTCGGGTCGGAATTCGGCCGTTCGATCTTCACGAAGGAATTCCAGACGCAGAAGGCGTCGCAGACCAGTGGCCCTGTCAGCCACTAGCGCCCGGGCGGCGGTCAAGGCCGACATCAACGTCACGCCGCTCATCGACGTGATGCTGGTGCTGCTGATCATTTTCATGATCGTCACGCCCCTGATTGCGAAGGGCTTTCAGGCGACCATCCCGCGCTCCGACAACCCCGAAAACCGGCCCGAGGGGCCGGACGAGATCCGGCTCGGCATCGATCAGAACCAGAAGTTCTGGCTCGACGTGGGGAGCGGGCCCAAGCTGATTTCGGACGAGGAGCTGCCGGGGCGGCTCGAGGCCCTCTACGCCACTCGCACGACGGACAAGATCCTGTTCTTGAAGGCGGACCAGGAAATCCCGTTCGCCCGCGTCCAGGAGGCCATTGAGATCGCGCGGAAGGCCGGCGTCCGGGTGGTCGGCGCCATCACGGAGCAGAAGCAGTCGCTCACCAAAAAGAAGGCAGGGTCCTGATCCATGGCGATGGGGTCCACGGGCGGCGGTGAAGGGCTGAGCTCCGAAATCAACGTCACGCCGCTGATCGACGTGCTGCTCGTGCTGCTCATCATCTTCATGATTACGCAGCCCCTCTCGCGCAAGGCGTTCGACGTGCAGGTGCCACCCGAGCAGCAGACGAAGCAGAAGACGCCGCCGCAGAGCCAGATCGTGTTGGAGCTCAGGGCTGACGGATCCTACGCGATCAACGGGCAGCCGTACGCGGTCAGTCAGCTCGACCAGGCGTTCCACCAGATCTACGACCCGCGTCCGGCCAAATTGCTGTTCATCAAGGCGGCGCCGAACCGGAAATACTTGGACGTGATGCAGGCCATGGACATCGCGCACGGCGCCGGCGTCCAGGTCATCGGGTTCACGCCACCCGAGCAGGCCAAGAAGTAGCCGGCGGCGCTGCCGTCGAGTCGCGGTGTAGGGGCGCAGCATGCTGCGCCCCTACGTTCGTTATCGGGGTATACCACACGCATCGTGAGCCCAGCCTCCCCCGACCGCCCCCGGCTTCCCGGCCTCCGCCTGCCGCTGGCCCGCCGCCGCCTCCGCACGGGAACGGCGTTGGCGGTAATCACGCACGCCGTCGTCATCGGCCTGGTTGTGGCGCGACCCGCACGGCATACGGGTCGCGGGGCTGGCGGCTCGTCGCCCGCCGGGCGACAGATCAATTTCTTTGCGCTCCCCCGGGGAGGACCCGCCGCCGTGGATGTGGCGGCGGCGCCGCGTATCGTGCCGTCCGACCTGTCGGTGTTGCGGCGAATCCCGATCG